>Ga0193751_1002717_pt1 | contig 10655 bp, 10 predicted proteins | sample L1c2metaG_FD_143050 | JGI IMG/M metagenome (GOLD analysis project Ga0193751, IMG submission 143050) | Soil microbial communities from a riparian zone of the East river system, Colorado, United States - L1c2 | ecosystem: Environmental > Terrestrial > Soil > Riparian zone | place: USA: East River...
ATCGCTACCCCGGTAATTGGCAAGCGAAATGAAAGTCGCATCGCATCTTTCGCCTGCAGACCGCCAATATCAACCTGGATTCCTCCCTGGCTGAGGTTCCAGCTCATTCCATTCATCGTGTGTGAACCTACGGTACAAGTCACGTCGGTCTGCAGTGGAACGCGCGTGGACCTCCGGCGATTCTCCAGCATCCCGCCGCGTACGGTGCGGAACAACTTGTTCAGTTTTTGCCGATCGATTGGCTTCCGCAAAAAGAACGTCGCTCCCACGCCAAACGCTTCTTGCATAGTCTCCCGATCATCCTGCCCGGTCACAATGATGATGGGAGTGGATTTGTTCCAGGAAGACTTCCGGATGCCTCGCGCCAGATCCAAGCCATTCAGCTTTGGCATTTCCAGATCCAGAAAGATGCCATCAAATTTCTCTTGGTTGACCCGGCGCGCCGCTTCTTCGCTGTCGCTGACTGGCCGCACATTTGCTTTGAGGGATCTGAATACTTCGGTCATCAATTCGAGGCTAGCAAGATCGTCCTCTACCACGAGCAGCTTAAGCTCTACCATGCATTCGATCTCCAGCTCGCCAAATCAACTGTCGTGATCTCACACTTCTCGTTAGTTTTCCTTAATATTCTAACAGAGCTGTTTACTACTTCTGTTGTTGTTACGAAATCCGAACAACACCTTAAGAGGCCAGTCACGCGCTAATAATGGAATATCGGCATCGTGTCGGTAGGTCCGGTCTGTCAGCGAGTTACTTATTCATAGTTACGAATGTAACAGCGAGCACTACCAAATTGGTGCATAGCTCAGTGTTTAAGTTCAAACTATTGATACCCCTGTGAATAACAATGGCTGTAGATAACATATATAGATATCTTCGGGGCGGAATACTGATGATAGTCAGACTAGTAATAGGACTTTGGCTGTTATGTCTGTTTGCCTGGGGGCAACAATCAGCTTTAGCCTGGAAGGATCAGGTGCGAAGGTACGCAGAAGCCAAGGACTGGACTGCCGCAATGCGCATCGTGGATCGTGAGGTTGCTCGCACACCCGGGGACATGGATGTACGCGCATGGCGAGCGCGGGTCCTGACATGGTCTGGCAGACTCGCGGATGCTGAACGCGAATACCAGTACATTCTTACTGCCACTCCGAACGATCCTGATATCTGGTTGGGTTTAGCGGCCGTGTATTCGCGCGAAGGGCGAACCAATGAAGCGTTACAAACCCTGGACCGCGCCGTAGAACTCGATCCGAAGCGTGCCGATATTCGGGTGGCGCGCGCCAGTATATTGCGGGCGATCGGTTTGCAGGACGAAGCACATCTGGAATTTAACCGCGCACTTACTCTGGATCCGACGAACACGGAGGGACGCGCAGGCCTTGCTTCTTTGCGCGGTACGCTCAGACAGGAACTTCGTGTCGGCGTAAACACTGATTTGTTTAACTTCACCGCTGCCAATCAGGACGAAGGGTTAACCCTAATTTCCAATTGGACACCTCACTGGACGACTGCGGTCTCGGCCGACGGTTACCACTGGGGCGGCACGGATGCGGAAAAGGCTGTAGCGAGCGTGACGAGGAAGTCGGCCCGATGGGGTGCGCTCACAGTCGGAGGAGCGGCGGCACATGACAACGGCGTCATTCCGAAGGATGAAGGTTTCTTTGACTATGACCAGGGTTTCAGACTCCATCGAACCACGTTCTTACATGGACTAGAAGTTGTATACGGCCAGCACTGGTATTGGTACAGCTCAGCGCGGATTCTGACCATTCACGAAATGACGCTGTTCTATTTGCCGCGGGACTGGACTTGGTCGCTGGGATTGACTGGAGCGCGAAGCCATTTCTCCGGGACGACGGGTTCGGAGTGGCGTCCTTCGGGGATGACGCGCCTGGGTTTTCCCATTGCAGGCGTGGAAGGCCACCACCTTAGCGGAAATATTTTCTTCGCCGTTGGAACGGAGAACTTCGCGCAGGTCGATCAAATTGGAGAATTCTCTTCGCAAACATATGGGGGAGGCTTGCGTTTTCAACTTACCAGCCGTCAGGACGTAACCGGATTCGGGGCTTATCAGATGCGATCGCAAGGGCGGACTGAATCAAGCTTTGGATTTACTTATGGACTCCGCTTTTAACACATTTCGCAAGCTTGGGCCGGCTGCCTTTGTCGTGAAGGCGATCATCTTTGTGGTCGTCGCTGACGTATTGCTGTTGGCATTTATTCTGCTTCGTCGAACTTATCGCAAGTGGTACTTCGCGAACCGCGACGCCCGTATGCTTGCGATCCGGCAAGAGTGGGACGCCCTGATTTCCGGCGAGATTCCCTACGCCACATGGCGTACAAAAACATCGGAGCGGCAGCTTATCGAGGCTCTGGTCCTGGATGCGTTCGAAGTCGCGAATCCGGAGGAATCAGCGCGGTTACTGAAATTCATGCGCGCCAGCGGCTTAGTCGAGAAACGTATTATGGAGGCACGCCATCATCGAGGATGGCGGCGACACGCAGCGCTGGTGGCACTTGCCCGAACGCGGGCGCCAGAGGGCATTCGGGCCCTCGCCGAGGGGCTGCGTGACCGCGATTCGGAAACCCGGCTGGCCGCGTTACGCGGGCTCGGCCGGATGGCTTGTCCAGAGGCCGCGCAGGAAATTCTGAACTGGGTCGACGACTCCGGACTGGTAGTACCGGCGCTTCCACTGCAAAGCGCGCTCATCCAGACTTGCGCCGAGCGTCCCCAGGTATTGCTGCCTCATTTACATCATGCCGATAAGAGTGTGCGCGAAGTGCTGGGACGTGTGATGGGCGAAGTAGCCACGCCTTCGCTGGGTTCCGAGTTGTTGCGGTTTGCAGACGACGATCTGCCCGAGTTGCGAGCCGCGGCCGCACGCGGGCTTTCTTTCCTAAACCCTGGCGCGGCGGTCCAGGTTCTGAGTGAACTGGCGAAGGATCCTGTGTGGTTTGTGCGTCTGCGCGCGATTGTTAGCTTAGGCAGACTCTGCCACGATACGGCCCTTCCTTTCTTGCTGAAGGGATTGACGGACTCAAATCGCCTGGTGCGCCTGCGCGCCGCTGAAGGGCTCGTAGATTTTAAAGCGCAATTGGTACAGGTTTTCGAGATGGTGGTCGCCCTGCAGGACCAGTACGGTCTGCATGCTTACCTGACGGCCCTGGAGAACGCCGGTCTGCAAGTCGGTCTTATTGCAGGGATCAAGGACAACCCACTTGCCAGCAAGAAAACGACCGAGATGTTGCTTGAAGTGCTGCAGACAGGGAAAGTGTCTACCAAATCAAGCGCGCCCCCGGAAAACATAAACGCCAAGGCGGCGGCTGGATCATGATCCACTTCTTAGACTGGGCCAACCACGCACTGTTTTATTATTATCTCGCCTCCAATTTCGCATACCTGGCGATGCTAATCATTGCGCTGAGGACCAGCGCGGCGCACCTCCGGCGCATCGAAAGCGTTCGTCTCGACTGGATCAAAGAGTCCCCCATGGTGCCCCCGATCACTCTACTGGTGCCTGCACATAACGAGGATAAATTCATCTGCACTACTGTGAGAAACCTGCTTGACCTGGATTATCCCGAACTGGAAGTCATCGTCATCAATGATGGATCAACGGATAACACATTGCAGGTCATGCAGCAGGAATTTCGCCTGCGCACGGTGAGAGCGGTATATATACCGCAAGTGCCGAGCGCCCCCGTCCGCGGTTTGTACCGAAGCGATGTCGACCTTCGCCTCCTGATCGTAGACAAGGAGCCAGGAGGAAGCAAGGCGGATGCGGTAAACGCCGGGTTGAACGCAGCAACGTCACCCTATGTGTGCGTGGTCGATGGGGACTCCGTGCTCGAGCGCGACGCCCTGCTGCGGATCATGGTGCCTATCCTGGCTGACCCTGGCCGCGTCGTCGCAGCGGGAGGGATTATTCGGGTGCTCAACGGGTCAGAGATCGAGGGGGGGCGGATTCGCCGTGTTCGCCTGGCCAGAAAGAGCATCGAAGTTATTCAAGTCGTCGAATATCTGCGCGCTTTTTTAATTGGTCGGGAGGCATGGGCACGAGGCAACATGCTGATGATTGTTTCCGGAGCCTTCGGGGTGTTCCGAACCGATCTCGTACGCGCAATAGGGGGCTACCGGACTGCATCAATCGGCGAGGATTTCGATCTGGTGGCGCGATTACACCGGCACTTGCTGGAAAAGGCTGCGGACTACCGCATCGAGTTTGTTCCTGACCCCGTCTGTTGGACTGAAGTGCCCTCCGATCTGCGTTCCCTTGCAAGACAGCGGGCGCGCTGGCACAAAGGCTTGCTGGACGTCTTGTGGCCGAACCGGGACATGCTCTTTCGTCCGCGCTATGGGCGTATCGGCAGTTTAGCTCTTCCGTATTTGTGGATTTTCGAACTGCTAGCCCCGGTCATCGAAATCACGGGCTTCGTGACGATCTTATTGGCGGCCATTTTTGGCGTCCTGAGCGGAACATTCTCCCTTCAGTTTGTACTCTTCGCTTACGGCTTTGCTACGGTGATTTCCATCGGATCCGTGCTCCAGGAGGAACTGACTTACAAACGGTATAACGATTGGCAAGATGTGGTCCGACTGGTGAGTTACTGCTTCCTCGAACACTTTCCCTACCGGCAATTGCACATGGTATGGCGACTGCAAGGCCTCTGGCAGTACTTGCGAGGCGACATGGCTTGGAGACCGCTGAAGCGCCAGGGCCAACAGTCAGCAGACGGAGACAAAACAGGTCCATCTCCTGTCCCAGCCAGTTAGACACTCGCCGTGGTAGCGGAACACCGACGTTGTGGAATCACAAAGGCGCGTCAACGAACAGGTTGCGTATCTTGTGAAGAAGCCACGGTGACAACATCACGACCGCGTGCTTTGGACTCATAAAGGCATTGGTCCGCAATCTTCAGTAAATCGCGGGATGTTGAACCATGCTCAGGAAAGGCTGCCACGCCTACTGAGAGTGTGAGCTGCCCAAGAGTCTGTTTCTTATATTGCAACCGAAGACTTTTTACTTCGGAACGCAGTGCGTCCGCCCGAAGGGCCGCGTCCCGTGAGGATGATTCAGGCAGAATGATAGCGAATTCTTCGCCGCCATAACGACAGCATATATCGGTCGTGCGAAAAAAATTGCGAAACAGATCGGCAAGGGATTGGAGCACCATGTCTCCTGCCTCATGGCCAAAACTGTCATTGAATCTCTTGAAGTGGTCCAGGTCGAGGAAGAGAACGGCGACTGAGTGTTTCTTGCGACCAGCCAATTGCAGCTCTCTTTCGAGCGATTCCTCCAGGAATCGCCGGTTGAACAGGCGAGTCAGCGGATCACGAATTGCCTGTTCACGAAGGGTTTCGCGCAGCTGCAGGCTAGCCAGCGAAAGGGCGATCTGAGAGGCCGCGCTGATGGCGAGCCGCTGCTGGGAGTCTCTAAAGCTCTCTGTGCGAGAATCGTATACGGAATCTCGTTCGCTCTGGAATTCAAGATGTAAGACTCCAATCGTGTTCCCGTGAGCGATCATGGGCAGGCATAGATATTCGGAAGTTGTACTCTCGGTCAGATGTTGGCACGTGATGCCATTTCCCGGATGCCCACTCCAGTGGGGCTGGCCACGGCGCAGAGACCAGCATGCGTCGGGGGGAAATGTCGGCGCTAAGGCGTCTTTTTTCCCCCACCGAACCGCTGCCTCAATGAGGTCGCGCGACGACTTGAACAAATAGAGCCCTCCGGAAGGAGCGTCGGGAAACAGCCGCTGCACTGAGTTGGCAACGACTGCGCAGGCTTCCTTGACCGTCGCACTACACTCCAGCAGAGTCCCCATTTCGTTCAGGGAAGTCATCTGTTTTGTGCGCAGTTCCAGCTCCCTCACCAGTCGGCCCAGAGACTCCGCGTGTTCCCGCTGCTCCTCGTTCGCCCTGATCTGCTGCGAAATGTCTTCGTAGATCAAGTATGCGCCCCGTACCTCGTCACTGTGCAGCAGCGGCACACCATGTAGCGCCAGATCGAGAATCCTTCCGTCCTTGCGCCGTTGTCGCACTATCCGGTGTAACGCGTTTCCGGCGAAGATCTGAGGAAGCAGTTGCACGGAGTTCGTAGCTTCATCGTCAGGAATCCCTATGCTCGCAATATCGATTGACGTGAGCTCACCCCGGTCGTACTGAAAAAGTTTCTCGAACGCCAGATTAGCCAGTTCGACCGAGCCTCGTCGATCAAGAACGACGATTCCTAACGGGCTATTCTGTATCAGAGAGTCTAAAAAAGTGGTTTGTTTATTAAGGTCAATCGCCAGGCGATGCCGCTCGCTGACCTCGGATCCCACGATGAGTCCCACTGCGGACAGGACCAGCATAAGCAGAGCGATCTTGGCGAACAGTAACGGGGTTGGAGGGAACAAATGCATCGCGACTACGATCCCAAAATTTAGTACCAGCAGGCCGGTCACCGCACGCCGAACTCCCTGACGCATCGCAATCCAGATGATAGGGATGAAACACAGATAAGAATGATCGTAACGTCCGTCCTTGGTGCCGAACATCACCCAGAGAACCGCTAACATCGTAAGACCCTGGGCACAGGTTTCTGCGATCGAATTAAAAGTGAATGTTGTTCGGGGAGATGGCAACCTGTCTGGGCGAAGCTGGGAGGGCGTCGGCGAGAGCCACTCGCGAACGTGCGGAAATACGTGAACGAGAAGAAACGGTGCAATGCCGACCAAGCCGATGGCGTCACCCAGAAACCACCCTAGAGCTGATGACTGGTATTCGTCCCCGGCAATGCTGTGATCGGCGATCAGGCACGCGACGCCAATGATTGTGGCTCCTGCAGCGGCCGTCGCGCTTACCAAGACGTAGCGGACCACATCTTGTCGGCGGCGCAGTCCAATATCTATCTGCAAAGGACCGCGTAAGACGTATGCCGCAAGGCCATAGCAAGAAGCAATCCCCGCGGCGTCGACCGTACTGCTGAAGGACAACACGGGCTGGGCGTACATAAGCCGGCCAGCAAGCGCGGCGCAAAAACTGACCAGAACCGCGTACCGCGGACTGACTCCCAACAGGAGAGCCATGACCAGCCCGACGGCCGGATACCACGCAACGAATCCAATACGCGAAAAGAAAACGACTTCGGGCCGGTTCAGCAGTAGGTAGACCAACGTAAAAAATAGGGAAACAAAAGCGTGGCGGATGATCGGGCGTCGCAAATGCATAGACATAACGTCAGGGCCCTGTGGGCTCTCTGCCAGTAAGCCGGATGGTTCAAGTAGAGAGCAGTAGCCAGTACGCGCCGTAGATGTTCTGCGTATTACAATCTATAGGTGAACATGGCGAAAGTGATCCGTGTCACAATTCGAACGTTTCAGCGTTACGCAAGTAATGCATTTTGGCGAGATCTTTTATGAATCGGATCGGCCTGCTGCGGGAGAGCGGAGGTTGGAACCTTGATCTTTGAGGCCACTACGCCTCCGGCCCGTCTATCAGTACAGTCGAGAAGACCCCTGGGTACTTCATTCCCCCAAACGCCCCGTCACCCTCTACGTTTGCAAGGCTATGGGGCGCCACGTCTTACCATTTCTCCGATGCGACGAACGTAGTTGGCCCATCACACCATCAAGTTCGGCGTGATCAGATGTAGCCGCTTTTCCGGAAGCAGCAGTGCGAGTACTCCGCCAATGTTCGGTTTTCGTAACAAAATCAACGACGATAATTTGGGCGATTGCCAACAGTGACAGAATCTCCGGCAGGTCTAGGACGAGTCATGGAACCGGATCCCAAAGATAAAAAGCCTTATTCTCCGCCCGCCGTGACCAAACTGACTCCACAGCAAGCCAAAAACCTTGTGGTGGAACGTAAGAATTACAGCGAAGAAGAAGCCGCCGAGTTCTTGAAATCATTGCGAAAGCGGAAGGAGAAAAAGAGGAACAAGCAACCTCCAACTCCTGGCGAGGATCAAAACCGGAAGCGCTCCGCTTAGTTGCCGAAAGACAAAGACATCGGAGAGCAAGAAGACATTGCGCTCATGCTCAAGATCGGATGGAACAAGTGCCCGTACTGCGGTGATAGGGAAGTCTACCGCTCCCGCAGGGAGGCGCTGACTTGGCTGGATCGAGTGTGTGTACTGTTTCTTCTCCAACTTGTCAGGTGCCACCAGTGCGAACTCCGTCATTACCGTCCAATCTTCTTTCGCGCACCAGAATACGCTCACTCGATCCGGAATTGCGATATACGCACCCACACCCAAGCTGGAAGCGAAGAAAATGAGCGGTCGGCATAATTCATTCGCCTTACGGAAATCGCTCCCGAGAGAAGGCGATCCAGGATCGACGCGCTGCACCAACTAACTTCCCAGAAGCCCTTTTGTGGACCGCTACACAGAGCGTTGAAGGGCGCCCGGATTACTTCCGCGTTGCCGACAATTCGATCATAATGGGCCAGGCGATGGTGCTAGGACTTATTCTAGAAGGAGTGCTCTCGCCTTTTTCAACGCTAGCGGCCTTCGCGTCCTTGAGAAGGCGTTCCGTTTCTAAATGAATAGTCGGGTCTCCAAGGGAACATGCCTAAGAGGCACAAATGAGGGACCGAGAAACGCAAGCACAACCCGTCTCCCCATCGATGCAGATGATGCAGATCCGTGGCCCATCCTCGCCAGGAGCCTTGCGATGGCCTGCGGCTCATGCTCCCCGGCGGAGCCTTCTAGCGTGTACGACCGCTCGAAGGTGTTGGGCCCCGTGATCCTCATCTTCCACCGGTCGTTCCCCCGGGGGGCGACGATGGACAGCAGCCAGTCCCCCGGCCGGTCCGCGAGCATATGCTCGATCACCACCGCAACCTCCCGTTGCAATGCAGCGTTCCCCGTAGAAGCTTCGAACTGTTAATGAAATGTACCGTTCGGTTGGCCTGCGACGTACTCGCTCTGTTTGGCTGGCCTGTAAGGGATCAAGGAGAGAACCCGTCGGAGCGGCGATCGCTTATCGCGGTCCCTTGGGAGTTAACTTTAGTTATCTCGAGAACCGATGTGATTTGCTGCTCCATCCGACACTTCCTGCGTCGGAGGTGCCGGACTCCGTAGCTTCGCTTCTAAACGCGTGGTCTGCTGCGTATGACGACTTCGAGCTCGATGACATTCCGCTGATCGCGGACGAGATGGCCGCTGAAGCGCTGCTCGGGTTTGGTGCAGCATTCCTGCGCCACTATTGTCAGGGAATCTGGCTTAAAGCGGGACATCTGAGCTTCTATCGTCAGGTCGACGGTTTCCATTCGAAAATCTTAGCCCGTGCGGAAAAACAGGAAATGCAACTCACACGTGCAGCTTCGGAGTCACGATGAATAGAGTCGCTCCGACCGCCTATATCATGGAAGACCCGTGCGAGGCCATGCGCCTCGAAGTGAAAGTCGACCCACAGGCTTGGGTTCGCAAATACTTACGTGAGATCTTCAATCGATCTTCCTAAACATTTTGAACACGATTTGGATGTTCGATACACCGATCGGCTTCCAGGTCTCAATGTACCCAGTTACTACTCTCTGGATACTCACTTCGTCTGGAGGCCAACCAGGGACTGGGAACTCCTCCATTGGCAGCCAAAATCTGCTGAATAGGCGGCACCTGGAATTTCTGCCGGACTTCATCACCACCTCTCCCACCGAGGTAAGGCGCACCTTCTACGGAAGTATTACTTGGAGATTTGAGTGAGTTGTTTGTTACTTGCTCATGGCGGAGTGACGATTACTTCCATGCGGGTAAGGCGACAATAAGACAGTTACGACTGTTGGTCACAATAGCGATGGTAATATTGCCGAGCTTGGGCTTTGAAGCCCATGCCCAAGATTCCTCTGCTTCTTCGGAATACCTGATCAAAGCCGGCTTTATCTACAATTTCGCGAATTTGGTGCAGTGGCCGGCGAATGCTTTCGCCCAGGCAGATTCACCTCGAGACTTTTGACGTATCCGGGATGATCGAGGAGATCGTTACTACCCTTCAACCAGCGATTGAGAAGAACAGAAATACTCTTCGAGTTAATCTGGCGGACGAGGTAGGCATGATGCGAGCCGACATTACAAAGGTCCGGCAGATTTTGCTTAATCTGCTCAGCAACGCATGCAAATTTACAGATCACGGCACGATTTCCGTGGATGTGGATCAAAGCATCGCAGAGGGCCTGGACTTGCTCCGGTTCCGGATCACTGATACCGAAATTGGAATCAGCGCAAAACAACAGGAACATTTATTTCAGGAGTTTGCCCAGGCAGATACCTCGATCGCACGCATGTACGGTGGCACCGGACTGGGACTTGCTATCACCCACCGGTTTGTTCAGTTGATGAAGGGGCGCATTGAGGTCGAGAGCCAGCCTGGTGAAGCCGTCCCCTGTCTGGGTGAAAATGCCCCGCCCCTCGACTTCAGAGCGGGACCGTTCGCCAAAGAACGCGAAATTTGGACCGCCTACGACCGGGTGATAGAACTACATGCCACTCTGGTCAAAGATCAACGATTCTTTGTCACGACTGAAATCGATCTCCTTGAGCGTTTTGGCGTTGGCGCTGGTGGTGCCAGTTACGATGTCGTCAACCACGTGCCCATCATTCGTCTTCAATGTTCCTGGCACCGTGGCAACAGTCTTTCCATCGCGCACGAAGTTCACCTGTACC
>Ga0193751_1002718_pt1 | contig 10655 bp, 10 predicted proteins | sample L1c2metaG_FD_143050 | JGI IMG/M metagenome (GOLD analysis project Ga0193751, IMG submission 143050) | Soil microbial communities from a riparian zone of the East river system, Colorado, United States - L1c2 | ecosystem: Environmental > Terrestrial > Soil > Riparian zone | place: USA: East River...
ATCGACGCGACCTGCTCCTCGATCGGCATCGGCTGATACTGCGGCTGCTTCAGAAGCTCGGTGAGGCGCGCGCCGCGGGCGAGCAGGCGTTGCGTCGACGCGTCGAGGTCCGAACCGAACTGGGCGAAGGCCGCCATCTCGCGATACTGGGCGAGCTCCAGCTTGATCGAGCCGGCGACTTTTTTCATCGCCTTGGTCTGGGCGGCCGAGCCGACCCGGCTGACCGACAGGCCGACGTTAATGGCGGGGCGGATGCCCTGGTAGAACAGGTCGGTCTCAAGGAAGATCTGGCCGTCGGTGATCGAGATGACGTTGGTCGGGATGTAGGCCGACACGTCGCCCGCCTGGGTCTCGATGACCGGAAGCGCGGTCAGCGAGCCGCCGCCATGTTCTTCGTTCATCTTGGCGGCGCGCTCGAGCAGTCGGCTGTGGAGGTAGAAGACGTCGCCGGGATAGGCTTCGCGGCCCGGCGGGCGGCGCAGCAGCAATGACATCTGGCGGTAGGCGACGGCCTGCTTGGACAAATCGTCGTAAACGATCACGGCGTGCATGCCGTTGTCGCGGAAATATTCGCCCATCGCGCAGCCGGTGTAGGGCGCGAGGAACTGCAGCGGCGCCGGCTCCGACGCGGTCGCGGCGACGACGATGGTATATTCCATCGCGCCATTTTCCTCGAGCGCGCGGACGATCTGGGCGACGGTCGAGCGCTTCTGCCCGATGGCGACATAAATGCAGTAGAGCTTTTGGCTCTCGTCGTCCGACTTGTTGATGTCCTTCTGGTTGATGAAGGTGTCAAGCGCGACCGCGGTCTTGCCGGTCTGGCGGTCGCCGATGATCAGCTCGCGCTGGCCGCGGCCGATCGGGACGAGGGCGTCGAGCGCCTTCAAACCGGTCTGGACCGGCTCGGGGACCGACTTGCGCGGGATGATGCCCGGCGCCTTGACCTCGACGCGGCGGCGCTCGGTTGCCTTGATGGGTCCCTTGCCGTCGATCGGGTTGCCGAGCGCGTCGACGACGCGGCCGAGGAGGCCCTTGCCGATCGGAACGTCGACGATCGTGCCGGTCCGCTTGACCCCCGAGCCTTCGGAAATGTTCGAGTCCGAGCCGAAGATCACGACGCCGACATTGTCGGCTTCGAGGTTCAAGGCCATGCCCTTGGTGCCGTTGTCGAACTCGACCATCTCGCCCGCCTGGACATTGTCGAGCCCGTAGATGCGAGCGATGCCGTCGCCGACCGACAGCACGGTGCCGACTTCCGAGACCTCGGCATCGGCCGAGAAATTCGCGATCTGGTCGCGGATGACGCGGGAGATTTCAGCGGCGCGGATATCCATGGGTCTGTCTTAGCCTTTCATCGCCAAAGCGAGTCGATTGAGTTTGGTGCGGATGGAAGCGTCGATCCGCTGGCTGCCCAGCATGACGACGATTCCGCCGAGGATGTTGGGGTCGACCTCGGTCTCGAGGGTGACGTCGCGGCCGGCGCGGACGCGAAGCTGCGCTTTGAGGGCCGCGATCTGGTCGTCATTGAGCGGACGGGCGGTGACGACCTCCGCGGTCGTTTCGCCGCGATGCTCGGACGCGAGACGCCCGTAAGCGCGGATGATCGGCCGAAGCGCGTTCTTGCGGCCGTTGCGCGCCAGCACGCCGAGGAAATTGGTGGTGACCGGGTCGAGCCCAAGCTTCGGGGCGAGCGCCGCGAACGCCTTGCCGGCTTCCTCGCGGGAAACCAGCGGGCTGCCGATCAATTCGGCGAATTCCTTAGAATCGAGCAGAGCCTGATTGAGCGCGCCGAGGCTTCGGCCGACTGCGTCGATCTGCTTTTTGTCGCGCGCGAGGTCGAACAGGGCCGACGCATAGCGCCCTGCTAAGCTGGCTCGAATGCCGCCGGATGTCTCCACGCGCGAAAAGCTCCAGAACTGGAATGGCCCCCATGAAAAAACGGGGCGTGGATCGTGGCTTAGCCCCGCACGCCCCCATGGGTTGCGCGGCCCCTAGCAAGGGGTGGGAAGCGATGCAAGGCGGCCCTTTTCGGTTTGACCGCAAGCCAGCGGAAGCGGTCTCTTCGAAGCCCGGGTAACACGGCGCCATACGAAGGAGATTCTCGATGTCGTACGTAGTCAAAGGATTGGACCCAAACCCGTTCGCCGAGCTGTTCGGGCTGCCGGACGGCGAGCTTGCCAGGCGGGGCGTGGTGCGGATGACCGTCACCAGCCCGACTTTCCCATGCCGGGTCAGCCTCACCGACCGCGCGCTCGGCGAGAAAGTGCTGCTGCTCAATCATGTCAGCCACGACGTCGCCAATCCGTATCGCGCGAGCCACGCGATTTTCGTCACCGAGGGCGCGGAAGAGCCGGCGGAATATGTCGACGAGGTCCCGCCAGTGTTTAAGACGCGCGTCCTGTCGCTGCGCGGGTTCGACGAGCAGGGCATGATGGCCGAGGCGATGCTGACCCAGCCGGGCGAGGCCGACGCCGGCATCCGCAAATTGTTCGCCAACCCCGAGATCGTGACCATCCACGCGCACAACGCAACGCGCGGCTGCTTCTCGGCAAAGATCGAAAGGAACGGATGATGGCGAGCCTTGCGCACACCATTAGCGGGCCTAGATCAGACAGCGTGACCAATGTCGCTCGCCTCGATGCCGACACCGCCTGGGCAGCGTTCATGCGGCGGGACCGCGGCTGGGACGGCCGCGTCATCGGCGCGGTCAAAACCACCGGCATCTATTGCAAGCCGAGCTGCCCGGCGCGCCGCCCGAAGCGCGAGCACGTCGATTTCTTCAGCTCAGCCGAGGAGGCACGCGCGGCGGGCTATCGTCCCTGCCTGCGCTGCAAGCCCGACGAGGTCGGCCGCGACCGCGAGGCCGTTGCGAAAGCAGTGAAGATCATCGAGCAGGCGGAAGAGCCGCCGAGCCTCTCTGACTTGGCGGACGCAGTCGGTTACGCGCCGCATCATTTCCAGCGCCTGTTCAAGCGCGACCTTGGAGTGTCGCCGGCGGAATATGCGCGCGGACTGCGCCAGCAGCGGGCGCAAAGCGCATTGAAGCAAAACGGCCGCGTGACCGACGCGGTCTATGACGCCGGCTATTCGAGCCCCAGCGGCTTTTACAGCGATGCCAAGGAGCGGCTCGGTATGACCCCTTCAGCATGGCGCGACGGCGGGCGCGGCGAAACCATTCGCTGGACCACCTTCGACAGTCCATTGGGGTCGATGCTGATCGCCGCCACTTCAAAGGGCATTTGCCGGCTGACGTTCGACGACAGCGAGGCGTCACTCAAGCGGCTGTTCCCCAATGCGGTGATCGTGAAGGACGACGGCGGCCTCAACGAGCTGGTCGAAGGCGCCCTGACGGCGATCGCACGGCCGCTCGCTGCGCCCGAGCTTCCGATCGACGTCGCCGGGACGGCATTCCAGGAGGCGGTGTGGCGCGAGCTTCGCAAGATCCCGCCGGGCGAGACCCGCAGCTATGCCGAAATCGCGGCGGCGATCGGCCAGCCCAAGGCGGTCCGCGCGGTCGGCAGCGCCAATGGCGACAATCACGTCGCGGTGCTGATCCCGTGCCATCGCGTAATCCGCAGCGACGGCTCATTGGGCGGTTATGCCGGCGGTCTCGATCGCAAGCGCAAGCTGCTCGACGCCGAAGGCCATCGCGCGGCGGCCCCGGAATTGCCGCTCGTCTAATCATACTTGCCGACTCCGATCCGTTCGGCTCAACAACGAAATCCGAACGGGGAGGGGCGGCATGGATGAGGTTGTGACGGAACAGGCGGCCGGGCAACCGCGGTGGCGGCGGATCGTCGATTTTCCGCTCGTCGCGTTGGTGATCGCCATCGGGCTCTACGCTTGCGCGCTGACGCTCGGGATCATCATCGGCAAACAATTTATTGCCATGCCGCAGCCGGGACGCGTGACCGTTCAGGCGATCATCGACATCGGCCTGGTCCTCGCAGTCTACAAGTTCGGGATCGTGCGGCTCGGCGAGCATCCGCGCGACGACCTTCCCGCGCGCGGCGCAATCCGGAATCTCGGGCTGGGGCTGCTCGCGGGATTCGTCATCTTCAGTGTCGTCGTCGGCGTTGCCGACCTCGTCGGCGTCTACCGGATCGTGGGCAGGGGCGACACATCCCGCCTTCTGCTCGAACTGGTCGCGACGGCGATTCTGCCCGGCTTCATGGAAGAATTGATGTTCCGTGGGATCCTGTTCCGCTGGATCGAGGAGTTCGGCGGAAGCTGGGCGGCGTTGGTCGTGACCTCCGCACTGTTCGGGCTTGCGCACATCTTCAATCCCAACGCGACCTGGTTTTCGTCCTTCGCGATTGCGGTGGAGGCGGGCGTGCTGCTCGGTGGGGCCTATATGCTCTCCGGCAGCCTGTGGCTGCCAATGGGCCTGCACGCGGCGTGGAATTTCACCCAGGGCGAGATCTTCGATGTGCCCGTGTCGGGGATCGACGAGCATGGCCTGGTGCAGGCGAAGCTCAGCGGCCCCGCGATCCTGTCTGGTGGTCCGTTCGGCCTGGAAGCGTCGGTCATCGCGCTCGTCGGCGCGAGTATTGCCGGGGTGTGGCTGGTGTGGATGGCGATCAAGCACGACAAGATTGTGGCGCCATGGTGGGTGCGGCGGCGGCGCCTCCCCCAAGCTTAGAGGAAGCTGTACGGGTCGACATCGACGCCGACCCGGACCTTCGGGCTCCATTCGATCCCGGCAAGCCAGTCGCGGATCACATCCTGGATATCGAGGCTGCGGCGGGCATGAACCAGCAGGCGCTGGCGGTGCCGGCCGCGAAGCATCGCCAGCGGGGCGGGCGCGGGCCCGAACACGGCCATGCCTTCGACCTCAGGTGCGGCGTGGCCGATGCGTCGCGCGACAGCTTCGGCCTCGCTGGCGTCTTCCGCGGAAACGACGATCGCGGCGAGGCGCCCGAACGGGGGCATCGCGGCTTCGCGCCGAGCCTCGGTCTCCGCGGCATAGAAACCCGGCGCGTCGCCGGCGACAAGGGCCGCGATCACGGGGGCATCGGGCTCATGTGTCTGGACGAAAACGCGCCCCGGTTTGTCGCCGCGTCCGGCACGGCCAGCGACCTGCTGGATCTGCTGGAAGCTGCGTTCGGCCGCGCGCAGGTCGCCGCCGGAAAGGCCAAGATCGGCGTCGACCACGCCGACCAAGGTCAGGTTGGGGAAGTGATAGCCCTTGGTCACCAATTGGGTGCCGATCACGATGTCGATCGCTCCGGCCTCCATCGCTCCCACGAACTCCGCCGCGCGCAACGGCGACCAGATCGTGTCCGAAGTGACGATCGCGGTGCGGGCGTCCGGAAACAGCTCGGCGACTTCGTCGGCGATGCGCTCGACGCCTGGACCGCAGGCAACCAGGCTGTCCTCCTCGCCGCATTCAGGACAGGCCTTGGGCGGTGGCATGACATGGCCGCAATGGTGGCAGGCAAGGCGGTGCATCAACCGGTGCTCGACCATCCACGCGGTGCAATTGGGGCATTGGAAACGATGGCCGCAGTGGCGGCAGAGCGTAAGCGGCGCGAAACCGCGGCGGTTCAAGAACAGCAGCGACTGCTCGCCGGCCAAGAGGTTGGCTTCGAGTTCGCGCACCAATTCGGGCGCCAGCCAGCGGCCGCGCGGCGGCGGGTCTTGTGTCAAATCAATCGCGCGGATCTCGGGCATCGTCGCGCCGGCGAAGCGCTGCGGCAGGGTGACTTCCCGATAGCGGCTGATTTCGACCATGTGTCGGCTTTCGATGGCCGGCGTCGCCGACGACAGGATCACCGGAATGTCCTCGAACTTCGCGCGCATCACGGCGGTGTCGCGGGCGTGATACTGGACTCCATCCTCCTGCTTGAACGACGGTTCGTGCGCCTCGTCGACGACGATCAGGCCGAGGTTCGGATATGGAAGAAACAGCGCCGAGCGCGCACCGACCGTGACCGTGGCTTCGCCGTTGGCGATGCCGCGCCAGGCCCGGCGCCGCTGCGACGAGCGCAGGTCGGAATGCCAGGCGACGGGCGCGCAGCCGAAGCGCGCCTCGAAGCGCTTGAGGAATGGCTCGGTCAGCGCGATTTCGGGGAGCAGGACTAGCGCCTGCTTTCCCTGCCGCAAACATTCGGCGATCGCTTCGAAATAGACTTCGGTCTTGCCCGAGCCCGTGACTCCGTTGAGCAGCACCGGATCGAAGCCATGGCCGACCGCGGAGGCCAGACTGTGCGCCGCTTCGCGCTGGTCGTGGTTGAGCTCGGGCGGCGCGAAGTCGGGATCGGGGGAGGCGAGCGGGCGGTCGGCATCGACCGCGATCCCTTCGAGCGCGCCGGCATTGGCCAATCCGCGCAGCACGGCGTCGCTGACCTCAGCGTGATCGGCGAGCTCGCGGATCGTGCCCTGCCGGCCTTCGAGCGCTGCCAGCGCTTTCTCGCGCTGGGGGGTCATCCGCTCGGGAACAGAGCCGGTCGGCCGATATTCGGTGAGCTGGCGCGGACCCTCCAATGCCGCCGACGACGGCAACACCATGCGCAACACCGAAGCGAGCGGGGCGAGGTAATAATCGGCCGTCCATTCGGTGAGGCGCCGTAGCGGCGCGGTGATCGACGGCACGTCGACCACGCCGGCGAGCGGCCGCAGGCGTGAATCAGGGACCTCGTTGGTCGGCAGGCGTTCGGCTTCCCAGGCGACCCCGAGCAGCTGGCGCGGCCCCAAAGGCGCGACGACGATTGAACCGGGTTCGACCTGCATCCCCTCGGGCACCCGGTAATCGAGCGGCCCGAGCGCGGCATTCAAGGTGACGACACGGGCGCGCTTCATCGGGTACAGCAAATGCGGGCTGAGGGGACGTCAAACAAGAGGACTTGTCCGATGATTGGAAGACGCTGGCACGGCCGGGTCCCCGCCGCCAAGGCCGAGGAATATCTCAGGCTGATGAAGGACGTCGGCCTCGCCGACTACCGGTCAACGCCCGGGAATATTGGTGCCTGGTGCCTACACCGCCGCGAGGGCGAAGTGCTGCATGTCGAGATGTGCACCTTGTGGGAAGATCTCGAAGCGATCCGGCGCTTCGCGGGCGACGAGCTGACCAAGGCCAAATATTACGACTTCGATCCCGACTTCCTGCTCGAGCTTGAGCCGGAGGTGTTGCATTTCGAGGTGATCGAGTAGCCTTTACCGCCCACGCTTCTTGCGGTGGCTATCGAGGTCGAGGACCGCCGATTCCTCCTCGGGCTGGAGCAGGCCGAGCCGCCGCGCGACTTCCTGATAGGCTTCCTCGACCCCGCCCAAATCCTGGCGGAAGCGATCCTTGTCGAGCTTCTCGTTGGTTTTCATGTCCCACAGCCGGCAGCCGTCGGGGCTGATCTCATCGGCGAGGATGACCCGCGCATAATCGCCGTCCCACACGCGGCCGAACTCGAGCTTGAAGTCGATCAGGCGGATGCCGATGGCCGCGAACATGCCCGACAGGAAGTCGTTCACGCGGATCGCCATGTCGGCGATGTCGTTCATCTCGTCCTGCGTCGCCCAGCCGAAGCAGGCGATATGCTCGTCGGCGATCATCGGGTCGCCGAGCGCGTCATCCTTGTAATAATATTCGATGATCGTCCGCGGCAGCTGCGTGCCTTCCTCGATCCCGAGGCGCTTCGAAAGCGAGCCGGCAGCGACGTTTCGGACTACCACCTCGATCGGGATGATTTCGACCTGTCGGATCAGCTGCTCGCGCATGTTGATGCGGCGGATGAAGTGGGTCGGGACCCCGATCGTCTGGAGCGCGGTGAAAATGTGCTCGGAAATGCGGTTGTTGATCACGCCCTTGCCGCTGATCGTGCCGCGCTTCTGCGCGTTGAACGCAGTCGCGTCATCCTTGAAATATTGGATCAGGGTCCCCGGCTCAGGACCCTCGTAGAGGATCTTGGCCTTGCCCTCATAGATTTGGCGGCGGCGGGCCACGATGCAGCGTCACTCCAACGGCATTGGGAAGGAGCGCGCGCTATAAGCGAGGAGGGCGGTGCGTGCTAGTCCGCCCTCCCCATCGCGCAAATCAATTGCACCGAGTGCGCTTGGGCTGAGCCTTCCACGGAGCATTCCAATCCATGCGGTGAAGCAGCCTCAAGCTGTCGCCGATGGTCTTGGCCAGGCCGCTGAAGGCGCGGGCGACGTCGGTGTTCAGCTGGGTACGGGCGGCCTGGTATCCGCGGTCGAAAATCTCATCCACCATGGTAACCATTCCTTTCCTCTCTTGCTGGGCTGTTCAGAGCGCCAGCGGGTAGCTGTCGATGCAGTCGTTGGCGGGGACCAGCGCCTTCTCGACGAGTTCGAGACGGCGGTCGGGGGCGAGCTGGCGCCATGCCTGATAACCGCCCCATGTGCCGGTCGCGCGGGCCAGGGCACGCTCGACGGCGGAATTTGCGGCGGACGCACGGGTACTGCGGCCATAAGTCATGGCGTATCTCCTTTCTCTGTCAGTTGCCGCCGGCTCGGGGTTGGATAGGGGAGCGGGACGGTCCTCGCCGGCGGCTCGTGTCTATCTATGATTCGGGGGGTCGTTCCGCCAATCAAACGCTCGACAGAGATCATAAACTGGACTTATGACAATCCCATCGAAGTGGGACTTCGATGGGACCAAGTTTAGGATGATGAAGCGATGCGACGCTTGCCTCCGCTGGCCGCCGTGAGGGCTTTCGAAGCCGCGGCAAGGGCCGAGAATTTTACCGCGGCTGCCGCCGAGCTCGGGATGACCCAGGCCGCGGTCTCCTACCAGGTCAAAAGCCTCGAGGAGCGGCTGGGCGCGCCGTTATTCGTGCGTGAACGCGGGCGGGCCCGGCTAACGCCGCTTGGCGCGCGCTTGCTCCCGGCGCTGTCCGGCGCATTCGACGCGATCGAGGCGGCGTTCGCAAGCCATCGTGAGGAGGACGAATCGCTCCTCACCGTGACCACGACGCATACCTTCGCGAACACCTGGCTGGCGTGGCGCGTCGGCGCCTTCCAGATGGAGCATCCTGACCTTGCGGTGCGCATGACTACCAGCAACGAGCTGGTCGACCTGCGTTCGGGCGATGCCGACGTCGCGGTCCGCGCCGGAAGCGGCGGCTGGGAAGGCCTCGAGCATCACCGGTTGTTCGAATCGAGCTTCACGCCGATGGCCAGCCCGGAATGCGTGGCCGAAGCGGAGCGCAAGCTCGGCCGGCCGCTCGAGCCGCGCGACATCCCCAACCAGCATTTGATCAACCCGAGCGACGACTGGTGGCAGCAATGGTTTAGCGACAACGGAGTGCCAGCGGACGAGTCCGTCTTGCGGCGTCCCGGAGTGCGCCTCGAGAACCAGGCCAACGAAGGTCATGCGGCCATGGCCGGACAGGGCTTTGCGCTGCTGACTCCGCTGTTGTGGAAAGGCGACGTGTCGGCCGGCCGGCTGACCATGCTGTTTCCCGACCGAGTCTCGGCGCGCGGCTGGGCCTATTGGCTGGTTTACCCGACCGAGCGACGGCTGACGCCCAAGATCAAACGGTTCCGCGATTGGCTGATGGCCGAGATCGACCGGTCGGTGAACGATCCTTCGAATGGCTGGATGAAGCCGACGGCCGCCGCTGCTGAATAAGAGATGGGGTGCGGGGGCAGGTTGCGTGCTTAAAGACCTGCCCCCGTGCCGCGCCCAACAGGGGAAACTGAACCGGCGCGAACCGTCGGTTCGACGTCGATTTGCGCGGTTTCGGCGCACGGGCGAGCGAGATGCTCCGCATCTGCCGAATATTAACCATGATCAACAAGATGCCGCCGAGTCGCGTGCACGCGGGACAGGCGGATTCTTAGCCACTTCCGTTATTTTCTCTTTAAATTCTAGCGGCTTAATTAATTTCACTTGCGCGCGCGCCGGATTCGCTGTTCGGCTGCCGCGTTAACGTCAAAATGGCTGGTTCGCGTCAAGCGCGATATAGGGGGCGCCGTGGGGCATTTGGCGCAGCAACAATGCACATCCATTGGCGCGCAACGGCGTGCAACGCTGCTTTGCGCGTGCGCGTTTATCGCGATCGCCGCGGCCCCGGCGCCAACCGGATCGCCCGTCGCAACGCCCACGACGCGTGGCAACTTCCGCATCCCGGCGCTGGCCGATCCCCGTGTCCTCTTGCCCGGCGCCGTGCCGCATGCGAACCCAGTAGGAAAGCAAAGCGCTCCGCCAGCCTCGGCGGCGTTACCGGTCCAGACGGCACCGCTGATCGTCAATCAGGGCTCTTTCGACATTCAGATCGAAAAGCCGGTGGCGCGCTCGCTGCCCGGCCATACGCCGGATCCGACTCGCGCACCTTCACAGTCAATGCCGCCCGCGCCCAATCGCGTGGCGCAGATCCTAGTTTCGAACGGTGCGCCACCACCCGCAGACCAGGCCAGGGTCGAGGGCGATGCAATTGTGCTCACCTCGAGCGTGAAGCCCGAGACGGTTGGGACACCATTAAGCGCAGGCCCGCCCACGAATGCGGGACCACCCGCCGATGCGGGACCTCCAGCCGACGCTGGGCCGCCGACGGACTCCGGTCCACCGACCGACGTTCCGCCGGGCGATCCTTGCGCGATGGGCAACGGCAATCCGTGCAATGGCAACAACGGCAACGGCGGCGGCCAGGGGAACGCAAACCCGCCGCCACCGCCACCCCCGCCGCCACCACCACCGCCAC
>Ga0193751_1002719_pt1 | contig 10646 bp, 7 predicted proteins | sample L1c2metaG_FD_143050 | JGI IMG/M metagenome (GOLD analysis project Ga0193751, IMG submission 143050) | Soil microbial communities from a riparian zone of the East river system, Colorado, United States - L1c2 | ecosystem: Environmental > Terrestrial > Soil > Riparian zone | place: USA: East River...
GAGACCACGCGATGAAGCTGAGGAGTTACGCGCAGGGCGAGTGGGTCGAGGGAACCGGCGAGGCCGTTCCGCTCGTCCACGCCGTCACCGGTGAAACGATTGCCGAGGCGACCAGCGAAGGCGTCGACTTCAAGGGAATGCTGGACTACGCGCGAAACGTGGGTGGCCCCAAGCTTCGGAAGATGACATTCCACGAGCGCGCGCGGATGCTGAAGGAAATGGCGAAGCACCTGATGGAGAAGAAGGACGAGCTCTACACGATGTCGCAGGCCACAGGCGCGACAAAGACCGATTCGTGGATCGACATCGAAGGCGGTATCGGGACTTTCTTCGCCTACTCCAGTCGCGGCCGGCGTGAATTTCCGAACGAGACGTTTTACGTCGAGGGCAACGTCGAGCCGCTGTCGAAGGACTCGAGCTTTGTCGGGCGACACATCTGCGTTCCGCTCGAGGGAGCGGCCGTTCACATCAATGCTTTCAACTTTCCCTGCTGGGGAATGCTCGAGAAGCTCGCGCCAACGCTGCTCGCGGGAATGCCGGCGATCGTCAAGCCGGCGACGGTCACATCGTACCTGACCGAGCGAATGGTGCGGCAGATGATCGATTCGGGGATTCTTCCGGAGGGCGCGCTACAGCTGATTGTCGGCGGCACAGGTGACCTGCTCGATCACCTCACCGGTCAGGACGTCGTGACATTCACCGGCTCGGCGAGCACTGGTCGCAAGCTCAAGACGATGCCTTCGATCATCGAGAACTCGGTGCGGTTCAACATGGAAGCCGACTCGCTCAATTTCTCGATGCTCGCGCCCGAGTCGGTGCCCGGAACCGAGGAGTTCGATCTCTTCGTGAAGGAAGTAGTGCGCGAGATGACGGTGAAGGCGGGCCAGAAATGCACCGCCATTCGGCGGACGCTGGTTCCGCAGGCAATCGTGGACGATGCCGTGAAAGCAATCGAGAAGCGGCTTGCCGGAGTAAAGCTGGGTGACCCGCAAGCCGAGGGAATTCGCATGGGCCCTCTAGTTGGAAGGTCGCAGGTGAAGGAAGTGCGCGATCGAGTCGAGCAGCTCAAGAAGGGATCTGAGCTCGTCTTCGGAAATCCAGACGATTTCGAGGTTGCAGCAGGCGACAAGGCAAAGGGAGCGTTTTTCCCGGCAACACTTCTCTACTGCGATTCACCGCTCGACACGCTCGCGCCCCACAACATCGAAGCGTTCGGACCTGTGAACACGGTGATGCCGTACGCAAGCGTTGACGAAGCGATCGAGCTGGCGAAGATGGGGCGCGGAAGTCTCGTCGGCTCTTTGTTCACGTCGGACGACAATGTTGCGCGACAGGTAGCACTCGGCACTGCGTCGCATCACGGACGTCTCTTGATGATAAATCGAGAGAGCGCGAAGGGATCCACCGGACACGGGTCTCCCCTTCCCGGCCTCGTTCACGGAGGTCCTGGTCGCGCAGGCGGCGGAGAGGAGATGGGTGGAGTGCGCGGCGCACTCCATTACATGCAGCGGACAGCGCTTCAGGGATCGCCGACGACGCTCACGCGAATCTCTGATGAATGGATCAAGGGAGCGGCGCAGCCGTCAGACGGTGTGCATCCGTTCCGAAAGTATTTCGACGAGCTGGAGATCGGCGAGACGCTGGTCACTGAGCGTCGGACGATCACTGAAGCGGACACGGAGAAGTTCGCCGATTTGAGCGGGGACCATTTCTACGCGCACATGGATGACGCGGCCGCGAAGGAATCGATCTTCGAGAAGCGCGTCGCGCACGGGTATTTCGTTCTGTCGGCCGCCGCTGGATTGTTTGTCGATCCCGCGCCGGGGCCTGTGCTCGCGAACTACGGACTCGACAACCTGAGATTCATCAAACCCGTTTACTTCGGCGATACGATCCAGGTGAAGCTGACGTGCAAGCTGAAAACGGCGAAGGAAGATCAGCCCGATCAGATTCCGCAGGGCGTTGTTGCGTGGGATGTGGAAGTTACGAATCAGGACAGCGAGCCGGTTGCTGTCTATACAATTCTCACGCTGGTGAAGCGAAAAGCGTAATCGCTTACTGGACCTGATCGAGAAGCGTGCGGATTCGCGGGAATAGCTCGCCGATCTCGTCCATCGATACCGCGCCAGCCGAAAGACGGTACCAGCCTGAGTCGTGCTTCACGCCGAACGCGCGGAACGGAACGACAGCAACGCCCGCGCGCTCGAGCAGCAGCACGCGGATGTCTTCGTCGGTCTCCAGCTTTTTCCCCTCGAATGTCTTCCCCTGAAGCGCGAAGCAGGCCGAAAAATAGATCGCACCTTGAGGATTGATCGAAGCAACGGGGTAACCTTCGCGCTCGAGAGTCTGAAATCCCTCGTGCATCGCAGTCAGCCGTTCCTGCAGTCGGGCATCCATCTCGCAGCGAAATTCGGCGATCGCCTCCGGATCATTCAGGAATTTCGCAGTGCCCATCTGCTCGGCGCGCGGTGCCCACGCGCCCGCGTGCGACAATAGATCGCGGATGCGCGCACCAATTGCCGGCGGAACGAGCATCCACCCAAGACGCAGGCCAGTCCCGGCGTAAGCCTTCGACACTCCATCGGCGGAGATCACCCACCGCGCAGCCTCGGGAACAACGGCCGTCGGGTAGGTGTGTTTCTGTCCGCGCGTTACGAGTGCGCCGTACATCTGATCGTGCAGCACGAACAGCGGGCGCCGACCGGTGGCCTCGCGTTTTTTATTTTCTTCCACGACCGCTTTCAGGATTTTCGTGAGCTCCTCGGCCGGCATCACTGAGCCGGTTGGGTTTCCGGGCGAGCAGATGCAAAGCATCTGCGCGTCGGAGAGGTGCGGAGCGAGCTGCTCGAGCGTCGGCTGAAATCCGGTCTCGCGTGTTGCCTCTATCTCAATCGACGCTCCGCCCGTGAGCGACGAATACGCATCGTTCTGCCAGGAGGGAACCGAGTAGAGGACCTTGTCGCCGGGATTGATGATCGCGCGGTACGCGCCGTACAACACAGGGCGACCACCGCTGCAGACGACGATCGCGTCGAGTGGATACCGAACTCCGGCGGTGCGGAATACGTAATCGGAAATCGCCTGCCGGAGAGGGAGCATGCCCTCTGGCGTCGGATAGTTGGTCTCGCCCCGCGCGACCGCCGCCTGAATCTCCTCGGCAAGCTTTCGCGGGATCGGGAAATAGCGAGGGTCGAAATCGCCGACGGTGAGATTTACTACCTTCTCGCCGCGGGCCAGCATTCCGCGAACCTGACGCGTCGTCCTGAGAATTCCCGACTCGGCGAGCTTGTGAGCCATGACCGACAGCGAAGAGTCGAGCGTGCTCTGGTCACCAAAGTCGAGCGCGCCATCTTCGCGTTGAGTCATGCGCAGATTCTAGCGCGATGGAGCGAGCGAGTCCAGCGCGTTACTTTTGTTTTGTCTCACGCGAGAAGCTGAGATCTGCACCCCAACATGGTTTTCCGGACTCAACTCACGATGAGATGGTTCCTACCTGTTTTTTTTCTCACAGCCTGCACGAGCATGACGCCCCGATCGTCTGAGAGCGATCTCGATCGCGCTCGCCGGATTCTGTCGACGACGCCGTTGATCGATGGGCACAATGACCTCCCGTGGGCAATTCGCGAGAGCAAGACGGCGCCACGCGATGTGGACGCATACGACTTGCGCGGCCACACTGCCGGCCACACCGACCTCGACCGGCTACGCGCCGGAATGGTGAGTGGACAGTTCTGGTCCGTCTACATACCCGGTGAAATCGCCGACTCGGGATTCGCCCGCGTGCAGATGGAGCAGATCGACATCGCCCGGCGGATAATCGCGAAATATCCGGACCGGCTGGAGTGGGCACTCACCGCGCACGATCTGCGTCGTGCACAAAAGGAAGGAAAAGTCGGCTCGTTACTCGGGCTCGAGGGTGGACACGCAATCGAGAACAGCCTCGGCACCCTGCGCGACTATTACGACCTCGGCGCGCGATATATGACATTGACGCACAACGTCACGACTGCGTGGGCCGACGCAGCGCTCGATTCGGCAAAGCATGGCGGACTAACCGAATTTGGAAAGGAAGTCGTCCGCGAGATGAACCGGATGGGAATGCTCGTCGATCTGGCGCACGTTTCGCCCGGAACGATGAGCGATGCGCTCGACGTCACCGAAGCGCCGGTGATTTTTTCGCACTCGGGAGCGCGGGCCATGGTTGACCACAAGCGAAACGTTCCCGACTCGATCCTCCGCCGCGTGCCCGCCAACGGCGGCGTGGTAATGGTGCCTTTCGTTACTTCGTTCGTGTCACCGGAAGTCTTTGCGTTCGACAACGCGGAACAGCTCTACGCGACCGATCTTCGAAAGACTTTGGGAGCTGACACAGCTGCCTTCCGCGAGGCAATGCGTGTGAGGAGAGCATCACATCCTACACCGAAGGCAACTCTCGCACAGGTCGCCGACCAGATCGAGTACGTTCGGAAGCTCGTCGGGCCGGATCACGTGGGCATTGGCGGAGATTTCGATGGCATAACCGAAGTCGTAGTCGGCCTCGAGGACGTGTCGAAGTATCCTGCACTGTTCGCCGAGCTCGCCCATCGCGGGTGGTCGGACGATGATTTGCGGAAGCTCGCAGGCGAAAACATTCTTCGGGTGCTCGAGCAGGCGGAGCAGGTAGCGGCTCGCCTGCAGAAGACGAGGCCAGCTTCGACGAAGACAATTGCAGAGCTCGACGGCCCCGCCGCGGCGAAAGCAGCGGCATCGAAGTAGAGGGTAGGATGGCAGACAGCTTTCACCACAAGCAGCACTCGCCTGGATTTCTGAAAATCGTGGACGACGCAAAGAGTCGCATTCGCGAGGTGAGCGTTGATGAAACGCGCGAGGCGTTGAACAGCGGGTCGGCTCGGGTGGTCGACGTGCGCGAAGAAAGCGAGTGGAACGAGGCTCATGTACAAGGCGCTGACCATCTCGGGAAGGGAGTCATCGAGCGCGACATCGAAACATTCGCGCCCAACAAATCGAGCGACCTGATTCTCTACTGTGGAGGTGGATACCGCGCTGCTCTCGCTGCTGATTCGCTTCAGCGAATGGGCTACACGAACGTTCGGTCGATGGCTGGTGGATGGCGCGCGTGGAAGGAAGCAGGTGGTCCAACTGAGGAGAACAAGTGATCGGAAGCTTGAGAAACACGATGGCACTCGGGATTGGAATCGCGACGATCTCGCTCGTGTCTGCGGGAAGGGCGGCGATACCTGCTGCTCGCTCCGCGGACGCCAAGCCTGTCGCGATCAAGGTTTACAAGACACCGCAGTGCGGTTGCTGCAAAGGCTGGGTAAAGCATCTCCGCGATAATGGATTTCAGGTGGAGACGATGGACATGCCCGACCTTTCGCTCATCAAGCAGAAATACGGAGTGAAGCCCGCGCTCCAGGCATGTCATACGGCGGTCGTGAACGGCTACGTCGTCGAGGGCCATGTCCCGGCGGATGTAATCCTCAAAATGTTGCGGGAGCATCCCGCCGTAGCGGGCGTTGCCGTCCCCGGGATGCCAAGCGGCTCTCCCGGCATGGAGGGTGGGTCGAAGCAGTCGTATGAAGTGCTCACGTTCGACCGCGCGGGCCACACCCGCGTCTACGCCCGCAAATAGGGAACGAGCAACACCCTTGAGCTAGACCCTTGCGCGACCCCGTGTGATTATTTATTCATTTATCGTGCATAATCACTCGGTTCCTTCCACGACACTGCCGTTCACGCAGCGACCCGGCCAGGCCGGCTCGCAGGCGCCGGTCGTTCGCGCCGCCGGCCGCGCTGACGTCGAGCAGATTCACGAGCTCGTCAGCCAATATGTCGCGGACGGATCGATGCTGCCGCGGACACCCGAGCAGATCGCCCTCAACATCGACAACTATGTAGTTGCGGTGAAGCGTGGGCGCGTGGTCGCGTGCGCAGCGCTCGAGGAATACTCGCCGTCACTCGCCGAGGTTTCGTCGGTCGCGGTGTCGCCCTCCGAACACGGACATGGACTCGGCACACTGGTGGTGCTTGGAATCGAGCGTCTCGCCCGGGCGCGCGACGTGGAAGAGATCTTTGCGCTGAGCCTGATCGACAAATTCTTCCTCGGCCTCGACTACTCACCGACGGAGATCTCGCGCTATCCCGAGAAGCTCTCGCGGTACGAAGTGTTGACGAACGCGGGAGTGAGCCTCGTTCCCAAGCGCTGCTTCCAGAAGAATCTGGGCGGTGACTGGAAGATGGTCGAGATGGCCAGCAAGCCATCCGAGAAAAAGCAGCGCGCTCGGCGCGCCAGCTAACTTTTCCCCTTCCGTCGAATTGAGCCGCGCTTCGGTGCGGCTCTTTTTTTTCCTCACCTCGCGGCGCGATTGGGGAAGGGGGGTTTTTCAGGATCCTAATGGAAGTTTTGGCAATCGCGCATCGAGGCTTTTTATCAGCATCGTATCCCAATTGCCAAAACTGCCATTGAGATCCTGAAAAACCCCCTTCCCCAATCGCGCCCAGAATCCTCTATTGCTATTTTTCTAGCATGTGCTAGAATACTAGCAGTCAGGCAATCTCATTGGAGAAGGAATGACGCCAACGGAAGACCTCACTGGACTGAGCCGGCGCGAACGCCAGATAATGGATCTCCTCTTCGAGAAGGGGAAAGCGTCTGTTGCCGAGGTGATGGAAGGCATCGCCGATCCTCCAAGCTACTCGGCGGTGCGGGCGATGCTTCGCACTCTCGAGCAGAAAGGCCGAGTCGTCCACGTCGAAGACGGGCGGGCCTACATATATCGTCCGACGCTGCGCAAAGATACGGCTCGCAAAGGTGCGCTCGCGCATCTGTTGCAGACGTTCTTCGATGGATCGACGGAGCAGGCTGTTGCTGCACTTCTCGAGCTCAAGGGCTCGAAGCTGAGCGAAGCAGAGCTCGACCGTGTCGCTCACCTCATCGCCAAGGCACAACACGAAGGCCGATAGACAGTGACTCTCGGCGCGAGCGATCTCATCAATATCTTCGGTCTGCTGCTCGACAGCGCGCTCAAGGGTGTTCTTCTTGTCGCCGCGGCTGCAATCGCCGCATACCTGCTGAGACATCGCTTCGCGGCAGCTCGTCATGCTGCGTGGACAGCGGCAGTCGTCGGCCATCTCGCGCTACCAGCAGTGACTCTTCTCGCGCCTGCCTGGAGACTTCCCTTACTCCCAGCGCCGCCGTGGCTGGCGAGTCAGGTAACAACCAGCGGCCCGTCACCGGTGACAATCATTCCGTCTCCGAGCTCCGTGACGAGTACCCCAACGCCGGCTCCGGCGAATGCACCGTCGAGCGCCGAAGGTCCTGCGATTTCAACGCCGTTCCAGATAGACCGACTTTCAATCCTCGCAGCACTCTGGATCGCCGGCTCGGTAATCGTACTCTTGCGCCTCGCGGTCGGCACCATGCGCGTCGGCAAGCTCGCGCGCGACGGATCACGAGTATTGGATGGCGCATGGCTGTCGCTCGCCCAACGCGTTGCCGCACGACTCGGCATCAACCGGCCGCTCACCTTACTTCACGGCGACCGGCTCGGAGTTCCCGTAACGTGGGGAATCGTTTATCCCGCAGTCCTTCTGCCGCCCGACGCTGATGAGTGGCCCGAAGAGCGAAGACGATTCGTCCTCGTACACGAGATGGCGCACATCAAGCGCTTCGATGCGCTGACTCAGCTCGCCGCTCAACTCGCCGTTGCGATCTTCTGGTTCGATCCGCTCATCTGGCTCGCCGCGCACAGGATGCGCGTGGAGCGTGAGCATGCGTGCGACGACTACGTGCTGCGCGACGGAACCAAGCCGTCGCTCTACGCCGGAGAGCTGCTCGAGATGGTGCGCTCGCTCGGAACGCCGGAGCATGAGCGCGCAGCGCCTGCGTTTGCCGCGCTTGCAATGGCGCGTCGCTCGGAATTCGAAGGCCGCATGCTCGCGATACTCGATCCGAAACTCGATCGGCACACTCTCAATCGTCGCAGCACTCTCATCACCGTCGCGGCGGTAGCGCTGCTGGTTCTGCCTCTCGCTGCGTTGAGACCCTTCGACCAACGCACTTCGCTCTATCCGGCAGGCTCGACGGCAGCCAGCAAGACAAGCGCGCGCGTCACGTCTGCTTCGGCAGGAAAGGTCAAGTACTCCTGCGATTCGGCGAATCTTGGACGTACTGGGTCGACGTCGACCCACATCAGCGTCAACGACGACCCGGAGGCCGGTATTCGGAATCTCTCCTATATGGTGAGCGCGCCAGGCCGCTGCGCCGAGGCGTCGATGGTCGGCATTGCGCGGCTCTCGAACGATGAAACTCGAATCATCACTCTTCCGCCTGGGGGGATGATGAGACTCAGGGAGGTTCTACCTGCGAGCGACCTGTCATTGGTCGCAGTGGCAGGGTCGAATGGCGTACCGTCGTATGTCGCGCGCGTCGGGGGCCGGCCGGTGGATTTCGACGCTGGAATGCAAGCATGGGTCTCTCGAGTCCTGCCGGAAGTCATGCGCGAGGCGGCAATCGACGTCCCGCAACGCGTAACGCGTCTGCGTCGTGAAGGGGGTGTGGATGAAGTGCTTGAGGCAATTGCGCGAATCAAAAGCTCGGCCGCCAAGACAGCTCATTACAAGGCACTCCTCGAGGCAGACAATTTCACGCAGGCGGAAATAGACAGGATCGCGCGCGTAGCGGGGAGGGACCTCGCGGCTGTTCCACAAGACCTGCGAACCATCCTCGACTTGATGCTACCACAGCGCAACGCCGCGACATTGCGAGCTATCTATCCCTCGACAGCAGCAAAGGCGGCAATCGGCCAATCGGTGCAAGACGCAATTCGGAATGCAAAGTCGAGTGGCGACAAGGCTTCGATTCTCACACAGTACGCTGCCGGTGGTGATACTGCGGCCGTGCTGATGGCTCTTCGCGGAGCGAAGGAGCTGACGAGCGACGGTGACAAAGCGAACCTTCTCAAGACCGTTGCGGCGACCGCACTCACCGCGCGCAACCAGGCGCTCCGCCGAGCGTTCTTCGATGCGTTCGGGACGCTCAACTCTGACGGCGACAGCCGGGCCGTTCTCATTGCAGCGACTCCTTACGGCCACGCTGATCCAGCGGTGACGAAGGACGTGATCGACGGCACGCTGCACATGAACTCGCCTAACGACAAAGCAGAGGTGTTGATCGCAGTCGCCGAGCAAAGGCTTCTGACCACCCCCGCCCTCCGCGAGGCGTTTCTCAGCGCGGCAAAGACGATCTACAGCCCGGGCGACTACAAGCGCGTTCTCCAGGCTGCAATCCAACAGTAACTGCACCCGTAAACCGGAAATAACACGATGATCACCGATCGAGTTCGAGGCACGTCCATAAGTGCTAGAATTGTAGCACTCGCCGCAGCCTGGTTGGGCTTTCTCGCGTTCAACTCATCGGTTGATGCGCAGCAGGCAGCACAGCCTGGGGATTCGAGCACTGCTGCTGCGGCGTCACATGCGGTCAGTTCGGTCATGCGCGCATCCCACGTCTCTCAGGCTCCCACGATCGATGGCTCCGACGCAGAGCCCGTGTGGCAGAATGCAATTGCAATTACTGGATTCCGGATGTTCCAGCCGGTGGAAGACGGCGAGCCGCATTTTCGCACAGAGGCAAGAGTCGTTTACGACGCTGCCAATTTTTACGTTTTCGTCCGCGCATACGATCCGCATCCCGACAGCATCATCGGACTGCTGAGTCGACGGGATGTGAAAACGCAGAGCGATCAGATCAAGATCATGATCGACTCGTACCACGACCGGCAAACGGGTTACGAGTTCGCTGTAAACCCGGTTGGCGTGAAGCGCGACTACTACACGTACGATGACACGCAGGAAGACGCATCGTGGGACGCGGTCTGGGACGTGAGCACTCGCATCGATTCACTTGGATGGACGGCCGAGTTTCGCATTCCTCTATCGCAGCTGCGTTTTGCGCACGCCGAGTCGAATACGTTCGGCTTCATGATCATGCGCGACATTGCTCGAACCAACGAGCGCGTCAGCTGGCCGCTTTACCGGTACACGAAGCGTGGCATTTCCTCGCAGTACGGCGAGGTGACGGACCTGCGGGGGCTGAGCTCGCCACGGCGCCTCGAGATAGTTCCGTACGCTGTCACGAAGAATGTCAGTGCAGTCAGGTCGGGAGGGTTCGGCCGGTCGCAGCAACAATCGCTGGGACTGGATCTTAAGTACGGGCTCGCGTCCAATCTGACTCTCAGCGCGACGGTCAATCCTGACTTTGGCCAGGTCGAAGCTGATCCTGCGGTTCTCAACCTCACCGCGTTCGAATCGTTCTTCGAGGAGCGACGGCCATTCTTTGTCGAGAGCACAGGAATCTTCAACTTTGGCGGCGGTGCGCTCCAGCTCTTTTATCCCCGACGAATCGGTCGCGCGCCTCAGCTCGGCGGACTGGTGAGCGATCCAAACCTGACGGTTCCCGGATCGACCACGATTCTTGGCGCTGCGAAAGTCACCGGACGATTGTCGAGTGGCACATCGCTCGGGGCGATTGCCGGGCTCACGCAACGGGAATCGGTTGGCGGCACCGTTGTCGAGCCGCGCACATCGTATGGCGTCGCACGCATCGCGCGTGATTTCCGCAATGGAGAAAGCGGGATCGGCGCGAT
>Ga0193751_1002720_pt1 | contig 10640 bp, 7 predicted proteins | sample L1c2metaG_FD_143050 | JGI IMG/M metagenome (GOLD analysis project Ga0193751, IMG submission 143050) | Soil microbial communities from a riparian zone of the East river system, Colorado, United States - L1c2 | ecosystem: Environmental > Terrestrial > Soil > Riparian zone | place: USA: East River...
GCGCTCGGGCGCCACAACATTAATATCACCGCCATCGCGCAAGGTGCATCGGAACGTAATATTTCGTGCGTGGTCGAAAGCGCGCAGCAGGCTCGCGCGCTGAATATCATCCACCAGACATTTTTCGAAGCTCGCAAACGCCTGGCTCTCGTCGTGATCGGGGTTGGCAATATTGGCGGAGCGCTTCTCCGGCAGTTGCGTCAGCAAAAAGATTATCTGCTCACGCGCGGTTTCGACGTGACGGTCGTGGGCCTGTCAAACAGCCGGCACTTTGTGCTCGACGCCCGCGGCCTGAACCTTTCGCGCTGGCCGCAAAAGCTGTCCGCGTCGCGGCGGCGTTCGGATCCGCAGACCTTGGCGGCCGAGATCGCGAAGCTGGAGCTGACGGATGCGGCAATTGTCGATTGCACCGCTTCCGAGATGGTGGTGAAGGCCTATCCCGACTTTGTGCGGGCGAACCTCCACATCATCACGCCTAACAAGCGCGCCAACGTTTTGCCATGGCGGGAATATGCCACGCTCATGGAGCTCATGCGCCAGCGGCAGAAGTATTTCTTCGATGAGGCCAATGTCGGCGCGGGCCTGCCCATCATGTCGACCATTCGAGATCTCGTGGCCAGCGGCGACGTCATCAAAAAAGTGGAAGGCATTTTCTCGGGCACCCTCAGCTATCTTTTTAACACGTTCACCGGAACCGAACCGTTTAGTGCGCTCGTCCGAGCCGCTCATGCCACAGGTCTGACCGAGCCCGACCCGCGGGATGATCTTTCGGGACAGGATGTGGCCAGAAAATTACTCATCCTGGCGCGGCAGAGCGGATCGCGCATGGAACTGGAGGATGTTGCGGTCGAAAGTCTGGTTCCTCAGGGTTTGGTCGCGGGCGCTTTTTCGCACAAATTCTTTGCCTCATTCGCCCGGCAGGATGCGATGATGGCCGCGCGATTGAAACGGGCGCAAGCGGACGGGGCCGTCCTGCGCTATGTCGGCACGCTGGAAGGCGAACGCGCTCGCGCCGGCATTAAGCGTTTTTCGCGCGATCATCCGATGGCGGCGGCGAAAGGTAGCGATAACATCATCACATTTACAACCAGTCGTTACGCCACCACCCCGTTGGTCGTTCAAGGACCGGGGGCAGGCGCTGAAGTGACTGCCATGGGAGTGTTCTCCGACATTCTCAAATTGCTAAACTATCTCCCGCATTGAGCCGCGCGCGTGGACGGGGCCCGTAAGTTATCGACGATTGGTTCGAAGCAAACCGGAAGCGTTTTGCAATCCGGTCGCGATTTCCGGGAAGATGCCTTTGCGCGCGTAAATGGGCAGGACCATAGGACGCAGGACAGGGATTTTGGTGGCGAAAAGAATGGCGCCGGCCAGGCAGACAATTCCTCCGAGCAGGAAGGTGGCCGGAACACCGATGTGATGAGCGAGACCCCCGCCCAGGATACTTCCGAACGGCGCCATGCCCATAAACGCCATGGTATAAAGACTCATGACCCGGCCGCGTTTGTCGTCGTCGACGATCGTTTGCAGAACAGTGTTGGAAGTTGCGAGCTGCACGATCATGCCGAGCCCGACGAATCCGAGGGCGATCAGGGCCACGGGCTGGTTCCGCGCCAGTCCAGCGAGAACAAGGCCGGCGCCAAAGATTGCGCCTCCGACTGCGACGCGAGTGCCGGCTCCGTAAATACTTTTGCGCGTAGCCAGATAGGCAGTGCCAATGAGCGCACCGATTCCCGGAGCGGTCATCAACAAACCGAGGGTATGAGCACCGCCGTGCAAGACTTCGGCCGCAAAAATGGGCATGAGCACGGCGTATGGCATTCCGAGCAGGCTGACCAGGCCGACGAGAAGTAGAATTGCGCGAATGGGCGGGAACCCGATGGCGTAGCGGACGCCCTCCACCAGCTGCTCGAGGTGAGTAGACTCAGCAGCGATTTGTTTGGATCGCGTGACATGCATGGCGCAGAGAGCGGCGATCACGGGCACGTAGCTGATGGCATTGAGGTAAAAGCACACCGCCGGCGTCACGAGGGTTAAGAGCAAACCAGCGATGGCCGGACCGAGCATGCGTCCGCCATTAATGACAAAGGCGTTTAGAGCCACCGCGTTCGGCAGATCGCGGCCGCTCCCGACCATCTCTACCATGAAGGTCTGGCGCGCGGGCAAATCGATGGCGAGAATGACACCGGCGAAGATGTTGAGCACCACCAGATTCCAGACCTGCAAAACGTGGGTGGAGACGACGATGGCGAGGATCAAAGCCTGGATCAAAGAAAGAGTCTGGGTGATCACGAGAGTGCGATGGCGATTCCATCGATCGATCAGCACTCCGGCAAAAGGCGTGAGGATGAAGAGCGGCACTTGCCCGGCAAAACTGACGAGGCCGAGCAGCCAGCTGGAGTGGGTCAGTTGGTAAATGGTCCACCCCAACGCGACCTGCTGAACCCAGGTGCCGATGAGCGAGATGCTTTGTCCCCCAAAATAAAGGCGGAAATTCCGGTGACGAAACGCGCGCAGCATCGAGCGCCAGCCGCTTGCACTTTTTTCGTCGTGGTCTGCCATCCATGATCAATGGTGAGAAAGAGGCGCAACGCAAATGGTAGGGAGCGCGCTGCGGCTTCCGGCTCCGCAGGTGCTGAAATTCACGACGATGCGCAGACGTCTTGAATTATGCCCCCGAACCGGTTGATCATGCGCCAGGCGGATTCGTATGCCTTTAATGCTCTCAAAAACAGACGTCCCGGCCCGAAAACTGGATTTCATTTTGCTCGGGGCACAGAAATCCGGGACCACTGCGCTGTATTCTTTTCTGCAGAAGCATCCCGATATCACCATGGGCGATCAGCAGGAGATGCATTTCTTTGATGACGAACGGATTTTTGCGCGTCCCATTGATTACGACCTGTTGCACAATCATTTCCGTGGGATTCGATCATTTGCGGTCGCGGGCGAATGCACGCCAAGTTATTTGTACTGGAAACCGGCTGCGGAACGTATCGGGGAGTACAACGCAGACATTAAACTGCTTGTTCTCCTGCGTAATCCGATTGATCGAGCCTTCGCTCATTGGAACATGCAGAGATTCAAAAAGCGTGAACCGCTCGACTTTCTCGACGCGATCAAAGAGGAACCAACCCGGATTGCTTCGCCTCTATCGCTGGCAGCGCGCCGGTTCTCCTATATCGATCGCGGATTCTACAGCAGTCAGTTAAAACGTTACTTCAGCCTGTTTCCGCGGCAGCAATTCAAAATCACCAAGTTTGAGGATTTCAGGAGCCGGCCGCTCGAGACGATCAACTCAATCTTTTCTTTCCTCGGGGTGAAGCCAATGAAATCCATTCGAAGCAAGGATCACAATGTGGTCCCGTACGAGCGTCAGATGACGCTTCCCGAGCGGCGCGAACTCCTGCGAAGCTTCGCGGATGAGATTGAAGAGCTCGAACGTTTACTCGGCTGGGACTGTTCGGACTGGAAGCGGTGACGGGTTGTGTTCTGCTCAGTAGGTAGGGGCGGTTCACCGAACCGCCCGCGGGCGATTGAGCCAATCGCCCCTACCGCTGCCGAAATTCGGGCCGCTCGGCGCGGTCCGCCGCCAGCAGTGCCTTCGATCGGAAAATTCGCGCGCCTTGCTTCGCAAAAAAGGTGCGCAGCTCCGGGGTAAAAAAGGAAGAACCGTCCGGACGCGGATTGAAATCCAAAAGCAGCCGGCCCCTTGGTAGAAGCAAATTTGTGCGCACATCGTCGATGAAGAATTTCCATTGGTCGAAGGTCCATTCGCGCGGCTGCCCGTGGGCGGACCGGCGCATTCGGTGAAAACAAACGCGATGCGCGGTAACAAGGTCAAAACGCTTGCCCAAGTCGGGGAGAGGAACATTCGGTTCAATCCGCGCAATGAAACGTTCGACGTTTAATAGCTGGGTCGTCGCGCGATAAAGCGGTTCGTTATCCGTATCGAGGCCAAGTGTTTCGTGACCAAAGAACTGGCAGACATAAAGAAAATAGCCGGCCCCGCACCCCAAATCGAGAATCCGCAGAGGCCGGGTGCGATCGAGCCAAAGATCCTGGGCACGTTCCACGTTGATGCCGACCCAGTAATCCGCGTCTTCGAAGCGGTTGATTCGCGGTGATGTTTCCTTGTAAGGATATCGCTCCCGCAATTTGGAAAACTCGGCGCGATCAATCGTCGCCAGAATACGGTCTGAATTGACCGGATGCATCCAGCGGCTGGCATGTTCGCGCAGGCTCTCAAAGGCCTCCCGGGAAAACAGCTTTTGGAGTTTATGAGAGAGCTTCATCGAAAGGAAAGAGGTTGACCTTGTCGCCCGACAATTTCCATCATCAGTTATGGGAAAGAAAGATCCCCGCGTTGATGCCTACATCGCGCGGTCCGCTCCGTTTGCGCAGCCAATCCTGCGGCATCTGCGCAAAATCGTTCATACCGGCTGCCCCGCGGTCGAGGAAACCATCAAATGGCAATTCCCACATTTCGATTACAAAGGAATGATGTGCAGCATGGCGGCGTTTCAGAAGCACTGTGCGTTCGGATTTTGGAAAGCGTCGCTCATCCTCGGAGATGGCAGGAAGGCACGGGAGGCGATGGGGCATTTTGGCCGGATCGGGAACCTCCTGGATTTGCCGGGTGAGAGAACGCTGATTGCTTATGTGAGGAAAGCGGCCGCGCTGAACGATGCGGGCGTGACGACCTCCCGGGCGAAGCCCAGATCGAAAACACCCTTGGTGGTGCCGGACGATCTGGCTGCTGCCCTAACCCGGAAAGCGGCCGCGCGGCGGACCTTCGAAAGCTTCAGTCCCTCGCACAAGCGCGAATACGTGGACTGGATCACGGGTGCGAAGCGCGAGCAGACGCGAAAGCGGCGATTGCAGAAGGCGATCGAGTGGATGGGAGAGGGCAAGGTCCAGAATTGGAAATATATGTAGCCGGCCGGTAGCGACGATGAACATCGCCGCCAAGGTCGGTTAGACTTTTTGAAAGGCCAGGTCGAGGACATCGAGCAGGAAGTCAGCATCCTGCTCATGTAAACACATGGGCGGAGAAAACCGGATCGTCTGGCCCCACAGACCGCCTTTGCCGAGGAGCAATCCCATGTCCTTGCATGTCTCTACGATTTGCGCGCATTCTTCCCGGGCTGGTTCCTTGGTGCGGCGATCTTTCACCAGCTCGATGCCCAGCATCAACCCTTTGCCGCGCACATCGCCGATGAGATTATGCTTTTGTTTGAGTTCGTTTAAACCCGTCAAAAGCCTGTTCCCGATTTTCAACGCGTTCTCCTGAAGCTTCTCGCGCTCGATCACTTCGAGCACTGCCCGGCCCTGCGCCGACACCACCGGGTTCCCGCCAAAGGTGTTGAAGTGGGTTCGCGCCGAAATGGTCGCGGCGATTTTCGCAGTCGTCACGACCGCCCCGAGCGGACAGCCGTTTCCGATTCCTTTCGCCATGGTGACGATATCGGGAACAACGCCCTGGGTCTCAAACCCCCAGAAATGCGTGCCGGTTCGGCCAAACCCCGCCTGCACTTCGTCCGCAATACACACTCCCCCGGCCGCGCGTACGTGTGCGTAGGCATGTTTGAGGTAGTCATCTGGAAAAACGACACATCCGCCGACGCCTTGAATCGATTCGGCAATAAATGCAGCAATCTGTCCAGGGGTGGCGAAGTCGATTAATTGCTGGACGTCGGCCGCATATTTTTTGCCCGCGTCGACATCGTCCCGACCCCAAATGCCGCGAAACGGATCGGGGGCGATGGCGTGATGAACGCCGAAACTGTGCGGCACATTGAACTTCCAGGTACGATGAGCGGTCAGGCCCATGGTGGTCGCGCTGCCGCCGTGGTAGGCGTTGCGCAGAGCAATGACGTCGTAGTTGCCCGTATAAGCGCGCGCCATCAACAAGGCGAGATCGTTCGCCTCCGAGCCTGAATTGACGAAGTAACAAACCTTCAAGTCGCCCGGCATTTTCTCGGCCAGATCCCGCGCGTACTCGGCCACATTGGGTTGCAGATAAATGGTGGTCGAATGCTGCAACAATTCGTTTTGCGTTACAGCCGCGGCCACCACGTGGGGATGGCAATGCCCGACGCTGACGGTCACAATCCCGCCCAACGCATCCAGGTAGCGACGTCCGTTTTCATCCCAGACGTATTGCATTTTCCCTTCGATCAACATGATCGGTTTTTTGTAATAGAGAAAAATACCCGGGTTCATGAACTCTTTGCGCAGCCCCAAAACCTCCTCGGCCGATGGGCCACTATATTTTTTCGGTGAATGGGCGAACGGCGGTAACTCAGGTGTTTTCATGTGGATGGAATCGAGAGTGGAAGGGACGTGTCTTTCTTCGCGTCATAGGTCAAATTGCGCAAGATGAGGTATGTCACAAATGCGAGAGCGAAACCAACAAACCATGCGTAATCGTAAAGATGCGTGAGAAATGGCGGAATGCTCTCGGATGTTAAGGCACTCACTTTCACCAAAAATCCCGGGAGGCTTGGCAGCACGCCGACCAGAAATGCGGTGATGGCAACCATGCTGAAGCCTTTCGTGAAGCGATATTCTCCATCAGCCTGGTAGAGAGCAGCCAGGTGCAGGCGGCGGTGGCGATAAACGAAATAATCAGCGATCAGGATGCCACCAATCGGGCCGAGCAACGCGCTGTAGCCCACTAGCCAGCCATTGATGTAGCGATCGGCGTTGGCTAACAGATGCCAAGGCATGATCAGAATGCCGATGATGCCGGTGATGAAACCACCGATTCGGAAGGAGATCCTTCGCGGGGCCAGATGGGCAAAGTCGTTCGCCGGGCTGACGACATTTGCCGCGATGTTCGTGGCGAGCGTGGCGATGCAGAGCGCGAGCATTGCGACCACCAGCACAACGGGATTCTTGAAGCGCGTCAGCACATCCACCGGATCCCAAATCGTTTCCTTGAAAATAATTGTGGTGGCCGACGTGACCGCGACGCCGATGAATGAATAGAGCGCCATTGTCGCGGGCAGGCCGAGGGCCTGGCCGATGACCTGATCGCGTTGCGACTTCGCGTAGCGGGAGAAATCGGGAATGTTCAGCGAGAGCGTCGCCCAAAAGCCGATCATGCCGGTGAGCGAGGGAAAGAAGTAAGTCCAGAATTGTCCTTCCTTCGGCTGGCCAGGATCGAACGCGGAGGGTTGGGAAAGAATCGGTCCAAACCCGCCGGCATTGCGGTAGGCCCACCCGAGGAGCACCAATCCGAGGGCGATCAGCAGCGGCGCCTTGATGTTGAGCAGCCAGCGGATGCAATCAATGCCCATGTAGATGATCCACATGTTGATCGCCCAAAAAAACAAAAAACAGGAAAACTGCGGGAGGGTAATGTCCAGCACCGGCAGTGGCCGCCCCATCGTCATGGATGGGAGGAACACGCCGAGAATTTTATAAATCGCGCTGCCGCCAATCCAGGTCTGGATGCCGAACCAGCCGCAGGCGACGAGGGCACGCAGGATTGCGGGAATATTTGCGCCCTTCGTGCCAAAGGCAGCCCGGCAATAAACAGGAAATGGAATCCCGTAACGCGTGCCGGCGTGTGCGTTAAGGACCATCGGAATAAGTACGATGAGATTGGCGAGAAAAATCGTGAGAATGGCTTGCGACCAATTCATTCCGATTTTCGGATCAACCAATCCCGACGCGAGCATGTATGTGGGAATGCATGCCGACATTGAGATCCAGAGAGCGGCAAAGCTGCCGATTCGCCACTTGCGCTTTTCCGGCGGGACCGGGGCGAGATCGGCGTTGTAAAGACTGCTGTCGGCCAGGTCCGGTAGCACGGCCGGGTCAACATCGGGCGCAAAGGGAACGGGGCCGGTGCTCATGGGAAAATGATCGTGCCGCACCGGGTGCGCACGCGCAACAGCAAAGCGGATCGCGCGATCGCCGCCGCCCTGTAGCCACCTCACCCTGTTGAGGCGTTCCCCAGGCACACGCACTTTTCCCGACGACGGCAGCAGAGTGCCGTCGCTACAGAAAACTCCGCAGGATGCCGCTTCTCCTTTCCGGTGTGATCGCCTACTCTCGCGCGCTACATGTCTCTACGGCTGATTAGCGCCTTCGGCATTCTTGTCCTGCTTGCGTGCGGGTGGGCCATTTCTTCGAACCGAAAACGTTTTCCATGGCGAACGGTCATTTGGGGAATGGTCCTGCAGTTCGCGTTCGCCCTCTTCATTTTGAAAACGCCGATCGGCCTGCAGTTATTCCAGGGAGCGCAGGTCGTGGTCGATCAACTCAATGTTTACGCCAATGAAGGCGCGCGCATGGTCTTTGGTCCTCTGGGCGACAGCGAGGCTCTGCGCAAGACCTTTGGTCCGGGACAAGGTTACGTTTTTGCCGTATCGATCACCGCCACGATTATCCTGATCTCGGCCCTGTCCTCGCTGCTTTATCATTGGGGCGTTCTGCAAAGGGTCGTAGCGGGCATGGCCTGGGTCATGATGAAAACAATGCGGACGAGCGGCAGTGAGAGCCTCGCCGGAGCCGCCAATATTTTCCTCGGGCAGAACGAAGCCGCTCTGGTGATCAAACCTTATCTGCCCAAAATGACCCAGAGCGAGATCGTCGCACTCATGACCACGGGGTTCTCAACCATCGCCACCGGTGTCATGGCCGTTTACGCCGGCATGGAAGGAATCAGCGCGGGACACATCCTGACCGCCTCTGTTCTTGGCGCACCGGCTGGGCTGCTCATGGCCAAGGTGATGTTTCCGGAAACCGAGCCGAGCGAGACCGGAGAGCGTTGCCACTTCGATGTTGAGCGCACGACCTTGAACAGTTTCGACGCTCTCTGTTCTGGCGCGAGCGAGGGGATGATGCTTTCCATCACCGTGATGGCGATGCTGGTGGCGTTCGTTGCGCTCGTTGCGTTGATGAACGGACTGGTGGTGTGGCCACAACACCTCTTCGGTCTTCAGAATGCGTTTACGATTCAGCAATTCCTCGGCTGGATAAACGCGCCGTTCGCCTGGCTGATGGGAGTTCCCTGGCGCGACTGTCCGTTTATTGGTCAGGTGCTCGGGGAACGCGTCGTTCTCAATGAATTCGTCGGCTACCTCGATCTCTCGAATTATGTCAAAGCCCATCCCGGAGAGATCGAGCAGCGTTCGATTACGCTGGCGAGTTACGCTCTCTGTGGCTTCGCCAATTTTTCCAGCATCGCCATTCAAATCGGTGGCATCGGCGCGCTCGCGCCGACGCGCCGCGCTGACCTGGCCCGCCTCGGTCTCAAATCGATGATCGCCGGCTTGCTGGCTTGCTACCTGTTTGCCGCCGTCGTCGGCGTGTTGATCTAACCCCAAAGGTAGCGAGCACATATCCGGGGAGCACAGGCCGCTGGCCTGTGGATCGTGGCGGCCCGCCGCGATCACTTTTTTTTGTGTGTGGCTTCGCCAACTGCATTCGGCGGGCCGCCGAAATGCTACAGGCCAGCGGCCTGTGCTCCCGCGGACAAGAGCGAAGATCTAAAAATGCGACGGTTTGCGCTTGAGTAACTGTCCGCGCCCGGGCTCGCCGACGAACTTACCATCGCGCGCCGCCACCTTACCTCGCACTGTCACGACGTGCGGTCGCCCTTCGATTTCAAATCCTTCGAAGGAATTGTAATCGAGATTCATCTGATGGGTCCTGGCTGAAATCTTTCCACGATAGTTCGGATCGTAAACCACCAGGTCTGCATCGCTCCCGATCTGAATGGCACCCTTGCGCGGAAACAGATCGAACAACTTTGCCGTCTGCGTGCTGGCCGTCTCGACAAAGCGGTGGAGATCGATTCTTCCCTTCTTTACCCCATGGGTGAAATAGAGGTTCACCCGATCTTCCAATGATGGAATACCATTTGGAATTTTCGTGAAATCCTTTTCACCCATCCGTTTTTGCGCAAAATCGAAAGGAGCGTGATCGGTTGCGAGCGTCGCTATCAGTCCCTGGCCTAACCCGTTCCAGAGAACATCCTGATTCTTTCGATCGCGGAGCGGGGGAGACATGACATTCTTAGCCCCTTCGAAATTCGGTGTTTCCGCATCGGTTCGATCAAGCAACAGGTATTGAATCAGGGTTTCGACCCAGACATGGACACCGCGTTCAGCGCCGCGGGTGGCCTCGCGCAGGGATTCTTCGCAACTGGTGTGCACAATGTAAACATGCGCACCGGTCATCTCGGCAAAGGTCATAAGATGATGAACGCCTTCCGCTTCGACCAATGGCGGCCGGCTCCAATAATGCCATTCCGGTCCGGTTTTTCCCTCGTCCAGCAACTTCTTCTGTAATTCCGAAACCAGATCGGCATTTTCGCAGTGCGCTGTGGTGATGACGCCTAGTTTTTTGGCCAGACGCAGCGTGTGATAGAGCTCCTCATCAGTGACGCCGAAGGCGCCTTTGTAAGCGAGAAACACCTTAAAACTGCTAATGCCACGTCGCACGATTTCCTCGAGGTCGGCGGCGGCTTCCTCGTCGAACCGAGTCACGCCCATGTGGAAAGAGAAGTCGCACGCACTCTGACCCTGTGCTTTGCCTAACCAGAGCTCAAATGCTTGCAACGGATTGTCACTCCGCGCCGGGCACACCATTTCGATAAAGGTGGTCGTCCCGCCGACGAGCGC
>Ga0193751_1002722_pt1 | contig 10640 bp, 8 predicted proteins | sample L1c2metaG_FD_143050 | JGI IMG/M metagenome (GOLD analysis project Ga0193751, IMG submission 143050) | Soil microbial communities from a riparian zone of the East river system, Colorado, United States - L1c2 | ecosystem: Environmental > Terrestrial > Soil > Riparian zone | place: USA: East River...
TAGCGATGCGATGGTCAGTCCCGCTTCGAGTACCGGCCCCCACGTTACCAATCCAAATCCCATCAACACCAATCCCCAGAATAGTGTCATGCGTCGCGACAACCGCAGAAAGCCGGCGTCATTCGCAGGTTTGCGATTACCCAGTCGCAGCGCGGAAAAATCAAGCACGCTACTCGCTGCGAGAGAATTCAGCGAACCGCTGGCGTTGGACATCGCCACCGCGATGATGGACGCCAGCAACAGTCCCGCAAGCCCGGTGGGCATTTCGCGAAGCAGAAAAAGTGGCAGGATGCGGTCGGTGCGTTCACCGGCAGAAAGCAGCGGCGTATGCTGCGCGAAAACGAACAGCAGCACGCCGATCAATAGGAAAACTGTAAATTGAAACAACACGATGAGGCCACTGGCCAACAGCGCGCGGCGACTATCGCGTTGATTGCGCGCCGCGAGCAGCCGCTGAACAATAGTCTGGTCGGTGCCGTGAGTGGCCATAGTTAAAAACGCGCCACCAATCAGCCCGGACCAAAATGTGTATTTCGTCGCCAAATTAAACGAAAAATCAAATATCTGCAGTTTGTGCCCGTGAGTCGCGGCCACCTGGACGACTTCGTTCCATCCGCCGGCAACGCGATGGAGCAACACGGAAAACGTGGCAGCACTCCCCGCCAGATAAATGAAGAGCTGCGCCACATCAGTCCAGATCACCGCCTTCATCCCACCTTCCAGCGTGTACAGCAGTGTCAGCGCAATCACAATCACGACCGACAGATGCTCGCTAGTGCCCAGCACCACGCTCAATACGATCGCGATGGCCGACACGCGCACGCCTTCGGCAAGCGCCCGGGTGATCAGAAACGTACTGGCCGCTACCGCGCGCATGCGTGCACCAAACCGTTTTTCGATCAGCGCATATGCGGTGAAGAAATCCCCGCGAAAATATCCCGGCAGCAGCACGAGCACGATCAGCACTCGCCCGATCAAGTACCCAAAAATCAGTTGCAGAAAAGTCAGGTTGCCGCCGTACGCGATCGCGGGAGTCCCGATGATCGTAAGCGTGGATGTTTCCGTGGCCACGATGGAAAACGCCAGCGCCCACCAGGGCGCCGTGCGACCTCCCAGAAAATACTCGCGCGTGACCGCATTGCGATCCTCGTCGGCGATTTGCGCGATCTGGCTTTGTTTCCGCCGGAAATGCATGCCCAACGCGGTTACCGCCAGCAGATAGACGATTACGATGACTAGATCGAGAGAATGAATGTGCATCGAGTGGGCAGAGGATAGTAGCGGGTGGTTCGAACGTCAAGATTTAGCGATTTAGCGAGGGTACTTTTTTGTGCCGCTCGGCAACATCCGCTTAACATTCCTCCCACTGAATTGGCTTATGCTTTTCACATGCGCTGCGTATTGGGCTTCGATGGTGGAGCGACCAAGACCGAATGTGTGTTGCTAAATGAAGCGGGGAATATTCTTGCCTCCGCGCGCTCCGGCCCGTCAAATCCTGCACAAGTAGGTTTTGAACGCGCCCTTGAGGAGATAAAAAAAGCAGCACAAGCGGCGATGTTTGAGGCGCAAGTAAAGCCCGATGCAATTGCCGCGTTGTGCGCCGGCATTGCAGGGGTAGGCGCTGCGAAATCTGCTGAGAAAATGGGTGCATTACTGGCAGCCGCATTTCCCGGCGCTATGATGACAAGTTGTACCGATCTCGAAATTGCGCTGGCCGCGACCGGTACGGGCCCCGCCATTGTGTTGATTGCCGGGACCGGCTCCGCCGCCATGGGACGCGGCGTAAACGGAGAAGTCCGCCGTGCCGGTGGCTTGGGTGCGCAGGCAGGCGATCAAGGCAGCGCGCGCGATGTAGGCAGAAAAGCCGCAGCGGCGGCGAAATTAGAACGTGATAGAACCGGAGAAGAAAGCGCTCTTGGCAAGCAGCTCAAGCGCCAACTGGGTGTTGCCAACTGGCGCGAATTTGAAAATCGCATCAGCAGCACACCGCTTGAACAAATATATCCGCAGCTTTTTCCCGTGGTGGCTAACGCTGCGGATGCCCGCGACCCGATGGCACGCGAAATTTTGCGCGCAGCCGCTAACGATCTTGCCGCGCTGGTGAAATCCCTGGCCGATGATCTTCATTTGCAGCAAGCGCCGTTTCGCCTGGCAAAAACCGGCGGCATGATAGGCCACTGCGCGTTTTTCGATAATGAATTGGACTCGCGCCTGCGCGAAGCTACTCCTACCGGCAAAATCGGATTGTTGCCGATTTCCCCGGCGCATGCCGCGGCATTGCTGGCGCTGGAATCCATTCCCGGAATCGAACTCACGAAAAATTCCCATGGCTGACACCAAAGACCTGACGCCAAACAATGTCACTCCTGATGCCCCAGCCACGCAACGCGCGCTCACGGCCGCTGGCGAGGAACTCGCGGCGTTGCTTCACAGTGACACCGAAGAGGTCCTTTTAGCGCTGCTGAAAAATCCCGCTCTCGTCGAAACAGACATTGCTGTCCTGCTGGCGCGCAAAAATTTGCCCACCGCAGTCATCGAGGAAATTTCTAAACGCCGAGAGTGGCTTAAAACTTACGCGCTTAAAAAGTCGCTCGCCTGCCATCCGCATACGCCGAGACTCGTCAGCCTCCGCCTGCTGCGGGAGTTGTATTTGATGGATCTGGTGCACATTGCCCTCCTACCCGGCGTTTCCGCGGAATTAAAACGCAACGCCGAGGATCAGCTAATTACTCGCTTGCCGCAGCTTCCGCTGGGACAAAAAATCACCTTGGCACGCCGCGGTCCCGCGCGGGTGGCTGGCTTGCTCCTGGCCGAAGGGCATTCATTAGTCATACCCGTGGCGCTGGACAATTCTCATTTGACTGCCGCCCAAATTTTGAAGGTGCTGGCCCGCGAAGCCGTGCCGGAATCCGTAGTGCAAGCCATCGCGCTACATCGCAAATGGTCCCGTGATTACAATGTGCGCCTGGCGCTCATACGTAATCCAGCGACCACTCTGGCGGTTTCACTTGGTTTTTTGCCGGAACTCACAGTTTCGGATCTGAATGAATTGGCTGCTCCGGGAAACATGTCGGAACCTCTGCGAAAATATCTGGAGGCTGAATCCGAATGCCGGATTCGAGCACAAGAAAAATTGGCGCCAGATAAAGAGCCTTCCGACGATGATCACCCGTCTAAAGATGTATAGCAGTGGCAACAATATTCAACGCCAAAAATGTTCACATGCTTTTAGCACCCTGTAATTGGCGACTTTGGCGCGATTTCGAAAAATTATCGCTATTGTCGGGAACAAAACATTAGCCATCGGCGTCCTATAGCTTATGCCGCCGAATAACGTATTCTCGGCTTTAGACGTAGCTCGACGCTCGACCGTAGCTTGCACTCCTGGCAGGGGGGACTCGCCAAGTTTTATGGATCATGGGGAAAATTTATCCCGGCGTCTCGAACGCCGTTGGGCGCCGCGTTATTCTTTTCGCGCTGACCTCGAAATCGAATGGGGCTCAGCAGTGCTCACCGGGAAAACGCGCGACATCAGCTCCAACGGCATGTTCATCGAAGCCTCCGACACACTGTGGATCGGAGCCGGTTTCATGGCTCGCCTGAATGTCGATCCTCCGCTCAAAGTGGATTGCTCCGTGAAACGCGTGGAGCCCGGCCTTGGAATGGGTGTCTCCGTGGCCGTCGCGGAATCCGAGCATCGAAAATATTTTCAGGACCTTCTAGTCTCCCTCGCAGGCAATCCTACCGGCACCGCCTTATAATAGGCTGGTGAGCGCGACGTGGCGTTTGCGCGCCGTTCGCAGCGCCGTCATATTTGCATTCGTAATGCTGCGAAATCAGCTACAAACAGGGGCTGCCAGCGGGTACATGACCAGATGCCTCAATTGCGGGTCGGAGCGTAAGGGCGACGAGTGCCCCTCGTGCGGACTTACTTCGTCCATCGCCGAGCTGGTGTTTCGCCCCCGCTTCATGAAACGCACCTCACTTTTTCTGGCCGGCTCGCTGCTCTTTCCATACGTAAGCCAGCTTTACCCTCCGTTGGATCTCGACTGGATGCTGGTATTTTTTGGCTTGATATTTTTCATCGGCCTGACTGTCGCGGTATTTGTGGATCGCGGCGCCCGCAATCGACAGGATATCGAAGTGTTGAAGCGCATTTATGCCGGATTTATTCCCCTGCCCTGGATCCTGGCGGCCACATTATTCCTTAACGGCAAGCTCGATTCGCCCAAGAACGTCGTCTATTACCCCACCACCGTGCAGAGCCGCTTCAATATGCGTGGAATCGTGCGTGGCAGCAGAAGGCTTTTTGTGCGTTCCTTGCGTCCCGGACAAAAAGTGGAAAGACTCGCCGTCGACGTCGACGATTACGATCGCTTCCACGACGGAGACGCCGTGGTCGTTGGCGTAGCGCCAGGCGCGCTGGGCATCAGCTGGTTTTACGGCATCTACCGCCGCTAAATTTCGCTAATTCGCCTGATGAGCGTAGTGTTCGCCGAAAAAATCTCCCTTATTCCACTGTGGACGCTGCGAGTCTTCAGTGATCAGCCAGCCGCAAAGAAATGCGAAGCGCGCATATTTCGCCGCGGCATCAAAGTCCAATCCCGGCTGGTCCATATCGTCTTGCGGCTGGTGATAACGCGTCTGTTCCCAGTTCTTAAAAATTTCTTCAGGTTTTATTTTCGGGTCGTCTGACTTAAATCCTGCCACCGGAAATATCGCCGGTACTCCCTGTTTCACGAACGAATACTGATCGCTTCGAATGAACACCACTTCTTCCGGCATAGGGTCCGGGCTTTCGCTTAGTTGCAAGCGCGCCGCAGCTTTCTTAACCACCGCATCGAGGCTCGAATGCTCCGCGCCGAAGGCTACAATATCCCGCAACGGCCAAAGCATCAGATCTTCATCCATGTTGATGTTGGCGACCACCGCGCTTTTGCCGACCGTCGGATAATGCGCGAAATAATCTGAACCCAGCAATCCAGCTTCTTCGCCGGTAACCGACAAAAACACAATTGAGCGACGCGGTCGCGTTTTCATCCCGCTGAAGGCCCGAGCCACCTCCACCAAAATTGCCGACCCCGAAGCATTGTCCAGCGCTCCGTTATAAATGCTGTCGCCCTTGACGGCCTCGCCGATGCCGAGGTGATCCAGATGCGCGCTGTAAACGACACACTCATTCTTCAACGCGGCGTCGCTGCCTTCCAGTTTTGCCACCACGTTGCGGCTCGCCACATCCTTCAATCCGGTCACGTTATGAATCTTCGCTGTAATTGACATCACGAATGACAGCGGTTTCCCAGCTTTCGTAGCGGCAAAGACTTCTTCCGCCGAATGCGGGCTGCCCTCGAAGAATTTTTTGGTCGCCTCCAGGCTCAAAAATGCGTTGCCTTTCAACTCCGGAAAATAATCGTTGGGCCGCTGCTGCTTGTCCAGCCAGCGCAATTCCGGAAATGACAGATCGCGCACCTGCTCCTTAAATGAGTACAGCCGCTCAAGAACAGGATCGTCCACCACAATGACGCCCACCGCCCCGTGAGCTACTGCGTTCCGTAACTTCACTTCACCTGACGAATAGTGCGCCTTCAGGGACGACTCAAAATTGGGCGCTTCGAACACGAAGGCCACAATTTTTCCTTTCGCATCGATACCCTGGTAATCGTCATACTTCTGATCTGGCGCGGTGACGCTATCGCCCACGAATACCACCGGAGCCTCCACCGAGGAGTCCGGCCGAACAAAATCGCCGCGAGAAATATAATCTTTGCGGAAAGTAAGAGTTTCGCTTTTTCCTGAGCGCGTCAAAACGAGCGTCGTCTTCACTTCATCGGGCTTCGCGGAACGCAACGGCACGCTTTGAAAGTAGGAGCCGTTGTCGCCCGCAGGCTGAAGCCCCAACGATTCGAATTGACTGGCCATATATCTCGCTGCAATCTCGTACCCGCGCGTGCCCGTGCCGCGGCCTTCCAGCGCGTCGTCTGACAAAAAACGCATGTCTGCGCGAATGGCTTCCGGGCGAATCGTGCTCATCGCCTCATCAGCCGCGTCGGGATTCGCATGCACAGAATAAGTAGCCGCGAAAAAGACTAAAAGCACTACCGCGCACATGCAGAGCAAATCGACACGCTTTGATTTCAGGATGCTCATGGATTTCTCTACACTCCTTGAAATTTGTTTTTTGCGACTAAGGTCGAAAGCGCACCGAGACGTTTACGTCTGTTTGTTTTTTCTCAAGATTTTGATTAGGCATGAAATTGCGTCATGAGTGGTCAGCTTCAATACGCCGGTTTGCCGTCGGCGCGCAGCGGGATTTGCAGTTCGAGAATATGCCCGTCCTTGCCAAGCCGAAACCGGATGCGTTGAACTGGGCCGACGTTGCGATCTTTCCACTCCGTGATTTCCAGCGGTTCCTCGGGCATGTCGGAAGAAGACCACTGTACGCCATCGCCTTGTGGTTTTACGGTGCGTGGATCGATGTCGAACACCTGGTGCTCGGAGACGTTGACCAGCAGATACCGCTTCCACAATTTCACCAAGAGCACACCGCGTTTGGAGGTGTGATAAATATTCCAGTAAGCGGGAGCTTCGTCATTGAACCGCACGATGGCGAACGAGACAGATTTCCATTCGACGGGCTTGCTGGCTTCCCCGGTCTGAGACCGCGCGGGGCAAAAGAAAAGTGTGATTAGCGGCGCAAGGAGCACCCAACGGAACAGAACGCCAGAATGGGATCTATTAAATCGCGCCGCCTGATTCGACGTGCAAGTTATGCGATCGTTAGCGCCGTTTCTCAAATAATTCGCGAAGGGCGGTAACCACACTAGTTCACCTTTACTTCGCTGAATGATCTGTCGAGCAGGTGAATTGCGTCGTCCACATCGCCCTTGGTGGTATTCAGCATGGGCGCGAGGCGCAGCGTGTTCCCGTAGAGCCCGCCCTTCCCAATCAACAAACCATTGTGGCGCGCGCGCTCCATCACCAGATTGGTAGCCTCCGGCGCGGGTTCTTTAGTCTTGCGGTCTTTCACAAGTTCCAGTGCTTGCATCAGCCCCATGCCGCGCACATCCCCGATCAGCGCGTATTTGGATTGCAACTCCTCCAGCTTCCCGCGGAAATATTTGCCCACCACGTCCGCGTTTTCGCGCAAGCCATCTTCCTCGATGAGTTCGATGGTCGCGCGGGCCGCCACGCTGGTGACTGGATTCCCGCCAAATGTCGCGATGTTACTGCCCTGATAGCCACCCGCGATTTCCGGAGTCGTGACCGTAAGCCCGATCGGAACGCCGTTCGCCATGCCCTTCGCACTGGTAATAATGTCCGGCGTCACTTCCCAATGTTCAATGCCGAACCAGTTTTTCCCGGTCCGGCCCCATCCCGTCTGCACTTCGTCGGAAATGTAAAGCGCGCCGTATTTTTTGACAATATTGAAGACTATTTTGAAATATTCCGGTGGCGCGGTGATAAACCCGCCCACTCCCTGAATGGGCTCAGCGATGAACGCCGCGATGTGACCGCTGGTGCCGGTCTGAATCAGATTTTCCACGTCACCCGCACACGCCACACCACAGTCGGGATACGTCAAATGCAGCGGGCACCGATAACAGTAAGGATTGACCGCGTGCGAAATGCCCACGCTGATGACCCCGGCCCGGCGGTACGGCGCATGCGCGGTCATCGCCTTCGTGAGACTCGACCCGCCCGAGTAAGCGTGACGCAGCGCCACCACGTCGTAACTGCCGGTCGACATACGCGCCAACAGAATCGCCGCTTCGTTCGCTTCACTGCCAGAGCTGGTAAAAAAACTTTGCTGCAGGTTGCCCGGCGTGATTTGCGCGATTTTTTCCGCGAGCGCCACGATGTGCTCGTTGGGATAAAGCGTCGAAGTGTGTTGCAGCCGGTTGACCTGCGCGTTCACTTTCGAGGTGATCTTCGGATTGCAATGCCCAACGGAAACGGTAAGGATCCCGCCAAAAAAATCCAGGTACTTGTTCCCGTCCAGATCCCAAATGTGTTGCATCTCCCCGCGATCCGCCACCAGCGGCTCTTCAAAGTAGTTGGTGACCGAAGGCCAGAGGAATTTTTTGTGCTTGGCGACGATTTCCTGACTGCGCGATTTTGCGGCGCCCAACGCCGCTGGTGCTGGAGTTACTGGAGTGGTCACAATTCGCTCCTCACAAGCTCGGTAGGATGCCGAAGAGTGTATGACGCGGCGCTATTCGCGGCAAGCAGGAGAACTACAGCGATTACGTTGCACGCCGCCAAAGTGGATGGCTTTGATTTTCAGCGCGCCAATAATTTCAGGGCGCAACTATAGACACGTGCTCCGATCCAGTTCCGCCAGTCTTTGCCTGCCTTCCAGGCTCCCTTTTCTCGCCGCGGCCGCGAAGAGCCGGCGGGCCTGGTAACAATTTTTCGTAACTCCGTGCCCCGTGAAATACATGTTGCCCAAAGTAAGCTGGGCGGTCACATTCCCTTTGGCAACTTCATCCCACAAAGATTTTACGCTTTGCGTCCGCCGAGCGGATTCATTTGCAGTGGTATCGGGCTCGGTTGCCTCAGCTTTGGGCTCTTCTGCGGGTTTGGCTTCTTCCGCAGGCTTTGCTTCCGCCACAGGTGGTTTGGCTTCCGGCCCAGGCGGTTTGGCTTCCGTCACCGGCGGCTTCGCCTGCTGCACCGGAGGCTTTGTTACCGGGCCGGGGCTCGGCTTGGCCGGAGGAGCGTTACCCTTGGCCAGCTCGGAAACCGGTGCCGGCTCAACCATCTGCTGACCCAACCAGATGAACCCTTCGGAGGCTTCGCGCCGAAAAACAAAAAGTCCAACCAACAGCATCACCAGCACCACGGTAACAATAATTCCCGAAGAAGTTCGAATCCTCCCAGGCTCCAGTCCCGCGCTCTCGGCTCGCACGTTGATTTGTTCCAACACCGTTTCCGAACGCCGCCGCATCTCCATTACGTGCGAATGCAAAATTCCCTGTACCTGGGTCTGGAAGCGGTCGAGAGCTTGCTGTTGCGCGCGCTCCAGCAATGACGGATACCGATCCAGCACTTTAACCGAAGCCCCCGCCGAGGCCACTGCGGATTCCAGGCTCTTGATCTGTGCCTGTGCCGCTTCGCGAATAGGAAACAACTGCCGCTCCGAATCACGTAACATCCGCGCTACCGCCTCGCGAAACGCCGCCAGGGTGTGCTGTTCTTCATGTTGAAAGTGTTGCAGCAGCGCTTGCGCATGTTCATTGAGCGCGCGCGCTGTGCGCTCTTCCAGCGAGGCAATTGGATCTTCGCCCCTCTCTGTGGCTACTCCATGGCCCTGTTCACCCAAGTCGGTCGACGCGCTGGATTCCTCCGCCAACTCAAAGTCGCCGGACAGATCGAGATCTTCCACGTCCTCGCGACTCGCTCGATCAAGTTTATAGGCCCTGGCGGCAGAAAAATCCGAGCCGGCCTGCGCAGCCGTCCGTGGGCGAGGCGGAGTCGGTTTTCTATCCGCGCCCACGGCTGGCGGCAGGGAAGTCCACGTTCCACTGCCAGCATCACGTTTGTTCGATGTTTCGGATGGAAAAGACTCCGCTGGCTTTTCAGGCGGCAACGGAAAAGGGACAGGAGACGGAACCGACGTTATAGATCGTACCGATTTTGTAGCTGTCGGCTCTTCCCCCAGGTTGTGCCTGTTAGTGGAGGCCGCGTGGCCGTTAGTAGATGCTGCACGCCCGTTAGTAGATGCTGCGTGCCCGTCGGTAGTCGTTGCGTGCGCGTTTGTAGATGCGGCATGCCCATTAGTAGATGCTGTGTGATCGACGGATGCGGAGTATTCGGACGCCGAACCATTTTTACCATTTTTCGTCGCAACCACGGCGACAGGTACAGCAGGTACAGCCGGTACAGAACTGCTAGGACGCGAGCCCCCGTTTTGCATTGGATATTCCGTGGCGTTCGCCATCCAACTGCGCATCTCGCTCAGAAACTCATCCGAAACATCAGTGAATTGCACGCCCGCGACGCGCCCCTCCTTATCGGACCATTCCAGACGGCCCCGGCCCTCAAGACGCCGCTTTTCATCCAGATTGAAAGCGAACTTTACTTCCGTATTCGGCCGCACGCGCTTGACCGCCCGGAAACCAAAACCGTTTTCTGACAAATTAAGAACCATGCCGCCATTGCCCGGCTCTACTTCAACATAGAGGAGGTTCTCAAATCGTTTTCGCGGAGACAGCCGGCGTTCGAGGTTATAAGTCATACGCGATCCAGCCCCAAAGACAGCCTAGCGAATCCGTCATCGCAGAGGATTGACGACGGTGCGATCCCACAGCGCCCACTGTGAGGATTGCAATGCTGCCCCTTTACCCGCCCTACCGGGTAATAGATGGAGTTATTCTGAACCACCCGGGTCTCAATGACAACCCTTACTTCGCCACCCTAAGATTTGTTGTTTGAACGATATACGAGGAATTTGTGCAGCGCAATGACACCGCGTTCACAATTTTGAGCCTCCGCACCGCGCCCCAGCGGACTTCCCATTCCGGGAATCCGGTCCTGTCGAGCGCGCTTTTGCGCCCCGTCAACCGCGGGAACACTCCCTGCATCCCCAGGAAATGTTTTGCACACTACAAATCACGGTCCCCAATTAAGACCTTTGTTTC
>Ga0193751_1002723_pt1 | contig 10639 bp, 6 predicted proteins | sample L1c2metaG_FD_143050 | JGI IMG/M metagenome (GOLD analysis project Ga0193751, IMG submission 143050) | Soil microbial communities from a riparian zone of the East river system, Colorado, United States - L1c2 | ecosystem: Environmental > Terrestrial > Soil > Riparian zone | place: USA: East River...
CAAGCGCGCCGTTTACGCCTAACGCCTTCGTCCGCATCGGAGCCGACGGGCAAATTGTCCTGACCATGCCCTATGTCGAGATGGGCCAGGGCACGTACACCTCGATCCCGATGCTGATCGCCGAAGAGCTGGAAGTGGACCTGAAACAGGTGCGGCTGGAACACGCGCCGCCCAACGAAAAGCTCTACGCAAATCCCTTACTGGGCGTGCAGGCAACGGGCAACTCGAATGCGATACGCGGGTCGTGGCAGCCCCTGCGCCAAGCCGGGGCGACCGCAAGAGTCATGCTCGTGTCGGCGGCAGCAAAGCGGTGGAATGTCGATCCGGCGTCCTGCCGCGCCGAAAGGGGCGAAGTCATCCACGCGCCAAGTGGTCGACGTCTCAAATACGGCGCCGTTGCCGCCGACGCGGCTCGCATGCCGGTGCCCGAAAAGGTGGCGCTCAAGCAAGCGGCGGACTTCAAGCTCATCGGCACCCCGGCGAAGCGCCTCGACACGCCTGCGAAAGTCAACGGAACCGCCGTCTATGGCATCGACGGGCGGCCGCCGGGTGTGAAGATCGCGACGCTCGCGCAATCGCCCGTTTTCGGCGGTCGTGTGAAGAGCGTGGACGAGGCGAAAGCCAAGGCCGTCAAGGGCGTGCGCCAGATCGTGCGCCTCGACGACGCCGTCGCGGTCGTGGCCGATCATATGGGGGCTGCGAAGAAAGGACTGGCGGCACTGGTGATCGAATGGGACGACGGCCCACATGCTGCGCTCGACACGAAAAAGATCGTGGACGAGCTCGACAAGGCCACGCTCCAGGCGGGGGCGGTTGCGCAGAACATCGGCGATACCGACAAGGCGATGGCGGGCGCTGTCACCAAGGTGGAGGCGACATATCTGGTTCCGTTCCTCGCGCACGCGGCGATGGAACCGATGAACTGCACCGTTCATGTCCGCAAGGACGGATGCGAAATCTGGGTCGGAAACCAGGCTCTCGCGCGTGCTCAGGCCACCGCCGCAAAAACCACCGGACTGCCGCTTGACAAGGTCGTCGTTCACAATCACCTCATCGGCGGTGGCTTCGGTCGCCGTCTCGAGATCGACGGCGTCACCCGCGCGGTTCAGATCGCCATGCAGGTCGAGGGTCCGGTGAAGGTCGTTTGGACCCGCGAGGAAGATATCCAGCACGACATGTATCGGCCCTGTTTCTTCGACCGGCTTTCCGCCGGGCTCGATGCGAAGGGAATGCCGGTCGCCTGGAACCATCGCTTCGCAGGCTCCTCGATCATCGCGAGATGGCTTCCTCCGGCATTCAAGAATGGTCTGGACGGCGACACGACCGAGGGCGCGATCGATCTGGTCTATGCCCTCCCGAACCTGCACGTCGAGTATCTGCGGGTGGAACCTCCGGGCATTCCCACGGCGTTCTGGCGCAGCGTCGGGCCGTCGCACAATGTCTTCGTGACCGAAAGCTTTATCGACGAGTTGGCGGCCGCGGCGAAGCAGGATCCCGTCGCCTATCGGCGGGCGCTACTCGACAAGACGCCGCGCGCCAAGGCCGTCCTCGATCTTGCGGCGGAAAAGGCCGGCTGGGGAAAGCCCTTGCCGGAACGGGCCGGTCGAGGCGTCTCCGTCCAGTTCGTCTTCGCGACCTATTTGGCGCAGGTTGCCGAAGTCGAGGTGGCGAAGGACGGAGCGGTTCGCGTGCGGCGGGTCGTCTGCGCGGTCGATTGCGGCACCGTGGTCAATCCCGATACGGTCAGGGCGCAGATCCAGAGCGCGGTCATCTTCGGAATCACGGCGGCGCTGCACGGAGAGATCACGCTGAAGGGCGGTCGTGTCGAGCAAAGCAATTTCCACGATTACCAGATGCTCAGGATGAACGAAACGCCGGCCATCGAGGTTTACATCGTGAACAGCACCGAGCCGCCGGGAGGAATGGGCGAGGCAGGAACCTCGGCGATCGCTCCAGCAGTGACCAACGCGATCTTTGCAGCGACGGGCACGAGAGTCCGCAAGTTGCCGGCGGCGGATCAGGCCAAGCATGCCTGAACAGAGTGCGGAGTGCGCCCATACCATGGGTGCACGGCGCGCCGGCGACGACATTCCCGGACTACGTGGTTCCGGCGTCCGCTACTCAGTAACGTCCAACCACACCAATCGATTCCGCCCACTTGAATCAAAGTAGATGGAATTTCATGCAGCGCCTTCGCGCGGCCACGTGAGAGGAGCAATAGCATGACATGGCAAACGATCAACCCCGCGAGCGGCGCGGTCGTCGCGAGCTACGAGGAGACCTCGCCCGAAGCTGTGCAGGCGATCATCGCCGGCGCCCATCAGGCCTATGTCGAGTGGCGCGGTGTAAGTTTTAGGGAGCGGGCCGCTCTCATGCGCCGCGCTGCCGAGGTGCTTCGCGGGAATGCTCGCGAGTATGCCCGCCTCATGGCCGAGGAGATGGGTAAGCCCATCCGCGACGGGACCGCCGAAATTCAGAAATGCGCAGTCGGGTGCGACTATTACGCGGAGAACGCCGAGCGATTTCTGGCGCCTGAGCCTGTCGTCGCGGACGCTCGCAAGAGTTATATCGCGTTCAATCCGCTCGGCGTGGTGCTGGCCGTCATGCCATGGAATTTCCCGTTCTGGCAGGTGTTCCGCTTCGCCGCGCCAGGGCTCATGGCCGGCAATGCGGCAGTGCTGAAACACGCATCCAATGTGCCGGGGTGCGCCCTTGCAATCGAACAGGTGTTCCGCAAAGCAGGCTTCCCCGAGCAGTTGTTCCGAACGCTTTTGATTGGCAGCAAGGAGGTCGCCGCGGTGATCGAGCATCCGCTGGTGCGAGCGGTGACACTTACCGGGAGCGGTCCCGCCGGCCGCGCGGTGGCGAGCAAGGCGGGTGCCATGCTGAAGAAGACGGTCCTCGAGCTTGGCGGCAGCGATCCTTACCTCGTGCTCGAGGACGCCGATCTCGAACAGGCGGCCATCCTATGCACAAAAGGACGACTCATCAACATGGGCCAAAGCTGCATCGCGGCCAAGCGATTCATTGTCGTGGAAAAGGTCCGGTCCAGGTTCGAGGAGCTGTTCGTCGAGCGCATGAGCGCGGCGAAATTCGGCGACCCGCTGAGCGAGCAAACGGAGCTCGGACCGCTCGCCCGGCACGATTTACGCGATGCACTGCATGACCAGGTCCAAAGAAGCGTCGCGATGGGCGCACGCTGTCTGCTGGGCGGCAAGATACCCGACGGTCGCGGCGCGTATTATCCGCCGACCGTGCTGACCGATGTCGAGAAGGGCATGGCCGCCTATGAGGAGGAGCTATTCGGGCCGGTCGCAGCGGTGATCCCCGTGAAGGACGAAGAGGCGGCCATCGCGGTTGCCAACGATTCCTTTTTCGGGCTTGGCGGCGCTGTCCTCACCGGCGATCTCGAACGCGGTGACCGCATTGCTCGTGAACGCATCGAGAGCGGTTCCGTCTTTGTCAATGAAGTCGTGCGATCCGATGCTCGGTTGCCGTTCGGCGGCGTAAAGCAGAGCGGATACGGGCGCGAGCTCTCGAACTACGGGATCAAGGAGTTCGTGAACATCAAGAGCGTTTATGTAGCGTGATAGATGGGCGATCATGCGCTGCAGATTCGCCTCGGCGCAAACCGATGGTGCCGGATCGGCTTCGAGGGGGGCAACCCATGAAAGGCTCCGACCTGCTCGTCTCCGCACTGGAGAACGAGGGCGTCGAACGAATCTTCGGCGTGCCCGGCGAAGAGACCCTCGACATCGTCGAATCGCTGCGCGGCTCTCGCATCAAGCTCATCCTGACCCGGCACGAACAGCCGGCCGCCTTCATGGCGGCCACCCACGGGCGGCTGACCGGCCAGCCGGGCGTCTGCCTGGCGACCCTCGGTCCGGGGGCGCTCAATCTGACCACGGGTGCCGCTTATGCGCTCCTGGGCGCCATGCCGATGGTCATGATCACCGGCCAGAAGGGCATCATGAACCGCAAGCAGGGAAGGTTTCAGGTCGTGGACATCGTCGCGGCGATGACACCCCTAACCAAGATGGCGCGCCAGATCGTCAGTGCGGCGACCATTCCCTCGATCGTGCGCGACGCCTTTCGCCTGGCGCAGCAGGAACGGCCCGGGCCCGTTCATCTGGAACTGCCGGAAGACGTTGCCGCCGAAAAAGTGCCGCACGTTCCGCTCATCAAGCCGCACCCGATCGACATCCCGGTCGCCGGCCCCGCCGCACTGGAGCGCGCCGCCAATCTGATCCTGAAAGCCGAGCGGCCGCTCGTGATGCTGGGCGCAGCAGCGAGCCGGCCGTTTCTCGCCGACGCCCTGTCGGATTTCGTGCGCCGCATGCGGACTCCGTATGTCAACACGCAGATGGGCAAGGGGTCGGTCGCCGGCGGATCGAACCTTTATATGGGCACGGCCGCGCTCTCGGAGCGCGATTACGTCCATCAAGCGATCGACCGCGCCGATCTCATCATCGCAATCGGTCACGACACGGTGGAGAAGCCCCCTTTCATCATGGGCCCGAAGGGACCGACCGTGCTCCATGTGGGATATCTGCCGGCGACCGTGGAGGAAGTGTTCTTCCCGCACGCGGAGCTTATCGGCGATGTCGGCCCGAGCCTCAAGCTGCTGGCCGACAGGCTCGAGGGGAGGGTACCTAATGCCGGCGCGCTCTTGCCGCTGCGCAGCGGGATTCTTGCGAAGATCGCCGACCGGGCGGATGAGAGCCGCTTTCCCTTGACGCCGCAGCGCATCGTCCACGACGTGCGCCAGGTCATGCCGGAGGAAGGCATCGTCTGCCTCGACAACGGCATGTACAAGATCTGGTTCGCACGCAACTACCGGACGCATGTTGCGAATACGCTGCTGCTCGACAATGCGCTCGCGACGATGGGTGCCGGCTTGCCGGCGGCCCTCATGGCGGCAATGCTCCACTCGAAACGGCGCGTGCTCGCCGTGTGCGGCGACGGAGGCTTCCTGATGAATGGGCAGGAGATGGAGACGGCGGTGCGGCTCCGGCTCGATCTCGTGGTGCTGGTTCTCGAGGACAAGGCCTACGGGATGATTCGCTGGAAACAGGCGAGCGATGGATTCGCCGATTTCGGCATGACTTTCGAGAACCCGGACTTCCCCGCATACGCGGCGGCGTTCGGTGCGAAGGGCCGCCGCGTGGCCACTGCCGAAGGGCTGGCGCCCGCCCTGGAAACCGCCTTTCGTGAGGGCGGCGTGCAACTGGTCGTGGCGCCGATCGACTACAGCGAGAACACCCGCGTTCTGATCGACGAATTGCGCGACGCGCGGGCCTGAATGGGATTAGCAGGGATCACCGGCGGCACGCCTCGACCGTGCGCGCAATCGGATCAATCGGCGCAGAGTTCACGGCAGCATTCTTTCCTTGATCTTCATGGCTGCGATGAGAGTCAAGAGTATTAACTCAAGGCTTTGGGTGCAGCACAATAAATCGTTCTTTGTAAATTCTGCCAACTCGGCTCTCGATATCATTCGCGCGCTTCCTCATGCCGCCGCGAGCCTGCGCGAAATGGCGGATTGAGTCACGGAATAGCCGTTCGCTACTTGCTGTTTACTGCGTGTCGGTGACGGTTTTCTGGCTGAAGTTGCGAGTGATTCGATAGTGGGCGAACGGGCGAGAGAGCCCGTGGCCGGTGTTCTAGGCGCCCGCTCCTTTTCACGTTCGCTTGACGGACCGCCTTATGCGGCGGCCCATGGCTTCGGCCAAGCCCGCAACACGATCTCAGTCGGCAAAGTGGCTCGACTCGCGGCTCATCGTTTGCTGAGTCGCTCCGTGTCTGTTGCCGCCGAGCCATTTTTCGAAAGTACGACGCCTGCTGCGACTTGGCGGAAGTCACGGGTCCAGAATGCATCGGGCAAACGAGGAGAAGATCATGCGAAAGATTCTTTTTTCCATCGCATCGCTATCGATAGCTCTTATGCTCGGGGCCGCAAACCCTGCCATCGCCCAGTTCTACACTCAGCACAATCTGGTATCCGATCAGGCGGGCGCTGCCGACCTGATGGATCCCTCGCTGGTCAATGCCTGGGGATTGGTCTCGAGCGCTACGTCGCCATGGTGGGTAGCCAATAACGGCACCGATACGTCGACCCTCTATACCGGCGCGGGAACCAAAGTTCTGCTGACGACCATTCCGTGTCATTGCGTCAATGTGCCGGGCGCGCCGACCGGGGTTGTCTTCAACGGTGGAACCGGGTTTGTTGTCACGAGCGGCGGCGCGAGCGGCCCCGCGGCGTTCATTTTCGCGACCGAGGACGGGACGATCCTGGGCTGGAATCGGAACGTGCCGCCGCCGCCAACATCGTCTCAAGCGACCCTCGCCGTGACAACGCCCGACGCCGTCTACAAGGGGCTCGCGATTGCCAGCACGGTCAATGGAGACTTCCTTTACGCCACCAATTTTCATGCTGGAACGGTCGACGTTTTCGATAAAGACTTCAAGCCCGTCCACAATCCGGGGGCGTTCACCGATCCCAAACTTCCCAAAGGCTACGCCCCATTCGGGATCCGGAACCTGGATAACACCATCTACGTCACGTATGCGCTGCAGGACGCGGACAAGCATGACGATGTCGCGGGCAAGGGTCATGGGTTCGTGAACGCGTTTACGACCACAGGGGTGCTGATCCAGCGCGTCGCATCGAAGGGAACGCTCGATTCGCCCTGGGGCCTGGCACTCGCACCGGCTGAGTTTGGCAAGTTCAGCAACGACTTGCTCGTCGGCAACTTTGGGGACGGCCGCATCCACGCGTACGAGCCCCGGAAGCACGGCGACGACAAGTTCAAGCACCGCGGCATGCTCCACAGCGCGGACGGCCCACCGCTCACGATCGACGGGCTGTGGTCAATAAGCTTCGGCAACGGTGCGGCCGCCGGGCCGATGACCACGCTCTTCTTCACCGCAGGACCTTCCGGCGAAGCGCACGGCTTGTTCGGATCACTCGTCGTCGCCACTCCGCCCAAAGGCCACGACAAGGACGATAGCGAAGACGATAACGGCAACGATAACGACTGAGAGCGAATCATCGGCTACACGTACCCGCAGCCGCATAAATCACAAGGGCCCGCATTGCGGGCCCTTGTTTTAGGGGACAGACCACGATTTCCTGGCGCTGCTGACGATGAGCTCGGCGGCTTGGCTCAGCCGATCGTCCGAGCCGGCCATCCCGAGATCAGGTGACACTTTGGCTTCTCGTCTCGTCGCGATGCTCATTCGTCATGCCCCGCCGACCGCGCCTCACACTCGCTGGTGTAACACTGCACATCATCCAGCGGGGGAACAATCGCGGTGCCTGCTTCTTCACAGAGGAGGACTACGCGCTGTACCTGCACCACTTGGCGGAGCTGGCGTCGAAGTTCGGTTGCGTGGTGCACGCCTACGTACTGATGACCAATCACGTCCACCTGTTGTTGACGCCACAGCGGGCCGATGGGGCGTCGCGATTGATGAAGCATCTGGGTCAGCGCTACGTGCAGCATGTGAACCGGATGTATCGGCGAAGCGGCACGCTGCGGGAAGGTCGGTTTCGTTCATGCCTGACGCAGAGCGAGGCGTATGTGCTCGCCTGCTACCGTTATATCGAGCTCAATCCGGTGCGCGCTGGCATGATTCGGCATCCATCTGCCTACCGCTGGTCGAGCTTTGCGGTCAACGCGCAAGACGAGCAGTCCGACGTGATCACCCCGCACGAGCAATATCTTTCGCTGAGACGAAGCGTCGACGAGCGGCACGCGGCGTATCGCCAGTTGTTCCGCGCGAAGCTCGATCCTCACGTGGTCGTGGCGATTCGCGAGGCAACCAATGGCAACATCGCATTGGGTAGCCAGCGCTTTCAGGTGGAAGTTGAAACGGCGCTTGGCCGGCGTGCGCGCCGTGGCAAACCCGGACGCCCGTCGACGCCCGCGACCGATCCGAAGCAGTTCGCACTACGCTAGCGCGACGCTCACCTCGCTTCGTCTCGCGGCCAACCACGGAAGCCTGTGACAAACCGTGGTCTGTCCCCGAATTACCTGAGCAACCTCCACACCTCGACACCGAGCGCGACTATCGCGGCCCACGCTAGGATTCCGAGCAATGCACCGATGTAAATCCCGCGTGCCTTGGACTGCGGGCCGATCTCCGGCTTGCGCAGCTCGATTGGCGTGGCCTCCATGCGCATACGCATAATGCTCGTATCTTCGAATCGGCTCATGGCAAAAACGTCCCCCTAATTTGAACATCCCGATCAGATCAATCCATGTCGAGGTCACGCTGATCGCGTGCTCGATCGATTAGCAGAACAAGGTAAGGCAATCAGACCTGCGATGATCTTCGGCACTGCCGGGCGCCCGGCACGCTTATAGTTGTCTTCGGGTGCCGAGAGACCCCCTCCCACCAACATCGGCAAGCAAAATGTAGGCCACAATGGCAACCAATTGATTTGGCGCCCGCCAACGCCCTTCGCGGCGAGCTTCATGTAAGCAACTCCGACAGTCAGCAATCTCCCGACCCCCGCACTCACACTCACACCGAATACTGGAACTGCACCTCGGCCACTCGGAGAACGCTCGTGCGACGAGCGAACTCGCCTTTGACAGGGGTCACGCCGTCGGCAGCCGATAGTCCTTGAACTGCTCGCGCAACGTCATCTTGGACAGCTTGCCGGTCGCGGTATGCGGCAACTGCTCGACGAAGACCACGTCGTCGGGCACGCACCAGCGCGCGACTTTGCCTTCATAGAACTTGAGCAGCGTGTCCCTGCTGACGTCGGCGCCCGACTTCTTCACCACGATTAGCAGCGGCCGTTCATCCCACTTGGGATGCCGCACGCCGATGACAGCGGCTTCCATCACGTCGGGATGCCCGACCGCGACATTCTCCAGATCGATCGAGCTGATCCACTCGCCTCCCGACTTGATCACATCCTTGGAGCGGTCGGTGATCTGGAGATAGCCGTCCGCATCGATCGTCCCGACGTCTCCGGTGGGAAACCAGCCGTCCGCCGTGAGCGGATTGCCGCCTTCGCCCTTGTAGTATTCGCGAACGATCCACGGACCCTTGACCAGCAAGTTGCCGAACGCCTTGCCGTCGCGCGGCAGCTCGTTGCCGTCGCCATCGACGATCTTCATGTCGACACCGAAAATCGGGCGGCCTTGCTTGAGCGAAAGCCGGAACGCTTCGTCGGCAGGCAGCCCTGCATGCTTCGATTTTGGGCAGTTCACCGTGCCGACCGGGCTCATCTCGGTCATGCCCCACCCATGCCTGACTCGCACGCCGAAGTCTTCCTGCAGCGTGTTGATGATCGCCGCCGGGCACGCGGCGCCGCCGATGGTCGTGACCTTCAAGGTGGAGAGCTTGAGCTTGTTCTGCTTCATGTAGTTGATGAGGTTGAGCCACACCGTCGGCACGCCCGATGACGAATCGACGCGCTCCGTCTCGAACAGCTCGTAAAGGTTCGCGCCATCGAGACCGGGTCCCGGAAAAACGAGCTTCGCGCCGACCAGCGTTGCGGCATACGGGATGCCCCAGGCGTTGACGTGAAACATGGGCACGATAGGCAATACGACGCTGCACGCGGAGAGATTCTTGACGTCAGGCAGCGACGTCGCATAGGCGTGCAGGAGCGTCGAGCGATGGCTGTACAGCACGCCCTTGGGATTGCCTGTCGTGCCGGACGTGTAGCACAGAGCGGCCGCGCTGTTCTCGTCGAACTCGGGCCAGTCGAAATCATCGTCCTCGGCGGCGAGCAGCTCTTCGTAGCAGAGCAGGTTGGGGATCGCAGCGGTCGGCATGTGAGAGCGATCGGTCATCGCGATCCAGCCCTTCACGCTCTTGCACGCGGGTGCGAGCCGTTCGACGAGCGGCGCGAACGTCAGGTCGAAAAAGCAGTAGCAATCCTCTGCATGATTGACAATGAACGTGATCTGGTCGGGAAACAGGCGCGGATTGATGGTGTGGATCACCGCGCCCATGCCGGAGACCGCATAGTAGAGCTCGAAGTGGCGATAGCCGTTCCACGCGAGCGTGCCGACGCGATCGCCCACCTGCACCTCCAGACGCGCCAGCGCGCGGGCGAGGCGTCGTGCACGGACGTGGGCGGCACGATACGTGTAGCGGTGGATCGGGCCTTCGACGGTGCGCGACACGATCTCGGTGTCGGCGTGGTTCTTGTCCGCGTGTCGGATCAGCGACGAGATCATCAGCGGTTGGTTCATCATCAGGCTGAGCATGGTTCCTCCTTCCGGCGCATGGGCGAGCCAAGCGCTTATCGCTTGTATTGCGGAATCTAGCCCGGTAGCATCGACATATTAACGGACCGGACCGGGTCGGTGGCGAATGCCGGCCCCGGCCACGATGTCCGCCATCGTTCGCGACATGCGGACCAACGGAGCTTGGAGGAGATATGCGCGGACGCTCGTGTCGTTACCTGGGCCTCGCCCTTGCCGGGATGTTTTTGGTCGGGCCGGCGGCAGCCGAGGTTAAGATTGCCTTTATCGATCCGCTCTCCGGCGGCGCCGCAAGCACCGGCATTCTGGCGCAGAAGACGCATCAGTTCTACATCGACGCGATCAACGCCGCCGGGGGTATCAACGGCGAAAAGATCGAGCTCCTTTCGTTCGATAACAAGGTCAAT
>Ga0193751_1002724_pt1 | contig 10638 bp, 8 predicted proteins | sample L1c2metaG_FD_143050 | JGI IMG/M metagenome (GOLD analysis project Ga0193751, IMG submission 143050) | Soil microbial communities from a riparian zone of the East river system, Colorado, United States - L1c2 | ecosystem: Environmental > Terrestrial > Soil > Riparian zone | place: USA: East River...
GACCGTCCCGGCGGCGCTGACGGCGCTGCCGACAGCGGGGGCACTGACCGTCCCGGCGGCACTGACGGCGCTGCCGACAGCGGGGGCACTGACCGTCCCGGCGGCACTGACGGCGCTGCCGACAGCGGGGGCACTGACCGTCCGGGCGGCGCTGACCGTTCTGGCCGCCGGGCTGGCGAGCTGGAGGTGGTGAGCCAGCTCGCCTATCCGCTGCCGGTCCAGATCATCTCGGAGCTGCTCGGCGTGCCAGTGGCCGACCGCCAGCGCTTCGCCGGCTGGTCAGCCCGGCTGGCGCATGCGCTGCAGCCGCAGTTCGGCCCCGTCGACCCGGCCGCCGGGATCGCGGCCGAGCAGGCCAGGGTCGAGTTCGCCGGATACTTCCGCGAGCTGATCGCGCTGCGTCGCGCCCGGCCGGCGCCCGACCTGCTCTCCGAGCTGATCCGCGCCGAGGACGAGGGCGAGCGGCTGACCGAGGAGGAGCTGATCGCCACCTGCGTGCTGCTCCTGGTCGCAGGCCATGAGACGACGGTCGGCCTGATCTCCAACGCCATCCTCGCGCTGCTCAGGCATCCGGATCAGCTCGCGGCCCTGCGCGCCGATCCCGGCCTGGCGGGCGACGCGGTAGAGGAGACGCTGCGCTACGACCCGCCGGTGCAGCTGACGGCCAGGATCGCCCGCGGCATCCGGCAAGTGGGCGGGCTGCGCCCGGCCGATGGCGCCGTCCTGATGCTCCTGCTGGCGGCGACCGGCCGTGATCCGGAGGAGTTCGCCGATCCGGACCGGTTCGATATCAGGCGCGGCGCGGCCGGCCATCTCGCCTTCGCGGCCGGGCCGCATTTCTGCCTCGGCGCCCCGCTGGCCCGGCTGGAGGCGACGATCACGCTGCAGGCGTTCGCGGCCAGGGTCGCCGGGCCCGCGCTGGACGCCGCCCGCCTCGTCTACAAGCCGAACTTCAACCTGCGCGGCCCGCAGCGCCTGATCGTCAGCTACGCCAACATCCGCCCCGCCGTCCATACCGCCTGAGCGCTCCGGCCGAGCGAGCGGATGATCGGCTCTCGATTCGCGGATGATCGGCTCTCGATTCCCAGTGCAGACCACTGCCCTATTGGTGAGGCGGATTTGCCCGCGATGGCCGCTACCTGCCAGCCCAAGGGGCAACAGATCTAGCCGACGCTCTCCCGCGTCCTGTGCGGGCCGTCCCTGCGCCAGAATGGCCTGGGCCGACAGTTCCTCTGCACGCCGACGACCCCGGCACCCTCACCGCTCAGATCCGAGCCCAGCACGCCCACCGCGCGCGGATGGAGGCGAGAGCCGCCGACCCAGGCGGGCGCCAGATCGGATCCGCCACCTCCCCTATCGGGGAAACGGCCTGCGCTGCTGGCGGTTCACGCGAGGAAACCGCGGAGCAGGGCGCCGGTGCCCTCGAGGTGCTCGGCGACCGCGCGGCGCGCTTGGTCGGCATCGCCCGCCAGGATGGCCTCGACGATGGCGGCGTGCTGGCCCGCGGTGTGAGCGATGTTGCGCTGCAGCACGGGGATCGCGTTCAGCAGGTCGTTCAGCCGCATCCGCGCGTCGGTGCAGGCGGCCGCCAGCAGGCTGGAGCCGGTGAGTTCCGCGATCGACAGGTGGAAGAGGGTGTCCAGCCGCCGGTAGTCCTGCGGGGACGCGCCGTTCACGTCGGCCAGCCGGGAGAGCAGCACCTCGCGCGGGCGCTCCCCCGCCTGCCGGGCCGCCAGGTGCGGGGCGGTCGGCTGCGCGTGCAGGTGGGCCAGCGCTTCCGCCGCACCGGCCTCGACGGCCAGCCTGAACGTCAGTGCATCGGCGAGCTTGTCCCCGTCCTCGCGAGCCAGGCGGCGCAGCTCGCCCCGGCCCGGCACCGGCGGCGTATAGGTGATGAACGTCCCGCCGAAACGCCCGCGCCTGGACTCGACATATCCGGCCTGCTGCAGCTCGCTGATCGCGTCGCGCAGGGTCAGGCGGCTGATGCCGAGCTGGCTGGCGAGCTCGCGCTCGGCCGGAAACCGCTCACCGGGACCGACCAGCCCGAGCTTGATGACGGTCAGCAGCCGCTCGACTGTTTCCTCGAACGCGTTGCCCTCGCGCACCGGCCGCAGGACGCCGCCCAGGTCAAGGCCGATGCTCACCCCTTCCGCCCTCCGCGCGATGCGCTGCCGCGATGGCGCTGCCGCGATGGCGCTGCGGTGCCGGCGCTACGGTGCCGACGCAACGGTGCTGCGGCGCCGAGCACGCGGGGTCTCCCCCGCACCCGCGTACCGGTGCCCATGGGGCCCATGCGACGAATCTGCTCCTTGGGTCTTGACATTGACGCAGACCAGTCCATCATTGGTCTGATATTAGACCATTGAAATTCCCGGTTGGCCAGCCTCATCGGCGCAGGCTCAGCCGGAACATCCTCAGCAGTCCCTGACGCAAGGAGCCCGCAGTGGCGGTCAACGAGCAAGCGGCCCCGGCGCCGCTCGGCAGTGATGAACAGCAACTCCACCAGCTCGGCTACGCGCAGGAACTGCGCAGGCGAATGTCGGGGTTCTCCAACTTCGCCGTCTCCTTCACGATCATCTCGATCCTGTCCGGCTGCCTGACGCTGTACGGATTCGGGATGAACACCGGCGGGCCTGCCGTGATCGTCTGGGGCTGGCCGTTCGTCGGGATCATGACGCTGTTCGTCGGCCTGTCCATGGCCGAGGTCTGCTCCAGCTTCCCGACGGCGGGCGGCCTGTACTACTGGTCGGCCAAGCTGGCGACCAAGAACGCGGCCGCCTGGTCGTGGTTCACCGGCTGGTTCAACTTCCTCGGCCAGGTCGCGGTGACCGCCGGCATTGACTTCGGCGCCGCGTTCTTCATCAACGCGTTCCTTGACCTGCAGTGGGGATTCACGGCGACCCCGCCGCACACGATCCTGGTCTTCGGCCTGGTGCTGCTGCTGCACGGCGCCCTGAACCAGTTCGGAGTCCGGCTGGTTGCCCTGCTGAACGACATCAGCGTCTGGTGGCACATCATCGGCGTGCTCCTGATCGTCGCCGTCATCACGATCAGCCCGTCGCACCACCAGTCGGCCAGCACGGTGTTCACGCACATCGTCAACAACACCGGGTGGCACAGCACCTTCTACGTCGTGCTGCTCGGCCTGCTGCTCGCGCAGTACACCTTCACCGGCTATGACGCATCAGCGCACATGACCGAGGAGACCCACGACGCCGCGCGCAGCGGGCCCCGCGGCATCGTGCTGTCGATCGTGGTCTCGCTGTTCGCCGGATGGATCCTGCTGATCGGCCTCACCTTCGCGATCCAGAACTACGCCAAGGAGGTCGGGTCGGCTACCGGCGTGCCGCCCGCCCAGATCTTCATCGATGCGGCCGGGGTTACCGTCGGGAAGCTCCTGCTGCTGGTCGTGATCGGCGCCCAGCTGTTCTGCGGAATGTCGTCGGTGACCGCGAACTCGCGGATGATCTACGCCTTCTCCCGTGACGGCGCGTTGCCGAAATCCGAATTCTGGCACCGGGTGAACAAGCGCACCAGGACCCCGACCAACGCGATCTGGCTGGCGGCGGCGGGAGCGTTCATCCTTGGCCTGCCGTACCTGTGGAATCCGACCGCCTATGCGGCCGTCACCTCGATCGCGGTTATCGGCCTGTACATCGCGTACGTGCTGCCGACCTTCCTGCGGCTGCGCCAGGGAGCGAACTTCCAGCGGGGCCCGTGGCACCTCGGCCGCTGGAGCAGCCTGATCGGCACCCTCGCCGTCATCTGGGTGATCTTCATCTCGATCCTGTTCATGCTGCCGACCGTCAGCCCGATCACCGTGTCCAACTTCAACTACACCGTGGTCGCCGTGGTCGCCGTGGTCGGGTTCGCCGGCATCTACTGGCTGGTGTCCGCGAAGAACTGGTTCACCGGGCCGCGGGTGCAGGGCAGCGCCGAGGAACTGGCCGCGATCGAGCGCGACCTCGCGTCCTGACGCCCGCGGCGTCTAGCGTGAGCACATGTGCATGACCGACGCTTCAGGATGGGACGGGCGATGATGGAGTACAGCGGCTACGAAGCCGCCGGCCCGCGGCACGGCATGCTGAGCCAGGAGCAGCTGCGGGTGGCTGTCGCTGAAGGCGAGGTAGACACGGTCGTCCTCGCCTTCACCGACATGCAGGGCCGCCTGCAGGGCAAGCGGCTGTCCGCGGAGTTCTTCTTCGACGAGGTGGCCGAGCATTACTCCGAGGGCTGTAACTACCTGCTCGCGGTGGACGTCGACATGAACACCGTCGACGGATACGCGATGTCGTCCTGGGCGACCGGCTATGGCGACTTCGTCCTGCGGCCCGACATGACCACGCTGCGCCGGATGCCCTGGCACGAGGCGACGGCCCTGGTGATCGCCGACCTGACCTGGCTCGACGAAGCACCCGTCGTCGCCTCGCCGCGGCAGATACTCAAGGCCCAGACGGACCGGCTGGCCGCGCGGGGCTGGACCGCCATGACCGGCACGGAGCTGGAGTTCCTGGTCTTCAGGGACTCCTACGAGCAGGCCGCGGCCAAGCACTACCGCGACCTGGTCCCGGCGAACCAGTACAACGTGGACTACTCCATCCTGGGCACATCCAGGATCGAGCCGCTACTGCGCAAGATTCGAAACGGCATGACGGGTGCCGGTCTGTACGTGGAGTCGGTCAAGGGCGAGTGCAACCTCGGCCAGCACGAGATCGCCTTCCGCTACGCCGACGCCGTGACCACCTGTGACAATCACTCGATCTACAAGACGGGCGCCAAGGAGATCGCCGCGCAGGACGGCTCGAGCATCACGTTCATGGCCAAGCCCAACCTGCGGGAAGGCAACTCCTGCCACATCCATCTCTCGCTGCGCGGGCGCGACGGCACGCCCGTGCTGGCCGGAGACCGGCCGCACGGGCTGTCCAAGATCGGCGAGCACTTCCTCGCCGGGCAGCTGGCCGCGATGCGGGAGCTGACGCTCTGCTACGCGCCGAACATCAACTCCTACAAGCGCTACGTACCGGGAAGCTTCGCGCCGACCTCGGTCCGCTGGGGCGTGGACAACAGAAGCTGCGCGCTGCGGCTGGTAGGTCACGGTCACTCGCTGCGGGTGGAGAACCGGACTCCGGGCGGCGACGTGAATCCCTACCTGGCGGTGGCCGCGATGATCGCGGCCGGCTTGCACGGCATCGACAACGAGCTGCCGCTCGAGCCCGCCTTCGTGGGCAACGCCTATACCGATACCAGCTCCCGGGTGCCGGAGACGCTGCGCGAGGCGCTCGAGCTGTGGGGCAAGAGCGATCTCGTGCGGCAGTCGTTCGGCGACGAGGTGACCGAGCACTACGGCAACTACGCCAGGGTGGAGCTGGCCGCCTATGACGCCGCGGTGACCGACTGGGAGCTGCAGCGCTGTTTCGAGCGCATGTAGCGCTCGGCGGCGGCCGAGCGCTTGTCCGGCACGACGCAACGGCAGGGAGCCATCGCATGTCTGAATTCACCGTGCTGAATCCGGCCACCGAGCAGGCGGTCAGGACCGTCACGGGCACCTCAGCGGAGCAGGCCGACGCCGCCATCGAGCGCGCCGCGGCGGCGCAGGGCGCCTGGCGCGCGGTCGCGCCCGGCGACCGGGCGGCCCTGCTGCGGAGCTTCGCCGCGCAGATCGACGCGCACGTCGACGAGCTGGCGTTCCTTGAGGTGACCGGCTCCGGCCATCCGATCGGGCAGGCCAGGTGGGAGGCCGGTCATGTGCGCGATGTGCTGCTCTACTACTCGGCCGCGCCGGAGCGGCTGATCGGCAAGCAGATCCCGGTGGCCGGCGGGCTGAACGTCACCTTCGCCGAGCCGCTCGGCGTGGTCGGGCTGATCGTGCCGTGGAACTTCCCGATGCCGATCCTGGCCTGGGGAATGGCGCCCGCGCTGGCGGCGGGCAACACGGTGGTGGCCAAGCCCGCCGAGATGACGCCGCTGACCGCGATCAAGATCGGCGAGCTGGCCCTGGCGGCGGGCATCCCCGAGGGAGTGTTCCAGGTGCTGCCGGGAAAGGGCAGCGTGGTCGGCCAGCGCCTGGTGCACCACCCGGCGGTCCGCAAGATCATGTTCACCGGCTCCACCGAGGTGGGCCAGCAGATCATGGCGGGCTGCGCGGCCCAGATCAAGCGCGTCACCCTGGAGCTGGGCGGCAAGAGCGCCAACATCGTCTTCGCCGACGCCGACCTGGAGCGGGCGGCGGCGACCGCACCGCAGGCTGTCTTCGATAACGCCGGGCAGGACTGCTGCGCCCGGTCCCGGATCCTGGTGCAGCGCTCGGTCTTCGACACGTTCATGGAGCTGCTGGAGCCAGCTGTCAAGAGCCTGCGGGTCGGCGACCCGGCCCTGGCCCAGACGCAGATGGGGCCGCTGATCTCCGCTGGCCACCTGGCTCACGTTTCGGCTTATGTTCCTGATGACGCGCCGGTGGCGTTTCGCGGCAGCGCGCCTGACGGGCCAGGCTTCTGGTTTCCGCCGACGGTGCTGGCACCGGTGGCCGACGATGCCCCCGCCTATACCGAGGAGGTCTTCGGGCCGGTCGTCACCGTCACCCCGTTCGCGGACGAGGCCGATGCGGTGGCGATCGCCAACGACACGCCCTACGGCCTGTCCGGCTCGATCTGGACCAGGGACGTGGGACGGGCGATCCGGGTGGCCAGGGCGGTGGAGAGCGGCAACCTGTCGGTCAACTCGCACTCGTCGGTGCGGTACTCGACCCCGTTCGGCGGATTCAAGCAGTCCGGCCTGGGCCGCGAGCTCGGCCCGGACGCGCTGGATTCCTTCACCGACATCAAGAACGTCTTCATCTCGACCGAGTAGGCCGGGACCCGCGTCGGCCAGCCGGCCAGGGCGCGAGCGCCGAACGAGCTAAGGGGTGAGGCAGGGATGCAGCGCTTGCAGGATCGGGTCGCGGTCGTCACCGGGGCCGGCAGCGGTATCGGCCTGGCGACCGTGCGCCGCTTTGCCGCCGAGGGCGCGAAGATCGTGGCCGTCGACATCGACGAGGCCGCGGGAAAGGCGGCGGCGGCGGAGACCGGCGGGACGTTCATCGCCGCCGACGTGGCCGTCGAGGACGACGTCCGGCAGATGTACGCCGAGACCGCGGCGAGGCTCGGCCGCATCGATATCGCGTTTCACAACGCGGGCATCTCGCCCCCGGACGACGACTCGATCCTGACCACGGGCCTGGATTCCTGGCGCCGGGTCCAGGAGGTGAACCTGACCTCGGTCTACCTGTGCTGCAAGCACGTGATCCCGTACATGCAGCGGCAGGGCAAGGGCTCGATCATCAACACCGCATCCTTTGTCGCCGTGGTCGGGGCGGCGACATCTCAGATCTCCTACACTGCCTCCAAGGGTGGGGTACTGGCGATGAGCCGTGAGCTGGGCGTGCAGTTCGCCCGCGAGGGGATCAGGGTCAATGCGCTGTGCCCCGGGCCGGTGAACACGCCGCTGCTGCGGGAGCTTTTCGCCAAGGACCCCGAGCGCGCCGCGCGCCGGCTCGTGCACGTGCCGGTCGGGCGGTTTGCCGAGCCGGAGGAGATCGCGGCGGCTGTCGCCTTCCTGGCCAGCGACGATGCGTCGTTCGTGACCGCGTCCTCGTTCCTCGTGGACGGCGGCATCGCCGGTGCCTATGTGACACCCTTGTAGGGCGGGCGCGGCGGGTGTAGGGCGGGCGCGGCGGGCGAGGCAAGCCAGGGCGAGCGAGCGGAGGCACAGGTGAGCGAATCGGCGGCGGTAACGATCGACAGGGCGGGTGAGGCCAGCGGTGCCGACCGTCCGCTGATCGGCATCAGCGCCTACAGCGAGCAGGCGCGCTGGGGCTCGTGGGACGCCGCTGCCATCCTGCTGCCCCGGCGGTACGCCGACCGGGTCGCGCAGGCGGGCGCGATTCCCGTGCTGCTGCCGCCGGTGCCCGGTATCGAGGAGTCACTGGAGCGCCTGGACGGGCTCGTGCTCTCCGGCGGCGGTGACATCGACCCGGCCAGGTACGGGGCCGAGCGCGCGCCGCAGACCGCGACGATCCGCGGCGAGCGTGACGCCGCCGAGATGGCCCTGCTGACCAAGGCCATGTCGCTCGCTCTGCCCGTTCTCGGCATCTGCCGCGGCATGCAGCTGATCAACGTGGCGCGGGGCGGCAGCCTGCACCAGCACCTGCCGGACGTCGTCGGCCATGATGAGCACCGGCCCGCGCCGGGATCGTTCGGGCGGCACGACGTCACGGTCACCGCCGGCACCAGGCTCGCCGGGATCGTCGGCGGGGCCGGCCAGCTGCGGGTCGCGGTGCCCACGCATCATCACCAGGGAATCGACGCCCTGGGCCAGGGCCTGACGGCGACGGCATGGGCGGCCGACGGGACGGTCGAGGCCGTCGAGCTTGACCCGCGAGAGCACCCCTTCCTGATCGCCGTCCAGTGGCATCCCGAGGCCGGTGACGACCTGAGCCTGTTCCGCGCGCTGACCGCGGCTGCCATCGGGTCGATGGCCGGGGCCGCACGGGCATCCTGAGCCGGCCCTGACCCCGCGGCAACATCGAGCTGACCGGGACCGCGAGATGAGCACGGGCAGTCCCAGTCCCAGTCCCAGTCCGAGTCCCCGCCATCCGCTGGATCCGCTGTCCGCCGCCGAGTTCCGGCGGGCGGCCGAGATCCTGCGCCGCGACCGGGGCGTGGGCGACAGCTGGCGGATCGCCTCCATCGAGCTGAAGGAGCCAGCCAAGGCAGTGCTCGCGGCCTGGCGGCCAGGCGACGAGATGGCCAGGGACGCCAGGATCGTGTGCTGGAATCGCTCAGACGGCCGGGTGTACTCCGCCACGGTCTCGCTGACCGGCGGGGAGGTCAGGTCCTTCGAGCACCGGCCCGGGGTGCAGCCGAACGCGACGCTGGACGAGTGGCACGAGGCCGATGCCATGCTGCGCCGCGATGACCGGGTGATCACGGCCCTGGCCGAGCGCGGGATCACCGACCTGGACCTGGTGCTCTTCGACACCTGGACCTACGGTCACGCGCTCGTCCCGCAGCGGCACCGCAAGCGCCGGATGGGCTGGGTCGACGTGTGGCGCCGGGGCACCGCCGGCGGCAGTCCCTATGCTCATCCGGTCAACGGGCTGCATCCCGTCCTGGATCTCAACCGGATGGAACTGCTCGAGCTCGGGGACACGCACCGGGTCGACCCGCCCGCCACGATGGGCGAGTACGTCCCGGCCCTGGTACCAGGCCAGCGGCTTCGCGACGACCTGCGGCCGCTGCAGGTCAGCCAGCCCGACGGCGTCTCCTTCCAGCTCACCGGGCACGCGCTGACCTGGCAGAAGTGGTCGCTGCGGATCGGCTTCAACTACCGGGAGGGGCTGGTCCTGCACCAGGTCGGCTACGCCGACGACGGCCGGATCCGCCCGGTGGCGCACCGGCTCTCGCTCGCCGAGATGGTGGTGCCCTACCGGGATCCCACGCCCGACCACTACCGGCGGACCGCCTTCGACATCGGCGAATGGGGCCTGGGCTTCATGACGACATCCCTCGAGCTCGGCTGCGACTGCCTCGGGGAGATCACCTACCTGGATGCTGTCCTGCACGACAGCAAGGGCGAGCCGCGGGTCATCCCGCGCGCGATCTGCATCCACGAGGAAGACAACGGCGTGCTGTGGAAGCACGTCGACCAGGTGACGGGGGCCGAGACGCGCCGGATGCGCAGGCTCGTCATCTCCTGCCATGCCACCGTCGCCAACTACGAGTACCTGGTGTACTGGCGGTTCTACCAGGACGGCAGCATCGAGTGCGAGATCCGGGCCACCGGGGTGATGGTGGTCACGAACTTCCCGGCCGGCCGCCAGCCGCCGTACGGCACGCTGGTCGACGAGCGCACCTATGCGCCGTTCCATCAGCATTTCATCGTCGCCCGGCTCGACCTGGACATCGACGGAACGGCTAACACCGCGTACTGCTGTGACTCCGAGCCGCTGCCAGCGGGCGCGGCCAACCCGTACGGGCTCGCCCTGGTCCAGCGCGACACCCCGCTGCGCACCGAGCAGGAGGGCAGGCAGGACTACCGCTGGGAGACCCAGCGGCACTGGAAGGTCGTCAGCGACACCGTCCGCAATGGCCTCGGCACGCCGGCGGGATACAAGCTGGTGCCGGGCGGGGCCATCCCGCCGATGTTCCCGGCCGGCTCCCCCGTGCTGCGCCGGGCGGAGGCGATCGGGCACACCCTGTGGGTCACCGCCTACCATCCGGATGAGCGGTGGCCCTGCGGGGAGTTCTGCACCCAGAGCGAGCGCGATCACGGGCTGCCGGTGTGGACGGCGCAGGACAGGGTGATCGAGGGCACCGACATCGTGCTGTGGTACGTCTTCGGCATCCACCACATCACCCGGCCGGAAGACTGGCCGGTGATGCCCGTGGACACCGTCTCGTTCTGGCTCAAGCCCGTCGGCTTCTTCGACCGCAATCCCGCGCTGGACGTGGCCGCCAGTCCCGGCCCCCACAGGTAACTCCCCGGCCCCCACAGGTAACTCCCAGACCACCAGGATGCCCAGGCAGGTCATCGTCGTGGGCCGACGGCAGTACGCCATGAAGCCGCGGGCGGTCGCCGATGCTGCACGCGGCCTGACGGAGA
>Ga0193751_1002725_pt1 | contig 10638 bp, 9 predicted proteins | sample L1c2metaG_FD_143050 | JGI IMG/M metagenome (GOLD analysis project Ga0193751, IMG submission 143050) | Soil microbial communities from a riparian zone of the East river system, Colorado, United States - L1c2 | ecosystem: Environmental > Terrestrial > Soil > Riparian zone | place: USA: East River...
AATGAAATAAGGGATTGCCATACCAAGGAGCAGCCGGTGCTGGTGGGCACAGTTAGCGTGGAAGCATCGGAGCTGCTGAGCCGAATGCTCAAGCGCGAGAAAATTCCGCACAACGTTCTGAACGCGAAATTTCACATGCAGGAAGCGGAAATCGTGGCGCGGGCCGGCCAACCAGGCACGGTCACGATTTCTACGAACATGGCCGGTCGCGGCACTGACATAAAATTGGGCGACCGTGTGGCGACGCGCGGAGGCCTTTATGTGATTGGCACGGAGCGTCACGAAGCGCGGCGGATAGATCGACAATTACGGGGGCGTTGCGCGCGCCAGGGCGATCCAGGCGCATCCCGGTTTTATGTCAGCTTCGAAGACGATCTCATGCGCAATTTCGGGGCAGCAGATCGGATGACCAGGATCATGGAGCGATTTGGTCTGGAAGAAGGTCAGGAGCTCGAGCATCGGTGGCTGAACAAATCGGTCGAGACTGCGCAGAAACGCGTCGAGCAGCGCAATTACTTGATCCGAAAACGCACGCTCGACTTCGACGACGTGATGAACATGCAGCGCGAAGTCGTTTACACTTATCGCAATGAAGTGATCGACTCAGAGGAACCGCGCATCCTCATCTATGAAGTGATCGACGAAGCGGTGCCGGCCAAAGTGAAGGAATATCTCGATGTGGACGAGCCGAACTACGCCGGCCTGATCCATTGGGTGAACACGACTTTCCCACTCGGCCTAACGAAAGAGAAGTCACAGTTTGAAACGCGTAGCGTCGATGAGAACGCCCAGTTCCTGATCGAGAGGATTAAGGACGCTTACGAGCGCAAGTCGAGTCACGAGGAACCGACCGCGGTGAAAAGTCTCGAGCGTTACATCATCCTGAACGCGATCGATCGCCTCTGGCAGGAGCATCTTTATGCGATGGATGCGTTGCGCGAAGGTGTTTATCTCCGGGGCTACGCACAAAAAGATCCGCTCATCGAATACAAAACCGAGGCTTACGACATGTTCGTCGAGCTGATGGCCAACATTAAGAACGAAGTGCTGCACAATCTTTTCCGGAGCACGTCGAATCTCCAGGCCTTCGAGAATTTCCTCGCAACTCTGCCGCAATTTCTCTTGCGCGAACACGCTCCAACTGCGCCAACCGCCAACGCTCCGGCACGGGCCCGGCAGCCTCAGCCAGTCGGTGCGATGGCCGGAGTCGCTGCGGATGGCGATGGCGCCGGCGAAATGTCGATCGATCTGCCGGCGCGCCGTTCCCTGCCAAAAGTTGGCCGGAACGAACCGTGTCCCTGCGGCAGCGGCAAGAAATACAAGAACTGTTGCGGGCGGGTTGCCTAAAACTCGCGCGCAGAATCAACAGCCATGTTTGCGCCTACACGCGCTGTGTCAGACTTTAGGCGCGCGACGGCGCAGGTCTCTCCACTTCATACGTCGTGATTTCGAGCTCGTGACCGTCGGGATCACGAAAGTAAATAGAATGCGAAATTTCGTGGTCCTGGAATTCGAATTTGATTCCGCGATCTTTCAGTTCGCCTTGCGCGGCCAGAAAACTTTGAGCGGTTGCGCGAAAGGCGAGATGTAGCATGCTGATCTTTCCCGTTTGGGCAGCCGTTCTTGAAACGCCATTGCGCGAGGGAAAAAGTGCGATCGCTGTTGTGCCCTTACCGATAAAAGTTGGTAGGCCGTGCCACATTCCTTCGTACCGCCGTTCGAATCCCAGAACCTCGATATACCATTGCGCTGCGCGCTCCACGTCGCGCACCTCGAGGGCCACATGGTCAATGCCTTCGAGCTGCATCAGCAGCGCCAATTCTTAATTCGCTGCCTGTAGCGATTGGTCGTTCCACACCACAGCGTGGGCTCGGACTGGCCGATCGAATCCCTTCAGGCTGATTTCTCCCAAATCTTCAAATAAAAGCAGCTTGCCCGAGCATAGTTCGGCGATCGCATTCGATACCACGATTTGTTCCGGCAACGCATGGGAGCAGAGCCGCGCGGCCAGCTGAACTGTGCATCCAAAAAGATCGTGGTGATGTTCGACAGGCTCCCCTGCGGCTGCGCCGATCCGAACTTTAAGCGGAATCTCCCGTCGATTTTCCTCGTGCCTGGCCAGCTCGTTTTGAATCCGAATTGCGCATTTAACCGCCGCCGCCGACGATAGGAACGACGCCATAAGGCCATCGCCGGTGTGCTTGACCTCGCGACCGCCTAAATCGGCCAACGCGTTTCGGACAATGGTGTCGTGCACATTCAGTCGGGCCATGGCCGCCTCATCGCCCACTGACTGAGTGAACGTCGTCGACTCCGCGATATCCGTGAACAGAATTGTCCTGATCCCCGGATCGCGGGCATTGGCTGCACCGGGAGCGAGGACTGCTCCCGCTGCGTTTGTTTCAGTGCCGCCAAGAAAACCTTCCACGACCTCAGGTTGTACCTCAATAATCTTCTCTGCGACAAAGCCGTGGGCCTCGCGGTGAACGTGGCTCGCTGCCTCCGCATTTGGGGCATCAATGAGACAGAAAGCCTTGCCGCAACTGTCGTTAACCCAATACTTGAGATAATTGACCCCGTAATTCTCCTGCACTGCGAGATCGGCCGCGTGCGCCTTCGCGACCTCTTCCGCTGTGATCCCGTCGCGAAACTCGTGAATGTCCATGTATGTTGGCATATCGACTACCCAAAGGATACGACGCGGCGTCGCTCGCGCAAAGTTTCGGTGGCGCCGGAAGCGATCGGCTGCAAAGACTCGCCTGAGAGTGACATAGTCGTCTGCGTAGGGGCAGATTTACCGCGACCTAATCCGATGCGCAACGTCGGATTTCGAAAAGGGTGGTTGGCTCGCACAAGCGAGCGCGCTGCCGTCGAATCAGCTTAACCCACGCGATTTTATCTTGACGAATCTTTGGTCGCGCCTCGACACTCCAAACCCCATCGACGTCGCCCAGAAGGGATTCATGACCGCGGCTTCCAGTTCGGCACTGACCCAACCGCTTCTTGACCGGTGCCGCGCGCGCGCGCCCGGCTACGATCGCGACAACACATTCTGCTTGGAGGACTTCAACGAGCTGAAGGCCGCCGGGTATCTCAAGATGGCCATCCCGAAACAGTTCGGCGGGTTGGGCATGACGCTCGCGCAGGTGTCGCGCGAAACGCGTCTGCTTGCTCAGTACGCGCCGGCGACCGCGCTGTGTATCAACATGCACAACTACTGGGTCGGCAACGCGGCGGACCTCTGGCGCGGAGGCGACAAGTCCTGCGAATGGATTCTCAAAGATGCCGCGGCTGGCGAAGTGTTCGCGGCCGGGCACGCCGAACACGGCAACGACATCCCGGGGTTACTCTCCGCGACGAAAGCGGAGCGCGTTGACGGCGGCTACAGGCTGACCGGCCGGAAGTGTTTCGGTAGCCTTACGCCCGTGTGGACGCGGCTCGGTGGGCACGCCATGGACACGAGCGATCCGAAGGCGCCAAAGATTGTTCACTTCTTTCTGCCGCGCGACGCGAAAGGCTACACGATTAAGGAGACGTGGGACGTGATGGGGATGCGCGCGACGCGCAGCGACGACACGGTGCTCGAAGGCGCATTTGTGCCCGACAAGTACATCGCGCGTGTGCTCCCCGCGGGCGCGGCCGGCGCCGACATGTTCGTGGCTGGATTTTTCACGTGGGGCCTCGTCAACTTTGCAAACATCTATTACGCGATCGGGTTGCGGACCCGCGAGGTGCTCATCGAGCAGTTGAAGACGAAAACGTCCATTGCGCTGACGCGACCGATGATCTACCACCCGGAAGTGCAGCGCGGCATCGCCGAGATCACGATGGATCTCGAGACGATGGGGCCGCACGTCGAAGCGATCGCCACCGACTGGTCCGAAGGCCGGGTCGGGCCGGACTGGTTGGTGCGGCTCTTTTCGGTCAAGCATCGGACCGTCGAAGCCGCATTCCATATCGTCGATCAGGCGCTCGATCTTTCGGGCGGCTTCGGCATGTTCAAGAAGAGCGAGCTCGAGCGGCTGTTTCGCGACTGCCGCGCCGGCAGGTTCCATCCGGCGAACCCGCTGCTCACGCACGAGATCGTCGGTAAGCTCTCGCTTGGGATTAACCCGGATGAGCAGCCTCGGTGGGGATAACTCGTCTGCGCGCCTACAGTCTCTGTGCGCGCCGTGGGGTCAACACGCGTAGATTTGGATTACTTATTTCCGTGCTCGACTGATATCGCCGGTGGCTGTTGAAGAGTCTGGAGAACTACGCAGTAGCGCTCGGTCAGCCGAATCAGTGTTGCGCGTTGTTCCTCGGAGGCATTTGTGTCGAGTTCAAATCGTAACCGGACGTTCTTAAAACCAACCGGGGCGTCCTTCGAAACAGCCAACGTGCCCCGGAAATCGAGATCACCCTCGGCCGTAATGAGAGCATCGCGCAGTTCAACCCCGATCGCTGTTGCAACTGCGCGCAGGGTCACGCCGGCGCAGGCCACCAGCGCTTCGAGTAGCATATCTCCGGAGCAGGCCTGCGTTCCGTCGCCGCCAGTCGCCGGATGCAGACCGGCTTCAACCAGCGCCTTTCCGGTTTCAACCTTGCAAGACAACCCCGCATCTGCCCGGCCTGTCGCGCGCAGGGTAATCAAGGCTGCGGACGGATCGCTCTTGTATCTTTCCTTGAGTGGGCCTTGAACTCCTTTCAGTTCTTCCGCATTCATCTTTTTGTTCTCGCAAGCCGCCGAACAAGCACAAAGTTCTTGAACTGAGCCTCCTTATCAAGAAGGACCTTCTTTAGTTAGGATTTGGTGGAAGCCGGAGAAATAAAGATTTCGTCCAATTCGTAAGTAGTGATCTCAAGATGCTGGCAATTCCTTTCGAGCTGCATAGAGAAATGTCTTAACCGAAGAAATTGATCTCGCATCGAGGCCCAGGCAAAATAAAATCGGCTCCCGTGAGCGGTTGGAGCAGGCGCGATTTTCTGAAAACAGTTGGCGCCGCGGGATTGTTCGCACGGTTCCCAAGTTTTGCGGGCGCGGCTGATGCGCTGACTGATGACACGGTTACGGTCTCGATCCTGCATACAACCGATTTGCACGGGCATATTTTGCCGACGGTCGATTACAATGGGAATCCGGACGTCGGCGGGCTCGCTCGTTGCGTGACGCAAATTCGGCAATGGCAGCAACAAAATCGAAATTCGATCTTGATCGATGCAGGCGATGTTTACCAAGGCACCGATGTCAGTTTGCGCAATAAAGGCGAGCTGATGATCGATTTGTTCAATTATCTCAGCTACGACGCCTGGATTGTCGGCAACCACGAATTCGATTGGGGTATCGAGACTTTTCAGCGTGCGCTGGCAAGATCGACAATGCCGGTGCTCGCCGCGAACACCTTCTTAGAAGGCAAAGCATGCGGAGAATTTTCCGACCCGAAACATCCGTTCGCGAAAATTCAGCCATTGATCCTGAAGGAGTTTGCAGGAATCAAGGTCGCCATCATAGGTGTAACGACCCCGGGAATGCCGTTCTGGTTTCGACCCGAGTTCACTCGCGATTACGATTTTCGGTATCCGGTAGAGCCGGTGCGCCGGGCGCTGGTGAAGGCAAAGAGTGAGGGCGCAGATGCAATTGTGCTGGCTGGCCACATGGGATTGAAAATGCGCACCGGCGGCGACGATTTTGCAAACAGTGTCGTGTCGTTGACCACCGAATTTCCGGAAGCAACGGTTTTCATCGCGGGGCACACCCATCAAGCAATTCCGAGCCGCATGACCAATGGCGTGCTGCTGACGCAAGCGGACCATTTTGGAATTCACGTCGGTCGTATCGATCTGGTCTTTGATCGCGCCTCGAAGAAACTGCTGCATCGGCAAGCGGTATGCGAATTGATGGATCGTCGCTATCACCTTGATCAGATCGTTCTGTCGCGCGCAAAATCTCAGTTGGCGGAATCGGCTGCAGCCCTCGCCGAGCCGGTTGGCGAGTTGGCAGAAACGCTGCACGTGCGCTCTCATCCGGGCGATCCGAGCGATGTCGAACGCTTAATCGGCGCGGCGATAATGGAAGCGCTGCGCGAGCGACGGATCGTTGTCGATGGCGCTTTCCATGGGCTCTTCGACGCGGAAAATAATGCTGCTGCCGGACGGAAAACTTTGAATGACATCTGGACTATCATTCCGTACGAAAATTATTTGGTGACGGCGGAGCTTACGTCCAACGAAATCAAAGCCATCATGGAGGAAGCGTACAGCAGTCATGAAGGGCGCAATTTGATGGGCTTCAATATTAGAGCCGAAGGGAGCGGCGATGAGTGGCGAATTAGGTCGATGGCGCGGGATGATGGCCAACCGCTAGAGCGTGCAAAGAGGTATCGGATCGCTTTCAACACGTTCGATTCACGCAGTGGCGGCCATCGTTTCATGAAATTGCGCGCTCTGCTTGAAACACCGGCCGCGAAGTGCACCCTTCATTCGGTTCAAACGCGGGACGCCTTAGTCGATTATTTTCGCCGCCACAAAATTGTGCACAAACTTGCCGCTATGAATCGGTTGGCGGCCGCGGCGTAATTTTAGTTCAGATTGCGGTTGAAAACGCCGCGCACTTCGTTTTGCGTATCTGCCCATGCGTGTCTTCGAACTTTCGCTGCTTGCTCTTTTGGCGACTATCGATCTTGGATGGTCGCAGGTTGATGTTCCATCATCAAAGACGGCTAATCTCCCAATGTATCGTCCAATACTGCTTGGTACCGGCCAGGATTCTTTGATCAATCGGCTCGACACGCAGGATCTTATCAGCAAAGGGCAAAAGGACGCCGCGATCATGTTTTCCTGTTGGGTAAAGAAAACCGGGGAGGTTCTCTGGAGCGGAACTTATCGCGGGACGCCGGACTCGAAATTGCTTGAACAAGAGGTGCTAAAGAGGCTCGCACCGGCCTCGAATCCACGGTTTATCCCCGCGGTTTACAACCACATCCCAGTCGCTGCGATTTATTATGGGACGGTAGTGTTCGCAATCGTGAATGGGAAACCGCGTTTGCGTATTTTCTCCAATCAGGAACTTGAGGAGATAAAAAAGGAGAACGATTTCATTGGGCCGCAGCCTTTTATTGGAGGAGAATCAAAATTTACCGGCACCCATTATCCGATCGAAAGTACGCCCGTGCAGGTCGACGGGACGGTAGAGCTTGAAATGAAAATTAACGCGTCGGGCGATCTGCAGGATTTGAAGGTGCTCACCGAAAAGCCGCCTTTTCTGGGATTTGGTGACGCGGCCTTCGACGACTTCAGCAAAGCGAAATTTATTCCGGCATTTCGCGACGGAACACCGGTCGCGAGTCATGTCACGCTGCCGGTTTACTACAGAGCAAAGGGTTTTTAGCGATTTCTTGCATCGGGCCGTCAACATTTCCGGGCGTCCCAGCGCAACGGTGAAGCGACGAATTACTCGACGCGCTTTCTTTCAGCGGGAGCCAGCGATCTGCGCGCGCGAACTTATAGGGACGGAACTCATTTGGGGAGGATGCTCGGGCAAAATCGTGGAGACGGAAGCGTATTTCGCGGAGAACGACGAAGCCTGCCACACATTTTCCCGCCCGAGCGCGCGCGCATTTGTCGAGCGAAACAAAGCGGGGATCGCTTACATTTACTTCAGCTATGGCGCGCACTGGATGTTGAACGTCCTGGTGAAAGGCGAGGCAAACGGGTTTGTATTGATTCGCGCATTGGAGCCCGTGCGCGGCACCGAGCTGATGAAAAAACGCCGGAAAGTTGACGAGGAACGGCGCCTTTGCTCGGGCCCGGGCAAACTTACCCAGGCACTCGATATCACAGATCGGTATCATGAAATGGATTTGTGCACGGATCCGCGGCACTGCTTTGCGCGTGATCCAAGTGCGGCTCTCGATGTTGTAGCCGATCCGCGCATCGGCATTAGCCGCTCTGCTCATCATCTCTGGCGATTCACACTGCGCGGAAGTAAGTTCGTCAGTGTTCCGGTGAAGCTTCGGCAGATACGTTGACTGATGCCGATTCATCGAAGTTCTTCGATTCAATGAGCACGAGGAGAAAGCGAATCCTTCTTGGGATGAGCGGTGGAGTGGACTCCAGCGTCGCCGGGTATTTGATGCGCGAGCAAGACTACGACGTCATCGGCGTGACGATGAAGGTGTGGCCGCAGGACTGCATCTCGCGGGCGGAGGACAAATGCTGCGGACCGCAAGCAGTGGCTGACGCCCGCGGCGTCGCGCATTCGTTAGGCATTCCGCATTACGTTGTCGATGAAGCTGATCAATTTGAGCAGACCGTAATCGACTATTTTACGAGTGAGTACCAAGCCGGCCGCACTCCGAATCCGTGCGTGATGTGCAACGAGAAGCTCAAGTTTGGCAATCTTTGGCAGAAGGCCGAAGCGCTCGGCTGCGATTACATCGCGACCGGTCATTATGCGATCATCGAGCATCGGGCCGATCGGGCGGTTTTGCGTAAGGGTGTCGATCCTCGCAAAGATCAATCGTATTTTTTGTTCAGTCTGCGACAACCGCAATTGCGACGCGCTCTGACGCCTCTTGGAACGATGCACAAGCCGCAAATCCGAGAAATTGCCCGTTCGTTAGGCTTAAAGGTCGCCGACAAGGTCGACAGTCAGGAAATTTGTTTTGTGCCAGGCAACGATTACAAGGCGTTTTTGCGTTCGCATCTTGGCCAGAACGAATTTCATCGCGGCGAGATCTACGATGTCGATGGAAATTTTCTCGGCGAACACGAAGGCCTCGAGCTTTTCACGATCGGTCAGCGTAAAGGTTTGCCGGGAGGCTCGCCGCGTCCCCGCTACGTTATCGACCTCGATCCGGAGACAAATCGCGTAATCGTCGGGGATGTTGACGATCTGGTGTGCGACGAATTCGAAATTGATCGTGTGAATTGGATCGATGCGGACGCCGCGAATGCAATCGCCGATGTTACGGTCAAAATTCGCTACAGCCATCCCGGCACAAGCGCGACGCTCACGCCGCGCGATAATGGGCGCGCACACATCCGATTGCACGAGCCGCAACGAGCGGTGACACCGGGGCAAGCCGCCGTGTTTTACGCCGACGACCGCGTGCTCGGCGGTGGCTGGATCTGCCGGACCGAGCCGGTCAGGCGAAGCGAGGCGCTGGGCCGGAAAGCAGCGCCGGTTCTGGCCTAACGAATGGTCGGGCAAGTTCTACTCGCGTTCAGTACATTTCCGGACGTGGAGACGGCGCGAAAAATCGTGCGCGAGATCGTCAATGCCCGGCTGGCCGCTTGCGGCAACATTGTCCCGAAGATCGAATCGATCTATCGCTGGCGAGGGAAATTGGAATCAGGCAGTGAAACGCTTGCCTTTTTTAAGGTACGCGCCGACTGCTATCCCGAATTCCAAAAGAAATTGCGTGCGCTTCATCCCTACGAAGTGCCGGAGATCATCTCCTGCAAGATCGACAGCGGCCTCCCGGAATACTTACGCTGGGTGGCTGAGAGCTGCGCTAAATAGCAGCGGTACGTCGTCTCTTGGCGAGGGCAAAGATTGTTACGCCCATGGCATTGGCGATCAGAGTCACGCCAATAATCTTTGCCGCGAAAATCAGCCGACTCGGCACATCGATGATCGGGTACACAGTGAAGAAAATTGCAAGCAGGCACACGCCAAATCCGCATCCTGCCGCAATTCGCAGCCAAAGTGGCGCGCCCCAACGAACGGCGCCCGCGCCTACGATCGGAATGGCGAACAGGACGAGATAGACAATCCCGTAGAAAACATTGGCGGCGTTGTCCACCAGTTGAAACGCTTCCTGGATCCCGGCGCCGATCTGACTCGCAACCGCAATCACCACTGTGATCGCGCCGACGAAGATGATCGAGTTAATCGGCGTCTTGTATCGCGAGTGTAAACGCGAGAACCAACCGGGCAGAAGCCGATCCCAGCCTGCGACCATCGGCAGACGCGAGCTGCCGGTGAGATGAACGCTTGTCGATGAGATCGACCGTATTGTCATCAACAGAATCCCTATCGAAGCGATTGTACCGGCGATCGGAAAAGAACGCAGACCCAATCGCAGTGTTTGCGGCACCGGACCGATGAGATCGATTTGATTGTTGCCGACGAATGCTAAAACGGAGCTGGTGCCAAGGATAAACATGAGCGCGATAATCGGAGAGGCGATGATGACGGAGCGGCCGATGTTGCGCGCGGGCGCGTGCGTTTCGCCGGCGAGAATGGCGACGTACTCAAATCCGCTCAGCCCCCCGACCGCGAGTTTGCTGAAGATGTTGAAGCAATAAAAGATCGACATCGTGGGCGCGGCGATCTGGAGCGGGTGATATTGCTTCAGGTCGCCGCGCGCGAGACTAACGAACGGCAAAGCAATCAGAGCGCCGTAAACCAGAAGCATGGCGAAAGCGCCGATGTTGTGGACCCATTTGCCTAACGAAAGCCCGCGGACGCCGGTGAAAGCAAGACCGCTAACAAGTGCGCAACTGATCAGCGACACGCACCATTTGCTGTTCGGCATCCACGCGGCGGTTTCGCCGATGGCGTAAGAGATATTGGTCGTGACGAACATTCCACCCAGCGCGATAACGGTGATGGAGAGCAACCACAGATTCCACGCCACGATGAAACCGGTGAAC
>Ga0193751_1002726_pt1 | contig 10636 bp, 5 predicted proteins | sample L1c2metaG_FD_143050 | JGI IMG/M metagenome (GOLD analysis project Ga0193751, IMG submission 143050) | Soil microbial communities from a riparian zone of the East river system, Colorado, United States - L1c2 | ecosystem: Environmental > Terrestrial > Soil > Riparian zone | place: USA: East River...
GGCTGCGCCGACCCGTGCCGCCAGCATGATGCCCGTCATCAACGGACCGAGCTCCCGGGTGAACCCGATCGCTACGAGGCCTGGAACTAATCGCTCGGTTCCAAATCGTTGCAGTTGGTAACCCGTGAGAAGAGCCATCGTTAGGCCGAGAAAAAATGAAACCAACCCGACGAGCGGCACCGAATCCACTCCCGCGCGCTCGGTGTGACGAAAAAAACTGGCCGCGCGAAAGGGGACGCGGCCATGTCGAATCCGGTCGAGTGTTTCCTCGAAGGTCTGCTCTATAAACCAGAACATGCTTCCCACTTCGACAAAGAAATTCCGGCCGAGGTGGCCGATTTCCTGGAGGGCGGCAACTGGATTCGCCGTCAACGTCGGATCACCGGAGTTTTGACTGCTTTTCGCCATGCTCACGTGACATTGCCCCAGTTCACGGTGCGGAAAAGAAATTTCTTAGATGCACCCGCGGGGCCGGCGCAGTAAAGATACTGGCGTTCAATGGTGGCCATGAAAATTCTTCTCACGCCGAAGTGTTTTCTCGTTTGCGCAGCAGTCGCGCTCGCTGCATTAGCTGATGCGCAAGAGCGGGGCAAGATCGACAATTCGCCGGCTGGAAGAACGAATGGAAACACATCAATGAAGCAGAATAAAATTGGCCTCGTCATTCATGGCGGCGCCGGAACAATGGAGCGCGGCAAAATGACGCCGGAACGCGAACGCGAATATCGCGCCGGTCTGGAGGCCGCATTGAGCGCGGGCTTCGAGATCTTGAAGCGCGGCGGTTCGAGTCTGGATGCGACCGAAGCTGCTGTTCGCGTGCTGGAAGACGATCCTCATTTCAACGCCGGCCGTGGCGCCGTTTTTACCAGCTCCGGCACGAATGAATTGGACGCCGCAATCATGGACGGCGAGACCCTTAAGGCCGGCGCGGTCGCAGATTTAAAGCACGTTAAAAACCCAATCTCGCTCGCACGCTTGGTCATGGAGAAATCGCCCCACGTCATGATGATTGGCGAAGGCGCGGAGAAATTCGCGAAAGAACACGGCGTCGATCTGGTCGATCAAAAGTATTTCTTCACCCAGGAACGGTGGGAAGCATTGCAGAAAATTAAGAAAACGGAAAAGAATCGCGGCGGAACCGACGAAAAGAAATTCATCATCACCGATCAAGATCGACATGGCACGGTCGGGGCGGTTGCGCTCGACCAAAATGGAAATCTCGCCGCTGCCACTTCCACCGGCGGCATGACAAACAAAACAAGCGGGCGGGTCGGTGATTCGCCCATTATCGGCGGCGGCACCTACGCGAATAATGCCACTTGCGCGGTTTCGGGGACCGGTGACGGCGAATATTTTATTCGTGCGACTGCGGCGCACGATGTCTCTGCACTTATGGAATATCGCGGCAAAACGGTGCGAGAGGCCGCCCAAACTGTTCTCGATAAGATTGCCAAGCTCGGCGGCACGGGTGGAATGATCGCAATCGACAAGAATGGGAACATAGCCTTGCCCTTCAACACGTCGGGCATGTACCGCGGATATGTCGATCCGAAGGGTAAGTGCGTAGTCGAAATTTATAAGTAAATGTGGTGCGTCGGCTGGGCGTTGTGGTGGTGCTTGTATCAAGCACCGAACTAAAATAAATAGGCGCTTGGAACAAGCGCCTCTACAACTTCGCTTATGCTGCCTCCTTTTTCCGTCGTCATCCCATGCTTTAACGAAGCTGCCCGCATCGGGCAGACCGTTCATGCGACTCTCGATTATCTGAACAACGTCAGCCCGGAAAGCGAACTGATCGTCGTGAACGATGGATCCACCGACTCGACCTCGACAATCGCGAGAGATGCTTTGAGGGCGACAAAAATTGAGGCGCGTTTACTCGAGAATTTTCCAAACCGCGGCAAAGGCGCGGCCGTGCGCAGAGGTTTGCTCGCCGCCCAAAGACCAATCGGATTATTCTTCGATGCCGATCTTTCCACCCCGCTGAGCGAAGTTCCTAAAGTGATCGAGCCGATCGCAAATGGCGATGTCGATCTTGCCTTCGGGTCGCGCGCACTTGATCGAAGTTTGATCGGCCAGCATCAACCTTGGCGGCGCGAGCAAGCCGGCCGCGTTTTCAATTTACTTGTCCGAATTGCGACAGGCTTGCCGTTTTGGGACACGCAATGTGGATTCAAAGCATTTCGTCTCGATGTTTGCCGTCCGATTTTGGAAGCGGCACGCATCGAGGGGTTCGCTTTCGACGTCGAGCTGCTTTATCTCGCGCATCGCGCCCGATTGCGTCTGCTCGAAGTGCCGGTGCGCTGGAACCACGCCGAAGGAAGCAAAGTGCGGTTCTTTCAAGATAGCCTGCGAATGCTGCGCGAAGTGATTGCGCTGCGAAGGCAGCTGTAGCTGCCGCTGTCCTCAGCAGGCAGGAACGCATTTGCTAAAACTCTGCCGCCAGAGACGGCGGCAGCTACAACGTCGTAGCTTTTCTTTGTCTGCATCTCATTTAAATTGGCAGTTTCCCTTTTTGAGGAAATCTCATGCAGTCTTTTAGATTTCATCCCGCGGTCGCGCGCTGGTTCGCGCAAAAATTTGGGTCGCCCACCGAACCGCAGATCCGCGGCTGGCCGGCGATTCAGTCCGGCCGGCAAGTGTTGATCTCTGCTCCGACCGGATCGGGCAAAACGCTGGCGGCGTTTCTGGCGTCGCTCGATGCGCTGTTCCGCGAAGGCGCGGAGACCGAACTGCCCGACGAAACGCAAGTCGTTTACGTCTCACCGCTCAAAGCGCTGAGCAACGACATTCGCAAGAATTTGCAGGAACCGTTGGCAGAAATTCGCGCTTTGCTGCGTGAAACGGAAGGCCGTGAAATCGATGTGCGCGCCGAAGTTCGCACGGGGGACACAAGCGCCGCACAACGGCAGGCATTAATCAAGCAACCGCCGCACATTCTCGTTACCACGCCGGAGTCTTTGTACCTGTTGCTTACATCCGAGTCCGGCCGGCGCATGTTGAGCACAGTCCGAACGCTGATCGTCGACGAGATTCATGCCGTGGTGGACGATCGGCGCGGCGCACATCTTGCCTTGAGCATCGAACGCTTGGCCGCGCTGGCGCAGCGTCCATTGCAACGCATTGGTCTGTCCGCAACGCAAAAACCGATCGAGGAAGTGGCGCGGTTTCTAGTGGGGACGCATGCAGTGGACGCGGCAGGCAATCCCAATTGCGAGATCATCGACATCGGGCACCGGCGCGCATTGGATCTGGCAATTGAAATTCCGAAGTCGCCGTTGGAAGCCGTGATGTCGAACGAAGTGTGGGAAGAAGTTTATCACCGGCTCGCGGAGTTGATTCAAGCGCATCGCACGACTTTGGTTTTCGTGAATACGCGCCGAATGGCAGAGCGTGTGACGCATCATCTGAGCGAACTGCTTGGTGCGGATGCGATCACGTCGCATCATGGAAGTCTTTCCGCCAAGCTGCGCCTCGACGCCGAAGACCGGTTGAAGCGTGGCGAACTGAAAGCGCTTGTGGCCACGGCGTCACTCGAGTTGGGCATTGATATTGGCTCGGTCGATCTGGTCTGCCAACTCGGCACTACCCGTTCAATCGCCACACTTCTTCAACGCGTCGGTCGCGCCGAACACAAGCGCGGTGGCTTGCCCAAGGGTCGTATCTTTCCTTTGAGCCGCGATGAACTCGTTGAATGCGCCGCGCTGCTGCGTTCTGTTCGTCGTAGCGATTTGGACCGTTTACTGATTCCGGAGAAGCCGCTGGATGTGCTGGCCCAACAAGTTGTCGCGGCAACGGCCGGCGAAGATTGGGAGGAAAACGAACTTTTCCAGCTGGCTCGTTCGGCGTGGCCTTATCGAAATCTTACGCAAGCTGAATTCGACAGCGTAGTGAAAATGCTCGCGGAAGGTTTCAGCACAAAACGCGGCCGGCGCGCGGCACTGGTTCATTATGATGCCGTGAACCACCGGGTGCGCGGCCGTCGCGGAGCGCGGTTGATAGCACTGACTTCCGGCGGCGCGATTCCGGACAATGCCGACTACCGCGTTGTTCTTGAGCCGGCGGAAACTTTTGTCGGCACTGTCAACGAAGACTTCGCGGTCGAAAGCCTCGCCGGCGACATTTTTCAACTCGGCAATGCCTCCTGGCGAATCTTGCGTGTGGGTTCCGGCGTGGTTCGCGTTGAAGACGCCAAAGGGCAGCCGCCGGGAATTCCATTTTGGCTCGGTGAAGCGCCGGCGCGAACTTCGGAATTGTCCCAGGCCGTTTCAGACTTGCGCATTGAAATCGAAAACGCGCTTAGCCACGGCGGAAATGTTTGCGATTGGCTGGTCTGCGAAATTAAGTTGTCGAAGGAAGCCGCGGAACAAGTCGCCAATTATTTCGCCGGCACTTATCGCGCGTTAGGCGCAATTCCTTCACAGCAAACTCTGGTGATGGAGCGTTTCTTCGACGAGTCGGGCGGGATGCAGCTCGTTTTGCACTCGCCGTTCGGGAACCGAATCAATCGCGCCTGGGGGCTGGCCTTGCGAAAACGTTTTTGCCGATCTTTCAATTTCGAACTGCAGGCGGCCGCCACGGACGATTCCATCGTCATCTCACTCGGGACCCAACATTCGTTTCCGCTCGAAGAAGTCTTCCGGTATCTCAACTCGAAAACTGTTCGCGACTTGCTGGTGCAGGCGTTGCTGGACGCGCCGATGTTCACGATTCGCTGGCGCTGGAATGCAACGCGATCCCTGGCCGTTCCGCGGTTTCGCGGCGGCTCGAAACTCGCAGCTCCGCTGCAGAGAATGGAATCGGAAAATCTCCTGGCTGCCGTCTTTCCCGATCAGCTCGCCTGCCTCGAACACATCGTTGGCGACCGCCAGATTCCGGATCATCCGTTGGTCAGACAGACGATCGACGATTGCCTCACCGAAGCGATGGACATCGACGGCTTGGAAGAAGTTTTGCGTCAAATTGAAGGCGGCGCTATTCGCTGCATTGCGCGCGACCTGCCGGAACCATCGCCGATGGCGGCCGAAATTCTAAACGCGCGACCGTACGCATTTTTGGACAACGCTCCGCTGGAAGAGCGCCGGACGCAGGCTGTTTATACCCGTCGTGCTTCCGATCGGAACGGCAGCGATGGTCTCGGAATTCTAGATGCGGCAGCGATCGAGAAAGTGCAACGCGAGGCCTGGCCCGAGGCAACGAATGCCGACGAACTGCACGAAGCGCTGATGTTGCTCGGCATGATGACGGATGGGGAGACGCGACGAGCTGTTTCTACTCATCACGAACGCAACGGCTCAGCGGCGGAACAATTGCTGAAAGAACTGGTTGTATCAAATCGAACGGCGCAGTTGCGAATCGCGGGAAAAGCTTTTTGGATCGCGATCGAGCGGCTGCCGATGCTGCAAATAATTTATCCGGAAAACCGGCTCGAACCCGAAATCACCGCGCCGGAATCCGTTCGAAGCCAAACTTGGGAACGCGGTGACGCGATTCGCGAATTACTTCGTGGCCGAATGGAAGTGACCGGCCCGGTCACCGCGGGCGAGTTAGCAGACATACTGACGTTGTCGCGTTCAGAAATTGACGGCGCGTTGCTGGGACTCGAAGCGGAGGGTTTCGTTTTGCGCGGCAAGTTTCGTCCGCGGGCGATCGAGCAGGAATGGTGTGACCGTCGATTACTGGCGCGAATTCATCGGCTCACCATCGATCGACTGCGCGCGGAAATTCAACCGGTCTCACCGCAGGATTTCTACCGGTTCCTTCTAGCGTGGCAGCGCGCCGGTCCAGACCACCACGTGGAAGGTCCTGAAGGTTTGCAGTCGGTCCTGGAACAACTGGACGGCTGCGAACTGCCGCTGGCTTCGTGGGAATCGGCGGTTCTGGGCGCACGCGTAGTCGATTACGATCCGGAATGGCTCGATCGCCTTTGTTTTTCTGGTCGCGTTGGCTGGGGGCGGTTGAGCGCGCCTCAAAATTTGAGGGCGCGTGCATTTGCCCCGTTGCGGACGAGTCCGATTGCACTTTATCAGCGGGAGAATCTTCAGCACTGGCTGTGCTTGGCCCAACCGAAGCCGGCAGTGGAACTTTCCGCCGCCGGTCGGGAGGTGCTCGACGCGTTAGCGCGTGGCGGCGCGCTTTTCTTCACCGAACTCGTGCGGCAAACCGGTTTGCTTCCTTCTCAAGTAGAAGAAGCGCTGTCGGAGCTGGCGGCGCTCGGTTTTGTCACGTCAGACAGCTTTGACGGATTGCGCGCTTTGCTTGTGCCGTCAAACAAACGGCCAACGTTCGGACGCAACGAAGGAAAACGTCGGCGCAAAACAAATCTCGCGAGCATCGAATTTGCCGGGCGCTGGTCTTTGTTACGAATCCACGGTTCGGAATCGCAACCGGGTGCGAACGGCGCACCGGTCGACGCGCAATTGCGGGAAGCCGCCCTGGAAAAATTCGCGCGGGTCCTGTTGCGGCGCTACGGGATTGTTTTTCGCCGCTTGCTCGAACGAGAGAGCTTTGCGGCGACCTGGTACGAGTTGGGTCGAATTTATCGAAGATGGGAGGCGCGCGGCGAAATTCGCGGCGGTTATTTTGTCGGCGGCGTGAGCGGCGAACAATTCGCCTTGGCCGAAGCGATTGGTCTGCTGCGTTCGATTCGCAAGGCGTCACCCAAAAACCAACTGGTCACGCTGAGCGCAGCCGATCCACTCAACCTGCAGGGCATTCTCACCCCCGGACCACGAATTTCCGCGCTCACGGCAAATCGTGTTCTCTTTCGTGACGGATTACCGATTGCGTCCCTCGAGGCGGGAGAGATCCGAACACTTGCCGGCGATCCTGCTTCTGTTGCGCAGATTGAAACGGCTCTCAAAGTAGGAAGACTGCGCCCATCGCTTCGGCCCTACTACAAATGACGCGGCAATCCGGCAAAACAAAGCGGCGCGCCGATCGGTTGTCGATCTTGCGCGCCTGCTCGAATTCCTCGGACTTTATTTCTTAACGATCTCGGCGTTCTCGAGCATCGTGATACCTTCGCGCTCGGCGACCTTGCCTTTGAGCGTGACCGTTTTGCCCGCGTATTCGGCGAGCTGATCATTCATCGGCTTGTGATCACCGACGACAAGATAAGTTTTGCCTTCACTGGTAATGCCGACCGGCCCGCCGCCTTTAATGCACTTGGCCGCACAGGCCGCATGCTTGTCGCCACTAGCGTTGTGATCGACGTAACACATCATGTCGACAATTTCGCCAGTAACTTCTTTTGTCGCGGCCGCATCTTTGCCATGCTCGTGCTCTTGCGCGACGGCCAGCGGGGAAATCGCCAAGGCCGCAATGAACGTTGCTGCCACCGCGACTTTCAGAAAGCCGGGTTTTTCTGATTTTGAATTAAACATGAATCGAATGTCTGCCGATTCGGAGCCCGGTCAATTCGTCTAACTCCGGATTATTTTTTCTCGCGCTCGATCAAATCGGCAAATTGCGAGAAGAAATACGAAGCGTCATGCGGCCCGGGCGCGGCTTCGGGATGATATTGTACGCTGAAGATCGGCAACTCCTTATGGCGCATTCCTTCGAGGGTGCCGTCATTCAAATTGATGTGGGTTACTTCGACATTTGGCGGCAGCGACTCGGGATCGACTGCGAATCCGTGATTCTGAGCAGTGATCGCAACTTTGCCGCTCTGCAAGTCTTTCACCGGCTGGTTCGCACCGCGATGGCCGAATTTCAATTTGAACGTCGATCCACCGAAGGCGAAGCCGAGGATTTGATGGCCGAGGCAAATCCCGAAGATCGGCTTCTTGCCAATGAGATCGTGTACGGCCTTGTGCGCGTAGGGGAGCGCGGCTGGATCGCCAGGGCCGTTTGAAAGAAAAATTCCGTCAGGATTCAAAGCAAGCACTTCGTCCGCGGTGGTCGATGCCGGGACCACCGTGACGCCGAAACCTTTTTGTCGGAGCAACCGCAGAATATTCTGTTTGATCCCGTAATCGTACGCCGCGACGCGAAACCGGACCGGCGGAAGTGTGCGTTTACTTCCGCCATTGTTCGTCGCGATCGACCACGGCGTGCTCAACTCGTCCTCCGGATCCCACTGATAAATCTCGGGCGTCGAAACTTCACGGACATAATCCACGCCGATGACGCCTTCACCCTTGATCGCGTGTTGAACAGCTTCGTCGATCGAGATCTCCTCCGTTGTCAGGCACGCTTTCATTGCGCCGCGCGTGCGCAGATGCCGGGTCAGCGCGCGCGTATCGATTCCCTGCACGCCTGGGATGTCCCACTTGCGTAAATATTCGTCGAGCGACATCTCCGAGCGCCAATTGCTCGGAATTTCGCTCAGTTCTTCAATGACGAATCCGCTGACGTGAGGCGAGCTGCTTTCTTGGTCGAGCGAATTAATTCCGTAGTTGCCGATGAGCGGATAAGTCATGGCCACGATTTGGCCGCGATACGATGGATCCGTCAGCACTTCCTGGTAACCGGTCATCGCGGTATTGAAACAAATCTCGCCCACTCGCGTGCCGTCCGCGCCAAATGATTCGCCCTCGAAAAATCGGCCATCTTCCAGGGCGAGTATAGCTTTCATCAACTCAAAAACGCCCAACGTTCAACGCTCAACGCTTAACGCTCAACAGAAATCGACTCTGAATTTAACATTGGACGTTGAAATGTGGGCGTTGGGCATTTGTTTGGACAAAAAGAAAAAGGCTTGGATCGACAATCAATCCAAGCCTTTCGCAAAATTTTACCCCGCCGATGCCGTTTAGGTGGATCTCCCGTTCCCTTTCGGTAAACGGCGGATAACCGTCGCTACGGTTCCTGACTTCCAACTAAGGCATGTCATTTCCCGCGCAACCAAGCCTCCTTATTTCGTCAACTATCGGTTCGGGGACGTCACCAGTAATCTCGAACATCGCAGGGTAAATTTTTCGAGAGCCGTTGGTTGAGAGTTGAGAGAAAAGCACTGGTTTCCTGCCCAACCCTCAACGAACGACTCTCGCTCTCAAAGAACTATTCGCGCAATTCTGCGCCGAGTTCGTGCCGCAATCGCTCGCGAATTCTCGCGTGCGCCGCCGTCACTTCCTCACTAGTCAGTGTGCGACTTCGGTCTCGATATGTCAATCGGTATGCGAGCGACTTTCGCTCCTCGCCTATTTCTTCTGTGAATAAGTCGAAAAGCTGCACGCTTTCCAGAAGCGCCTCTTTTGGACTTTCAATCGTGCGCAAAACTTCCGCGTGCGAAATCTTTTCCGGAACGATCATCGCGATGTCGCGTGTGATCGCAGGAAATCTTTCAATCTCGCGAAATGTCTTCGTGGATTCCTGGCTCCCGAGCACAAGATCGACATGTAACTCTGCGAAGAAAATTAAACCCGGTCCGTCAATTGTCGACGTTCGCGTCGTGGAAAGTTGGCCCGCAAAACCGATCGAATGATTGCCAGACAAAATCTCGATGGCCAGGGCGAAATCGCGATGTTCGCCGCGCCGAAACGACAGGGTTGGAATCATGAGCGATTCGATTGCAGCTTTCAGCTCGAAGAAATCGAGGTGATGCTTCTCGCGTAGCCGCCAATGGGGCGCGCTCGTCGCGTTTCCCCAAAGTAAAAGACCGAGACGGCGTTCTTCTTTTCCACCTGGCGGAACGAAAACACGGCCGAGCTCGAAGACTGCCACCCGTTCGGCCCCTGCGCGTACGTTGCGATCGAGCACGCTGAGAAGTCCCGAAATCAAACTCGGCCGCAGCGCCACGTGATCTTCACTGAGCGGATTGCGCAAGGCGATCGCATTTCCGCCAAACGCAATCGCACTTCGCGGGATCAGTTTTGACGTCCGCACTTCGGAAAGACCTTGCCCAGCCAGCCGTTGCCGCAACGACGATTCGAGGTCGTGGGAACGATCGGCCGCGCTTGATGGGGTAAAGCGGCTTCGGTCCGTCCCGGAAATTTTTTCGACGCCGTGCGCGCGCAAGACTTCTTCAATAAGATCGACATCGCGCTGCAAGTCGCGCCGATAACTCGGAATTTTCCATGTCGCGCCGTCGCCCAAACGGCTTTGGCTCGCAGGCGACTTACTCTGGCTCGCTTTGCTCAGTCCGAACCGCGTCAAAATTTCGTCGATCGTGTTTGGTTTGATCCCGAGTCCAAGAACCCGATCGCATTTTTGGTAGCCCAGCGAAATATCCGCCGGATTCGGTGGAATTTTGCCGGCCTCGGCGATTTCCTTCGCCGGTTGTCCGCTCGCGATTTCACGAATGAGCTCGGTAGCGCGCTGCGACGCGCGCAACACCATTCCAGGATCGACGCCGCGTTCGAATCGATAACTTGCGTCGCTCGGCAAATTAAGATTTCTCGCGGTGCGACGAATGCTGGCCGGTAGAAAATAAGCGGCTTCGAGTAGAACGTTCCTGGTCGATTCGGTGACACCAGTTTCTTCGCCACCCATCACGCCGCCAATTCCGATCGCGCGCTCATCATCGGCGATCACGAGGTTCTCCGACGTTAGCGAGTAAGTCTTGCCATCTAGCGCGAGGAATTTTTCACCGTCGCGTGCCAGGCGCACGTTGATTCCGCCTTTGAGTTTGTCGGCATCGAACGCATGTGTGGGCTGGCCCAGCTCGAGCATCACAAAGTTGGAGATGTCG
>Ga0193751_1002727_pt1 | contig 10636 bp, 9 predicted proteins | sample L1c2metaG_FD_143050 | JGI IMG/M metagenome (GOLD analysis project Ga0193751, IMG submission 143050) | Soil microbial communities from a riparian zone of the East river system, Colorado, United States - L1c2 | ecosystem: Environmental > Terrestrial > Soil > Riparian zone | place: USA: East River...
AAGGGGTGGGGGGCGCTTCAGCAAATTCGGAGCGAGGATAGTCCCCCCCACCCGGCGCCGCTTTCGCGGCGCCACCCTCCCCGCCCAACGGGGCGGGAGGGTAAAGCTGTGGCGCTGTCCGGCGGATCACGCGCATCACTCCGGGAACGTCACCAGGCGGGTGGCGCGGGCGAGCGCCTGGTCGAGCACCATGCCGACGAGGCCGATCACCAGGATGGCGGTGATGACGTTGGTGATCGACAGGTTGTTCCACTCGTTCCACACGAAATAACCGATGCCGGTGCCGCCCACCAGCATCTCGGCGGCGACGATCACCAGCCAGGCGATGCCGATGGAAATGCGCATGCCGGTGAGGATGGTCGGCGCCGCCGCCGGCAGGATGATGGTGAAGGCGCGGCGCAGGGCGCCGACCTCGAGCGTGCGGGCGACGTTGAGCCATTCGGTTCGCACCGCCGCCACCCCGAACGCGGTGTTGATCAGCATCGGCCACAGCGAGCAGATGAAGATGACGAAGATCGCGGACAGGCCGGAGTCCTTGATGGTGTAGAGGGCGAGCGGCATCCAGGCGAGCGGCGAGATGGGTTTCAGAATCTGGATGAACGGATCGAGCGCGCGGCTCATCAGGGGCGACATGCCGATCAGGAATCCGATCGGGATGGCGACGGCGACGGCAAGAAGATAGCCGGCGGCGACGCGCGCGATCGAATAGGCGAGCTGGATGCCGATGCCCTTGTCGTTCGGCCCGTTGTCGTAGAACGGCCGGCGCAGGTGCTCGCCCAGCTTGACGGCGACGTCGAGCGGCCCCGGCATCGCCGACGTGCCCTGGGTCGCGGTCGCGCCCATCAGCTTGGCGTATTCCGGATCCATCTTCTGCACCGCCGCGGTGCCGCGCGTGCCGAGGTGCCAGCCGAGGACGAAGACCGCGAACAGCGCCGCCGACATGACGGCCGCCCGCAGGCCGAGCGAGCGCTGCATCTCAGGACCTCTTGATCGCGAAACCGTTGACGTAGTCCGCGGGCTTGTCCGGATCGAAGGTCTTCCCCATCACCACGAAGGTCTTCGACGTGGCCGCGGGCAGCGTCAGGCCGGCCTCCCGCATCAGCTTCGCGGCGTCGGTCGCCAGGAACACCTGGCGGGCGACTGTCTTGTAATCGACCTCGCCCTTGAGCTGTCCCCAGCGTTTCATCTGGGTGAGGATCCACACCGCGAAGGATTCCCACGGGAACGGATCGAAATCGATGCGGTCGGGCACCGTGCGCACGTTGCCCAGGCCGTCCGCGAAGGTCCCGGTGAGCACCTGCTCGACCACCGTCACCGGCTGGTTGAGGTAGTTCGCCGGCGCGATCGCCTCGGCGATCTGCTTGCGGTTCTCCGGCTTGTGGGCAAAGGCGGTGGCGTCGATGATCGCCTTGAGCAGCGCCGCGTAGGTGTTCGGCATCGCGGCGATGAACTCCTGCGACGCCGCGAAGGCGCAGCACGGATGGCCTTCCCACAGCTCCTTCGACAGCACGTGGATGAAGCCGACGCCGTCGTAGACCGCGCGCTGGTTGACCGGATCGGGGGCGAGGAAGCCGTCGATGTTGTCCGCGCGCAGGTTGGCGACCATCTCGGGCGGCGGCACCGCGCGGATCTGGATGTCGGTATCGGGATCGATGCCGTGCTCGGCGACGTAATAACGCAGCAGATAATTGTGCATCGAGTAGTCGAACGGCACGGCGAACTTGAAGCCCTTCCAGTCCTTGGGGTCGCGCCGGTCCTTGTGCTTGATCGCCAAGGTGATCGCCTGGCCGTTGATGTTCTCGACCGCCGGCACCGTGTAGGGGATCGGGCTCGAGCCGGCGCCGAGCGTGATGGCGAGCGGCATCGGCGAGAGCATGTGGGCGGCGTCGTATTCCTTGTTCAGCGTCTTGTCGCGGATCACCGCCCAGCCGGCGGTCTTGATCACCTCGACGTTGAGGCCGTGCCGGGCATAGAAGCCCATCGGCTGCGCCATGATGATGGGGGTCGCGCAGGTGATCGGGATGAAGCCGACCTTGAGGTCCTTCTTCTCGATCGCGCCCGCCCCTTGCGCGAAGGCATCGGTCGCGGCCTTGAGCGGAAAGAATTGCGCGAGCGCGGCGAGCGCGGTCGAGGCGCCGAGGCCTTTGAGAAACGCGCGGCGCGCCGCGTCGCGCGGGAACATCGCGCGCATGACCGCGGACGCGACCACGCCCGCGAAGCGCTCGTCCGCGCCGGCGGCGGCCTGCTGCAGCTGCAGGCGGGCGGCGTGGTCGTGCTCCGCCGCGCTGGCATGGCGGCCGCAACTGCAGCCCGGCCGCAACCGGCGTTCGGCGTCGAAAGGATCATCGAAGGTCGACATGGGACGGATTCACTCCTTGTCGGCGCGAACGCCGTGCGGACGCCGCCGCTCAAAGTTTGCAATGCGCGTGCCAGTTCGTAAGAGGAGCAGACGCACGGGGTTCCGTTGGGATATCAATGATTTGTACGGTCGTGCGGGATCAGGAGCCTAAATTTCAATCAGGCCTTCGCCTAGTTCTTGACCATCACGCTCACTGCTTTTCTTCACCTCTCCCCGGAGGGGAGAGGTCGACAATCCGCGAGCTGCTCGCGGATTGTCGGGTGAGGGGGTTCCCGCACCATCGATAGGCCGGGAACCCCCTCACCCCGACCCTCTCCCCTCCGGGGAGAGGGAGCTGAAGCACCGGTGCTGTCTCAACCTTGTCAAACCCCGGCCTGCGTGCGACCCGGTGGCAGGTGAGCGCAGAGATCACCATCGGCGACGGGGGCGCGGCCAAGCTTAAGCCGCATCCGTTGCGTGCGACGGTCTTAAGCGAGCTGCACGCCCGGCCGTTCACGCCGATCGAGACGCCGCGGCGCGTGCTGCACTTCGCTTTCGACACCGGCGCCGAGCGCGGGGAAGCCGACCGCGCGGCGCTGGTCGACTTCTGCGCGCGGCGCGGGCTGACGGCGCCGAAGCCGTCCGACAAGCATCACCACGTCGCGTTCGGCGGCACGGCGCTGCGCTGGGAGCAGCATTCCGAGTTCACCACCTACACCTGGGAGCTGCCGGCGGAACGGCTTACGGCAGGCGCGGCGCCGTTTCATCCGCCCGCGTCCGCCCTCGCGGCGCCGATGGGCCTGGTGCCGCAACCGGGGCCGGCGCTGGTCGCGCTCGACCTGCATCTCCTCGCCGACGGCGCGGACGCTCTGGCGCCCGAGCGCCTGTTCGACCGCGCCAGCCTCGCGGTGTTCGAGACCGGCGACGCCGCCGCGCTCGTCGCCACCGACTTCAAGAGCGACCCGGCCGGCTTCGTGCGCATCCTCGTCGTCGACCGCGACCTCGGTCCGGAGCGCGCCGGCGCGCTGGTGCAGCGGGCGATCGAGGCGGAAACCTATCGCACGCTGGCGCTGCTCGGCCTGCCGGAGGCGCAGCGGCTCGCGCCATCGGTCGGCCGCATCGAGAAGCAGCTCGCCGAGGTCACCGAGCAGATGCGGCGCAGCGAGGGACTCACCGCCAACCACCGCCTGCTCGACGAACTGACCGCGCTCGCCGCCGAGCTCGAGGCGGGCGCCGCCGCCAGCCTCTACCGGTTCGGCGCCAGTCGCGCCTACAACGAGATCGTCCAGTTGCGCCTGCACACGATCGGCGAGCGGCCGGTCGGCGCCTATCCGACCTGGTCGTCGTTCCTGGCGCGCCGCATGGCGCCCGCCATGCGCACCTGCACGACCATGGAGGAGCGGCAGGCGAATCTCTCGACCAAGCTGGCGCGCGCCGCCAACCTGCTGCGCACCCGGGTCGACGTCGAGATGGAGCGGCAGAACCGCGACCTGCTGCAATCGATGAACGAGCGCACGCGCCTGCAGCTGCGCCTGCAGGCGACGGTCGAAGGCCTCTCGGTGGCGGCGATCAGCTATTACGTGATCGGGCTGTTGGGCTACGTGGTGAAGGCCGCGCGCGACGCCGGCCTGGAGCCGGTCGATCCCGCCTACGTCACCGCGGCGCTGGTGCCGGTCACCGTGCTGGCGATCTGGTGGGTGGTGCGGCGCATCCGCCGCCGGCACATCGCGCGCGAGGGGTGATTCTTTCTTATCCCTCCCCGGAACGGGGAGGGTGGCCGCGCGCATAGCGCGCGGCCGGGTGGGGTACGCGCCGCAAGCGACGACGCATCAGATTCTCAAGAGAAAGAACGCAGGCGGTCGCGGTCCGCGGGAAATCGAGCGATTGGGGCTCGTGGCGCCCCCACCCGGCCGCCTTCGGCGGCCACCCTCCCCCTTCGGGGGAGGGATTCCGCGCTTAACCTTCCTTTTACCACAATCCCCGCATTTTCTCCCCCGCGTTGGGGCACTCGAGCGCCGCTGTCGCGTGGGGAAGCGGGATGTCGGGGACGGGTCAGGACGGACTGCGCGCAAGGTCGAGGTGGTTGCGGCACGGGCTTGCGCTCGCGCTCACCCTCGGCTGCGCGGGTCCGGCTCTGGCCGACTACCGCATCACCCGCGACCACGGCGGCGAGATCAAGTCGTACGAAGCGAAGTACGCCCACCTGCGCGACAAGGGCGAGCGGGTCATCATCGACGGCATCTGCAATTCCGCCTGCACCCTGCTGCTCGGCATCCTGCCGCCCGGCAAGGTGTGCGTGACGCCGCGCGCGAGCCTCGGGTTCCACCAGGCCTATTTCGACCAGCGCTGGACCGCCGGCATCAAGGTCATCAGCTACGCCGGGACCGAGGAGCTGATGGGCTACTACCCGCAGTCGGTCAAGCAATGGATCGCCCGGCACGGCGGGCTGACCACGCAGATGAAGAAGGTCACCAACGGCAAGGAACTGTGGGCGCTGGTCGACCCCTGCCCCGACGAGTTTTGATATTTTGGTAGGGTGGGTTAGCGGGCGAAGCCCGCGTAACCACCATCAGGCGCATCCGTCGCGGACTACGCTCGCCGACGGATGCGATTTTGCGGCGACGCTCGCCGGTGGGTTACGCGGCGCAAGCGCGCCGCTAACCCACCCTACAGCCCGCTGGGGGAACGGCCATGCGCTTCGGCGTCTTCTACGAGCTGCAATTGCCGAAGCCGTGGAGTCCCGGCGACGAGCACCGTTTGTTCAAGGATGCGCTGGCGCAAATGGTGCTGGCCGACAAGCTCGGCTACGACTACGCCTGGGAAGTCGAGCATCATTTCCTCGACGAGTACTCGCACTCCTCCGCGCCCGAAGTTTTCCTGGCGAGCGCCGCCGCGCTGACGAGCCGCATCCGGCTCGGCCACGGCATCCGCCAGGTGATCCCCGCCTATAATCATCCGGCCCGCACCGCGGAGGGCCTCGCGACCCTCGACATCCTGTCCGACGGCCGGGTCGATTTCGGCATCGGCGAAGGCGCGACGCGCATGGAGCTTGGCGGCTTTCGCATTCCCGCCAAGGAAAAGCGCGCCATGGCGATCGAGGCGGCCGAGCAGATCGCCAACATGATGGTGCTCGAGCCCTACCCCGGCTACGAGGGCAAGGCGTTCTCCATGCCGTGCCGCAACGTGCTGCCCAAGCCGGTGCAGAAGCCGCATCCGCCCATGTGGATGGCGTGCACCAACCGCGAGACCATCAAGATCGCGGCGAGCCTCGGGGTCGGGGCGCTTGCCTTCTCGTTCCTCGATCCGGCGGAGGCGCGCACCTGGAGCGCGGTCTATTACGACATCATCAAGTCGGACCAGTGCGTGCCGGTCGGCCACAGCGTCAACGCCAACATCGCCATGGTGTCGGCCTTCTCCGTGCATCGCGACCGCGCCGAGGCGATCCGGCGCGGCCAGGAAGGTTTCGAGTTCTTCGGCTACGCGATCCAGGCGCTGGTCGCCCGCGACACGGTGCCGGGCCGCACCACCTTATGGTCGGACTTCACCGCCAAGCGCGGCGACAAGACCGACAAGCTGATCGCGGCGGCGGCGGAGCAGCCGGCGTTCGGCCAGGGCGGCATCGGCACGCCCGCCGACATGGCCGCGCATCTGCAGGGTTTCCAGGAGGCGGGCATCGACCAGGTCATTTTCCTGCAGCAGGCCGGCCGCAACCGCCACGACCACATCTGCGAGTCGCTCGCGCTGTTCGCGCGCGAGGTGATGCCGCAGTTCAAGGCCGACGTCGAAGCGCGCGAGGCGAAGAAGGCCGCGGCGCTTGCCCCCTACGTGGCGGCGGCGCTCAAGCGCAAGCCGTGGATGCGGCCGCTCGCCGACCACGAGATCCCGGTGATCCGCGCCTCGGTCGAGCGAGCCCAGGTTCAGTGATCAGTAATCAGTGATCAGTGATCAGGCGAAGGCAGAAAATCCTGATTTCTGATCACTGATCACTGATCACTGTCTCGTAGCGGCGCGTCTGTTCCGCATTCGAGGCGCGGAAGCGCGCGACCGCGTCGGCGTGCGCGGCGCGCTCGGCCGCGCCGAAATCGACGTGCGGCCGCGGCTCGTCGTCGAAATGTCCGTAAGCGTCGGTGCCGCGCACCAGCATCGCGGTCACGCGCGTGCTGCTGGTGCAGCGCACGCGGGTCGGGACGTAGCTGATGCCGAGGCCGATGCGCCGGTCGGCGGAGAGATTCGGGCGCGAGTTGTGCAGCAGGTGGGTGTGGTGCAACGAGAACTGCCCGGCGCGCACCGGCATGAATTCCGTGCGGCTCTTGTCGAAATCGGCGGTGATGGTCTGGCCGCGCGAGAGCAGATTGTGGGTCGCGTCGCGCTCGGCGTGATGCAGCTGGCCGAGCTTGTGCGAGCCGGGGATCACCTCCATGCAGCCGGCCTCGATCGACGCGTCGGTGAGCGCGACCCAGGCGGTCACCTGCACGGCCGGCTCGAGGCCGAAATAGGTCGCGTCCTGGTGCCAGCTCACATAGGCCGGGTCGCCCGCGTCCTTGGGCCAGACCGAAAGATGAAACAGCCGGATGTCCGGGCCGATCACGTCCTCCACCGCGTCGAGCACCGCCGGGCTGTGCACGATCGCGTCGACCCAGGTGAACAGGAGATGCGGCTTGAAATTATGGCCCTTGGTGAGCTGGGTGCCCTGCGCCGCCTCGAAGTCCTCCATGGCGCGGCGGTAGCGCCGCGCCTCGCCGGCACTGAACGCGTCGACCGGATAGACGAAGCCGTCGCGGTGATAGCGTTCGACCTGCGCGTCGGTCAGCTTCTTGCCCATGGGTCGATCCTATCCCACGACGCACCCGGCGTCGATAAGCAACGAAATCCGCATTGACACTCAGCTGTCATGCCCGGCCTTGTGCCGGGCATCCACGTCTTAAGGAGTCAAACAAAGAAAGACGTGGATGGCCGGGACAAGCCCGGCCATGACGAACTAGGCGACCGATACCGCTTCCGAGCGCAGCCCGGTCAATTCCAGGCTGAGCGCGCGCAGGCGCGCCCGCGCGCCGGCATCGTAGGCCTGGGCGTCGGCGCGCGCCTCGCGCAGGCCGTTGAAGTAGAGGCCGCTGCGCCCCGCCAGCGCCGGCGCGGCGGCGAGATTGAGGATCGCCTCGGCCCCCTGCTCGACGGTGCTGATCGGCGTCACGCCGGCGCGGCGGACCATGGTGGTGTTCATATAGGTCGCCGGGTGCAGGCAATTGACGGTGACGCCCGACCCTGCGAGCTCGGCGGCCAGATCGATGGTGAACATGACCTGCGCGAGCTTGCTCTGGCAGTAGGCGCGCGCGCCGCTGTATCCGCGCGTCAGCATGACGTCGGCAAAGTCGATCGCCTGCTGCCCGGCCGAGGCCACGTTGACGATGCGCGCCGGCGCGCTCGCCGTGAGGAGCGGCAGCAGCAGGCGGGCGAGCAGGAACCCCGCCAGGTAGTTGACCGCAAAGCGCAGCTCGTGCCCGTCGGCGCTCGTCTGCCGCGCCGCGCCGGCGGTGCCGATGCCGGCGTTGTTGACGAGGATGTCGAGCCGATCCGTCGTCCGCCGAACGGCGTCGGCCAAGGCTCGCACCTCGCCCAACGCCGCAAGGTCCGCCGCCAGGAATTCCGCCGTGCCGCCGCCCGCCGCGATGGCGGCGACGACGCGTTCGCCGCGCGCCCGGTCGCGGCCGTGCACCAGCACCCGCGCGCCGAGTTGCCCGAGCCTCGCGGCGACCACGCGGCCGACACCGTCGGTCGCGCCGGTGACCAGCGCGGTTTTTCCGTCGAGTGTCTTCATATGGAAGCCTTCAGTTGTAGCCCGGATGAGCGGGGCAGCGCGATATCCGGGACTCATCCTCCCGCATATCCCCTCGCTTTCGCGAGGGTCATGCGGGCTACAGCACCACTGCTACACTTTCACATGCTCCGGCTGCACGCCGAGGCCGATGAGGCGGGCCGGGATGCGGCGCAGGAACGGCCAGTCGCGCATCAGGCGCAGCGGCAAGGGCAGCGACGTCATGCGGGCGCCGGCGAGCACGCGGCTGATGATGCGGTTCTGGATGAGAACCTGGCCGCGCTGGGTGAGGCGGGTCGGCAGCATGCGGCGGCGCTGCACCGCGCGCAGGCGGTCGACCGGCGCCGGCCCTTGCCGCAGCGGCGCGGCCAGGATGTTGGCGGCGGCGACCGCGTCCTGGATCGCCAGGTTGATGCCGATGCCGCCGATCGGCGACATGGCGTGCGCCGCATCGCCGATGCACAAGAGCCCGGGCCGATACCATTGCCGCAGGCGCTCGACCGCGACGGTCAGAAGCTTGATGGCGTTCCAGTCGGCGAGCTCGCCGACCCGGTCGCGCAGGAACGGCGCAAGCCGGGCGACCTCGTCGCGGAACGCCGGCAGGCCGCGGCGCTTGACCTCCTCGAAGCCGCCCTTGGGGATCACGAAGGCGCATTGCCAGTAATCGCCGCGGTCGATCATCACGAACACATGGCCGGGCTCGAAGCGGCCCATGCTCTGCTTGGGATCGCCGGGACGTTGCGAGAGCCGCAGCCACAGCACGTCCATGGGGGCGCCGAGATCGATGACCTCCAGCCCCGCCTGCGCGCGCACGGTCGAGTGGCGCCCGTCCGCCCCGATGGTCAGGTCGGCGCGCACTTCGAGCGGACCCTGCGGTGTGCGCGCCCGCACCCCGGCGATGCGTCCGTCCTCCTCGATCAGCCCGGTGACCTCGGCCTGGGTGCGCAGGCGGAAGGTCGGGTATTCCCGGCCATGCCGGGCGAGGAAGTCGAGGAAGTCCCATTGCGGCATCAGGGCGACGAACTTGCAGCGGGTCGGCAGGTGGGAGAAATCGGCGACCGTGACCACGGCGTCGCCGACCCAGCCCTGCAGTTCGCGCACTTCCTGGTGCGGGAGCTTGAGGAAATCCTCCAGCAGGCCCAGCTCATGGATCACTTCCAGGGTCGAAGGATGGATGGTGTCGCCGCGGAAATCGCGGAAAAAATCCGCGTGCTTCTCCAGCACCATCACGTCGACGCCGGCGCGCGCCAGCAGGAAGCCGAGCATCATGCCGGCCGGCCCGCCGCCGGCGATGCAGCAGCGCGTCTGAATGGTCTCGACCGGAGCGGAAGGATCGTTCTTGGCCGACGCTGCAGCGGCATCGCTCATGGCCGGAACTCCGGATGCGGTCGCAAGTTTTACAAGAACTTCAAAGCGAATATCGAGCCAAAATCATAATCTTGCCAGCGCGGCTTGGTTCCGCGTATCGAGAGCGGCAGGAGGCCGCGCATGAGCAACGCCCTGGCGGGCCGGCGGATCGTGGTGCCGGAAACCCGCGAGCTCGACGTGCTGGCGCAGATGCTGGAACGCCACGGCGCGACGGCGGTGCGTTGCCCGCTGGTGGCGATCCGCGACGTTGACGACGCGGCGCCGGTCGAAGCGTGGCTCAACCGCTTCATCGCCAACCCGCCCGACGATCTGATCCTGCTGACCGGCGAAGGCCTCGGGCGCCTCGTCGGCTTTGCCCAGCGCGCCGGCATCGACGCGCCGTTCGTGGCCGCGCTCGCCACGGTGCGCAAGATCACCCGCGGCCCCAAGCCGGCGCGCCGGCTGCATGCGCTCGGCCTCAAGCCGGATCTCGCCGCGGACGAGCCGACCACCGCCGGCGTCATCGCCGCGCTTGCGGGTGAGAACCTCGCCGGCCGCCGCGTCGCGGTCCAGCTTTATCCCGACAACCCCAACGCCGCCCTGATCGACTTCCTGCGCGGCGCCGGGGCCGATCCCGATCCGGTGCTGTGCTACGCCTACGCGTCGCAGAGCGAGGACGACCATGTCGCCGGCGTGATCGACGCCATGGCGGCGGGCGAGGTCGACCTCATCGCGTTTACCAGCTCGCCGCAGCTCAAGCGCCTGCGCGCCGTCGCCGCCGCGCGCGGGCGCGAAGCCGCGCTCGCCGCCGGGCTCGCGCGCACCACGGTCGCGGCGGTCGGGCCGGTGGTCGCGCGCGCGATCGAGGAGGCCGGCGGCCGCGTCGCCATCGCGCCGGCGGACAGCTTTCACATGAAGCCGATGGTGACCGCGATCATCGCCGCGATCGGCTCGCGCGACGCGATAGCGGGAACCGCGAACTAAACTATGATCCGTCACCCTGAGGTGCTCCGCCGAAGGCGGAGCCTCGAAGGGCGACGGCCCCGGGCCGTGCATCCTTCGAGGGCCGCGCTTCGCGCGACCGCCTCAGGATGACGGATCGTTGTTGGGTGCCGTGGAGAGTGGTGCTGCGACGCCCT
>Ga0193751_1002728_pt1 | contig 10635 bp, 7 predicted proteins | sample L1c2metaG_FD_143050 | JGI IMG/M metagenome (GOLD analysis project Ga0193751, IMG submission 143050) | Soil microbial communities from a riparian zone of the East river system, Colorado, United States - L1c2 | ecosystem: Environmental > Terrestrial > Soil > Riparian zone | place: USA: East River...
TTTCGCGATTTTGCAACCCGCTATCTCGAACTGGGTGTCTAGCGCGGCAGCAATTTCTGCGACGACGTTGACTGGGGGAGCCGACTTGCCGTTCTCGTAATTACTGAGCTGTTCGCGGCTCACTGTGAGGTGGGCTGCAAGCTCCTCTTGGGTGTGCCCAGTACGTTTTCGCGCTGCTCTAATTTGTCGGCCGAGTTCTTGCTGCCAATTCATGGCGATAGGAGGATTCATCCAATGACGTTAAATTCCGTAAAGATGTTGACATCTAAAGAGGGCGGTGTAAATATCTTTACTTCATGCTGTAAATATATTTACATGCACTCTGCGTTACACTGGTGTAGACTTTCGCGTCCAATAGAGGAGGGCTATATGGTGAGCGTTAGCACGGACCGTACCAACTACCTCTCTTTGGCTCTGGACGCCCGGAAAACAATCAAAGCCCTGATCCAGGCCTCGGAAACGGGTATCGAGACGCCTGAGCTAAAGGGCGCGATCCACGATACGGTTGAATCTCTGAGGGCCCTCAGTAGCGGAGCACTTCTTTTTTCTCATTTGCATCCGCAATTCCCCTATCAACATTACGAGCAGGTCAAGACCCTTGAAGAAGTTCAGTCAGCTATGAAAGATAAGAATATGGCTGATAGGCTTTCGGAGCTGAAAGACACCGTCGATCCTGCGCATCGAGAAGAAATCATCAAACTGGCGATGGAGTTTTTCTCCGCACTAGAGAACCGAGCATTACAACGATACAACACGTCGGCAAGTTCCGCGTCCGGCCGCTAAGCCAACTCCATGCCGACGCTGGAAGAGCAAGTACGCCATGATGCCTCTTCCCTGTATCAATTTGTGTCTTCCATCACACAGCACTGTGATAGTAAGAATCCTGCCGCTGCTTACCTAAAAGCTCATCAGAGCGGTTTTTTAAGTACATCATCGAACTTGGACAGGCGACGAAGACTTATGTGAAGAGTTTTCCCGGTGGGCGAACGCGACCAGCGCAGTTCCTAGATGTTCGGGATGATATCGCCACGCTTCGCGGAAGTTGGCAATTCCTTCATCTGTTTGTAAAACCAGCGTTGGATAGCGACACGCTTCACCTTCCGACCTCTCTCATCCAAGCCTTGATTGAGCGTTTTCGAGAAATTCCTGATTATGCGGATACAGATTTTGCGATATATCACACAGATCTCTTCAACTATTTGAATGTGAAGTTGAATGTTTTTAAGCCAATCGCGGACAATACTGCCGCGCTTGTGAACGGCCCCACATTTCCGGATAAGCTGGCCCTTATCGGGATTCCCTATTCTCAGTCTGCTTCTTTGTTCATGAATTGTCTGATTCCACACGAGATGGGGCATCACGTTTTTGGAGACAAAGGCCTTGGTGCTAAATTGCGGCCGGTCGTCGAAAAAGAACTACAGCAACTTTTCGGGATCACTCTATACCCTGGACCGCAGCGCAATCACAAATATCTTGGTTCGCTGGGCAGAGGAGCTTTTCTGCGACATCTTTGCGGTAAGGCTAGTTGGGTTCTGTTACTCCTTCGCATTTATAGAGCTTTTTGATGTCTCCAAGGCTCTCGATGAAGTCGGGAACCTTACGCGTTCTGCAGGTATGACGGATTTCGACGAGTATCCTCCTCACCTGTTTCGACTGCAACAGCAAGTCGCCATTTTAAAAAAAGATAAGTGGTGGGACCCATTACAGACTGTAGACGCTCACTACGTCGACTTGCTAGAGAAAATTGATTTGATGAAAGAGAGCGATTTCAATCTATCGAATTTTGGCCCCACCGAGGCGATTAAGGTCAAGGCAGCCTTTCTAAATGTTGTGCCATTGATCTTTTCGGAATTAGATACCGTGACCGCTGGCCTCGAATCCGGGCTCGAAGAGTGGAAAAACGTCAGCCCGAAGATCGAGAGCTATCTTGAGCACGGAATTGTGCCTTCAAATCTCTTGGAGAAGCGCGGTGAATTAAAATTTCATATTCCTAGCCTGGTACCGCTACTAAATGCTTCGTACAAATTCTATGTCCAATTCCTAGATAAATTGCTCAACCACATAGCTGACGCGGATGTCAGTGATATCAAATGCCGGAGCGAATGGGCAACAAAGGTTCAGATGTGGACGGCTAAGGCTATCGAAGACGGAAATGTGATGAGAACGAAAGGAACCGTGTAAATGGCTGTTCTTTCGAAACATGACATTAACGAGCGGAGGAAATTGTTGGTCACCGAGGCTCAGAGCCTTGTCATCACACCGATACTTGACGAGGATGTTTTTGACGAGGATTCCGTCGATCTTCGTCTTGGTACGTATTTTCTCTTGCCTCAAATCCCGCCGCAACCGTTCGTTGATCCGACATCTCCAGGCACTTCTAGCCAGTCTTATTTGCGCCTGCACACCCCCCTAGGTGCCTACTTTGTCCTGCCGGCACACCAAACGGTTCTTGGCGCAACACTCGAATACATTAAGCTGCCATTTGATATTTCGGGACAAATTTTGACGAAATCTTCGGTAGCCCGGATGTTTATGGTAATTGAAACCGCTCCATGGATTCATCCGCTCTATCGAGGATGCTTAACACTTGAAATCGCGAACGTTTCTAACACAGCGATCGTCCTTTATCCCGGCATGACGATTGGACAACTCATATTGCTCAATACGAGCGTACCCGAAGAGCCCCCAAAGCTTTCGGGTACTTACGTTGGACCTGTCTATCCCGAGCCGCCAATGTTACGACAGCCAGGCCAAGCTCTCTACAGGATTGGACTTGAGAAATATCGCCATCCTCTCTACGGATGGATCAATGAGAAGAACATGGCACGTCAAGTTGATGCTGAGATGGCGAAACTTACCGACCCGGTAAAAGCAAGTGTAAAAGCGGTGATTCGAATTCTCCAGGACAACGGCGCTCTTCCTGCCGATAACCCTGCGAGCCGCCTGTTTTCTAAGTAAGGCCCTGCTAAGAGGATAGATATGATTGTTTGGATATCTGGTCCCACTGGAGCGGGCAAGAGCACTCTAGCCAATTCTTTCTGCGAGTTGGGCTATTCATTGGTCGAAGAGCAAATTCCCGCGGACGTCTATAACGCTTTCAGTGCTGATCCCGCCCGCTATTGCTTTCCGCTGCAAGAAGCGATTATGCAGTCGCGCTATGAGGCGTGCAGGGCTTTGGCTAAGGGCTCACACGTCGTTTTTGATCGGAGCATCGATGAGGACGCCAAAGTGTTTTGCCGTATGCACCACGAATTGGGCCTAATTGATGATTATCAATATGGACAGCTTCTGCAGTTCAGTTTGAAATTGCAGAGTGCGATGTCTGTTCCTGACGTTATCATCTTCGTTTGTGCACCGTTAGTCGTTCTGCGGAAGCGTGTAATAGGGGCGACGCACGCACCGATCATCGTGGATAACTTGGAGCGGCAATTGTCACTTTATACCGACTGGCTAACAACAAGACGCGAGGACATTCTGAGGATTGATAATTCCGCGTGTAGGTCGGCAATAACGCAACAATTATTCCAGCGAGGTCGTCAGTGCTAACTGCAACAGAACGCCGGATCCTCTTCCTAATCTTTTGCGGGATCGTGATAGGCGGCGCGTATGCCGAATACAAATTATCTCTGCAGGGTTTCAGCATAGCCAATGTCTTGTGGACCATTGTGGTCGGTATCGTGCTCGGTGGAGTCCTCGCTGGATCAGCCAAAGTGTTCTTGAAGATAATCTCTAAGAACTTTCTTGATCTGGGTGTTACGCCAAGCCGCCTTCACGAATTTTCATCGGAACGCGCAAGGCTCATTGCGGATGCGCAGCGGCCTGGCCGTGATGAGTTCCTAATCCGAGAACAATTGGTCAGAAACACTCTTAGATTCGCGGAAGCATGGTTGAAGGGCTGGGTGCCGGGTACCCACTTCGAGTTCTGCGTTTTTATCGACCGCGAAATGCCTTTGCTATTCGCTTATTACGATTCCGGCAAGGATTCTGTGTCACGAAGCATGAAAGAACGGCAGCGCAATCCGAAGTATTATATCGAGAGCGCGTATGAGGTAACCAAGCTCCTTCAATCGCCAAACTCTCAAGTGCGTATTTTGAAGGACACAACCAAAGCGGATTATGCCTTCACTTCCAACAGCCAGAGGAAGCAACTCAGGTCAACGATTCTTATTTGTCCAGATGTTGAGGCGCCATGCGCTTTGGTATTAAGTAGCAATAAAAAGAACGCGTTTCGAGAGAATGACATGGACGTTATCCTCTTTTTCAAATACGTGGCAGAAACTGTGTATTGCGACCTAGTCGAGGGAGACTTTCTCAATCGGGTGCGCATTCTTAAGCCAGAACTCTTCTAGCGGATGACGGTCAAGAAGCATCCGCAAACTTTGAGCGTGTGACACTCAACGCCTAAACCGGACTGGGCCCTCCCTCGCGTGTTGTGATGCCGGTGCTTGGACTTAGTGGCGATTTTAGCATTCGGGAGTTGCTGCCTCGCGAACCCAACATTGAATGAGGATTGGGAGAGTTCATCACAATAATGGGCTTTTCTGTGTAAGCGACACCAGACAAAACTGTTAGTGTTTTACCCGGGCTGCTTTGCAAGCAAGGGGGACCGGTTCGATCCCGGTCACGTCCACCAATTTTTCTGCGATCGTACAGTACTTAGCGGCCATTTTTGCTTCCACAAGGACTAGGCGCCAAGCCACAGAGGCAGAATTCCTTGCGCTACGGGGATTGAGGATGTTCGTGCTAACGCTGCTTCGCAGCAGGCTGACGTGCGGTTGCCAGATAATGCTGGTCAAGCGATTGTCGAATCAGAGTCTTGATTACCGCTCGGCGGCTGATGTTCAGTTCTTTTGCTGCGTTGTCCAGTTCGTTCTCGTCCAGCCTCGGTGACGCGAAATACCACAACGCCACTACAGCGGCCGAGGGCAGCGCAGCCCGTACAAGAAGCGGACAGCGAAGACGAAGCAGTTCGCAGGTCCGCGACTGGCAGCGTGAAATCTTAGCCGAAGGACCCTGAGCCCGGGATAAGGACGGTTCCGGTGTTCGCGATTTAGAGGCACGATTTCTCTTATTGGGTTCTTTGGAGCAAGTTTGGAGCAGTTCAGGGGCACTGTTCTGGTGGTGTCGTGAGCTAAGCGCAGCCCAAACAACGACTTGGATTTTTCTTGCCGGACCTTCCCCCCAGTTTGCAAGCAGGGGTTCACCGGTTCGATCGCGGTCACGTCCACCATCATCCGTTATCGGAGGCTGCTAGAAGGCCCTGCTTGTCTCAAGCTTGCAATCTCCACTGTATCTAGATAATATCTAGAATGCTCCGCTTCGAACCCTTACACTGGCAAGAAACAAGCCGTAGGAATCAATTTAAGTCCGGAAGTCGTGGACTATTTCAAGGGACTGGCGGATGAGACAGGACTTCCTTACCAGAAGTTAATTGACCTTTATCTTCTCGACTGCGCGAAAAAGCGCAAGAAGCTAACGATGAAGTGGGTAGCGTAGCCTTTACCCCTCGACATAGACCGGTCTGCGAACCAAATCTTGGAGCATTCCTGGAATAACTGAGAGGGTTTGTTCCGGCGGAGTCGTGAGCTAAGCGCAGCCCAAACAACGACTTGGATTTTTCTTGCCGACCCTTCCCCTGTGTTTGCAAGCAGGGTTCACCGGTTCGATCGCGGTCACGTCCACCATTTCTTTCACACTAAATTTTCAGTGACATTTTTCGCGAAGATTTATTCGGTTGGCTAGAGCTGGTTTAGATTGATCTCCGCGGCTTAATCTTCCGGCGTGAGCTCGGTCATACGCGCGGATTTTGCGATGGTTTCAAGTTCGTTTCTTAGCTTGAGCCAATACTTCGTGCCTACGGTGGCGACAAATCGTGCATGAGCGGCGCGCCAGAGAGGCAGACTGCGTTGTAGAGCTTTCTCACCAGGGCGTGTCAATTTTAGAAAGCGCCGGCGCATCGCTGCTCGCTTGGAGATCTCAATCATTCCTTCCTTTTGCAACAGCCGGAGACTGCGGGTTAGCGTGCTGCTATCGAGCATAAGGACTTTCGCGAGATTGCCCATGGCGACCGGCTGAAGCTTGGCGATACCCACGAGAATGGCGAACTGCGTGGAACGAATGCCGGAGTCTTGCATGGCGGTGTCGTACATGCGTGTAACGATTCGCGAGGTTCTGCGGAAATTCAGGCTGGCGCAGTAACCGGTTCCGCTTAAGTCCAAATTGGCAAGTATATCCGTCATGAAGGGCACCCATTAAGCTTGACTTGCATATACACATAACTATAACGTAGCCCACAAGGTGTCAAGAACCCGAAGCCCCCAGCTTCGGTAGGGGTGAACCGTGGACTCGTACAACTCCGCTACGCCGCGACAATCCAAGCATACAATCGCCAGTTCGCAGCTTAGAAATTACCTTCATTTTGGCGCATTTCATCTGGATGTAGAGCGACGGGAATTGTTTAAGGATGGAGCACGGATAAAAGCTCAGAGCAAAGTTATTGAGGCGCTGCTTATCCTGGTGGAGAATCCCGGGCAGATAATCACGCGTGAAACTCTTCGGGCGCGTTTATGGCCCAACGAAACAGAAATCAATTACGACGCGAACGTCAACACCACGGTGAATAAGTTGCGTCATATTCTTGGCGACTCGCATGATCGCCCGCTTTATGTGGAAACGATCCCGCGCAGGGGATACGCCTTTATTGCGACAGCACGACTGGTAGAGGAATCGCCGTTTGTCTCGCGAGAAAGAAGTACTTCGGCCCCCGGATTGTTGGAAGACACAACGTCTCCGGTGGTAGAAAGCTTTTTCGGCGCCTTTGCGACATCCTGGTGGTTTAGAGTCGGGGCCATCTCATTGTTTGTTGGCGCGGTTTTATTTGGGGCTGCGGTGGTGTTGTTTGTCCACCGAGGTTACTAGTCAAGCCGAGCGGAAAAATCTTGCTGTTTGAAGCGTTGTTGCCAGAGTGTAGTGAAGCGAATGATGCCGCCTCCAGCGGCGTGAGATTTCCCACCGTTTGCGGTCCATCCACGCGCCACAAGCTACGGCAGTACAGCTAGCTTTTCGCAAACCTATAACTAAATTCGTGAACCTGAAGACAATTAATATTTTTTAGATTCTAAGCGTCTTTCTTTTCAATAGACCGATTCGGCACACGGATTGCCACGCTCCCCAACTGTGATGTTGCGTGTGCATTTTGACGGAGGCACTGTGAATCGTTTGTCGAAGCAGATGGGGGCTCGTGTTTTATTTGTGGCGGTCTTGTGGGCGATGGTTGTGAGTGTTGTTTTAGCGCAGCAGGGAAGCACATCTATTGTGGGTGACGTTACCGATGCCCAGGGAGGGGCCGTCAGCGCAGCCAAAGTCATGGCTGCAGACGCCGCAAGCGGAGTGTCGCGCACCACGCAGACGAATGACCAGGGTCACTATGAGTTTCTGTCACTACAACCTGGGTCGTACATTGTGCGGGTTGAAGCCGACGGCTTCCGCAATGCTGTCACGGAAAAAGTGGAAGCCCTGGTTTCGTCCACCCAGCGGGTGAACATCAAGCTGGAGCTGGGGACCGTATCAGATACGGTGACGGTCATGGAGAGTCCTGGAGCGGCCGTCAATACCACCGATGCCACCATCGGGAACGCGTTCGACTCGCGGCAAATACTGGCATTGCCGTTTGAAGGTCGCGACGCCGCGGGAGTTTTGAGCCTGCAACCGGGGGCAACTTTTATCGGCACGAATGTTGACGACAACGTAGACACGCGCAATGGGGCGTTGAACGGCGGCCGCAGCGACCAGGCCAACATTACGCTCGATGGCGTAGACAATAATGATCAGATTCGCGGAACAGCCTTTCAGGGAGCGGTGCGTTCCACGCTGGATTCTATCGAAGAATTCCGCGTAACTACCGCGGGCGACAACGCCGATCAAGGGCGCTCCTCAGGCGGACAAGTCGCGCTGGTCACCAAGAGCGGCACCAACAGTTTTCACGGTTCTCTGTATGAACAGAACCGTCCCACGGTGACGGCGGCAAACGACTGGTTCAACAAACACGCGCAATTGGGAGAGGGCGAGGCGAACGTTGCTGGAAAGATCATCCGCAATACTTTCGGCGGCGCGCTCGGCGGTCCAATCTTAAAAGACCGTTTGTTCTTTTTTGGCACGTATGAAGGTCAGAGGCTGGCCGAAGATACCCAAGTCATTCGCAACGTTCCCAGTGCAAACTTGCGCGACGGCGTAGTTCTTTACCCCTGCGCGGATGTCACACAATGCCCGGGCGGCTCGGTGCAAGGCCTAAGCGGCACGCCATATAGTTTCGGCGCAGGCACAGCCGCGGTGGGGCCCGCGGACATCAAGGCCATGGACCAAGGTTGCCTGACCACCGGCACTTGTCCGATGGGCAATGGTGTGAATCCAAATGTGGTGAATGTTTTCCAACAGTATCCTTCGCCAAATTCAAATATTTGCGGCAACTCTGATGGCTTTAACTTTTCTTGCTTCACATTCTCAGCGCCGCAGCCGCAACATCTCAACACCACCATCGCCAAGATCGACTACAATCTCACACGTTCCGGCAGCCACAGACTTTTTGTCCGCGGAAATTATCAAACGGATCGCAAAGCGTTTCCGCCACAATTTCCTGGACAGCCACCCGCCAACACCTTGCGCAATACCAGCCGGGCCATCGCAACCGGGTATACGGCGGTTCTTTCAAATACGCTGGTTAACAGCTTTCATTACGGGCTGACACGCGGAAGTCAGGACAATCTGGGAATCGAAAACGGGCCGATCGTCACTTTTCGCGGATTCGATGACCTTCATCCGGGAATATCTTCACTCTCACCGGAGACCTCGTTCACCACCAAGTCGCACGTGCCGGTTCACAATTGGCTGGATGATGTTTCGTGGACCAAGGGCAGACACACGTTACAATTCGGCACCAACATTCGCTTGATCAATAATGTTTTTGCCACCGATGCTTCCAACTTTAACTCCGCTTCTACTAATCCTGTGTGGCTGCAGCAGACTCCGGCAGGAAGCGGGGGCAGCCTGGATCCCAACGCGTTTGGATTTCCAACTGTTGATCCCAACAACTCGCAGGTGTACGACAACGCGGTAATCAATCTGGTGGGATTAGTTCCTCAAGTAACGAGCGGTTACAATCGCACCGCGCAGAATGTTCAAATACCGCAAGGCACGCTGGTCCCCAAACACTTCAAGTCATGGGAATACGATTGGTATGTTCAGGATTCCTGGCATCTCACTTCCAACCTGACAATCACTGCGGGATTGCGTTACAGTTTGCTGAAACCGCCGTACGAAACAAACGGTAACCAGGTAGCTCCCGATGCGAGCCTGAACGATTACGTCAAGCAACGTGCGACGCTCATGGAGCAAGGTCAAACTAGCAGCCAGATCATCAGCTATTCGCCTAACGGACAAGCCAATGGCAAGCAGCCTTTCTGGCCATATGACTATAAAAACTTTGGCCCGCGGCTTGCGATCGCGTACTCGCCGTCTGCTTCAAGAGGCTTGTTCAAATCATTATTTGGCGGGTCTGGAAAGTCCTCGATTCGCGCCGGTTTCGGCATCGTATATGACCATTTCGGTGAACCGCTTATCGACACGTACGACGCAAGCGGCGCGTTCGGACTTAACACCGTGGTCACCAATGCCGCATCCGTTCAGACCGTAGACGGAAGCGCTCGTTTCACGGGGCTGCACGACATACCGGTGGCGAGTGCGATTGGACAGTTGTTAGTTCCTCCGCCGACAGCTCCGTTTCCATTTACTCCGCCAGTTAGCACCTTGGCCAATTCCGTTCAGCAAATTGCCTTTGGCTTTGACGATAAGCTTAGGACTCCCTATTCAGAGCTGCTTGACCTTTCGTTCCAGCGCGAACTGCCTGGCGGTTTAATTTTCAGCGCCACTTATGTCGGCCGGATGGGACATCGCCTGTTGCAACAACGGGACCTGGCCATGCCGCTCAATCTTGAAGACCCGAAATCCGGGATGGATTACTTCACGGCGGCCACAATGTTCGCAAAGCTTGCGAATGCCAACACGCCACCGAGTCAGGTTCAGGCCGTTCCGTATTTTGAAAATCTATTTCCGGCGGCCGCAGGAGTGGATGGAACGTACTGCAACGGTCCGACCACGCCCAATCCAACCGCCACACAGTCCATGTATGAAATGTTCCAGTGCAACTGGGGCGCGAGTACCCTGGGGGCCAGCAACTTCATTAATGTCTTTGACACAAATTGTTTTCCGTCTTGTCTGCAGTTACCGGGACAACCCGTGGGGGGCGTGCCGTTTCAGTTCTATAATCCGCAATTCACCGCGCTCTATGCCTGGTCGTCCATGGGCACCAGCGCGTACAACGCCGGACAATTCACTTTGCGAAGCCGTCCTACACATGGATTGCAATTTGATTTCAACTACACACTTTCCAAGTCGCTCGACGAAGGCTCCGATGCCGAACGCGTACCCCGTTACGGAGGCTTAAGCGCGATCATCAATACCTGGGATCCAAAACAACTTCGTGGGCCATCCGACTTCGATGCTCGGCATCAAATTAACTCCAACTGGGTATACGACCTGCCATTCGGACGCGGCAGGCATTTCGGTAACGGCTGGAATCGC
>Ga0193751_1002729_pt1 | contig 10628 bp, 9 predicted proteins | sample L1c2metaG_FD_143050 | JGI IMG/M metagenome (GOLD analysis project Ga0193751, IMG submission 143050) | Soil microbial communities from a riparian zone of the East river system, Colorado, United States - L1c2 | ecosystem: Environmental > Terrestrial > Soil > Riparian zone | place: USA: East River...
CTCACCGCGGGCGACAAGGGACTGCAGCTCCAGGCCAGCTAGGACGCCGGGCGGTCAGCGCTCGACGGTGACGCCCCGCCAGAAGGCGACGTAGCCCTCCACGTTCTTGGCCTTCTCCGAGGCATCGGGGTAGTACCACGCCGCGTCGGGGTTCTCCTGGCCGTCGACCGAGAGGGTGTAATAGCTGGCCGTCCCCTTCCACCAGCAGACCGAGTGCGTGTCACTCGGCTGCAGGTACTCCTGCTTAACCGTCTCGGGCGGGAAGTAGACGTTCCCCTCCACGATCTCGAACTTGTTGCTCTCCGCGATGACGGCGCCGTTCCAGGTAGCTCGTGCCATGCGCGGATGCTAGCGCTCCTCGAGGAGCGGCGCCCAGAGCCGTTGAGCGCCGCTCCTCCACTGCCCCCTCCTGATCCCCAGATGCGGGGCGGCCGCTATACGGCAACCGCCTCACGTTGCGGCTCGTATGCCACGTCGACCAGCTGCCCCGCCAGGTAGGCGTCATAGGCGGCCATGTCGAAGTAGCCGTGGCCGGACAGGTTGAAGAGGATGACGCGCTCCTGCGCCGCCTCCTTTGCCTCGAGCGCCTCGTCGATCGCCGCGCGAATGGCGTGGCTCGACTCGGGCGCCGGGATGATCCCCTCGGTGCGAGCAAACTGGATCGCCGCCTCGAAGCAGGTGTTCTGGGCATAGGCCCTGGCCTCGATGAAGCCCAGCTCGTAGAGGTGGCTGACCATCGGGGCCATGCCGTGGTAGCGCAGCCCACCCGCGTGGATCGGCGCCGGTCGGAAGCCATTGCCCAGGGTGTGCATCTTCAACAACGGGGTCGTGCCGACCGTGTCGCCGAAGTCATACCGATATTCGCCCTGGGTCAGCGAGGGGCACGAGGCCGGCTCGACCGCCAGGAATCGGGTTCGGCTGTTGCCGGCCAGCTTGTCGCGCAGGAACGGGAAGGCGATGCCGCTGAAGTTCGAGCCGCCGCCGGCGCAGCCGATCACCACATCGGGCTGGTCGCCGGCCATGGCCATCTGCTTGATGGCCTCCTGCCCGATCACCGTCTGATGGAGCAGAACGTGGTTGAGGACGCTGCCCAGGGAGTACTTGGTGTCGTCATGCGTGGCCGCCACCTCGACGGCCTCGCTGATCGCGATCCCCAGGCTGCCGGTCGAGTCCGGATCGGACTTCAGGATGCTTCGTCCGGCGTTCGTCTCGGTAGACGGTGACGGCACCACCGTGGCGCCAAAGGTCTGGATGAAGGAGCGCCGGTACGGCTTCTGCTCGTAGCTGACGCGCACCATGAAGACCTTGGTCTCCATGTCGAACAGGCTGCCGGCAAAAGCGAGCGCGCTCCCCCATTGGCCGGCCCCCGTCTCGGTCACGAGGCGGTTGATCCCCTCTGCCTTGTTGTAGAAGGCCTGGGGGATGGCCGTGTTCGGCTTGTGGGAGCCAGCGGGGCTGACCCCCTCGTACTTGTAGTAGATGCGGGCCGGGGTATCGAGCGCCCGCTCCAGGCCGAGCGCCCGGATCAGGGGCGAGGGCCGGTAGATGCGGTACGCCTCGCGCACCTCCTCGGCGATCTCGATGAATCGCTCCTGGCTGACCTCCTGCTTGATCAGCTCCATCGGGAAGAGAGGCGCCAGGGCTTCTGGCCCGATCGGCTCCCTCGTCGCCGGATGCAACGGCGGGGGCAATGGTTCGGGCAGGTCGGCGGAGATGTTGTAGAAGTGCGTCGGCAGCTCGCTCTCGGGGAGCATGAACCGGCGCTGCTGTGGTTGGGACATCGGTGACCTCCTGAGAACAACAAACCCCATCGTCTCGAAAGGACGAGGGGGTCTTCTCGTGGTGCCACCTTTGTTCCCCGGTGTTCTCAACCGGGCTCGTTCGACCACGGTTCGCCGCTCGGCGGCTGGCGATGGTCTCGGCTTTGCTATCGGTGCCTCTCCGCCGGTCGCTACTTCCGCCAGACCGATGTCCGCCGCGTTCGCGCCCGGAGCTCCCGGGTCCATTCTCCGGTCGCGCCGCCGCCGGGGTCCCACTACTCCCGGCTCCCTGTGGGCTCGCCTGACCGGGTACTCGTCCCGATCGTCGCCGTATTCACCTGTGGAGGGGCAGGCTAGGGAGGCTCGGAAGACATGTCAAGAGGCTGGGGCGGCAGCCTCAGTCACGCGGGAGCTGGCGCGGCGGCTTTCGGGACTGTCGGCGGCAGCGTGACGATGAAGCACGTGCGCCCAGGCTTCGTCTCCAGGTCGATGCGGCCTCCATGGCGGACGATGACGTTGTGGCTGATATGCAGGCCGAGGCCGCTCCCGATCCCGGGTGGCTTGGTGGTGAAGAACGGCTCGAAGATCTTGTTGGCGACGTCCTGCGGGATGCCGGGTCCGTTGTCACAGATCGAGACGGCCACCCCGCCCTCATCAGTCGCCTCTGCTCGAATCGAGATCTCCCCCTTGCCGTCCATCGCGTCGGACGCGTTGTCGATCAGGTTGGTCCAGACCTGGTTCAGCTCACTGCCCCACGCTTCGATCTCAGGAAGGTCGGGCGCGTACTCACGTGTCACCTCGATCCCGCTCTTCAGCTTGTGGCGCAGGATGATCAGCGTGTCGTCGAGCCCCGTGCGCACGTCGACTCGCTGAACGGGAGCCTGGTCGAGGAAGGCGTACGACTTCACCGCACCCACGATCTCGCTGATGCGCCCGGCCGCCATGCGGATCTCGCTCAGCAGCTCGTCGCCGGCTGCCACGCTCGAGAGCCAGGCAACTGCTGGCTCGACCTCGGCTGGCTCCAGCCCGGCGGCGGCGGTTTCGATGTCCGATGCCGTCCATCCCGCCCCGACCAGGACGGCTGCGGCATTGTCCGGTTCGGCTGATTCGGGCAGGCCCACCCGTCGCAGGATGGCGGCGATCTCGTCGGCCCGATCCGCACGCTCGAGCCCATCCAGCTGCTTGCCAGCGTCGGACGGGGTGGCGCCGATCAGTCGCGCCAGCTTCGGCTCATTGGCCACGATCCCGTAGGCAGCCTGGCCACGGCGAGCGACGGCATCGGCCAGCGCCTCGGCGGAGCGCCGAATCGCCGCGGCGGGGTTGTTCAGCTCGTGGGCCAGGCCGGCCGAGAGCGTCCCGAGCGCGGCGAGCTTCTCGCGCTGGCGAAGGGTCGCCTCCATGCCGCGCAGCCGTGAGATGACGGTGCGGATGATCCCCAGCGCCGCGTCCGGGCCGGCGGAGAGGAGGTCGAGCACCGCCTCGAATGGAATGCGCAGCACTTCGGTCTCGGTGAGGGCTCGCACAGATGCCATGCGGTGCCCCCGCTCGAGGGCCGCCAGCTCCCCCTGGATGGCGCCAGGCCCAACGCGTGCCAGCGGGATCTCGGCGTTCCCCGAGCGCTTGGTCACCTCAAGCTCGCCGGAGACGACCACGTAGAGGTCATCTGCCTGCTGGCCCTCGATGATCAGATAGTCCCCGGGCTGCAGCGTCATCGGCCTGGACCCCGCAGCGAGCCGCCGCAGGTGGTCTTCCGGCAGCTCTGCGAAGAGCGGGCTGGCGCGCAGGGCGTCGAGCGCCAGCGAGGTGGTGCCCATCTACAGGCCAGCCCGATACTGGTGCACGAACTGGACCGCCATGGCGCCCTCGCCGACGGCGCTGGCAATGCGCTTGACGGAGAAATGTCTCACGTCGCCTGCGGCGAAGATGCCTGGGATGCTCGACTCCAGCAGGAACGGCTCGCGGTCGATCCCCCAGCCGGCCGGAGGCTTGCCACCCGCCATCAGCGCGGAGCCGGTCATCACGAAGCCGGCAGGATCGCGCAGCACGATCCCCTCCAACCAGTCGGTGCGCGGTTGCTGGCCGATGAAGACGAAGACCGCCGCCAGTTCCAGCTCCTCCTCGCCGTCCGGACTGCTGCGCGTGATCGCCCTCAGGTGCCCGTCCCCGCGGACACCGGTGACATTCGTGTTGAACCGCGTCTCGATGTTCGGGATGGCTGCGATCTGGTCGATGAGGTACTGGCTCATCCCGGACAGCTCGGTGGTACGAACCATGAGCACCACCCGCTTGGCGAAGCGCGCCAGGTAGACCGCTGCCTGGCCGGCGGAGTTTCCGCCGCCCACCACGGCGACATCCTGGTCGCGGTAGATGACCGCCTCGGTCGTCGCCGCACCGTAGTAGATCCCCGCGCCGGCCAGCTCGGCTGCGCCCGGCAGGTCCAGCTGACGGTAGCTCACCCCGGTGGCGACCACCACCGTCTGGCACGAGACCGCCGCCCCGTCGGACATCGTCACCTGCCGATAGGGGTCCTCGCGGCTGATGGCGCTCACCTCATCAGGCGACAGGATCTCCGCACCCAGTCGGCGCGCCTGGGCGAGGGCCCTGCGAGCCAGGTCGCCGCCCGACAGGCCGGCCGGAAAGCCGAGGTAGTTCTCGATGCGGCTGGTGGTCCCCGCCTGTCCGCCGGGCGCCTCCCGCTCCACCAGCAATGTCTTGAGCCCTTCGCTGGCGCCGTAGACCGCGGCCGCCAGGCCGGCCGGCCCGCCTCCCACGATCACTACGTCGTAGAACGGCAGCGCCGCCTTTGTCTGCAGGCCCACCTTTTCGGCGATCTGCCGCGTCGACGGGTTGCGAAGGAAGCTCCCGTCGGGGAAGACGACCATCGGCGAAGCCGGGTCGATCGGCTCGCCCTGGGCCAACGACGCGGCCAGTCGGCGCCCCTCCTCGTCGTCGGTCGGGTCGAGCCAGGCATACGGGACCTGGTTGCGGGTCAGGTAGTCACGGATCAGGTGGCCACCCGGTGCCCAACGGCCGGCAAGCAGCCGCAGGCCCTCGAAGGCCGGGCGGAATGCCGCAGCCCAGTCGGAGAGCAGGTCGTCGAGGATCGGATAGAGCTTCTCGTCGGGTGGGTCCCAGGGCTTCAGGATGTAGTGATCGAGCCGAATGTCGTTGATCGCGCGGATCGCCACATCCGTGTCGGCGTAGGCCGTGAGCAGCACTCGCTTGGCGTCGGGTTGCAGCTCCAGCGTGGCGCCCAGCAGCTCGATGCCGGTCATCTGCGGCATCCGCTGGTCGACCAGGAAGAGTGCCACGGTGCTGCCGCGCAGCGTCAGCTGGCGCACCGCCTCGAGCGCCTCGGTGCCCGAGCTGGCGGCGATCACCCGGTAGTCGGTGCCGTATCGGTCTCGCAGGTCGCGCTCCACCGCCCGCAGCACCGGCAGGTCATCGTCGACGGTGAGAAGGACCGGCTTGGTGGGCATGGAGCGCCAGTGTAGGGCCACGCGCCCGCTTCGCGAGGGAGCCTCGCATACGCCGGGGAACCGCTAGCATCGGCCGGTGAGCGACGAATCCCGCGCCGACGTGGTGATCATCGGCGGCGCGATCGTGGGGAGCGCGGTGGCCACCTTCCTCGCACGCCGCCCCGACTGGCACGGTCGCATCGTGGTCGTCGAGCGTGACCTGACCTATCGGACCTCGTCGACCACCCTGTCCGCGGCCTCTATCCGGCTCCAGTTCTCCACCCCGCTGAACATCGAGATCAGCCGTTTCGGGGTGCAGCTCATCAAGCATCTCGACGAGTGGCTCGGAGTGCCAGGAGAGCCGGCCCCCGAGATCGAATTCGTGGAGGGCGGCTACCTCTTCCTGGCGACGCAGGCCGGTCTGCCGATCCTCCAGCGCAACCACGCGACCCAGCTCGAGCACGAGGTGCAGGTGGTGCTCCTGAGCCCGATGGAGCTGCAGGTCCGCTTCCCGTGGCTGCGAGTCGACGACCTGGCAGGCGCCTCGCTTGGACTCGCCGACGAGGGCTGGTTCGATGCCTACGCCCTGCTGCAGGCCTTCCGACGCAAGGCCCGCTCGATCGGGGTCGAGTACCTGTCCGGCGAGGTCGTGCAGGTCGAACGCGACGGCGACCGCGCCACGGGCGTTCGCCTGGCCGATGGCCGCACCATCGCCGCCGACTGGGTGGTCAACGCTGCCGGACCACGCGCCGCGGACGTCTCCGCAATGGCCGGAATCGAGCTCCCGGTCCGTCCCCGCAAGCGTCTCGTATTCCACTTTGATTGCCGCACCGCCGTCTCCGGCATGCCGCTCACCATCGACCCGACCGGGGTCTACGTCCGGCCCGAGGGCCCGGCCTTCATCGGGGGGTTCTCGCCGCGCGTGGGTGAGCCCGATCCCGACACGCTCGACCTTGAGGTCGATCGGTCCAGGTGGGAAGAGTTCGTGTGGCCCGCGCTTGCGCATCGGGTGCCCGCCTTCGAGGCGATCAGGCTGCTCGATGCCTGGGCGGGACACTACGAGGTGAACACCCTCGATCACAACGCGGTGATCGGCCCGCATCCGGAGGTGCACAACTTCCTGTTTGCCAACGGCTTCTCCGGGCACGGGCTGCAGCAGGCACCGGCCGCCGGACGCGCCCTGTCCGAGTGGATCGCCACCGGCGACTACGAGACGCTCGACATGCGACCGCTCGGCTACGAGCGGATCGCCCGCCACGAACCGCTGCGCGAGCTGAACGTGGTCTAAGACGCCGGGCCTATCTGCAGGCTGCGTCCCACGGGAATGGATCCGAGAAGGTCAGGTGGTTCGGGCCGAGGTTCGGCGCTCCGGCGGTGACCTGCGCGGTGTCGACCACGATCACGCCGTCGCCTCCGATGCTGACCCCGAAGCGGTCCATGCCGCGCGACGCCGGCCCGGACTTCAGCTTCTCGCCCAGGATGTTGTAGGTGCTCTGGTGGCAGTTGCAGGTGAAGCGCTTCAGCGCCTCGCACAGCTGCGGCACCTGGCAGCCAAGGTGCGGGCACTTGCGCCACAGGGCAAGCAGCTGGTCGGCCCTCGGGTTGGGGATCGACGCCTCGTGGCCCAGCGCAAGCTCCTTGGCGGCCGGCACGTTGATCAGGAAGAGGCGGGCGGTCGTGTAGGGATACGGCCAGCCGGCGGCCCATGACGGCTGGAGGGCGATGATGTCCGCCGTCGTCCCAAGGCTGAACTTGCCGCCCAGTCCGCTGCGCACCTGGGGCCACGTGAAGGCCAGCGTGCCCCCGATGAACTCGAGAGACAGCAGGGCGACGCCCGCGGCGAGGACGCGGCGCATGAAGGTTCGGCGGTTCAACTCACGAATCGGTGGCCCCGAGGCGACGACGCCGTAGGACGCCCGTACCGTGGGCGCCGCAACGTGTGGAGCCGTCGGAGGGGTGGCCGCCGCGGCGGCGAGCACGCGCGGAGGCTCGATCTGGGGGTCGAGCCGCGCATCCAGCGCGCCTCGTGCCAGGTCGAGGAGGTCTCGCCAGCTGGCCATTCGCTCCTCGAGCACGGCCGCCATCTCCGCTCCATAGCGATCCCGGTACGCTCGCGGATAGGCCGCCAGCAGAAATCGGACCAGGCGCAGCGGCATTGGCGATTCCATGGCTGCCTCAGGTCGCCGTGCCGGGCTGGCGGGCCCGCGCGGCGCGCACGAAGCGGCCCATCTCCTGCAGCTGAACATCCAGCGCGGCGGCGCCATCCATGGTCAGCCGGTAGGGTCGGCGGCGCTCCTGTGGGCCAAGCGGCTCGATCAGCCCGCGACGCTCAAGGCGTGCCAACACGGCGTACAGCGTCCCTGGCCCGATCGCGGCACCTCCGAACGACTCGACGTCGGTCATGATCGCGTAGCCGTGCTTGGCGCCTCCCGCCAGGCTGACGAGGACCAGCATGGCCGGCTCGGCAAAGCGCCCCAGGTCGCCAGTGCGCGGATCGTCGGGCATCCGGGCTTGCTCCCTCTGTCGGTAGCCGCTATAGCGGGTCGCGCTATAGCGTCCCGCGTAATATCCATCGGCTCTGCTCCGACGTCAACAGCCAAACACGAGATGGGCCAGGACGAGTGTAGGATGCCTGCCAATGGCCGCCCCGCGCATCGCTGTCACCCTCTCGAACCCTGAAGCCGCCTCTGACCCGGAGGCGGCGGGTCTCAAGAACCGCCGCTACCTCGAGGCCCTTGAGCGGGCCGGGGCCATGCCGCTGCCACTCGACGAGCGAGGCTCGGCGGAGGCGCGCACCTCGGCCCTGGCCGAGATGGATGGGCTGCTGATCACCGGTGGGGCGGATCTGGATCCGACCATCTACGGGGAGACCCCGACGGGATCGCGTGCGCCGGATCCGGGGCGGGATGCGCTCGACATGGAGGCATACCGCGTCGCGACTGCCCGCAAGGTGCCGGTCCTCGGCGTGTGCCGCGGCCTGCAGGCGATCAACGCCTTTGCTGGTGGCACATTGGTGCAGCACGTCGGTGAGCACGAGAGCGCCACCTATCCCTCCCCGAACGTGACGCGACACCGGCTCGAGCTGGTCTCCGGCAGCCGCCTGGCGGTCATCCTCGGTGAGGCACCCGATCTCGAGGTGAACAGCTACCACCACCAGGCCGTGACCCCAGAGCGCATCGCTCCCGGCCTGCGCGCATCGGCGACCGCACCGCATCCGGAGATCGGGGACTTGGTCGAAGCCGTCGAGGCCGCTGATCCGGATCGCTGGCTGATCGGCGTCCAATGCCATCCGGAGCGAACCGAGTCATCGCCCCCTGTCCTGGAGCGTCTCTGGGCGGCATTCGTCGCCGCCTGTCGGGATCGTGCCGCAGCGGACCGCAGTCTGACCGCAGCCCGCCGCCACTAGGGTCGGGGGCGATGGCCTCCAACCGATCGATCCTTCTCATCGGCGCGGGTGTGCTCGCGCTGGTCGTGGTCTCCGTGATCGTCGTGCTGGTGCTCCGCAAAGGACCGCAGGCGTTTCCAGCCGGCTCGCCGCAGGCAGCGTTGTCAAGGTACCTCGCAGCGTGGGATGACAACGACATCGAGGCGGCATACGGGCTGCTCTCGCAGGGTGCCCACGACCGGGTGGCCTACAGCGAATACCAGAGCGCCGCAAACAGCTACCAGGCATACAGCCAGACCGCACACGATGTCACGATCGACAGGGTGACCGGCACCGGTGACCGGGTCACGATCCAGGTCACTGTCCAGGAGTTCTACGGGGACGGCCTCTCGGCCAATGTCTCGCGTTCACCGCGCTCGATACCGATGATCCACGAGCCCGACGGCTGGAAGATCGACGACGCCCTTGTCTGGCTCGATCCAGGTCCCTTTGTTCCGAAAGCCCTCTAGGAGCGACCGATGCAGACCGCCCGACGCCTGTACCTCTATCTGCTGAGCGCCATCTCGCTCGGCGTGCTGTCCAGCGGCGTCTGGCTGGTGCTGCACGTGCTGTTCGACACCCTCGGGATCGGTCAGGGCACGCCGATCGGCGGTTCGGGAACCGATCGGGAGCAGCTGAGCCTTGCCCTCGCGCTCATCGGGGTGGGACTGCCGGTATGGGGAGCCCACTGGTGGTTGGCCGAGCGCGGCCTGCGGCCGGCAGCGACTCATCAGGACGAGGAGCGTGGCTCGACGATCCGAGCCCTCTATCTTTCGGTGGTCCTGGCCGTGACGTTCGCGCTGGGCGCCTTTGCCGCGATCCAGCTCATCCGCGAGCTGATCCTGACGATCTTCGGCGGAAGCTCGCCGAGCTTCTTCGGCAACGACGTTGCCGGCTCCCTCGCGCTGCTCCTTGTCGCCGCAATTGCCTGGGCCTACCACGTGACGGTTCGCCGGCGCGACATGAGCGCTGGCGCTCTGTCCGGCGCTGCCGCCTGGCTGCCCCGGCTCTACCTGTATGGGGTGGCACTGGTCGCCCTGCAGCTGATGCTGACCGGCATCGCGGGCCTAGTGGAAGTGATCGCACAGGCCGTCTCGCCACGACCCGATCTCATCGACGACGGATCGCAGGTCTACGTCCTGGCGGACCGAGCCGCAGCGGTGATCGTGTTCGGGATCGCGTGGCTCGGGCACTGGTGGTACGCAGGCCGGCTCACTGCTGATCCGGGCTGGCGAGGATCGTCGGAGCGCGCCGCCCGCCTTCGGCTCGGCTACTTCGTGGCGGTGATCCTCATCTCGGCGGCGGCGGTCGTCGAACGGTTGGCGGAAGCTTTCCGGGCGGTCCTCGTTCCGGTGTTCGGGGCCACTCAATCGATCGGCTTCGAGGTCACCGGATCCGACCTCGCTCGTGAGGTGGCTGTCTCGCTGCTGGCGGCTGTGGTCTGGGCGATCGCATGGTGGCTGCACCTGCGCTGGATGCGCCGCGAGGCGCTCCAACAGGACGACGGCGGCAAGTCGGTCAGCGCCGAGCGATTGCAGCTTCACGTTGTCGCGGCCGTCGGCATTGCCTTTGGTGCCGTTGGCCTGGCCTGGCTGCTCGGCATCGTCATCGACGTGCTCCTGGGAGGAACGCGCACCGCGGCCGCCGATGGCCTGTGGCGTGCCGAGCTGGCGACCTTCGTCCCGTACGCGGTGCTCGGATCTGCGGTCTGGCTGTGGAAATGGTCAGGTGCAATCAAACGCTCTGCGACCGATCCACAGGGCGAGGCCGGCTCCATCGTTCGTCGCACGTACTTGCTGATCGCCCTGGCCGCGAGCGTGATCGCGGGCATCGGCAGCCTTGGCCTGATCCTGTATCGCCTGTTCGGCAGTCTCCTTGGCGTGAGCCTCAGCGGCAATCCGGTCTCCGAGCTTTCGACCCCGATCGGGATCCTGGCGGTGGCGATCGCGGTGGCCGCTTACCACGGTGTTGCGCAAGGAAGCGATG
>Ga0193751_1002730_pt1 | contig 10627 bp, 13 predicted proteins | sample L1c2metaG_FD_143050 | JGI IMG/M metagenome (GOLD analysis project Ga0193751, IMG submission 143050) | Soil microbial communities from a riparian zone of the East river system, Colorado, United States - L1c2 | ecosystem: Environmental > Terrestrial > Soil > Riparian zone | place: USA: East River...
CAGGTTGATCCGGAGCCGGGTCAACACGCCGGGAACGCTCTTGAGGAACTCCATCGCCGCCGGACCCGACACATCAGCCAGCGACTCGGCCAGCTCGAGCAGCCGCGCGTGCAACTCCGGATCGACCTGCCCCAGTGCGCTGGCGCTCTCTGCGAAGAACGGGTATGCCTGCCGTCCTGCCCGTCGTGCGACGTTCGACGCCAGCACGATGAATCGCGTCCGCTGCTCCGAGTGCAGGTGATGCAGAAGCATCGGCCCCTTTTCGAAGTAGACCCGCGCGTCGGCCCAGCTCATCTCGGAGATGACCGAGGCAAAGCTCAGGAACGGCCCGCGGTCGGGTCGCGATACGCTGCCGACCACGCGCGGGGCTACCGCAAGACAGGCGGCTGCCAGTTCGTAAGACTTGCTCGATAGCGAGTCGATGAAGCGGACGAGCGCCCGCGTCTCCGAGAGCGTGATCTGAGCCAGGATCTGCGGCGACACCTCAAAGAACTGCGTCGCCAACGAGCTCGACTTCCAGGTGCCCTTGTAAATCTGGCGTCCCAGCGCGGCCCACTCCTGCGCCTGCGGCACCGATAGATGGCGAAGCCCCTCCGGCGACGCGCGGAAGAAGGCGGTAGCCAGCGCGGGAGATTCAGCAACGAGGTCTCGCCCATAGCCCGCCCAGCGGTCGAACGAGCTGAACTGGATCTCCTTCAGCACCTCCGGCGTGACACGGAAGTACTCGGCCGCCGCTTCCCAAGAGCGTAACGACTGACTGGCAAACGACACCCCAATCTGTGCCCAACGCCGCAGCTGCTCGTCGCCGAGCGTGTCCGATGCCGACTCCAGGCCACGCCGAAACTCACGCGGCAGTGAGAGCGGAAACCCCTCCAGCGCCGGCGCCATTTCGGCTGCGAGCTCGTCGACAATCTCAGTCATGTGGGAGGGTCCCACCGACCACTCGGCGGTCACCAGTCCGGCTCAAATACACCGAAGTTGCCGCGGCGTTCATCACCGTCCAGGCACATGTCCGGTTTCCCCACGGGAGGTTTTCTCGGGGGCTTCGCCCCGGCGCCCCGGTTCGGCCGGGGGGCACGGGTCGCGGATACGCGGGGATCGCAGGGGGCGAAGCCCCCTGAAAGATCAATGAGCTCGGGCGGGCGGGCGGGCAGAACCAGCCCAAGCGGGCAACCTGCTCCACACGACTACTCGAAGATGGAGGACACGACCTCTTCAATGCTGCGTTGTACCTCCGCGTCGTCCGTGAGCCCCCAGACGACCGCCACCTGGCAGGCTCGACGCGGGCTGATGCCGCGCGAGATTAGCTTGCCCGCGTAGATGAGCAGCCGAGTGCTGACACCCTCGCCGAGCCCGTGCTCGCGCAGGTTCCGCACCTTCTCGCCCAGCTTCGCCAGCTCCATAGCCATCGCCGGATCGGCGCCCGACTCATGCGTGATTATCTGCGCCTCTTGCTCTCTCGGTGGGTAGGTGAAGTCAATCGCAATAAAACGCTGCCGCGTGCTGTGCTTGAGATCCTTGAGTGCGCTCTGATAACCCGGGTTGTACGAGATCACCAGCAGAAAACCCTCTCGCGCCTCGACGATCTGCCCGAGCTTCTCGATCGGCAGTATCCGCCGGTGGTCGGTGAGCGGATGGATGATGACCGTCGTGTCCTTGCGCGCCTCTACGACCTCATCCAGGTAACAGATCGCTCCGGACTTTACTGCACGCGTGAGCGGCCCGTCGATCCAGCGGGTCGTGTCACCGTCCAGCAAATAGCGCCCCACGAGGTCGCTTGCAGTCAGGTCCTCATGGCAGGCCACCGTCACGATCGGCATTCCGCTGGGAGAAACCGGCTCCTCGCCCTTTGCGCCCTTGGCCGGCGTCAGCGGCCTGGCCAGCCGGTACGCCATGTACTCGACGAAGCGCGTCTTGCCGCAGCCAGTCGGCCCCTTGAGAAGCACGGGGATCTTCTGGTGAAACGCGGCCTCAAACAGCTCGATCTCATCGCCGATCGGTATGTAGAACGGCTCCTCCGTAGAGGCGTACTCCTCGATTGCGTATTGGCGGTAGCCGGTGTCCGCGCGTTCCGTTTCTGTAGTCAAGGCCTCAAAACCTAACCCTCTATATCAGGCTGCGCGCTGCAGGACGTCTTCCCAGAGCGCATCCACCCGCCTCGACAGCTCCTGGATGCTGCCGCTGTTGTCGATAACCAGGTCAGCCCGAGCTGCCCGTTCGTCGTTGGTCATCTGTGCCGCAAGACGCGCCCTCGCTTCAGCTTCGCTCAACCCGCTCCGCTGCCTAAGCCGTGCAACTGCTATTTCAGGAGGGACCACCACAGCCCAGACCTCATCCACCAGTTCATCCCAGTTTGCCTCGAGCAGCACTGCCGCTTCGACGACCGCGACGCGCGCTCTGCTCGATTCACACGCCGCCAGCCGAGCCCGCATCTCCGCCTTCATCAACGGCCATACGATGTCTGTCAGTCGCCTCATCGCTGCCGGGTCGTTGAACACGAGCGAGGCGAGCTTCCCTCGGTCGATGATTCCTCCGGCGCCGGCGATCTCCGCACCAAACGTCTCCAACACGGACCGCCAAGCGGGTAGTCCCGGCTCGTACATCTCATGCCCGAGGGCATCCGCATCCAAAACCGTCGCCCCGCGCTCGGCCAGCATGACGGCAACGGTCGACTTTCCGCCGGCAATACCGCCGGTCAGCCCGATCACCAGCACGGCGGCTGCTTTGGCGGCTCCTTCAAATCGGGCCACTCCGGGTCTGGCTGGACCCAAGACTCCATCGGGCGGCAAAAGCGAAAACGAGGCCAACACGTGAAAAGCCGGCGTGCCGGCGGCGCCTCATGTCCTCCAAACGCCCCCGGGCGTGCCATCCTGAGTCTATCAATCGTACTCGAAGGGGGTCAAACCGCCTGCCATCCCACGATTCCAGCCCCGACGCCGCACACTCCCACGAAACCCGACGCACCCAATCGGCGCCTCAGGCGAACGCCGCCAGGCGACAGCAGATCCGCGAGCTGCTGTTGCGCTGGTACGAGGAGCATCGTCGCGACCTACCCTGGCGCCGAACGCGCGACCCTTACGCCATCCTCGTCTCCGAGGTTATGCTCCAACAAACTCAGGTCGATCGCGTCGTACCCAAGTACGAAGAGTTCCTCATCCGCTTCCCCAGCTTCGCGGCGCTTGCGGCGGCGTCGACGGCCAATGTGATTAGGGTTTGGGCGCCGCTTGGCTACAATCGTCGCGCCGTCAACCTTCACCGTCTCGCTCGCGAGGTCGTTAAGCACTTCGACGGCACCTTACCGCAAGAGACGAAGGCGCTCCGCTCGCTACCCGGCGTCGGCGCCTACACAGCCGCGGCGCTCGCCTGCTTTGCCTTCGGGCGCGCCGAGCCAGTGGTGGACACGAACGTTAGGCGGGTCCTGATACGCCTCGAGGGCGCCGCGTCCGCGACAGACCGCGAAGTCTCGAAGCTGGCGGCCGCGTATCTCCCGCCCGCGCGAGCCGGCGACTGGAATCAGGCCCTGATGGACCTCGGCTCGGCCGTCTGCCGCGCGTCATCGCCTGCCTGTTTGCTGTGCCCGGCGCGAGCGGTCTGTCGCTCGGCAGGCGGCTGGGTACGCGAGGCGCGCGCAGGCTACAGGGCGGTCCCGCAGGAGCGGTTCGAGGGAAGCAATCGTCATCTGCGCGGCCGCATCGTCGACGCCCTCCGCGCCGCCGAAGCCGGACTCACGCCTGCGGACCTTGCCCAGGCTCTTGCCCTCACCGGCGAAGGCGGCCTCGCCCGCCTGACCACCCTGATCGCCACCCTCGAGACTGATGGCCTCGTCAATGTCGAACTCGAGACGGATCGCGTTCGCCTGCCCGAGTGAGCAACCCGAGTTTCACCTCGCCATCGAGTAATACTCGCGATTGGGCATCATTCCGGTGGCGTTCGCCAGCCGGTTCGAGAAGTTGAACATCGCCGCCACCTCGGCGATGTCCCAAATATCCTCGTCCGCAAACCCAACCGCTCTCAGCTTGGCGATATCATCCGGCCCGCAGTCGACCGAGCTTCGCGTGATCTTCAGCGCGTACTCCAGCATCGCCTCCTGCCGCGGCATCAGGCCGGCCCGACGGTAGTCCACAAGCGCTTTGTCGACCATTACTGGGTCACCCAGGAGCTCGCGCGCCGTCGCGCCGTGTGCCGTCAGGCAGTAGATGCAGTGGTTCTCGTACGACACGACTGCCCCGATAAGCTCCCGTTCGCCGTCACTCAGTCCCGGACTCCCGCGCATCAGATCGCGGAAATGACTGAACCATTTGAGAAAGCGGTCCGGCCGCCAGGCGAAACAGCGGAACACGTTCGGCACGAGGCCGGCGTTCACGCGCGCCCGCTCGCAGAGATCGCGCACCTCCGGCGTCTGCTCCTCGTCTCGCAGCACGGGAAACCAGGAGATCCGCTCCGAATCGCCCACGCCAGCCGCGGCTCCCCCGTCGTCGGACAGGGTATGCGATCCACTGCGCGGCTCTTTCGCTGATGTCGCCATCATCGACTCCCTTCAATCATTTTGCTGCGTACCGGGGCTAGCTCCTATCCTCGATCTCCCATGCGTGGTCGAGGACGTGCCATGCTATCCGGCGGGCCGCGTACTGCGCCGGCCACGGGTTCCCCATGGCCTCGAGGACCTGTTCCCGGAGCGCTTCAAGCATCGCCTCGCGCAGTCGTTCGATCCCAGCTTCATCCCCAATGGCCGGTTGGCTCCGGCGGACGCCGATCCTGCGTGCGTACATGGTATCTGCGCCAAGCACATGCTCGACGATCTTGTCTCGATCGCGGCCTCCGCCCCTCGGGCCCTTCCGCAACTCAGCCGGCGCGCCCGCCGCTACTCGGTCGAAGACTCTCCAGGACGCCGCCACCAGCTCCGCCAGCCGCTCGGCGGCCTCGTCCGTGACCCAGGTGTTGTCTGAGTCCACGATGCCCGCCGGTGCGCCAAAATCGGTGGTGCCGTTACCGGCGACGTGATCGACCACCTCGAATTGCGCCGCGTCGGGGGTCAGCGGAAAGCCGGCTTCCGCCGCGACAATCGCGTACCGCGGAGCGTACGCCGCGAGCGTCTCAAGTGCCTGCTTCTCGTCCCTACCCGAGCGGCACCAGCCCGGCCAGTCGAGAGCGCACGCGAAGCCGCGCTTGACGCCCAGCTCAACGTAAACCTCAATCACCATTTTCGCCTGCAGATTCGCCGAATTGCACAGCTTGTAGACTCGCTGGATGGCGTCGATATAGTATCCTTAGCACAGCAGCGGAGTCGGGCGGCGCCCTACATGCGCCCTCAACCGCCGAAAGGAGCCCAAGAGCATGACCGTCAGCCCGATCAACTTCACGTTCGAAGAAGAGGTTTCCGCGCCCGAGACGGGTGCAATGGTATCTATTACCGACCGCGCCGCGGAGAAGGCCAAGAGTCTTCTCGAGACCCGTGGCCTCAGCACCGGCGCCTTGCGTGTCTTCGTCGTCGGCGGCGGCTGTTCCGGTTACCAATACGGCATGGCCCTCGCCCAAGAGGAAGAAGAGGGAGACCTTCTGATTGAGGACTCCGGCGTCAGGATTCTCGTGGACGCCGACAGCGCTCCACTGCTGCACGGTGCGGAGATCGACTATGTCGATGACCTCATGAAGAGCGGATTCACGATCTTCAATCCCCAGGCGACGAAGAGTTGCGCCTGCGGATCGAGCTTCCAGACCGCCGACGGTTCGGGTCAGGCGCGGGCCTGTCACTAGCCGGCAGGCGTGCCAGCCACGAGCTGAAAGGCGCCGCGAGCCACACCAAGCACTCAGAGGGCAGGGCAACGTACCAAGCGGTGCCTGCCCCTTGCACGTCTACCCGTGCGAAAAGGAGCAACACGTATGACGGATTATCTCGTCGTTACCTCACCGGAGAACTGGCAGAAGACAGCGGAAATGGGGTGGTCCCTGCTGGGACTCAAGAGCACGCGTCACAACGTCGCTCGGAGCCTCCGCCCCGGCGACCGGCTCGCCTGCTACGAGACGGGGGTCAAGCGCTTCATCGCTGTGGTCCAGATCGCCGGCGATTGCTACGAAGATCACACCCCTATCTGGGGCGGCAAGAAGGCCGGCGAGGACTATCCCTACCGCTACCCAATCAAGCCCATCGTCGCCGTCGAGCCGGATCAGGCCCTGGATGCCGTCGCCCTCTCGCAGGAACTCGAGTTCCCCAAGAAGTGGGGAACGCACCTTTCGCTGGCCTTTCAAGGAAATATCAAGCCGATTCCGGCCGGCGATATCGCCAAGATCGGCGATGCCCTGGGAGAGGTGAAAGCGGCTACACCAGCGCCTGCTTGAGACGCATCACCTGCCACAGATGAGCGAGATCGTGCTCGTTAATCTCCTTGACAATCTGCTCTATCGATATCCTGCCGCGGTAGGGGTGCTCGCCGTCGCGTTGCCATTGACTTGGCGATAGGTTGTAGAGCCGGTACAGGGCCCGTTCACGTAGCTCGGCGAAGCCATAGAGCAACTCGTGAATCTGCTCCGGCCGGTAGTCGTTCTCCTCTATGAGGGATTCCAGGTCGATGATTTCGAGCAACGGGCGGCGCGCCGACAAGATTGCGTGCAAATAGGACAGGTGCATCTCCTCCCTATCGCGGAGATGACCCGCAATCTGCACAAGCGACCAGCTGTCCTGCTCGTGCCATGCAAGCTGACGGGGACGAAGATTATAGAACTCGCCTTCTAACTCACCGCTGGCCTCGTGCAGCGCCTTGAGCAGGAAAGCGTGGTTATCACCCTCGCGCGGGATCTCGCGAAGCGGTCGGCCGGACGGGCGATCCCAATTGTCCACGTGATCCAGGATAGGGGATGTGGGAGCCTTTAACCTGCTGGTCCAGTCCGCACAGGCCTGCCGGCGCTGTCCTGCTATGGAAGGGAGGCGCCGTGTACTCGGCGAGCTTAACGGCCGCCGTGACGCGCGCGTCATGTTCATCGCCGAGGCGCCGGGCCGTCTCGGGGGCGAGCTCAGCGGCCGGCCGCTTGTCGGCGACGCCAGCGGTCGCCACTTCAGTGAGTTGTTGGCGGAGGGCGGCATCCGGCGCGATGACATTTTCATCACCAACACTGTGCTCTGCAATCCGCAGGACAGCGCCGGACGCAACCGCAGACCAAGCCGTTCTGAGCTCGAGAACTGTCGCGGTTGGCTGATCCAGCAAATCGCCGAAGTTGATCCCGCCGTAGTTCTGACGCTTGGGTCCGTTGCCCTCGCGGCGCTCGGATCTATAGAGGCGCACGATTATGGGCTGAGAACGCACGTCGGCCGGCCACTTCCCTGGGCCCGCCTTACACTCATCCCTCTCTACCACCCCTCGCCGCTAACACGCGCGTGGCGCAGCGACGCCCGCCAATCCGAGGACTATCGCGCCCTCGGCAGCTACCTGCGCGACCGTACGCTGCTTTCACCGAACCTCGCTCAGCCTGCATGATTTCGACAAAATTAGACGCCGTGTGACCCGGCCATTTACGCTTGATCAAGTGTCCGGCTCCGGGGCCGGATAATGGTTGGGTAATCAACGAAGCGGGTTAGCAAATGGCGATGCGCCCAGTTCCGTTCTTGATGGCCGTACTCATTAGTCTGGTTGGCGGACTTCCGGCTGCCGGTTTAAACGCGGCAGCGGTCTCCCCGAACCTCTCATATCAGCGTTCGCCTGTGCCTGCGCAGGTCCCGCTTGCCCGAATTGGGGTGCCCAAGGCGATCTTGGACCCATCTGGAGTCAAACTGTCGGTCGTGGTCAACGCGTTCGACAGTCCACCCAAAGACGTGGAAGGCAGCCCGCCGGGCGGCGGGCGCTGGACCGTTCTTGACGTCTCAGTCACCAACGTCGGCACCAGCCCCTTCCAGCTGACCGCCGGCGATATCATTCTGATGGCACCGGATACAACTATCTATCAACCTGACGGCGATCCCGACCTCCCGAAACCACAGTTTGCCGATACGACACTTATGCCCGGCGATACGCTACGCGGCAATGTCGTCTATGCGATTCCCGGCGGGGCGATGCTCCAATTGGTAGCCTTTCAGGCTCCCGGGATGGCGCAGTGGGTGGTCGCGCTGCTCGGCGCCTAAACAAGGCAGTGCCGCCCAATCATTGACCCGCCCAACGCGCCCCTGTCAGCTTGGGTACATGGACGGACGCATGTACCTGGGCCAGCCCGTCGATCTCCGCTGCCCATCCCCCCGCTGCGATAGTTGGACGGGGGTCTCCGTCTTTGCGCTCCCGAGTGTTAAGACGCGCTGGCGCGCCGTCCTACGCTGCCAGCGCGGCCATGTCTGGTTCGTTGCCGCACGTGGACTTCGCCTTATCCACCCGCATACTGTCCGGCGCGGGCCTGCCCCCGGCCAATGGGAGTTCAGCGCGCACGTCGACGACTACGCCCTGGCCGAGCGCATCCTCGACCGCTGGTCGAGGGAGCACCCAGCGCAGTACGCCGCGATTGAGACGCGTAGCGGCACCCTCCTCGGTCCGCTACTCCTGTCAGAACGGACTAAGGGGTAGGCCCAGCTGCGGGCGGTTGGGCCGGATCCTAAAAACGATTCGAAATATACTTCAGTCGTGAGCCCGGCGACTCTGCCTTACGCAGTCCTATTGCTCGTGGCAGAGTTCGCCATTGGCATGCAGATCGCCCTGTATGTGCTCAATGCCCGTGGTGAAGCGCCGCATGGCCTAATCAGGCTCGGGGCGGGAATGGTCGCAGTCAGCTCCGCGCTGGCCGTTTGGCTATCTCTGTTGGTCCCTAAAGCTGCGTCAGTTGACGGGTATTCGCTCGAGACGCACTTTCTCGATCCCGCCCGCGCCCACTTGGCGCTGCTGCTCGCGTTCTCGCTCATCTACGCCATCACGGTTTGGCAACGCCGGCGATGGGCCGAGCTCGCCACCGGCGGATGCGGATCGGTCGCGGCACTGCTCGCACTATTCGCTCTGAGCGCGCTCGTGCAGGAGCCGACCTCGAGCTGGGCCGGCACGTTCTTAAGCATGCTCGCGGGCGGCCTCGCTTTGGGCGGTGTGACACTATCAATGTCACTCGGCCACTGGTATCTGGTAACGCCTCGCCTGCCGTCCCGGCCGCTGAACGAGATGACGCTGGCGCTGCTGCTCGTGATACTTCTTCAGACGCTGCTGCTGGCGGTCGACGTCGCACTGCCAGGGAGGCATCCAATCGCGACCCTTCCGCTGATTCAGAACCCCGCATTCTGGCTCAGGATCGGCGTCGGCCTGCTTCTCGCCGGTCTGTTCGCGTTTATGGCGTGGCAATCGAGCCGCATGCGAGGCATGATGTCCGCGACGGGGCTGTTATATCTCGCCACCGGCGCTGTGCTGGCCGGCCAGGCCCTCGCCTGCGCGCTCCTGTTTTCGACCGCTATCCCAGGTTGACAATCGCGCGGCCCAGCTGAGTGGCACGACAAAGGGGATTGGAAGGAAATGTGGCGATGATCCGTGAGGACGCCTGGCAGATCCTGTGCGAGTATACGACTACTGACCGAATGCGCAAACACGCTCTCTCGGTTGAGGCAGTCATGCGCCTGGCCGCCGAGAAGTACGGCGGTGACATCGAGACATGGGGCATTGTCGGATTGCTGCACGACTTCGATTATGAGATCTACCCCGATCTGCGCCACCCGCTTGAGGGCAGCAAGATCCTGGAGGCACGCGGTGTGCCCGAGGAGATCGTCCACGCCATCCAGTGCCACGCGCCGTTCATCAATCCCGAGTATCGCTGCGACATGGACAAGGCAATCCTCGCCTTCGACGAGCTGACCGGTTTCGTCACTGCCGTCGCGCTCGTCAGACCGAATAAGTCCCTCGGCGAGGTTGAGCCTTCGTCAGTGCGCAAGAAGATGAAGGATAAGGCCTTCGCCCGAACGGTCCTGCGTGAGGACATCATTCTCGGCGCCGAAAAGCTGGGCGCCGATCTCGACGACAACATCCGCCTCGTCGTTGAGGGTCTCAAGCCGGTGGCGGCGGAGATCGGGCTCAACCCCTAAGCCGCTGTCAGCGGCGCTCCGCCAAGCCAGCTGGTTCGAGCTGAGCGCGGACCTTTTCCGCGATGGTCAGGAGCTCTTCATGTGGCCGCCGCTCGAACTCCTCAGCGCGGAAGATACGTCCGGCGGGGTCGCCCGCATAGCTGGGCACGATGTGAACATGATAATGCGGGACCGTCTGGCCCGCGGTCACGCCGTTGTTTTGGAATACATTGAGTCCGGCAGGGTCATAAGCCTTCGCAATTGCCCTTGCGACGCGATGCACCTGCTGCATGATCGCGGCCGCCTCCGCGCTATCGAGGTCGATTAGCGTCGGGGCGTGCCGTCGGGGTATAACGAGCACGTGGCCGGTACCGTGCTGGCGAGCAGGCAGGAAGGCGAGCGACTGCTCCAACTCCTCCACAACCACAAATTGATTAAGACTCGCGATGTTGTTGCAGAAGGCGCAGCGGTCCCGCTGCGGAACATCGATCGGCATGCACGGCCTCCCTCGCGGAGCGAACATTGGCTCAACCATAATCGGGTAGGCGGGGCCGTTGCCGGCCCCGCCTACCACACCACCGGACATGCGGGTCCGCATCCGGCGGTTCACCCAGCCGCAAG
>Ga0193751_1002731_pt1 | contig 10622 bp, 10 predicted proteins | sample L1c2metaG_FD_143050 | JGI IMG/M metagenome (GOLD analysis project Ga0193751, IMG submission 143050) | Soil microbial communities from a riparian zone of the East river system, Colorado, United States - L1c2 | ecosystem: Environmental > Terrestrial > Soil > Riparian zone | place: USA: East River...
ATCGTAATTCTGAACGATCAAAGCCCAAGCGGTGTGGGCTTCCGGCAGGTTGTCGTCAAGTTCGACGGCGCGTAATGCTGCGTCGCGCGCCTTCGGCATGAACTCGGTTTGCGGAGCCCCGCTGTAACCACCGATCAAAGCGTAGGAATCAGCCAGCCCGGCGTAGGCACGGGCGTAGTTTGGATCTTTGGCGATGGCTTGCTGAAAGTAGTCAATTGCCCGCTGGAATCCCTCCGTCGTCCTCTTGTTCCAGAAGTATTGCCCTTTGAGATAGAGATCATAAGCCTCGTAGTTCTGAGCGGATAAGTCAGTCTGCGTTGGCAGCTGGACCGGCTTGTCGTTCCCGAGAGCGACTTCGATTTCAGCAGAAATCGTCTGCGCAATTTCTCCTTGCAAGACCAGCAGGTCTTTGAGTTCCCGGTCGTACTCCTGCGCCCAAACGTGTGTTTGGTCTTTCACCTGGATGAGTTGCGCCGTGATTCTCACTCGGCCGGATTCGCGGCGGACGCTGCCCTCCAACACGTATTGCACTCCCAGTTCCCGCCCGATCTGATCCAGCGCTTGCGAACTGTGTTTGTAGTGCATCGCAGAGGTGCGCCCGATCACGCCCAGGCGCTGGGCATTGATGCGTCCCATCTGTGTGATCATTTCCTCGGTCAGGCCATCACTGAAGTAGTCCTGACTTGCATCCCCGGTAAGGTTTTCGAAAGGAAGCACTGCGAGCATCAATCGCCCACTGGACGTTTGGGAGCGAGAATGCGAACGGACTCTCTCCACATAAGCACTCAGGCCGACAAGCATTGCAAGCAGGATTCCGAGGATCACCGGCCAGCGCCTATGCCGGCGCCTATGAATGATCGCTGGTGTAATGCTGAGTGGAACGGGCCCGGCCACCACTGTTCCCTGCGCGGCACCGGGCACGTCGGTCGAAGGGATCTCGGCGACAGAGGAATCCCTGAGGGCCACCGGCGCGATGAAGCGGTAGCCCATGCCGGTGACGGTCTGGACAAAACGCGGTTGTTCAGAATCGTCCTCCAGGACTTGTCGAACTTTTCGGATGGCCGCATTGATGCTGTTGTCGGTGTCGACAAATACTTCTTTCCCCCAGATTCTCTCGACAATTTGTTCACGCGTTACAAGTTGGCCGGGGTGCTCCAGCAACAACCGGAGCAGTTCCATTGGAATTCGTTCGAGTTTCAGCGACTGGCCAGAGCGGCGCAGTTCGTAAGCGCGGAGATCGAGTTCAAAACCGTCCCCGAACTTGATCAGACTTCCTGAAACCCGCCCACCCGAGCCCATGTCGGCGCACCCCAAAAGCAATGGCCTGTCATTTTACCTTGACTTGTGCGCCTCAGAGACAGGAAGACCGCTCGCTCGGTTTCCCTGGGGGACGGGTGCAAAGCTCAGAGACAGTCTGGACACTTCGCAAGGGCCGGTGTTGGTGGCCGTTTTGTCTCGACCGGAGCGAGATCGCGCCGGCAGGCGTCCCTTCCGGCAACAAGGCAACCGCCCTTGTTTCTTTAGTTTGCTCGTCTTAATGAAAAATTAAGAGAGTCTTCAGTCGCCGACTATTGGCCGAGGCGGAGAGTTCGAGCAGGATGTCGACGCAAGGTTCGTGAGGCATCCCAGGCACTCAGATTTTTTTCCCTCCTGTGATCCCCACTTAACTCATGGAGGAAATATGTTCCGGATCAGTGTCTGCGTGGCGGTTTGTCTTCTACTCACTTGCCCTGCACTCAATGCTCAACAGCAAACGGCCGCCTCGACCACCCAAGCGGTAGCGAACGCGGGTGCGCCCGCGGCTTGTCCGCAAAGTGGCCAAAAGGAGTCTGCACCGAAGTGATGGCTCCGACGTCGGTCACGCAATAACGTAACTCTGAACTATCGCGGCACGTAGCAACATCTCGACGGCGGCAGCAACTCGATCCAAGGAGATAGCAATGCGAACTGAGCGGAGAGTTCTCAGCTTTATCAGTGCGGCAGGGCTGCTGATTGCGGCAGCGTCGCAGGCCCAAATGATCGACAACACGCAGGCACCGAACACCGCCAAAGCCGGCATCAATAAGTCCCTGCTGGATGAGATTGGGGCCGGGCGCGGCGATGTAATGACGGCAGGTTCGTCCGTCTACATCATCAACCGCGATCCGTTCCGCTCCATTCGCCGCGGTCGGCAGCTCTTCCAACGTAAGTTCACGCGTACGCAAGGGCAGGGGCCCAACGAAGGCGATGGCATAGGTGACATCAACAACAATATTGCGATCGGTGCCGGTCTATCCGATAGTTGCGCCTCGTGCCACGGACGTCCCCGCGGCTCAGCGGGCGCGGGCGGTGACGTGGTCACTCGTCCGGATAGCCGCGACTCTCCCCATCTATTCGGACTTGGATTGAAGGAGATGCTCGCCGACGAGATCACGACCGACTTGCGCTCGACTCGCGATCTGGCGGTCACTCTGGCTCAGCAGATGAACCGTCCCATGACCCTAAAACTGGCGAGCAAGGGAGTGAATTATGGCAGCATCACCGGCAACCCGGATGGTTCGGTCGATACTTCGAAGATCCAGGGCGTGGATGCCGATCTGCGCGTGAAGCCGTTCTTTGCAGAAGGCAGCACTATCTCGATCCGGGAGTTCGTGGTCGGCGCCCTTCATAAAGAGATGGGACTCGAAGCTTCCGCCGATCCAGATCTGCTGGCGGCGAGCGCCGGAGGCCGTGTGGTCACACCCTCGGGAATGGTACTGGATGGGTCGAAGGACAAGTTCAGTCCGACTCCAGCCCCCGACAAAGAAAATGGAAACGAGATTGACACGTCGCTCGTCGATCATCTCGAGTTCTACCTGCTGAACTACTTCAAGCCGGGGCACGGCCAGCCAAGCCGGACGGCAGACGGCGGTCGCAAGGTGTTCAATCGGATAGGTTGCTCCTCTTGTCACGTTGCCGACCTGACCATCAATCATGACCGGCGCGTCGCCGATCTGGAAACCAACTACGACCCCGCACGCGCCTGCGGTCCGCCGCTCGACGCCTGTTTCTTCAATGCATTGTTCGCGAGCGCGTCCGCTTTCGTGCGCGAGGTCGATGACGGTTCAGGGCTACCCCACCTGAAACTGCCGCAAGAAAATTCCTTCTTAGTCAAAGATATCTTCACCGATTTCAAGCGGCACGACGTCGGGCCGAATTTCTATGAGCGCAACTGGGATGGAAGCACGCAGATCCAGTTCCTGACTCGTCCGTTGTGGGGCGTGGGCTCGACCGGACCCTACGGGCACGACGGACGCAGCATCACGCTGAACGATGTGATACTGCGCCACGGCGGGGAGGCGAAAGGGGCACGAGACAAGTACGCGGGCTTGACGAGCGACGAACAGATCGCGTTGCAGACGTTCTTGAATTCGCTGGTGCTGTTTCCGCCGGACGATACCGCGTCGAGTCTGGACCCGGGTGATCCAACGAAAACCGGCTTCCCGCAATTCGGTCACGGCAGCATCAAGTTGACGGTGCTGTTTAACGACCCTGCGGACCCGGAATAGTCATTTTCTGTGGGTGCGCCTCGATAAGAGCGAAGGCGCTGTCAAGAACAAAGATGTCCTGTGCAGTGTCGAGGCACCGCTTGCTTTGCCAGAGAGGTTGAGGAGCAAGGGCGGGTGGCTGAAATCTCCCCGGAGAATTATAAAACCAGCCTGCATCAGAACGAGACCAGAAATAACTGGAGGTGCGCCCCTTCTCGCGCTTTTCGCCGAACAGGCAATGGCTCCACCGATCACGTTAGGGATGAACTGGGACGCCGAGTTGAAGAAATGAAGACTCTGCGCCGGGCTGCCCGCTTCTCCCCAGGGGACGGCGCGCGCTATTCAGCGTTGGTAGATTCGTAGAAGAAAAAAAATCGCCCCACCGCTCGCGCTCAAATTGTTCGAGCGGCTGTCCGCAATTGTTCGCGAAACCATAAGTGCGCAGATTCAGCAGTGAGTCGAGGGTGCCACGCCATAAAATAAGAAAAGCCTTTGATCTCGTGCGGCGGCTCCACTACCCACACGTCTGCGATCGCCGTTATGATCTTCGCCAATTTGCGGGGCAGGGTGAGGATCAGGTCGGTGCGAGCGACGGTGAGGATTGTCGGCACGAAAAACGGAATGCGGAGTACGGCACGCCGTTTCAATCCCAGTTCCGACAGAGGCCTATCGACGGGAGTTTGTTGACCCTCCCAGGTCTCAACCACCGCGTGGGGCAGGTCCAGATATTGTTTCAGTGTGAAACGCCGGGCGCGGATTCGCTGCGCAGGGCCCACGAGACAAACAAAGTCTTCCTCATAGAGCACTTCGGCCTCTAAAACAGGAGGCGGGGGTTCAGCGCTGAGAGCCGTATCGATTCTTCCCGCTGCGACGTCTTCATAGACTCGATCATGCCAGGCGGATGCGTCCACTCTTACATTGCCCGCTGCGGTCCGCATATGCTCCATGAGCGGTGGCATCAGGACCATCGATGCGTGGTCCGTCATGGCCACGCGAAAACGTTCTTCGCTTCTCCTGGGATCGAAATCCTCTCCTCGGACCATAGCCTGAAGCCGAGGCATGAGTGACTCGAGCTCCCGAAGCACGCGTTCTCCCCGCACCGTGCGCTGGTAAGCACGCCCACGGCGAACAAGGAGGAGATCTCCGAACATCTCTCGTAGCCGTTCCAGCGCTCGGCTCATGGCTGGTTGACTCAAGAAACAGCGCTTCGCTGCGCGCGTTACGTGACGTTCCTCCAACAGCGCATGGAGCGCGTGCAAAAGATTCAGGTCGACGTTTCGTAAATGCACCTCACGCATGATACGTATTCTAACAATGCATGGCTCGAATGATTACCGCTAAAGTATCTTATTCTTCTGAACGGTAACGGGCCGAGTCCGATGCCAGATGCCAGATGAAAGATGACCTGCACTGGGCCGGACTCTGACTTCGAAAACAGAGGAGAACCACCCATGACAAATTCAGTGAAAAAGAGCGCGATCATCACGGGCGCCTCCGGGGGACTCGGAGGCGAAGTGGCAAGAAGGCTGGTGAGAGATGGCTTTGCCGTTGTAGTGCATTTCGCCGGCAAACCCGCTCCTGCACAAGCAGTAGTAGCCGAGCTCAAGGCCGCGGGCGGACAAGCCATCGCCGTGCAAGCGGATGTGGCAAACGCTTCGGACGTGGAGCGTCTCTTCCAGGAATCGATTGACGCTTTCGGCAAGCCAACCGTAGTCGTCCACTGCGCAGGAATCATGCCCAACCTTTTAATCTCCAGCGGCGATGTGGAGACTTTTGACAAAGTGATCGCGATCAACTTGCGCGGAACCTTCCTGGTGTTGGCACAGGCGGCCAAGCACGTTCCGGACGGCGGCCGCATCATCGCTTTCTCAAGCAGCGTCATCGCTAAGTCCTTTCCGACCTACGGCCCTTATATAGCTTCCAAGGCGGGGGTCGAGGGCTTGGTCCATGTCCTTGCCAACGAACTGCGGGGCCGAAACATAACCGTAAACGCCGTGGCGCCCGGTCCGGTCGGAACGGAACTGTTCCTCAAGGGCAAGAATGAGGCTCAGATCAACGAGTTCAAGAAACTGCCTCCACTCGAACGCTTGGGCGTGCCGGAGGACATCTCCAACGTCGTGTCATTCCTTGCTGGACCCGACGGCGGGTGGGTCAACAGCCAGGTTCTGCGCGCCAACGGCGGCTTTGCATGACGCTTGCTGACTCCACGATCTCAGTACAGCAAGAAGTCGCGGTCTGAGACCACAAGCAAATGTATTTTGATTTCACTACATCACTGACTCAATCGAAAAGGAGAACTAACCATGAAGAACATCATTGTCATCACCGGAGCTTCGAGTGGTTTCGGCGCCTTAACGGCACGCGCGTTGGCAAAGGCAGGTCACACCGTGTACGCGAGCATGCGGGAGACCAAGGGCCGCAACGCGCCACAGGTTAAGGAATTGGAAAAGTACGCGGCCGAGCATTCGGTGGACCTGCGTCCGATCGAACTGGATGTTGCGTCGCAGGAGTCCTGTAACACCGCCATCCAGGAAATGATCGCCAAGAACGGTCGCCTCGATGTGGTGATCCACAACGCCGGACACATGGTTTTTGGTCCTGCCGAAGCCTTCACGCCCGAACAACTCGCTGAGCTGTATGACGTGAACGTACTGAGTACCCAGCGTGTGAACCGCGCGGCCCTGCCTCAGTTGCGCAAACAAAGAAGGGGTCTTGTGGTTTGGGTCTCGAGCAGCAGTAGCGCGGGAGGCACTCCGCCCTATCTGGCGCCTTACTTTGCAGCGAAGGCCGGGATGGATGCATTGGCCGTAGTCTACGCTCGCGAATTGACACGTTGGGGTATCGAGACCTCGATTATCGTTCCCGGAGCCTTCACCGGCGGCACGAACCACTTCGCGCATGCCGGATCGCCCGACGACAAAGCCCGGGTCGCCGAATACGAAGCGGGTCCTTACAAGGGTTTCGCGGACGACGTGGTCAAAGGCTTTTCCTCCATCGTGCCGCCTGACGCGAATGTGGAGGGGGTTGCGGACGCTATCGTCAAAGTGGTCGACACCCCGTTTGGCAAGCGACCGTTCCGGGTGCACTATGACCCGACGCAGGACGGAGCGGAAGTAGTCAATATGGTTTCGGACCGGGTCCGTGCCGAGCTTCTTCGTCGGATCGGCCTCGCCGACGTGCTGACGCCGCGGGACCTCACTTCTCAATCAAAAAAAGCGGCCTAGCCGCATCGCGGGGTGAGGTACTTTGGAACGGAGGCTCTAGGACGACTCGCGTTATATCGGGCGGCGGAGGTGGGCCGCTCGTCGGCCCCCACCGGGGATGCAAGTTTTTGGAGGCGGGTGGGCCACTTTAACGAGGAAGTATAACGCGGGTGTCTTTGAGCGTTGACACGAAATAACAGGGGGTGCGCCCCTTCTCGCGCTTTTCGAGAAGGGGCCCGCCCCAACTGCCGGGCGCCCCACACATTCGCGTCCTTTGCGAATGAATGGGCTGCTGTCGGGTGGCCCCAGGCTTTTGATTTTCGCTAGCACAGGCAACACAGAGGGTGCCCCATCCTTCGCGCGCTTTTTGCGAAGGGTGGGCGGCAGACTGATGGCAGAATGGGCACGCCCTTCATACCGATCGAGCCGGAAATCGGCGGAGTTGGTAGAAACTCGCAAATCAATTCTTAGTTGTCATCCTGAACGTAGCAGAACGATTCGCGAAGCGAGTCGTTCTGCGAGTCGAAGGACCCCTACATTCATCGGTCGCCGGTAGCATCGGTTTTTGACAACGCACGAATAGGCACAATCTCTGAGCGAGACGCAGGACCTGCTTGACAGCGCGCAGTGAGTCGCTTGCGCGTAAAACGGAGCAGCATATCTCCTCGCGAAACGAATTGCGCTAACGAAACACTTTCCAAACCAGAGCGACGACCGCCGCCCCCGCAACTATGACTCCGAATATTTTAGCGAGAGCGGTAAACGACCACTCCCATTTTTCCCACCAGGGTTTTACGTTCAATAGGCCAGTAGTTACGCGCGACGCTTCGGAAATTGGCCCGGATTGTTATACCATCCCTTGCCAAGTGCCTTCTCCTCCTCGGCGTTTTGAACCGTTACCGTGCCTTTTCCTGGGTGGTATTTGACCTTCGGGAATTCCTGATATACGTATTCGCTCAAGTCATCCCTCCTCATCAACTTGGTTTGTATTTTGCTTTCGCCTTCAAGTAAGCATTCGTCTTGCGTGCTTTTTGCACGGTTGCTGCCATCACTTGTTCATATTTATCCGTAAGGTCCTCAGAGATGTTGATCGGATTCCCCGGAACACTTTGTATGCACAAGTGCCGGATTCCCTCCTCAATTGTTTTTCCTACTGCAAGCATGAAAAGCAGGCCTGGAACATGTGTAAAAAAGCTGTGCCAACCGCCTTGCGAGCTTTCGTAAGGATCATTGAGTGCGATCTGCGCGCGCACCGGTCGCTCGACCGTTACGACGAGATATACATTTTTCGGGAATCCACCTTCCCCCCGAAGCCACTTCCGAATCTCCCCAGAATACGGACCCAGTTCAATTCGGGGCTCAACTCTGCCTGCCATCCACGGATATACGGATGCCTTCCAAAACAGGCCGAGAGCGAAGTGGGCAAGCTTGTCTACCTTGATTTCGGGATTATTTGCCGCGTAATAGAGCGCCATTCCGTCCTCATCGTAATCGGGCGGCAACTTTGTCAGCATGTCGTAGAGTGGGAACGCCCGCTCCCACGTTGCAAGCTTGTCGGCGATCCATGCCTCACCTCCATTATTCAAAACATCCTCGCAGCCCTTGCAGAGAAGATAATCCTTTGTTTGTCGATCGGTGGGCAGTAAGAAACCGTCGCCATATCTTATGGGGTGATGCTCACCTTTATGGCAATACTGGTACAACGCCCTTGGCATAAGGTGACTCAATACCAAGTCCTTTTCTAGTAGGCACATCTTGCAAACGCCGCGCTTCATTCAACGGCCTTTCACCATGAGACAGACTTGCACGACCGTGAGCACCAAGATCACCATGGTGAGGGCAAGGTTAATCATCCACAAACGAGAACTGGATCTATCCAAGCGCAATACGGCTTTTCCGAGCGCGGCAACCGCCCGTCTCAACTCGAAATCATGAACATTTGAACCGGTAGTCCGATCTGCCAGGACTTCGTCAAACCGCTTCTCAAGATCATCAGGCATTTGTCCTCCGTTTTAGGGAACCAAACTTACCGCCGGGGGCGCCCCTTCTCGCGCTTTTCAAGAAGGGGCCCCGCACTGTCCCCTAAGCCAGCAGTTCCCACCCCACATCAAGCGCAGCCCCCAGCTTCTTCCATGTACCGACAGACCCGGTCTTACGGTTAGTCTCAATCGCCGCAATCAGCGCGCGCGATACTCTTGCCTTCTTCGCGAGCTGCTCCTGAGTAAGCTTGCGATGCTCGCGCCAGATACGGAGCGCATGCTCTCCCTTAAGTCTGCGCTCGGTAATCTCCAGTGGGATGAGTTCGTCCGAGCCATCTTCCAGACGCGCTTTGGCGGCATCGTACGCCTTCACATCAGCAAGCATTTCCGTATTTTCCATAAGCCTTTAGCGCGCGCCGCACACGAAGTCCGAACCTCACGCCCTCCTCTTCATCATCACACTTTTCTTGTACTGCCGTCACAGACACCGAATCGCAATCGCGCAATAATTCACCGACAGTGCAGCATCGAGAACTGTGCCCGTCTCCAGAGACGGACCCAAAATCCGCCGCAAAACCATTTTCGGCGGCTCTTTGACAAGTACACGATAAGTGGACAATAAGCGGTTAGAAGCGGCGCCGCCGCACCCCGAAAAGTGCACGCCAAATCGCAGAAAACCCAGCTAAGTCCTTATTCATGTAGTTGATAGAGTTAAGTACTTTAATTAGAATAACTTAGCGGGAATTGGGGGGGGGGGGGGGGGGGGGGGGACACCACCAACCCGGCGCAAAAGACCCCCACCAAGTGTTCACCTGCGGCGACGGTTTGGTTTCACGCAAGCCTGCCAGCTCCTTCAACGCGGTGTAAAATTAAAGCTCGCGAATATCCGCGCTGATTTTTCCGCGCTTAATTCAGATTCCGTCCTGGAAAGGATCTCCTATGGCAACCATGGAAGCCCCGCCGCGCCTGCAACTCCGCCTTCACGAAGGTGCGTTCAAGAATGAGCCGTTCGTCGACTTCAGCAAAGAAGAGAACGTGCGCAAGATGCGCTCCGCCATCGACAAAGTGCGTGGCCAGCTGGGCCGCGAGTATGACCTGATCATCGGCGGCAAGCGCATCAAGACATCCGACAAGATTCGTTCCATCAATCCCGCCAAACCTTCGCAGGTGGTCGGTATGCACCAGAAAGCGGGCAAGGAGCACGTCGATCCCGCCGTCCACGCCGCACTGAAAGCTTTTACTAACTGGAGCCGCACTTCAGTCGAGGAGCGTGCATCGCTCTTGTTCCGCGTGGCCGATGTGATGCGCGAGCGCAAGCTTGAATATATGGCTTGGCTGGTGTTCGAAGTTTCCAAGAACTGGGCCGAAGCCGACGCCGATATCTCCGAGACCATCGATTTCTGCGAGTTCTACGCGCGCGAAGCCCTGCGCTTCTCGAAGGCCGAGCCGCCCGTGCAACTGCCGGGCGAGCGCGATACGCTGACATATATTCCGCTCGGTGTTGGCGCCGTGATTCCGCCGTGGAACTTCGCCTGCGCCATCATGGCCGGCATGACGCTCGCCTCGATCGTCAGCGGCAACACCGTCGTTCTGAAGCCGTCCAGCGATTCGCCGACGATTGCGGCGAAATTCGTTGAGCTGCTAGAAGAGTGCGGAATGCCCGAAGGCGTCGTGAACTTCTGTCCCGGCGGAGGCGTGACCTTCGGCGACGCGCTGGTAGCGCATTCAAAAGTTCGCTACATCGCTTTCACCGGTTCGCGCGAGGTTGGATTACACATCAACCAGACCGCAGCCAATCAGCAGCCGGGCCAGCTCTGGATCAAGCGCACCATCCTCGAAATGGGCGGCAAAGACGCCATCATCGTCGATGCCGACGCCGATATCGATTCCGCCGTAGAAGGCGTAGCCACGGCCGCTTTCGGCTTCCAGGGCCA
>Ga0193751_1002732_pt1 | contig 10622 bp, 8 predicted proteins | sample L1c2metaG_FD_143050 | JGI IMG/M metagenome (GOLD analysis project Ga0193751, IMG submission 143050) | Soil microbial communities from a riparian zone of the East river system, Colorado, United States - L1c2 | ecosystem: Environmental > Terrestrial > Soil > Riparian zone | place: USA: East River...
AGTACCGGTCTCCACGAGAGGCGCGCGAAAGCGCTCACCAATGCGATTCTGGCCGCCAATGCCGATGGCATGCGGCTCGACGACTATCCAGTCGGCGCGCTGGCACAGGCAATCGGAGCGCTCAAGGAGACAAAGAATCCGACGGCCGAGCAGCTGGCAACGGCCGACGTCATTCTCACGGCCTCCTACACATCGCTCGGTGAGGATCTGCTCACTGGTCAGGTCGATCCGCGCACAGTGGCGCAGGCATGGCACGTCGATCCTGAGGAGGAAAATGTCGACAGCGCCCTGGTGAGGAACCTGCGCTACGAGCAGCTGGACAAGGCACTCGCAACGATGCGTCCCACCGATGAAGACTACGCGGGCTTGAGCAAGCAGCTTCAGAACTATCGTGTAATCGTCGCGAAGGGCGGTTGGCAACCAATTCCGGCGACCGGTAATCTGAAGCCGGGAGCGACCGGGAACCCGGCCGTGTTGGCGGCGGTGCGAAACAGGCTCGCAGTCGAGGGAATCGTTCCGGCGCGCGGCGCCAACAATGCGTCCATGATTCAATCGCCCCAAGGAGCCGGTGCGCCGTCGGGAACAACGTACGATCACGATCTGGCGGCCGCCGTCGCACTTTTTCAGACGCGCCATGGCATCAATGTCGACAGCGCACTCGGCAAGGAGACGGTCGAATCCATGAACGTACCGGCGAGCTACAGGCTCGCGGAGATCGCGGCGAACATGGAGAGGTACCGTTGGCTCCCGAGGAGTTTTGGCAAGCGCTACATCTTCGTGAACGTTTCGGCGTTCAAGCTCGAAGCGTATGACAGCGGGGCGAAAACCCTCGAAATGAAAGTCATCGTCGGCGAGGAATACCAGGACAAGGCCACGCCGGTCTTCGCTGACTCGATGGAGACCGTGGTCTTTCGCCCGTACTGGAACGTCACCCCCGATATCGCCGCTAAAGAGATTTTCCCGAAGGGCGCCGCCTACATGGCGCGCGAAGACATGGAGACCTATCAGGAGAATGGCCAGACGCGCGTTCGTCAGCGTCCCGGTCCCAAGAACGCACTCGGATTCGTGAAGTTTCTTTTCCCGAACGACTTCAACATCTACCTGCACGACACGCCCAACCATGAATTGTTCAAGCAGGACGTGCGCGCGTTCAGTCACGGCTGCATAAGAGTCGAAAAGCCGGCCGAACTGGCGCAATGGGTTCTGGGATGGCCCGCGGACAAGGTGCAGAGTGAGATGGACAACCCACCCGACAACAAGTCGGTCAAGGTGCCGCAGAAGATCCCGGTTTACATCACTTACTTCACGACCTACATCAACGACGGTCAGCTCTACTTCGGAAACGACCTTTACAACCGGGATGACAAGCTCGTGCCTGTCGTCATGTCGGGCGCGATGCCGAGCAAGGGAATCGTTGACGCGATTCAGGCGCTGCGGAGGATCGCGAGCGCCTGACTTTCCTACACATCGGTTTGCTGGCGACAGAGTTGCGGTAAGAACGCCACCCGATGCCCATCACGTACACGATCTCCCGTGAGGAACGGCTGATAAAGGCGTACGCGACCGGAGTCATCCGCGCGGACGATCTGCACCCTTTCCTGGACGCACTGCTCGCGGACCCTGATCTCCGGCCGGGGTTGCGCGGTCTCTACGACGCGAGCGACGCCGCGCCCGATATCACGGTCCTCCAGCTCGCGGAAGTCGCGAGCAGAGTGCTGCAGCTCATCAACCGTGGGCTGGGACGGATCGCGATCGTAGCCAAGATGTCAGCGACTTACCGGGTGTCGAAAACATTTTCCGTCCTTGCGCGCGCGTTGGGAATCGACGTCGAAGTATTCACCGAGCATCACGTCGCAGAAGCGTGGCTTGAGGAAGTGACGGGACATTCCGATACCGGAGAAACGCCCCTGCCTCGCTAGCGCGCCAGCGCTTGTGGCGACGGGTCGATACGCCCGCCGGTCTCTGCGTCGAAGATGTGTACGCCTTCGGGACGAACCCGAATCGAGACGATGTCGCCGGGCTTAATCAGCTCCTGGGGCGGAGCGACTGCGACCAATCGATCCCCGCCCGAGAGCGTGACGTAGACAATCTGCTCGTTCCCCATTGGTTCGACGACGCCCACTTCGGCCTTCGGCCTGTTCTCGCCGTCACCGCTGACCTCGATGTGCTGGGGGCGTACGCCGAGGAACACGCGGCCGCGGGAGTCACCGCAGGGAACGTCGAGCGTTAGATCAATCCCCTTGAACGTGCACATCCCTATCCGGCCGGCAACGACCTCTGTGCGTTGAATCACTCCCTCGATGAAGTTCATCGCCGGACTGCCGATGAATCCGGCGACGAATTTGTTCCCGGGACGGTTGTATAGCTCCATAGGCGTCGCGATCTGCTGAAGCACTCCTTCCTTGAGCACCGCGATGCGGTCGCCGAGCGTGAGCGCTTCCGACTGATCGTGGGTGACGTACACCATCGTCGCGCCGAGCTTGCGATGCAGTCGCGCCAGCTCGACGCGTGTTTCGACGCGGAGCTGCGCGTCGAGATTGGAGAGCGGCTCGTCGAACAGAAATGCCAGCGGCTCGCGTACGATCGCGCGGCCGAGTGCGACGCGCTGGCGTTGCCCTCCCGAGAGCTGCGCCGGTTTTCTGTCGAGCAGGGCCTCGAGGCCGAGCGACGCGGCGATCGCATCGACGCGCTCCGCGATCACCGCTGGCGGCTGTTTTCTGATGCTGAGTCCGAAGCCGAGATTCTCTCGCACGGTCATGTGCGGGTACAGAGCATAGTTCTGGAAGACCATTGCGATGTCACGCTGCTGCGGCGGGAGGTCGGTGACGTCGCGTTCGCCGATGCGAATCACTCCGTCGCTCACGCGCTCGAGGCCGGCCATGAGTCTGAGTACCGTCGATTTACCGCTGCCCGATGGGCCGACCAGAACAAGCAGCTCGCCATCCGCGGCTTCGAGGCTCAGATCACGGGCGGCGATGTAGCCGTTCGGATAGGTCTTGTCGACGTGCTCCAGAGCTATTCGGGCCATTCAAATCTCCTGAGTAACTGCAACTGAACAGGCGAGAGGTCCCAGTAGGTAAGTTGTCAGTGATTCAGTTCACTACGCCCCGACTTACCGCTGTGGCATTCAGGGCACAAGCAGTTGCTTGTGTCTTGATCCTACCGAGATAAGTCGGGGCGTAGTGAACTAACAAACTCGCATCTCTGCTACCGGGACCTCTCGCCTATTCAGTTGCAGGTGTGGTTCTCATCCTTTGACCGCCCCAGCGGTAAGTCCCTGCACGATCCGCCGTTGAAACACGAGAACCATAGCCGCGACGGGCGCCGTCGCAACGACCGCCGCCGCTAGAATCTCTCCCCACGGAACCTGGTACTGCCCCCGAAACAGCGCGATCGCAACCGGCACCGTCTGCCGCTCGGGGCCCAGCGTGAACGAGAGCGCGAACAGGAACTCGTTCCAACAGTAGATAAAAGTCAGAATTCCGGTTGTCGCCAGGCTCGGCACGGCGAGCGGGAGCAGAATTTTCGTGAAGCTCTGTCGTCGCGAGGCACCGTCGACGTGGGCCGCCTCCTCGAGATCCTTGGGAATCTGTCGGATGGAACCGGTCAAAACCCAGACTGTGAGTGGCATCGCGAACGTCATGTACGGCATGATGAGACCGGGATACGTGTCGATCAAATGGAGCGAGCGCAGCAGCAGGTACAGCGGGCTCACGATCGAGATCTGCGGGAACATGGTCACCGCCAGAATGAATCCCATGATCGGCGCCTTGCCGCGGAATTCGATCCTGGCGAGAGCATAAGCCGCGAGCGTCCCGACGATCAGGCAAAAGATTGTCGTCGTGCCGGCAACGACGAGGGAGTTACGGATCGGCGTGATGAAATCGCGCTCGGTGAACAGCGCGCGGTAGTGATCGAAGATGAGATGCTGCGGCCACAGTGAGGGATCGCGAAACAGGGCGGCGTCGGAGGTGAGGGACGCGACGATCGCCCAGTAGAACGGGAAGAGCGTAAACAACATTAGCACGATCAGCGCCGCACCGAATAACCAGCTCTGCCAGCGGAAGTTCTTCATTCTTCTCCCCCGAGGCGCACGCCTAGTCCTCGCACGTAGAAGATCGCGAGGCCGAAGGTTATCGCGAAGATCACTACGGAGAGCGCCGAGCCGTAGCCAAATCGCAGATTCTGGAGCAGCGCGTTGAAAGTGTAGAGCGCGACCGGCTCCGTGGATGTTCCCGGGCCTCCGCCCGTGAGCACGTAGATCAGATCGAAGACGCGGAATCCGTCGAGCGTACGGAAGATGAGCGTGACGAGAATGGCCGGCTTGAGGAGTGGCAGCGTGATGTGCCGGAGTTGCCACCAGGCGTTGGCTCCGTCGACGGCAGCAGCCTCGTAAAGAGTCAGGTCGATATTCTGTAGCCCTGCCAGGAGCAATAGCGCAACGAACGGAGTCGTCTTCCAGACGTCGGAAAGAATCACGGGCACCCACGCTGTCGACGTCTGGATGAACCAGACCATTGGCTGCTTCAGAATTCCCGCATCGACCAGCAGTGCGTTGGCGATTCCGCCCTGTGACTCGAAGATGAAGCGCCAGAGGAGGGCGGCCACGACAGTCGGAATCGCCCATGGGACGAGTACCGCTGCGCGCACGAAACCGCGCCCGCGAAATACGCGATTCATGGCGAGCGCAAGGAACAGTCCGATCACGAGCTCCAGGGAAATCGAGACGACGGTGAAGAACGCCGTGTGACCGAGTGCCGCCCAGAAACGCGGATCCTTGGCGATCTCCACGTAATTGGCGAGACCGACGAATGGCTTCCCTAGCCACGGCATTCTCAGCTCGTGGAGGTGGAGCGATTCCCAGAATGTCCAGCCGAGCGGAAAGATCGCGATGAGGGCGATGACCGACAGCGCGGGGGCGACGAGGGTCCAGCCGAGCCGAGCCTCGTGGCCGAGGCGGGAGATTTTTTTCACCGCAGTCGTGTCATTCGGCGTGACCCGCCGTGGTGCTTGCCGTGGGCGATGCACTCGATGGTGTCGATTCTGTCGCGCCACCCGACATGAGCTTGCGCATCCCCGTTCTTTCGATGAGCGCGTTTATCTTCGCGGCTGCCGAGTTGAGCGCCTCCCTCGGCTCCGCTTGCCGCACGAGCGCGCGGTGCAGCTCGATCTGGAGGATCTCCGAAAGCTCCGTATAGATCGGCGTTACGGGTCGGGGCGTCGCACTTTCGATTGCCCGCCGGGCGTTGTCGAGGGGAATCGCGACAGCGCCACGCAGACGCGCGTCGTCGTATAGTGCCGGGCGCGTCGGATACTGCCCTACCGCCTGCGCACGCTCCAGCATCTGTTCTGGTGCAGTGAGATAGGCGATGAGTTTGTAAGCGACGTCCGGGTGTTCGGTGTATGCGTTGATCGCGAGCTGGGCGCCACCGAGTGCGGCTGTGGAGTGTCCGTTGGGAGCGGTGCCCGAAGCCGGCATCGGGGAAACGGCAAATTTGCCCGCCACTTTGGATTGTCCGGTGTCGCTCATCGCCGCGACGGGGTACGGCCAGTTCCGCATGAACGCAGCGTTCCCGTTCTGGAAAGCGAAGCGCGCTTCCTCCTCGTGCCACGTGAGCACGTCGAGTGGAGCGACCTGCGTCCCGTACAGCTCGTCGCGCATGAACTCGAGCGCGCGCACCGCCTCGGGGCGATTCACTACGACCTCGCCCTTGTCATCGATGATTCGCCCGCCGAACGCTCCCAGATATTCCACGAAGCCCGTGATCAGGCCTTCATAGCGCGCGCCCTGCCAGACGATTCCGTACCGCGGGCCACCACGGCGCGCCATCGCAGTTTGCGCGCTCTTCACCATCTCCTCGAGGGTCTTGGGCTCATTTGGAACGAGATCGGTGCGGCGATAGAGGAGCCCAACGTCCGCGAACCACGGCAGGGCATAAAGTTTTCCGGCCCATGTGTTCGCAGTAATTGTCGCGGGAAAGAACTCGGCTCGCGGCGGCCCGTACTTGTCGAGCGGGAGCACCCACCCTGCGGCTGCAAACTCTGGAGTCCAGACGACATCGAGCTGAAGGATCGAGGGATTTCCGACCCGCGCGTTGAGCCACTGCACATAGAGCTGATGCCGTTGCGACGCGTCGTCTGGCGTGCGTTGCAATTCAACGCGGATCCCCGGGTTCAGCGCCATGAAGCGAGTCAATTGCTTCTGAACTAGTGTCCCCTCGGCTCCAAGCGCGGAGCCGGAGAAAGTGAGAACCGTCTCGTTTGGGTTGGAAGTCCGCGCGCAAGCCGCAAGAAAGCCCGCGAAAACGAGCGTCGCCAGTAGCCTGACCTTCACGAGATACAAGACAGGGAAGGAGGCCCGGTGTCCTCGGAGGGGCACCCACAGCAAGAGCCAGCCGTTTGGGCGCGCCAGCGCGCCCCAACGGCGGGCGTGCGAGGACACTGCCCCGCAGAGGACACCGGGCCGACTGACCGGAGCAGCGTCACTGAATGCGCGAAAGGATAAACTGCACCGCGAGATCCGTGACATTCCATAACTGAACGTCGGTGCTGGCTCCATATCGGATCGGCTTGAGCGTCCTGCCGCTGATCTCGTAGCTCCACAATTCATTGTGCTTCAAACCAGACGCCTCCACCGCGGTATTGACGCGCCGCAATGCGTCGCGCATCTCGGCGACGTAAGCTGTCAACGTCGGATCCCGCGGCTTGCCGCCAGCATCTGTCGCGCCCGAGATCTGATTGGCGAGCCCGAGCAGTACGAGATTCACTTCCCTGCCCCACACGACTCGCGGCGAGTGGTAGGTATCCCTGCGGAACGCTTCCCACACGCTCGCAGGCGCGTAAGCATCGTTGGCGACGAGCGGACCGAGTCCATCGACGAGCAATCCGACGGGATAGGCACGCGTGATCGCGCGGACGTCTCGCGCCACCCCGCTCAGTGCCGCGCCCGTCGTGTCCCTGCCATCTCGCAGGAAGAGCCAGGTCGCAGGGTCGGTGTTGACGACCGGGATCGGGCGACCTGCGGAATCCAGCGAGATTGCGAGGAACTCGAGCGGCGATTTGTCGGCGCCCGTCGCGGCCAATACGCCTTGCCAGTAAGCGCGTTCCGGCGCCGGAAGCCATTGGAGCTTTGCCCCGACCCTGGTCTGGATCTCCTCCGGCGTGAGCGAGACGACGAAGTGCCGCCCAGCTCCTCTCCAGTTCTGGATCGCACGTTGGAAGAACGCCTGATCGTGCACAAAATCGCCAAGCGGAGTGTTGGCCACGCCGGGCGCGAGTGCGGCGAGCTGCTCGTTTGAAAAACCGATCGCCTCGAGCGCGGTAAGAATCTCGCCGATTGATTGGAGCGCACGCGGAACCCAGATGGCGTTGATGTCCATCTCGAAGCGGCCATTCGCGTAGCCGGCGTTGCTGTCCCGCCAGCTGATGGAGCGCCAATGGGTCGAATCGAGTCGCGGCGAGCCGATGAGATTCTGAACGGCTGGATCGCGCGCGTAAGGAGCGGCGAGCGTCGCCACGAGTCCGAGCTCTCTGAGAAGAAGCCTGATGCGCGGCCCCCTCCCGTCCGACGAATCCATGAGAAACGCTTTCTTTCGCGCGGGCGACACCGCGGGATTACCGAGGTAACGCGCCACGACGACCGGCAGCTGGAATTCGTCGTCGCGCATGTGGTAGTTCTCGCGCACCTTTTGCAAATCCGGTAGCAGCTCCCGCGCGTGTGTGAGGGCGGTGTCGGCCGCTGCTCGACTTCCCCGCCGGATCAGACGGAAATACTCCGCCATGTGCGCGTTGTACTCGGCGGAATTCTCGCGAATCGCCTGCCCGCCCAGCGCCTCCTCGTGACTGACATCTCCTTCCGGCCCAAGTTTTCTCAGCGCGCTCGCGATCACGAACTCCGGCATCGCATCGGTCCAGACAGGTTGCATCATGAGGGAGGTCATCATCATGTCGCGGCCAAAGTACGTCGCGTAGTTGGGGAGTCCGGCCATCAGCTTCTCTTTGGAGCTGAGAAGCTCCGTCCCGCGCGCGTCGCGCTCGAGCTGCCTATAACGGCTCACCGTCGCGGCGGCATCCGCATTTTTGCCGGCATTGCCGCGTGCGCGATCGGCGGCGACTCGCGCGTCATTTAGAAATCGAAGAAACGCGGCGTTGAATATCTGATCGCGTGCGAGCGGAGTAAGCGGCGGCGCGTCGGTCGTCACGCGAACTGTAAATCGGATTGGATGAGTAGAATTGGCGCGCATCGAGACTATGGGCAGCGTCACCAGGATCGATGCGTCGTCTGGAACAGGGCTCAGATCGAGCTGAAGATTCGTTTTTCCGTCGAGGGTCGTCTGGAATGCTGACACGCCGCGCCGCTCACGCACGCCCGTTGTAATGAGATCGGGCTCGAGCCTTGCCCGCACATCCGACGTCAGCCCCGCGTTGAAGAACCCCAACTGTCGCTGCCGCTCGGCCGGATCGAGACGATCCAGATTTGCGATAAGCTCCTCCTGCTCGCGGAGCCTGAACGTCGGCCAGTCGAAGAGCTCGAGCTCGCGCCCCGAATATCCCAGATCGCGCTCGACCCGCATTGAGCCGAGGAGGATCCACCCGATCAGGATCTGTGGGGTATTCGCGACCAACTGGTACTCGATTGTGCGGCGATTGCCAGCCTGGGAAATGATGGCGTCAGGGGATCCCCACTCGAGGCGAATCGGCTTGCCGGCCCCATCACGGACGGTGAACCCGACGCTCTCGTTCACGGCGTCCGGCAGGAGATTCACGACCCGTCCGCTTCGCGCGTCGAGGTAGATCTGTACGACATTTCCCTTGGTGTCTCGAAAGAAACGTGTCTGGTAGCCCTGGTACGCTGCGGGATCGTCGAGGCCGGCCTCCGGGAATGCAAGGACCGGCTGCACGGTACGGGTCTGCGCCGCTATCGAGCCTGCATTGACCGCCAACAGCGTAAGCAACGCGCTGGTGAGGCCGCGCACCGCGTTGAACGTGCTCATTATTGGAATCCCCGCCGATTCACACGAGAGGAGTGCTGGCAGAGGATGGCCCGTTACGGCGCTTCGGGTCAAGAGTGTCGCGAGGTCCTCGAGCCTACTTGAACACGCTTGCCCTCGTCCAGACAACGATGGACGCGCAATTGTGCCCGCCCTGATTGAAGTAGGCTGGTGTCCCACCTCCCTGATAAACCTCAATCCCAAGTATCTCGCTCTTTTTGAGGACAGAGTTCAGTTGCCGTCCCTGTTCCATTGCTATTTGCGAAAGCCTCTTGTTGTAGTCGTTGTCCCCAACAGTTCCGATCGTCTCGAGTGCTCCATTCCCCCACGGAAGCCCGTCGACAAAATACTGAACGCAGCCGTATGTCGGGTTTAGCATGCTACCACCAGCCCGAGGGCTCGCCACTACATCTTCGCCATACTTGTCGACGCCGACACGAAGGCCGGGAATGCCGCGCAGTAGATCTGTGAACTGAAAGTCGCTCATCCGGTTTATCTGGTCGGCCGTCAGATAGTGTCCGACGCTGTGCTGGGATCGTTGGAAGAAACCCACGTGATCCAGCGCATGATCTCGCTGCTCGGCCGTCACGACCACGGGGGCTAGTGCTGCGCCCACGGGGTTGCTATCTGGCGCGGAAGCCGGCTGTTGACTTGCAACGAGCGCAGAATCGACTATCAGACTCAACACGGCAAGGAATGCCGTCCAGCAAGCGGATTTGCCCACGTTGCCTCCTGACAGAGCGTGCAACCTGGCGCTCATTCCCGCAAGCCTGCTTGCGCACGCACGCTTGCCAGTTATCGTACCGCGATGCTTTCGACTAACGTCCCTTCGAAAAGCTATTGACCTCCCTCGACCTCGCGCTCGTCGGCAACGGCAGCATTGGCGCACTGATCAACGGCCAGGGTGCCGTCGTGTGGTGCTGTTTTCCGCGCTTCGATGGCGACCCCGTGTTCTGCTCGTTATTGGCCGGCGACGCGACGCGCGACGAACGCGGCACATTCACGATTGAGCTGCAGGGGGCGGCCAAAATCGAGCAACAGTATCTCACCGATACTCCGATACTCGTCACCCGCTTTTACGACGCGAAGGGAGGCGGAGTCGAGATCACCGATTTCTGCCCGCGCTACGAGAACAACGGCGAATTGTTCTGTCCGAAGTTGATAGTGCGACAGGTGAGGCCGATCGGCGGCCAGCCGAACATCCGCGTTCGCGTCGATCCGGCCGCCGACTATGGCTGCGGGAAACGCCAGCACGGCGTCGGCACAAATCACATCAGCTACGCGGGCGAGCAGGCACTCCGACTCACGACCAACGCTCCGACCGAGGCGATCGTCGACCGGACGATGTTCCATGTCCACGAAACCATCACCTTCATGTTTGGACTCTACGACCCCATCGCGGGGGACGTGACGAGTACGGGCACCACGATGCTCGAGCGAACTACGGCGTATTGGCGCAATTGGGTGCGCTCGCTGCACTCGCCCGTCGAATGGCGTGACGCCGTAATCCGCGCTGCGATTACGCTGGAGCTGAATGTCTACGAGCCTACGGGGGCCATCATCCCCGCGATTACGACCTCGATCCCCGAAGCTCCCAACACGGGCCGCACCTGGGATTACCGCTACTGCTGA
>Ga0193751_1002733_pt1 | contig 10620 bp, 7 predicted proteins | sample L1c2metaG_FD_143050 | JGI IMG/M metagenome (GOLD analysis project Ga0193751, IMG submission 143050) | Soil microbial communities from a riparian zone of the East river system, Colorado, United States - L1c2 | ecosystem: Environmental > Terrestrial > Soil > Riparian zone | place: USA: East River...
CCTTGCCTTCGCTTAGCGGTACCGCTCCCCTGGCCCGCAGAGGACTTTCACCTCCGAGAACGAATGCATGTCCGGCGTACACAAAGAGGGGGGCCGGCACAAGCCGGCCCCCCTCTTTACATCAAGTCAAGCGACTGTGGCACTAGGTGACATTCGCCTGCTCCTCGGTGCATGGGCTTGTGTACGGTACGCCGTTGCCAGGCGGGGGCGTGTATGTCGCCTGGAAGTAAACGGTGCCTGACGTGCCCCCCGTGCCCACTTCCAAGCCGCCTGGGAAGTTCGACGGTGGCGCCACGCCGGCGGTGACGCTGAGGGGGCCGGACGTCGCGAGAAGCACTGAGGTAGGACCGGAGCACGCATTGGAATAGGCCTTGTACGTCACGGTGCCGCTGGCGTCCGCAGTCAGACCGGTCATGACGTCCTGCACGAACAGGTTTGTGACCTGCTGGAAGACAGTGATCGGCTCGGCTGCGCAGCCGCTGCTGGCGGCGGCGTTGTTGCTGTCAGCAGCCTGCGACGCGACCCAGTAGAACGTCCCAGCCGTACTGACCTTGGTGCCGGTCGTGCTGTAGGTACCGGAGTTGAGCGTGCCGGGGCCGCTGAAGACCGACCCAGTGCAGTTGTTGCTGCTGTACAGGGTGAAGGTCACGGCACCGGTCGGACTGTCACCGCCGGAGACCGTTGCGGTATCGGCGAAGGTGGTGCTGTTCACCGTGCCCGTGGTCGGGCTCTGGGTGGTAGCGACCGTTGGCTGAGCCGGGCTCACGGTGATCGGCTCGGCGGAGCAGACGCTGCTGGCGGCGGCGTTGTTGCTGTCCGCAGCCTGCGACGCGACCCAGTAGAACGTCCCAGTCGACGTCACCTTGGTCCCCGTGGTGCTGTAGACACCGGCGTTCAAGGTGCCGGGGCCGCTGAAGACCGACCCGGTGCAGTTGTTGTTGCTGTAGAGGGTGAAGGTCACGGCACCGGTCGGACTGTTACCGCCGGAGACCGTTGCGGTATCGGCGAAGGTGGTGCTGTTCACCGTGCCCGTGGTCGGGCTCTGGGTGGTAGCGACCGTTGGCTGAGCCGGACTCACAGTGATCGGCTCGGCGGCGCAGCCGCTTCTGGCGGCGGTGTTATTGGCGTCCGCAGCCTGCGACGCGACCCAGTAGAAGGTCCCAGTCGTGCTGACCTTCGTGCCGGCGGTGCTGTAGGTACCGGCGCTCAAGGTGCCGGGGCCGCTGAAGACCGACCCGGTGCAGTTGTTGCTGCTGTAGAGATTGAAGGTGACGGCGCCGGTTGGGCTGTTGCCGCCGCTGACGGTGGCCGTGTCCGTGAAAGTGGTGCTGTTGACCGTACCCGTGGTCGGGCTCTGGGTGGTAGCGACGGTCGGTACGCCGGCGACGTTCACGCAGTAGGTACCCATCGTCACACTAAAGTCATTCGTTGCGATGGAGTTGTCGGTGTTCTGGGTGACGTCGATCTGGGTCGCGTCGGCCGGAACAAAGCCGCCTCCCCCGTTGTAGACGTCGTAGATGTTTACGCAAACCTTCGTAAGGTCCGAAGCTTTCGCGTACGTGTGGGAGTAGCCGGTGCACGTGGTGGCGTTACCACCCACAGTGCACGGTGCATTCTTCGTGTAGCCCCAGGATCCCCACGGATGCCCGTTGCAATTGGTCGTCCCGTCGCTGCAGCTATGGCCGGTGGACTCGGCGGTGGGTGATTGGCAGCCATAGTTTGTGTAGCCGATGTTCGGGGTCGTACACGGCGAAGCCGTCGACGAGGTGGCCTCGCGCCCGCAACCGCCCCTCCAGGAGCCGTAATTGTTGGGGTCGGGTGCCGGGTCGTTGAAAGTCTGGCCGAAAACGGCGTTGCCCGGGTACCCCTCGGGCACGTTGCCGACGTCGGCAGGATGCACCATCCTATCCTTCGTGTTGTGGGTGTCTCCCGTACGGAGCGTTGAAACTCCCACACCCTGGGGGGGATTGCCGTCATTTGCGACCGGGTACCCGGGCTCGCTTGGGTCATTCCAAATGAGACCGACACCCGCGCCGGCCCGGTCGAAGTTGCAGTCGGTTGAATGTGTATACCAGTTCCACTGACCGCGAATGTAGACGGTGAGGCTCCCGTCGGCGTTCGGGTCGGTAATCGTGGCGTGAATCGTACTCGCAACTGGGTTTGACGCGTCGGCGGAAACAGGCGCCGGCTGGAACCGCTTGATGTTGCCGACGGTGCCGCTGGCCAGCACGAGCATGGCCAGGGTGGCGAGCGCCGTGACGGCCCATCTCCTGCCTGTTAGTAGTGCATCCATGGTATTTCCTCCGTTTGGACCTCTCGGATCGCTGCGATGGGCGTGCGCGAGCTTCTGTCTCACGGCTGGGTCAGGCTCACCGACTCTTCGGTGCACGGTGTCGAGGTCGGGCTGCCGCTATCAGGCGTAAAGGTGGCCTGGAAATACAGCGTTGTGACCGTGCCACTCGGGCCCGACGGGCTCACCTCGAAGCCGAGCCCTGGGAAGTTTGTGTCTGGGAAATTGGACTCAGGCGCCACGCTGCCGCTGAAGTGAGCCGACGTGTACGTCGCAATGGCGGAGCCGGAGCACGTATTGTTCGAGTAAACGTTGTAGGTCACCGTGCCGCTGGCGCCTGCCGGCAGGCCTGATGATTGGTCCTGTACGAGCAGGTTGGTAGCGGGTGTGACCCAGTGCTTGACGGCGTCATTCGTGATGGTGCCGGCGCCTGCGCCGGGACCAGTGACGTCGTGGAAAGTGCCGACAACACCTGACAACGTGAACAGGACGTCCCCGTGCACCTGCACGGATCCCGCCTGGCTTGCACCGACCGTCACGGAGCAGCTCCCCGTCGCGCTCAGAGCGCAGGGGTTGGCAGATACGAACGCGGCGCTCGCGGTGTTATTGAGCAGGCTCATGGTGAGATTGCCGCCGGCGCCGGAGGACGGCGACGTCCACGCGCTGTCGTCGGGGCTGGTCTGCACCTGCCCGGTGAACGTGTGCGACTGGCCGATGGGGTTGTCGACGCTGAGCGGGCTCAGGGTCAGCCGGCCGTCGATGACCTGGACCGTCTCGTCTCCGCACTTGTCGGCCGATGCCGAGAAGGCGCTGTCCCCGCTGTATGACGCCACGAAGTAGTAGTTCCCCAGCGAGGATGCGGTTGGCGGCCGATTGGCCGGTGTGGGATCCGTCTGAAGGGGCGTGGCGGCATTGCCGTTGGAATCCAGAGCGACCGCCGGGCTGGTGTAGATGGGAGTCGTGCAGACGGCGGTGGGGGATGGACCGTAGAGCGTAAACGTTACGGACCCGCACCCTGGAGGGAAGGCGACGGTCGCGCAGTCCGCCGAGACAACCGCCCGGTCGGCGAAGGCGTTGCCGATCGCGAGTTGTGCGGTATTGGGAATATTGGCGGCAACGAAGCTGACGTTGCACTGTGGTGTGCAATTGCCGTTGAGGTCGGTGCCACCTGGATGCGACTGAATGGTGGCCGGTGGCGGCGCCGGAATCGTGAGCAGGACGCAGGCCTCGCTCTGGTCGGAGCCGTGGTCGCCGTCGTGGAGGACGACCTGGACCTTGTACGTGTGTCCTCCCAGTAAGGCGCCCGGTTTCTCACTGCCGCCGGTGAAGGACACCAGGTCGGAGCGCGCCGAGTTCCACTGGAACTGGTCCTTGTAGTTCTCGCCGGTGGTGCTCGTGGGCGCGGTGCCGCCGGCAATGCTGACGATGTCAGCCCAGGTGTTCTTGGTCGTCGGGAGGGTCATCGTCGGACTGGTCGACGAGCTCTCCTTGTACGAGCCCGCCGCCGTCGTGGTCACCTTGGCGATCGCCCACTGTCCGGTCGCCCGATTGGGTCCGTTGGCGCCCGGGTTGAGCAACTGATTCGTGTTATCAGCTTGACTCGGCCCGCCCCCGTTCGCCTGCCAGTCGCCCGGCTGGGGGCTGTTGGCGGTGAAGGACGAGCCCGTCCCGAGGTCGGTGAGGTACATCGAGGGGTAAAAGGGGCGGCCGCCGTTGGCTGCCAGGTCCGTCAGGTCCCGATCGCCCAGGCTCGGACTGGACACGTCCGCGCTTGTGTGCGTGCCAGCGGGCACGGTAGCCACGGGGCTGCTTGGGGTAACCGCGGGGTCGTCGCCACCATCCGCGTCGAGCTGCGCCGCAACATGGTTCGCCCCGAGGAGCAGGCCGGTCTCGTCGGAGGCGAAGACGCGAACGAGACCGTTGCTATCAACGTATATCCCGCTCCCTGGGCCGTTGGTCGCTGTCTGTGTCGGGATATTCCCCTGCTCGTTGAACGCATCGGCGCCCCTGACGTAGGTCAGGGTGTTTGAAATTGGGTAGCCGCAGTTGTCTGTCGCCGCGGAGGCCAGGGGCGGCTGCAGCGGCTGTATGTTGCTAACGGCTCCGCCGGCCAGCATCAGCACGGCCAGCGCCGCGATGGCCGTGACCACCCATCTCCTGTGCCTTAGTAGTGATTGCATGGTGTCTCCTCTGTCTGCATGACCGATAGACTGCTCGCCGCGCCTCGGCGCGGCTTCTAAACTGCCCCAGTCGCCCGCTTCCGTCGCGAGCGCCGGCCAGGAAAAAAGGTTCAGCCGGGCGCTAATCCCGGCCGGCCTCCCTGGTGCCCTGGCACGGAGACGGCGTCCCGCGAACGTCCGCCTCTGGAACACGAACGAAGTCTAGACGTGCGATCGGCTGAAAAAGAATAAGAATTTCGTCTGATTCGTCGGGGGATCTGCGATCCAATATGGATTCCCTGCAATCAATCCACGGTAAAATCGTTGTCAGGTTGAGTTACTATGGCGCGCTCTCGTCCGGACGTAGCTGGATTGTTTCGAGTTTCTCCCGGGACAGGACCCGCCACATCCGTTACCCTGAAAGGACTGGCCCGGGTTCTGAATGAAGATCGTCTACGTCAGCGAGCTGCTCTACCCGTTCGCCAAGGGCGGAGCCGAGCGCCGGATCTACGAGATCGGCCGGCGTCTGGTCGAGCGCGGGCACGAAGTCCACTGGTATGGCATGGCGCCCGGAGCCCTGGTCCCGGCAGATGGGATGGCCAATGGCATGCATCTGCACCGGATCGGTGAGCCCGGCAACCTGTACGCCGCCGAAGGCCGCCGTGCGATCCTCCCGGCGCTCCGATTCACGGCCCTGCTCGCGCGCAGCGTCCTCCACGACCGCTCGGTGCTACGCTCCGCGGACATCCTCGACTGCAGCCTGTACCCGTTCTTTCACTGCCTTCTGCTCCGTCTGCTGGCGCCGCGCAGGCCGCTCATCGTGACCTGGCATGAGTTTTGGGGCTCATACTGGCTCGAGTACCTGGGTCCGGCGGGTGTAATCGGACAGGTCGTCGAATGGCTGACGGCGCGTACAGCAACTCACCTGGTGCCCAACTCGGAGACGGCGCGGCAGGGGCTGGCCGGAGCCGGCGTGCGCGCGGGCAAAATGACGGTTATCGAAAGCGGCGTCGACACTGCGGCAATCGCCGCGGTACCGCCTGCAGAGCGCGGGTCGGAGGTCGTGTATTTCGGGCGCCTCAAGAATCACAAGAACGTCGACGTTCTCCTGCGGGCGATGGCGCTCGTTCGCGATGAACGTCCCAGTGTGCGCTGCCTGATCATCGGGAGTGGCCCGGAGGAAGGCGCGCTGCGCAGGCTCAGTGGCGCACTGGCTCTCGAGGGCTGCGTCGAGTTTGCCGGCAGTATCGACGCCTTCGACGACCTCATCGCATCCGTCAAGGCCGCCAAGCTGTTCGTCCACCCGTCGACAAAAGAGGGCGGCGGCAGCATCACAGTGCTCGAGGCGAATGCCGCCGGCGTACCGGTCCTTGCGGTGCGGCATCCGCTCGGCATTGACCCGGGGCTGATCGAACACGGCGTGAACGGCTATTGGGTGGACGAGCTCTCTCCCGGGTCTATCGCTCGTGCGATTGTCGATCACCTCGCGCAACCCGAGAAGAGCGAATACCGGCGTGCCAGCTCGGAGGCGGCCGCCCGCGCGTACGATTGGCGCGCTGTCGCCGATGCCTGCGAGGCGCTGTACCAGCGGCTGGTGGCATGCCGGCAGAGCGTCACGGCCGTCACGGCACCGCTGCTCCCCGCGACTGAAGACCCACGGCCAGGTGAGGTCGCCAGGCCATGACCCGAGCCTTCATCACCGGAATCACGGGACAGGATGGGTCGTATCTGGCCGAGCTCCTGCTCACCAAGGGCTACGAGGTTCACGGCCTGATTCGCCGGACGAGCACGTTCAACACCGGGCGGATCGACCATCTCATTCGTGACCTGCACGACCCCGAGGCGCGCCTGTTCCTCGACTACGGCGACCTAAGCGACGGCTCCAACCTGCGGCACTACGTCGCTGAAGTCCAGCCGGACGAGGTCTACCACCTCGGCGCACAGTCCCACGTCCGTACCAGCTTCGATATGCCCGAGTACACGGCCGACGTCACGGGGATCGGCACGATCCGCATCCTCGAGGCGCTGCGCGACGCCGCCGTCCCGGCACGATTCTTTCAGGCATCCAGTAGCGAGATGTTCGGCAATGCGCCGGCGCCGCAGAACGAGCTCACTCCGTTCCAGCCGCGCAGCCCGTACGCCGTGGCAAAGCTCGCGGCCTATTGGACGGCGGTCAACTACCGCGAGAGCTACGGGATGTTTGTTGCCAATGGCATCTGCTTCAATCATGAGTCGCCACGCCGGGGCGAGACCTTCGTGACGCGCAAGGTCACCCGCGCGATCGCCAATATCCTCGCCGGCAAGCAGGAGCACGTGTATCTCGGGAACCTCGGGGCCAAGCGCGACTGGGGCTACGCACCGGAGTACGTCGAGGCCATGTGGCTCATGCTGCAGCAGGACACGCCTGACGACTTCGTCATCGCGACCGAGGAGAATCATAGCGTGCAGGAGTTCGTAGCCGAGGCCTTTACCTGCGCCGGCCTCGATTGGCAAACGCACGTTCGCTTCGATCCCCGATACCTGCGCCCGACAGAGGTGGACGACCTGCGTGGGGATGCCGCCAAAGCGAAGCGGAAGCTCGGCTGGAAGCCACGCACGGGTTTTCACGATCTCGTTCGCCTGATGGTGGAGGCGGAACTGGAGCACGAAGGCGTCAGGTTTGCGCGCTCCTAGCCGGCGTCTGAAATCCCCGGGGCCAACGATGATCTGCCGGATGTGCAAAGGCGCGGCGTTACGCAAGTTCCTCGACCTGGGGTCGATGCCGCCCGCCGACCAATTTGTGACCGCCGCGAGGCTCCGAGAACCGATCATCCACTATCCGTTGGAGGTGTTCTCCTGCCTCGATTGCGGGCTGGCGCAGCTGGGCTGTGTCGTCGCCCCGGAGATCCTGTATCAGGACGACTACCCGTACGAATCGTCTACTACCCTCTCCGGAAGAGCCCACTGGGCCGAGTTCGCTGAAACGGCCGTCGCCATGCTCGCCCTGCGATCCTCTGACCTCGTCGTCGACATTGGCTGCAATGTCGGCGTGCTGCTCGAGGCCTTCCGTGCCCGCGGTACGCGCATCCTCGGCGTTGACCCGGCTGCAAACATCGCCGAAATCGCCAGGCAGCGCGGCGTCAACACCCTCGTCGACTTCTTCGACGTTCCGGTGGCCCAGCGAATCGTCGCCGCCAACGGGCAGGCTGCTGCCATAACGGCGACGAACGTCTTTGCCCACGTCGATGACCTCGATGCGTTCATGAGGGCCGCCGGCATCCTGCTGCGGCAGGACGGCACGCTCATCATCGAGGCTCCCTATTTCCAGAACCTGATCGACAACCTCGAATACGACACTATCTATCACGAGCATCTGTCGTACCTATCGCTGACGCCGCTGGTCAGCTTCTTTCGGCGCCACGGCTTCGCGGTCTTCGACGTGCAGCGGAGACCGATCCACGGTGGGTCGTTCCGTGTCTTCACATCGCGAGTGGGGGTACGCCCCGCAACCGCGATCGTGGACGAGATGTGTCATGCGGAGGCCTGGGCGGGTCTCCACAGCGCCGATTTCCTCGATCGGTTCGCCGCGCAGGTGGCGACGAACCGCCGCGACCTGGTCTGGCTTCTGCAGTCCCTGAAGCATGAGGGAGCGCGAATTGCCGGTGTTAGCGCACCCGCCAAGGGAATGACGCTGCTCAACTACTGCCGTATCGGTCCTGAGACACTGGACTTCGTAACAGAGAAGGCCGGCCTGAAGATCGGCCGCTACACCCCCGGGACCGCGATACCGGTCGTGCCCGATGGCGAGCTGTTCCGCACGCAGCCCGATTACGCGCTGCTCCTGGCCTGGAACTTTGCCGAGGAGATCATGGATAATCTGAAGTCCTACCGGCAGGCGGGCGGAAAGTTCATTCTGCCGATCCCCAAGCCGCGTGTCGTCGACTGAGGGGTAAGCGATGGAGATTGCGCATCCGAGCCCCTCGTTCACCGACGGCCGCGGCGTCATCATGGACGTCCTCGTCAAGCAGCCTATTGAGTATGTGACCATCATCAGCTCCCACAAGGGAGCGGTGAGGGGCAATCATTACCACAGAGACACCACCCAGTGGCTGTATCTGCTTGAAGGACGGCTCCGGCTCCTCAGTCAGCTCCCCGGCGAGCCCGTCCATGAGGCGGTCCTGGAGAAGGGTGACCTGATCGTCAATGTGCCGATGGAGAGCCACGCGATGATCGCTCTGGAGGACGCCCGCTTCCTGGTGTTCACGCGCGGGCCGCGCGGCGGCGAGAACTACGAAGACGACACCTACCGTCTGGCCGTGCCCCTGGGAGACCCGCATGATCCCCGTTAACGAGCCGCTGATCGGCGGCCGTGAGATGGACTATGTCGCCGACTGCCTGCGCACCGGCTGGCTGTCGTCGGAGGGGGAATACGTTCAGGCGTTCGAGGAGCGATGGGCAGAGTACTGCGGCATGCCCTACGGCGTGGCCGTCAGCAGCGGAACGACGGCGCTGCAGGTCGCGGCCGGCTGCCTCGGGCTCGAGCCGGGTGACGAGGTCATCCTGCCGGCGTTCACTATCATCTCCTGCGTCATCGCCGTCATCGAGGCGGGTGGGGTCCCGGTCCTCGTGGACAGCGACCCTCGCACCTGGTGCCTCGACGTCGCTCAGATCGAGGCGAGGATTACGCCGCGGTCCCGCGCCATCATGCCCGTTCACATGTACGGGCATCCGGCCGATATGGACCCGATCCTGGAGCTGGCGGCGGAGCACAAGCTGCTCGTCATCGAGGACGCGGCCGAGGCGCACGGTGCCGAATACAAGGGCCGTCGCGCCGGCGGTATCGGCGACCTGAGCTGCTTCAGCTTCTACGCGAACAAGATCATCACGACCGGCGAGGGGGGCATGGTTCTCGCGCGGAGCCCGGAGCACGCCAAGCGGCTCCGCTCACTGCGCGACCTGGCCTTCCGCGCCGAGCGCCGCTTCTATCACACGGAGATCGGCCACAACTACCGGCTGAGCAATGTCCAGGCCGCCATCGGTCTCGCGCAGGTGGAGCGCATCGATGAGCACGTGGCTCGCAAGCGCGGGATGGGCCAATGCTACACGGAGCGGCTCCGCGGCCTGCCGCGGATCGCGTTGCCGGTGGAAGAACCCTGGGCGAGGAACGTCTATTGGATGTACGGCGTCGTGCTTGACGACGACGTCCCGTATGACGCGGTGGAATTTGCACGCCGCCTGCGCGCGGAGGGCGTCGACACGCGGCCGTTCTTCCTCGGTATGCACGAGCAGCCGGTTCTGCAGGCGCGGGGCCTGTTCCAGGGCGAGCGCTACCCGGTCGCCGAGCGTATCGCCCGCCGCGGCCTTTACCTGCCCTCCGGGCTGACGATCACGGAGGACCAGATCGACACGGTCTGCGCCACCGTCGAGCGGGTGCTGCGAGGCTAATGTCGCACCAGGAACGCTGCTGGCTGTGCGGCGCGCGGGCTCGTGCGGAGCGGGCGCGCGAGGGTTCCTTCAGCCGCGTGACGTGCAGCGCCTGCGGCGCCATGTACGTCAGCCCTCTGCTCTCGGACGCTCAAGCTCGCGCTGTGTACGAGAACGAGACGCGCTGGTCACGTGACTCTCGGCTCGATAAGGGGAGAGATGCTCCGGCCGTGTACGAGGGCAGCCGGCGCGCCGTCCATGTCCGCATCGAGCGTGAGTTGCGCGCACTTGTCGGCCGACCCGGTCGGGTTCTGGACGTTGGCTGCGGCTCGGGCGCCTTCCTTCTGTTCATGCGGGATGCCGGCTGGCAGGTGTCCGGCGTCGACATCAATCCGGCGGTGGTGGATATCTGTCACGGGCTGGGTCTCGATGTTCGAGTTGGCTCAATCTTGGAGGAGCGGGAACCTGGCGAGGGCGCGCACTACGATTGCGTCACCTTCCTCAACGCTCTGGGCTACATGGCCGATCCAGTCGCAGCACTCCAAGCGGCGTCTCGGCTTTTGCGCAAGGGCGGCGTGATTGCTGTCGAGGACCCCAATAGTCTCTTCCATCGCCTGACTGCGCGTTTTTGGGCCGCACTGCGTAAGCCGGAACAGGGGCTCGTGGTGGCGCCCCAGCCTCCGCGCCGTCTGTTCGTGTTGGGGCTACGGTCGTACCGCTCGCTGTTCGAGCGGGCCGGCCTGCGAGCCGTGCAGACTATCCCGTCGC
>Ga0193751_1002734_pt1 | contig 10616 bp, 10 predicted proteins | sample L1c2metaG_FD_143050 | JGI IMG/M metagenome (GOLD analysis project Ga0193751, IMG submission 143050) | Soil microbial communities from a riparian zone of the East river system, Colorado, United States - L1c2 | ecosystem: Environmental > Terrestrial > Soil > Riparian zone | place: USA: East River...
GTGCCCGAAAAAGGGTGCGAGATGATGCTCGCAGGTCGCGTACATTTCGATGTCGCGCACCAGCACCATCTCGTCGTGGTCAGCATCGAAGACTGTGGTCAGCACGTCCTCGGGCCGCTGCGCGAGTCCGGAGAACTGCTCCGCGTAGGCCCGCGCCACCCTGGCCGGCGTTTCGCGCAGGCCGTTCCGCTCTGGATCCTCGCCGATGGCGAGCAGGATCTCGCGTATCGCCCGCTCAATCCTGGCGTAATCGAAGTCCGGGCTCAAGGTCGAGGCCAGGGCTTAATGAGGTGCGCCGGGCGGGCCGTCGTCCATGGGCCGGATCTGTCCCAGCGAGCCGATCGGGCCCGTGCCGGTGCCCGCGCCCGTGCCCGCGCCCGTGGCGGATCCTGACCGCCCGGTTGCCTGGGGGCCATCGAAGCCGGGAGCCGGCACCTGGCCATTGCCTGCCGCCGACAGTTCCTTGCCGTCGGAGGCGGCGGTGAGCGCCAGTTCCCTGGGCGTCAGCACCGGCGGCCGGTCCGAGGGCAGCCGCTTGCCGTAGCCGGTGTACGAGCCGCGGATCTGGCGCTTGTGCACGGGGCTGAAGACCTCAAGGACCTGGTCCCTGGTCAGGGTCTCGTGCTCGATCAGCTGGAGCACGAGGTTATCCAGCACGTCGCGGTACTGGACCAGGACCTCCCACGCCTCGTCATGCGCCGCCTCGATCAGGCGGCGCACCTCGTCGTCGATCGCCGAGGCGATCTCCTCGGAGTAGTCGCGGCTGTGGGACATCTCCCGGCCGAGGAACGGCTCGCCGTCACCGGTGCCGAACTTGCGGGCGCCAAGGCGCTCGCTCATCCCGTACTCGGTGATCATGCCGCGGGCGATCTGGCTGGCCTTCTCGATGTCGTTAGCCGCGCCGGTCGTGGGCTCGTGGAAGACCAGCTCCTCGGCCGTCCTGCCGCCCAGCAGCATGGCCAGCTGATCCATCATCTCGGCCCGGCTGACCAGGAACTTCTCCTCGGTCGGCGCCGAGGCCGTGTAGCCGAGCGCGCGGCCGCGCGGGATGATCGTGATCTTGTGTACCGGATCGGCGTTCGGCATCGCGTGACCGACCAGGGCGTGGCCGCCCTCGTGATAGGCGATGATCTTCCTTTCCTTCTCGGAAAGGAGCACGCTCTTGCGCTTGGGGCCGGCCGTCACCCGGTCAATCGCCTCCTCCAGCGAGGCCATCGAGATCTGCGTCCCGTTGCCGCGCGCGGTCAGCAGCGCGCCCTCGTTGATGACGTTGGCCAGGTCGGCCCCGGTGAAGCCGGGCGTCCGGCGCGCGATCATGTCGAGTTCCACGTCCTGGGCGAAGGGCTTGCCGCGGGCGTGCACCCGCAGGATGCCCTTGCGGCCGGCCAGGTCGGGCTGCGCCACCACGATCTGGCGGTCGAAGCGGCCGGGCCGCAGCAGCGCGGGGTCCAGGATGTCGGGCCGGTTGGTGGCCGCGATCACGATGACGCCGCCCTTGGTGTCGAATCCGTCCAGCTCGACCAGCAGCTGATTCAGGGTCTGCTCGCGCTCGTCGTGGCCGCCGCCGAAGCCGGCGCCGCGGTGCCGCCCGACCGCGTCGATCTCGTCCACGAAGACAATCGCCGGGGCGTTGGCCTTGGCCTGCTCGAACAGGTCGCGAACACGGGATGCGCCGACGCCGACGAACATCTCCACGAAGTCAGAGCCAGAGATCGAGTAGAACGGGACCCCGGCCTCGCCCGCCACCGCGCGCGCCAGCAGGGTCTTGCCCGTTCCCGGCGGGCCGTACAGCAGCACGCCCTTGGGGATCTTCGCGCCGATCGCCTGGAACTTGCCGGGGCTCTGCAGGAACTCCTTGATCTCCTCCAGCTCCTCGATCGCCTCATCGGCGCCCGCGACGTCGGAGAAGCTCGTCTTCGGCGTGTCCTTGGTGATCAGCTTGGCCTTGGACTTGCCGAAGTTCATGACCCGCGAGCCGCCGCCCTGCATCTGGTTCATGAACACGAAGAAGAGCAGGAAGATCGCCACGAAGGGCAGCCAGCCCAGCAGCAGGCTCCAGATCGAGCTGCCCTTGGGCGGCTCGACGTTGTAGCCCCCGGGGATCTTGTTGTGCTGGTACTCGTACTGGAGGGTCTCGGCCAGCCGCTGGCCCTGGTTGCCGACCCACGATGCCTGCAGGGGCTGGCCCTTCAGCGGGGTGATCTGGATCGTCTGGCTCGTCTCGATCAGCCGCGCCGACTGCACCTGGCCTGTATTGATCAGCTTGACGACCCGCGCGGTGTCGACCGACTTGTAGGTCGGGCTGGAGTTGGCGAACCGCACCACGAAGAGGAACACGAGTACGACAGCCAGGATGGCAAGAGTCCATCCGCGGAAGATGCGCTTCAGATCCATCGATGAACGGCCCTGCCGGTTCCGCCGACTCTGGGCCGATCCCTCCTGACGAGCCTCATGTCCCGCCGGAACCCGGCGGGACTACCATGCGCCCCAGCGCCCACAAGCGGCTTCCCTCTTCCCGCCTGAATACCTTGAAAAAATCGACGGTACACCGCGCCAGCTGCCGTCGGCGCCGCAAAGCGCCTCATGGCGTCCAACCCGCCTCTTCCCTAGTAAACGTATTTCATCGCAGGTTGTGTTCCCTGTCATAGTCCCGCCGTTTCCCTCACCCGACCGGCTCGCCGCCGTAGACGTGCGGTGCCAGGGTGCCGATGAACGGCAGGTTCCGGTAGCGCTCAGCGTAGTCAAGCCCGTAGCCGACCACGAAGGCCTCCTCGATGTCGAACCCGGTGTAGGCCACGTCCACCCCCATCCGGTCGGCCGATGGCTTGCGCAGCAGTACGCACACCTGCAGCGAGGCAGGCTCGCGTGACTGCAGATTCTGGACCAGCCAGGACAGCGTCAGGCCGGAGTCCACGATGTCCTCGACCACCAGTACGTGACGGCCGGTGATGTCCGTATCTAGATCCTTCAGTATGCGCACTACGCCTGACGATTTCGTGCCTGACCCGTAAGACGAGACGGCCATCCAGTCCATCGTGACGGGAAGGTGCATGGCGCGCGCCAGATCAGCCATCACCATGACGGCGCCCTTCAGCACGCCGACCAGCAGCAGTTCGCGGTTGGCGTAATCGGAGTCAATCTGGGCCGCGAGCTCGGCGATGCGGCGCTGCAGCCGGTCAGGGCCGATGAGCACGTCCTCGAGCTCGGCACCCACGTCACTGGCGTCCACCCCGCCCGCGCCTCCGATCACGCTCCTGCAGTGAAGATCAGCCTCCCACACCGGCGCTGGCAGCGGACGCCGCCCGGCAGGTCCGTCCAGCGCTGCCCCCGCCAGAGCATCACCAGCGCGTCCATCGCGCTGACGTGCCGCGCGCTCAGCGCCCCGGCCGGGCAGCCTGCCGCGATCGCGGCGTCCCTGAGCACCCTGGTCCTGATCGCGGCCGGAAGTGCCCCGAGGGCATCGGCCGCGAGGCCGCGGTCACTGCCCGCCAGGCGCTCGGCCTCGGCGCTCGCGATGCTGTCCAGGGCGTCGGCGTCGGCCCGAAGCTGATCCGCGCTGCGGGCCAGCGCGTCAGCGACACCGGGGCCGAGCAGCTTCTCCATCACCGGCAGGAGCTGGCCCCTGACCCGTGCCCTGGCATAGGCGGGATCACTGTTGTGCGGGTCCTCCCACGGCTGCAGGCCGGCGGCGGCGCAGGCAGCCCGGGTCTGCGCCCGGCCGATTCCCAGCAGCGGCCGCAGGTACCGGCCGTTGCGCGATGCCATGCCGGCCAGCGACCGGGCGCCTGAACCGCGGGCGAGGCCCAGCAGCACGGTCTCGGCCTGGTCGTCCATCGTGTGCCCGAGCAGGATCGCCGCGGCGCCCGTCGCGCTGGCGTAGTCGTCAAGCGCCGCGTACCTGGCCTTCCTCGCGGCCGCCTCCGGGCCCGCGCCGAGCTCGCGGCCCGCGACGGTCACCCGGACGCTGTGCACCGGGTTCAGGCCCAGGTCCGTCAGGACGCCGGTCACCCTGGCCGCCTGCTCGGCAGATCCTGCCTGCAGCCCGTGATCTACGGTCACCCCGCCGGCCCGCAGGCCTAGCGCGGGCGCCTCGAAGGCGACCGCCGCGGCCAGGGCGAGGGAGTCGGCGCCGCCGGAGCAGGCGGCCAGCACCAGATCGCCTGCGGCCAGATCGGCTGCGGCCAGATCGGCTGCGGCCAGATCGCGGAGGCTTCGGCGCACGGCCAGGCGGATCTGCGCGACCGCCGGGTGCGGGCCCACGACGCCTCAGCCCGCGGCTGCGCCGCTGCCATTCACCCGCTCCAGCCAGCTGACCGGGTTGATGATCTCTTCCCTGGTCGGCAGGGTGCTGGGCGATGTCCACACCCGGTTGAAGACGCTCATCCCCGCTTCCTTGACTACCGTCCTGACGAAACCGGACCCCTGCTCGTACTGCTTCATCTTCAGGTCAATGCCGAGGATCCTGCGGATTGCCTGCTCCACCCGGCCCGTCGATCCGCGCCGGGCGCTGAATTTGGCCCTGATCTCCGCCACCGACGGCACCACGCTCGGCCCGACCGCGTCCATCACGTAGTCACCATGGCCCTCGACCAGGGTCATCACGCAGGTCAGGCGGTCGAGGATTTCCCGCTGCCGGGGACTCTGGATCGCCTCGATCAGGCTCCCGCCGTCACCGCCGCGCACCGCGCCCGCGACGGCGTCCGCCGCGGACCGCAGCCGGTCCAGTATCGATGCCGGATCCAGCTCCGACGCCAGCAGGAACTCGGTCATCTGCTGCTGGACGTAGGGACGCAGCCAGGCCACCGAGGTGAACTGGGTCCGGTGGGTTTCCTCATGCAGGCAGACCCACCGCCGGAAGTCGTGCGGGTCGACGCCCAGCTCGCGTTCCACCATCACGATGTTGGGCGCGACCAGCGTCAGCCGGCCCGCCGGGGCGTCGGCGGCCGGCAGCGCCGGATCGGGCGGCAGGAACAGCTCGTACTGGCCGAGCACCCGCCCGGCCAGGTAGGCGAGGATCAGGCCGGCCTGCATGCCGGTGACGCGGGACCCGACGGCCGTGATGACCGAGCCGGCCTGCGGCGCGGTGCCGCGCTCCTGCATGTGCTCTACCAGCGGGTCGAGCACGACGCGGAATCCGTCGACGTTCGCGCGGATCCAGCCGGCCCGGTCCACCACGGCGACCGTGCCGCCGTCGCCGGGACCCGCGAGCCCGGTGACCTCGCGGACGGGCGCCTGCACCGCGGCGGCCAGCTCACGGAGCTCGGCGACCACCTTCCGTGCCTCGGTCATGCTCACCTGCGGCCCCGGCCGGGCCCACCTGACCCCGGTGGAGGTGGCGACATTCCAGTCGATCATCTGCGCGCTGCTCACCCCTCCACCGTACGTGGCCGTTCGACGAACCGTGCAGCGGCGACCCTGGCGGCGGTCTAGCGGCAGCCGCAGCGGGCCAGCGCCGTCGCGATGTCGACCACGTCGGCACCCGCGGCGTTCAGCCCGGTCTTGGGCAGCTGATCTGCCATGACCGCGAAGGCCAGCAGCTGGCCGTTCCTGGCGTAGGCGACTCCGGCCAGGGCCACGACGGTCGCCAGGTTCCCTGTCTTGGCCCGCACCATGCCGAGCGCCGCCTTGCCCGTGCCGCCGAAAGCGCCGGGACCCAGGGCGAGCGTGCCGGAGAAGCCGGCCACCGGCAGGCCGGTGATCGCTGCCCTGAGCCGGCCATGCCCGGCCGCCGCGGCGACCCTGATCAGCCGCACCAGCGCGTCCGGGGTAATCCGGTCCGCCGGCGACAGGCCGCTGGAGTCCACCAGCTTGAGATGGCTCACGCCCAGCTTCTTGTCGACCGCCATCACCGCCTCCGCCGCGCCGGTGAAGGAGGCGGGCCGGCCGGTGGCGATCGCCAGCTGGCGGCCGACGTTCTCGGCAATGACGTTGTTGCTCTCGGTCAGCATCCACTGCAAGATCTGGGCGAGCGGCGGCGAGGACACCTCGGCGATCGTGGCGCGGCCGGGCCGCGCCCGCACCTGCGTTACCGGGCCGAGCACGCGGATCCCGCGGCGGCGCAGCAGCGTCGCGAATGCCGCGGCGGCGCTGCCCGCAGGATCGGCCGAGCGCGGCAGGAAGTTGCCGGGGTCATCGGCGTCCTGCGGTGCGCCGCTGGCGGTCAGCCGGCCCTGATCGACCTCCAGGGAGGTGATCGCCGTGACGTTGCCGGTGGTCACGTAGCTGGCCGGCCAGCCTGGCGCGAGCGGGCTGCCGGTGAACAGCGAGGTATCGAGGCCCAGGTGAATGCGGCGGCGGCCATGGGCCCGCAGGGCCCTGGCGGTGGCCGTGGCCAGGGACGCGAGCGTCGCAGGCTGCGGGTAGTCCGAGCCAGGCGGGCGGCCGGCCGCCAGCGTCGGGTCGCCACCGCCGACCAGGATGATGGACGAAGGCGTGGCGCCCGCGACGACCCGGGTGGCGAACCGGGCGCCGGGGCCGAGCACCTGCAGCGCGGCGATCGCGGTGGCCAGCTTCGTGGTGGAGGCAGGAGCCAGCGGGAAGCCAGCGTGCCGCGCGTAGAGGATGTCGCCGGTAGAAAGATCGGTCACTAGCGCGCCGACATGCGGGCCAAGGGCCGGCGATCCGACCAGGCCAGAGATGGCCGCGCTCAGGCCGGCCTTCGTGATCGCAGGGCCGCGTCCCGGCCCGGCCGCCGGCCGCGCTATCCCGGCGGCGGCCCGCAGGACCGGTCCTGGCGCCGCCAGCGCCCGCCCGGCCACCTGCGGGACCTTGAACTCCGCCAGCCGGGCGGGCAGCATGCGCGCGACCGCTGCACTGGCGCCGATGGTGACCACGCACAGCAGTGCGAGCGACAGCAGCGCCATCCGACGGAGCCGGCTCACCGATATGTTTCCTTTCGCGAGATGCTGGAACTGTTGCACGAGGCGAGGAACTGCGGCAGGCTACGCCGCCAGGCTGCGGAGTCAATCATCTAGGCGCAAAGGGAGCGACGTCGTGGAGTTCGATGTAGTCATCGAGATCCCGAAGGGCCAGCGCAACAAGTACGAGATGGATCATGAGACCGGACGGATCAGGCTCGACCGGATGCTCTTCACTTCTACCCGCTATCCGGCTGACTATGGCTTCATCGAGCACACCCTGGCCGACGATGGCGACCCGCTCGATGCGCTGGTGCTGCTCGACGAGCCGACGTTCCCCGGCTGCCTGATCCGCTGCCGGGCGATCGGGATGTTCCGGATGCGGGATGAGGAGGGCGCCGACGACAAGGTACTGTGCGTGCCCGCGACCGACCCTCGAATGGCTCATCTGCGCGACATCGAGGATGTCCCGGCATTCGACCGCCTGGAAATCCAGCATTTCTTCGAGGTATACAAGGCGCTGGAGCCCGGCAAGGAAGTGGAGACGGCTACCTGGGTGGACCAGGCAGCGGCTTACGCTGAGATCGAGTCGTGCAGGCGGCGGGAAGCAAGAAGCGGGTAACACGCTTACCAGAGGGTAACGAACTGAAACCGAGGCAGCGCACCAGGCGAGGAGGCACCCCGTGACCCACGCGGATGACGTGCTCAGCCGCTCGCCGCTCTTCGAGGCCCTCGGCGAGGAAGACACCCTGGCGCTGCGGGCCAGGGTCACCAACGTCGACATCGGCCGGGCCGACCGGCTGTTCTCCGAGGGCGATGCCGGGGACAAGCTGTATGTGATCCTCAGCGGCAAGATCAAGCTGACCAGGACGGCGCCGGACGGCAGGGAGAATCTGCTGAGCGTGCACGGGCCGGGCGAGATGTTCGGCGAGCTTTCCCTGTTCGACCCGAGCCCGCGCACCGCCAGCGCGACCGCCGTCACCGATGTGCGGCTCGCCGCGCTGGCGCATGACGACCTGCGACGCTGGCTGACCAGCCGCCCTGACGTCTCCATGCACATGCTCCGGGCCCTCGCGCAGCGGCTCCGCCGGATCAACGACGTCAAGGCGGACCTGGTATTCACTGACGTCCCCGGCCGGGTGGCCAAGGCGCTGCTCGACCTGGCCGAGCGGTTCGGGGTACCGCAGGAAGACGGGCTGCAGGTCAACCACGACCTGACCCAGGAGGAACTCGCCCAGCTCGTCGGAGCCTCCAGGGAGACGGTCAACAAGGCGCTAGCCGATTTCGCGGCTCGCGGCTGGCTGCAGCTGTCGGCGAAGTCCGTCCTGCTGGTGGACGCGGACCGGCTGCGCAAGCGGGCCAAGTAAGCCGGGCCGCGCTGGCTCGGTAACCGCCGCGGCCCGAGCGTCACATCCGGCTCCGCGATCTGGATAGCCTGCACCCGCTACCGGCCCAAGCCGGGGGGCAGCGCGCCCTGCTCGGCCAGGTACTCAAGCTGCGCCTGAACCGACCACTGGGCGAATGGCCACAGCGCGCGATCGGTGTCGGCATAGACCCTGGCCACGATGTCGGCCAGGGTCGTGTCGCCCGCCGCTACGGCCGCCTGGATCTCCGCGAGTCGCTCGGCGCGGTGCGTTATGTAGTAGTCAAGAGTGCCGGCCGGGTTCGTGAGCAGGGGGCCGTGCCCAGGCAGCAGCGCGGTCAGGCCCGCCGCATCGGCCAGCGCGCGCAGCCGGTCCAGCGAGCCCAGGTAATCACCGAGGCTCCCGTCACCGGCGATGATCGTGGTGCCGCGGCCGAGTACCGTGTCGCCGGTGAGCACGGCGCCGTCGGCGGGAAGCTCCAGGCACACCGAGTCGCTGCTGTGCCCCGGTGTCGCTATCACTCGCAGCTCGCAGCCTCCGGTCGTGACCACGTCGCCGGAGACCAGGCCGTCGGCGCCGAGCCGGTGCGCGGGGTCGACGGCGCGGACCGGGGCGCCGGTGAGCTCGGCGAGCCGCCCGGCGCCCGCGGAATGATCACTGTGCCCGTGCGTGAGCACGATCAGCTCGATCCGCTGGCCCGCCTGCGATGCCACGGCGCAGACGCGGCGCAGGTGACCCTCGTCGTCCGGGCCGGGATCTACGACGACAGCCGACGCCGAGCCGGGCTCGGCAATCAGCCAGGTATTGGTGCCGTCCAGGGTCATGAGGGATGGATTAGGGGCCAGCACGCAGCGCGCGCGGGCCGTGCCCGACCCGTCTATCGCCGAGCGCGCCGCCTCGGCACGCGCCGCCTCGGCACGCGCCGCCTCCGGCGTCACGGCGGGGTGCTCCTGATCTGTCACAGCGGGTAATCCTGGTCTCCCGGCACCGTTATCCACGTCACGCCGTCCTTGACGATCACCTCTGGCAGCAGCGGCGTCACCTGTCGCGGCGCGGCGAGCGCCGCGCTGACATCCGGGCAGCCGGCCAGCTCCGCCAGCGTCACCGCCGTCGGCAGCCACAGCTGGATCTGCCCGCTGCGGCCCGCGGCCAGCGCGGCGCCCGGCTCGATCCACACCACCGCCGCCGCCTCGCCGCCGACGTCCCTGGTCCGCTGGCCAGGGGGCAATGCGGCCGCGAAGAACCTGGCGTCGAAGCGCCGTTCCTCGATCGCCGGGGTAATCCACCGGGACCAGGGCCTGAGCAGGTCGGCGCGGAGCACCAGCCGCCGCCGCCCCAGCAGCTCGGCGAGCGAGAGCGACCGGTCAAGCAGCGCGTTCCGGTCCGCCTCCCAGTCCTGGCCGGTGGTATCGGCGACCACAGTGTCCGGTGAGTGCCCGGCCAGCAGCACGCCGGATTCCTCGAAGGTCTCCCTGACCGCGGCGCAGACCAGCGCGCGGGCCAGCGCGGGCGGCGCGTCGAGGACCCGGCTCCACTCGGCGATGTCCGGCCCCGCCCAGGCGACCTCCTCGTCCGCGTCCCTGGCATCTACCGAGCCGCCGGGAAAGACGAAGGCACCGGGCGCGAACGCCATCGATGACTTGCGGCGCAGCATGTAGACCTCGAGCCCGGCGCCGGCGGGGCGCAGCACCATCACCGTCGCCGCGTCCCGCGGCCTGACCGGGGGCGTCCGGCCCTCGATGATGTCGCGAGCGCGGTCAGCGAGCTGGCCAGGAAACCGGATCGCAGCCGCTTCCACTCAGCCCCTGACCTCTGCGATCAGCTCGATCTCCACCGGCGCGTTCAGCGGCAGGACGGCCATCCCTACCGCGCTGCGGGCGTGCCTGCCTGCGTCGCCGAACACCTCGAGCAGCAGCTCGCTGGCGCCGTTCACCACCTGCGCCTGGCCGGTGAAGTCCGGTGTGCTGGCCACGAACCCCGTCACCTTCACGATCCGCCGGATCGACCCCAGGCCGCCGGCGACCGATGCCGCCGCGGCGAGCGCGTTGAGCGCGCAGGTGCGCGCCAGTGCCCCGGCCTCGGCGGCGCCGACCTCCGCGCCGACCTTGCCGGTGGACAGCAGCTGGCCGTCGACGACCGGCAGCTGCCCGGAGGTGTAGACATAGTCCCCGGTGCGGACCGCGGGAACGTAGGCGGCCAGCGGCGGCGTGACCCTGGGCAGGGCCAGGCCGAGCGCGGCCAGCCTGGCCTCCGGCCCGTGCTCGTCTTGGGCGTCGCCGCCCGCCAGGCTCACGCCCTGGCCCGCTTCATGTAGGCCACCAGCTGCTCGGGGTTGGGCCCCGGCACTACCGCCACGAGTTCCCAGCCGTCGTCGCCCCAGTTGTCCAGGATCTGC
>Ga0193751_1002735_pt1 | contig 10616 bp, 9 predicted proteins | sample L1c2metaG_FD_143050 | JGI IMG/M metagenome (GOLD analysis project Ga0193751, IMG submission 143050) | Soil microbial communities from a riparian zone of the East river system, Colorado, United States - L1c2 | ecosystem: Environmental > Terrestrial > Soil > Riparian zone | place: USA: East River...
CAACGTCAAGGACGAGAGCCGCAACATCTCTCCCATTGCGATCTGGCTCGGCGGCGAGGAGCTGCACAACAATCACCACGCCGACCCGCACTCAGCGAAGTTCAAGGCGAAGTGGTATGAGTTCGATATCGGCTGGGTCTATCTGCGGCTGCTCTCCATTTTCGGCCTGGCCGAAATCTCGTACGCTCGCAGGTAGAACCGCGGGTGCCTGAGACTGTAACCTGTGCGCGCTGCGGACAAACGCGCGCGGGATTCGTTAAGCCTCCTTTTCCCGGCCCCATCGGCGCCCGCGTCGTAGAAGCACTCTGCACGCAGTGTTGGGCAGATTGGCTCAAGCAGCAGACGATGTTGATCAATCATTACGGGCTTAACGTGATGGATCCGCAGGCGCGGTCGTTCCTCACCAAGAACATGACGGCGTTCCTCTTCAAGTCCGGCGAGTCGGCCGACATCGATACGAGCAAGAAAGGTACGATCAGCCACTGATGCGGAAATCGAAGGGACTTCCTGTCCTGGCGCTCGTTCTCTTCGCCGCGAGCTGCACGACGATAGGGACCAACATCGGTGGCTCCGGACAGGCCGGCACAACTTCATCGCGGTGGACAGACTCAGTTCTTGCCTCGATGACTTTGCGCGAGAAGGCCGCCCAAATCGTGTGGCCGAGCCTATACGGTGACTACACGTCCGGCGATTCGCCCCAGTGGCGGCGACTAACGCAATACATCCAGCAGGAAAAGGTCGGAGGATTCACCATCTCCGTGGGGTCGCCCATTGAAGTGGCGGCGAAGCTGAACGCGCTGCAGTCGATGAGCAAGATTCCCCTTTTGTTCGGCGCGGATCTAGAGGCGGGCGCCGGATTCCGTGCGCGGGGTGGGTACTTCGTTCCCAACGCCATCGACCTGGGAGGAGCTATCGTGTTCCCACCGGAGATGGCGATTGGCGCAACCCGAGACACGACTCTCGCTTACGAGCAGGGACGTCTCACCGCACTCGAAGGGCGTGCACTCGGAATTCACATCGCCTACGCCCCGGTGCTCGACGTCAACAACAATCCGGACAATCCAGTCATCAATACGCGCTCGTACGGGGAGGATCCTCAACTCGCCGCGCGGATGGGTGTCGCATTCATTCACGGCCTGCAGGATCACGGCATGATCGCGACAGGGAAACATTTCCCGGGTCACGGCGACACCGGTGTCAACTCGCACCTGGCGCTCCCCGTGGTGACTGTGAGCAGAAGCCGACTCGATACGGTGGAGCTGGTGCCGTTCCGGGCGGCGGTCAATGGTGGCGTCGGCGCGATCATGTCGTTTCATGGAGCGATGCCCGCGCTCGATTCATCCGGCGTACCAGGAACTCTTTCGTCCAAGGTTTTGACCGGGCTCCTTCGTGGCGAGACGATCGATGCAGTCGTGGCAGGCGTGACTGAAGGGCGATACACCGAAGCTCGTCTCGATTCATCGGTGCGGAGAGTACTCGAAACGAAGCGCAAGCTGGGTCTCGCCCAAAGCAAGCTCGTCGACCTCAGTGCGTTACGGTTTCTTGTCGGGGATAGCTCCAACCTGCAGATCGCGCGGCGGGTTGCCGAGATGTCGATCACGCTCGTCAAAGACTCCCTGCGGCAGGTTCCTATCGCGGTGGACAGTAACGCGCGAGTCCTCTCCATCACCGTTGCGCGTCGGGCGGACCTTCCGGCCGGGAATGCCTTCAATGCGGAGCTACGCACTGGCCTGCCAAAACTGCGCACCGAATTCGTCGCGACAGAAGACGCAGCTCTCAATTATCCGCGATTGATCGCGGCAGCCGATTCCGCCGACGTAACGATAGTCGGCTCTTACGTGGGGCAAAGCTGGGATGCAGTTAGCGCAAGCGCACCGCAGGCGTTCACGAATTTCGTGCAGACTCTCGTTCAGCGCGGGCGGAAACCGATTGTGGTTGCGCTCGGAAATCCATACATGCTGCAACAGCTGCCGTGGGTAAGCGCGTATCTCGTTGCATGGGGTGGATTTCCGGTCTCTCAAACGGCGGCAGCGCGAGCACTGCTCGGAACAGCCGCGATCTCGGGTCACCTACCGATCAGCATACCGCCATACGCCAGTCGCGGAGTAGGCGAGGAGAGGGCGGCTCAAGCGCGCTGAGTCAATCTGCTCTCAGATTCAATCGTTGCCGCGCCAATTAAAAAAGTTTTCTGAAAAATCTGTTGACGACCGGATCATTTCGTCGTTATATCACTTGTTCCCCGCCTCCAGACGTTCGCTACTGAACGACGACGTCGCTCCACCAGAAATCCGCTGATGCGACCTTGACTTTAGTCACACAAAGTGACTAATTCGCATCACGATGCGTGAGCGCCCTTCCAAGACCGCCCTTTATACTGTCGACGCAGTTTTGATGACAGCGATGGGCAATCAGCTCGCGATTCTGCTGGTGCGAAACTCGAGCGAGCGGGAACGATGGTCGCTTCCCTGGCGAACCCCGCAAACCGGTGAACCCCTCGACGCCGCCGCAGCCAGTACCGCGGAGGAAGCGCTCGGCGAATCACCCACCTGGATGGAACAGATCGGAGCGTTTGGTGACGGCAAGCGGCACCCGAGCGAAGCCGATGTTTCGGTGGCCTATCTCGGGCTCGTTCCGCATGAGACGGCGAGCCCCCGCGCGAGCTATACCTGGTTCCAGATCGGGGACCTGCCCCCATTGCCTCCCAGGCAGCGCGCGATGGTCGAAGGCGCGACTAAAACCCTCCAAGGCAGCCTCGACCAAGCGCCTATCGCTTTCAGGCTTCTGCCCGCCACGTTCACCCTCAGCGAGCTGCAACAAATGTATGAATTGCTAATGGGTAAACGCTTGCACAAAGCGAGCTTCCGGCGTGCCCTTCAGGCCGCCTGGCTCGTCGAACCTATGGACGAATGGCGTAGCGAAGGAAGGGGTAGGCCGGCTCAACTTTTTCGTTATCTACCGAAGAAAAAGCGTAGGCCACACCGCGGTGTGAGGTTCGATTTTCTCTATCCGTGACACTCGTAACAGCTAGGTATTAACACGGTTTAGCCACCGGAACCTCTTGCGGCCACGGTGTATTAGTTGCAATGTGTACATAAGGCTAAACATCCTGAACTGGGAGCCCGTTAGCTATGCTGGCTTATCTCGACAGTTTGTGCGCAGCGTTGCTCGCACGAGACAGTACGGAGATACAGCGACTTCTTGCACTTCCGGCGGCGCGCGACCTACCCCGCCGAGTGCGTGAGGAGGCTGTCGCGATATCTCGCGCCGGTAACCGTAGCTTCATGGCGCCGATTCACTCGCTGCACTTTTATTACAAGCTCACTCACATGGTCGACGAGTCGAGCGATCCGATTTTCGGAGATGCTTCGAAGCAGAGCGAAGCCGAGGGCGGACAGATAGAGCTACCCCTCCGCAAAGTAGGAAACGGCGGCCGCTAAAACGCTCTAGATGAGCGCGCGAAGCGAATTCCTTTTCCTCATCGCTTCGTTCCAGATATCGCCAATTTTTTCAAAACGCTCGGCCGCGTTGCCGAGATGGAAGTCGTGCGCGTCCAGGTCTTCAGTCAGCTCGGTCCACTTGAGTGGAGTCGAGACCGTCGCTCCGGGTTTTGCTCGCACGCAATAGGGACCGGCAACCGTATTCCCCTGGATATTCTGCAGGTAGTCGACGTAAACCGTTGCGGCACCGCGTGCTTTGACGGAGCGCTGGATCGTTGCCTCCTTCGGATGCGCATCCGCCACCTTCGTTGCGATCATCTGAGCGACCAGGGTCGCCGCCTCATTTGGTGTTTTGGGCGGCAGCGGTAGATAGATATGCAACCCCGTCGATCCGGAAGTCTTGATCGCAGCGTGGAGGCCGAATCCATCGATCACTTCCTTCGCCCAACGCGCGATCTGAATGACGCGGGCGAAGTTTGCGCGCGGCCCGGGATCCAGATCAATGATCGTGTAGTCCGCGTACTCCAGCGACTGAACCCGCGAATGCCATGGGTCGACGGAAATGGCACCGAGTTGGATCGTGTAAAGAAGCGTGAGCAAATCGCCGCCGATGTACCGGCGCTGCTTCTCTCCCCCATCGGTCTCTATTAGCTCGACCCGGACCTCGGGCGGCGTAGTCTCCGACGCCTTCTGCTGGTAGAAGTTCTCCCCATTGATCCCATTGGGAAAACGCTTGAGAACGAGCGGACGATCCTGGATCGTCGGAAGGATAAAGTTCATGATGCGCGTGTAGTAGCGCATCACGTCCCCCTTGGTGTGCTTCTCCTTCGGGAAAAAAACCTTGTCCAGGTTGGAAACCTTGAGCGTCTTTCCGCCGCCGAAGTCGAGAGTTCCGTCTCCGCGGGCATCCTCGATCGCCGAGAGCTGCCCCATGATGGCTTTCTTGTCGTTTTTTTCGAGCGATTTGACGGGCGCGGGCCGGGAAGGTTGGTCTCTCAAGGTGGAAGTTCTACTCGGGACTTTTGCCCGGGCTGGTACATTCAGCCTGGTTTGGCGCCTCGCGATCGTGCCACCCGGAACTTTTCGTTGCACACTTGGAAATTCAATCTCGACATCCTTTGCGTCCTTGTCATCGCGGACGCCAACGAAAATCGGCTGTCTCAGCCGACGATCGGCGGTCCATTCGCTGAACTTTACTTCTACCACGACTTCGGGCTTGACCCAATGAGCGTTCTCGTTGGTCTTTGGGGTTTCTTCAAATGGTGATGTCTTCCGCTCCAGGGGCTTGAGGCGCTTGTACATGTCGTTGAGACTCTGCCGGGTGAACCCTCCACCGGTATGTCCGACGTAAATGAATCGGTCGCCGTCAAAGTAGCCGAGCAGCAATGCCCCGATATGCTCGCGACTGTTGCGCGGCTCCGTGTAGCCACCAACCACGAACTCTTCGCGGAACTCGATCTTGAGCTTGAGCCACGACTGCGTCCGCTTTCCCGGCTCGTATCGGGAATCCATACGCTTGGCCATGATGCCCTCCCACCCCTGCCGGCGGGCCTTCGCGAGCATCTTTTTGCCATCGTCCTCGACAGACTCGGTCACGCGCAGGTAGGTCGATGTGCGTTTGCCGACACGCGTCAGCAGCCGCGCGCGTCGCTCGGTCCACGGCTCCCCGAGCAGTACTTCATCGCCGTCCATGAGAATGTCGAAGAGAATGAGCGCGGCGGGTGTCGCGGCCGAATATCGCGCAATCAACTGAGATTGCTTGAGCTGTATGCGGCTCTGCAGCTTCTGGAATCGCGCTGGCTCTCCGTCGAGCAGCGCTACGATCTCGCCGTCGAGGACCAGTGGACGCCTGGTCTGCGACGCGAGCTTCTTCAGCGCTGAGACGATTTCGGGAAACTGCTCCGCTTTCTCCTTGCCGTTCCTGGTAATGAGCTTTACCTCGGTCGGCGTCGCAAAAGCCAGAACGCGGATGCCATCGTATTTGGGCTCGAAAGTCCAACCTTTGCCTGGAATCTCGGTGCCGATGCTGGCGTACATCGGCTCGAGGGATTTGAGTGAAAGCTTTGGGTGGGATGATGCTATCCCACCCTTTTTTGCCTGCGATAATGTCACTGCGGCTTTCTTCGGTTCGCGGTTGCTATTCCAGACTTTGCTCTTTCCAGATGCTATCTCCTCCATGGTTCGGCTCGTATCTACTGATGTTATGTTCGCGGCAACAACGTCCTGATTGCTCGCGAATTCGTCGCGGTGCTTGATGAGAAGCCACTGTGGCTTGGAGGACGATGAGCCATCGCGCGCGAACTTCATGCGAACGAGGGCGAACGAGCCGTGCAGTCTTTCGCCATTGAAGGTGATCTTGAGATCCCCGCGTCTCAACCCTTCACGAATCGCGCCTTCCTCTTCATCGGCAGATGTAGCCGTATCGGCGGAGTATGTTCCTCGATCCCAGAGCATGACGGTCCCGCCGCCGTATTCGCCCTGCGGAATCGTGCCCTCGAACGTGTTGTAGTCGATCGGGTGATCCTCGACCTGCATTGCCAGGCGCTTCACCGTGGGATCGAGACTCGGACCTTTGGGAACAGCCCAGCTTTTCATCACTCCATCGAGCTCGAGTCGCAAATCGAAGTGGAGTTGACGGGCGGCGTGTTTCTGTATGACAAATCGAAGTCGTCCTGGCCGGGCGGGAGCGGATGTCACCTCTCCGGATGGCTCCTGCGTCTTGCCAAAATCCCGCTTCCGTCGGTAATCGGCCAGCTGGGCGCGAGCACGCCCGCTTGGACCGTTGCTCGTTTTGACGGCCATTATCGTTCTACGCGGTCTTTGCCTTCTTTGTCTTCACGGCTTTGTGACGAGCAGTGGCGGTTTTTCTTTTCGAAGGCGCAGCACCCTTCTTTCCGCTGCCTTCCTCGAGACTCGCGCGCAGGCGTGACATGAGATCGAGCACTCCGCTATCGGGGGCCTCTCCTTCCGGCTCTTCAAGCTTGGGCTTCTTCCCCTTCATCTTGGCCTTGATGATTCTCATCAGGTTGGCCCGGTATTCGTCGATATAACGAGTCGGGTCGAACGGCTCGGCCAGATTCCCGACGAGCTGCTCCGCCATCTGCAGTTCCTGTGGGCGAACGGCATTGCGACTCGGAAAGTTGAACTCACTTGCATCGACGAGCTCGTTGGCAAATCGCATGATCTCGAGTACCAGCGCATCGCCAATGACTTTCACACCAACGAGGTGCTGTGTCTGGCGGATGATGATCTTGCCGATTCCGACGGACCCGGTCTGGCGAATGGCTTCGCGCAGGAGAGCGTACGGCTTGTCGCCGCCCTTGCCGGGAACGAGATAGTACGGAGTTTCGAAATAACGGGGATCGATCTCCGCTTCGTTCACGAAATCGAGGATATCTATCGTCTTCGAGTGCTCGAGCGCGGCCGCCTTGAAATCCGCGTCGGTCAGGACGACGAATTTTCCTTTCTCGTATTCGTAGCCCTTCACGATCTCGTTCCATGGGACCGGCTCTTCCTCCGCCTGACAAATGCGTTCGTACTTGACGGGAGAGAGGTCTTGTTCGTGGAGGAGCCGGAAGCTGATATGATCCGCTCGGACTGCGGTCTTGAGCTCAACCGGAATGTTGACGAGTCCGAATGTCAGCGAGCCCTTCCAGATTGCGGCCATCCGAACCTCCAGTTCCGAGTTGTCCCAGGAAAGTGGATGAAAGCAAATCAAATGCCGCCTGTGGAAAACCTTTTCGTTGGGCGCGGATGCAAGAATTTGTTGGGCGCCGATGCAAAAAAAGCCCCGTCAAATGGGGCCTTTTCTGGAATGGATTTGAAAGTCCTTCAGGGGGCTTTCGTGACGTCCGCAGCCTGAGGTCCCTTTTGACCCTGAACTACTTCGAACTCCACCTTGTCGCCCTCAGCGAGAGATTTGAATCCAGACCCACTGATCGCGCTGAAATGGACAAAGACGTCCGGGCCACCCTCGCGTGAAATGAAGCCAAATCCCTTGGCGTCGTTGAACCATTTGACCGTTCCAGTGATGCGTGCCATTGAACTAATCCTCTTCCCCGCGGGGCAATCTGTGGAGCGTCTTGCGCCAGGCTAGCGACCGTGAAAATCAACACGCTTCGCTTCTCCGGCCTTCCGCGTGACGCACTAACCATCCGGCAGCCTGCAGAGGAGGGCAAGTTTTGTGCAACAGCCCGAGACTCTAGGCCGCCCCAGCCACGTAATGGGCTGATCGCCCACAGCTCTTGCAGCGAAGAGTAACGTGGGTATAGGGTGGCGGGGGAATCTTTAGCGGGTCGCGCTCAATGGATCCGGCGCATGAGGGGCAGCTGAGTGGAGATCCGCTGCGGTCGTTGCTGATGAGAAATAGTGCCTGAGCGGGGTTGTACGCGTTCGGACGTGGCTTGCGCATGAGCTCTCCAGTACTTCGACACGGCGCTGCGCGGTAGGCGTCGCATTATGAGGTGGACGTTTTTGACGGCTATCCATTGAAAGGACGAGCCATCCAGATTCGCGAGCGGATCTGTGGCGGGCTCCCCCTCGGCTTTCTTGCTGCCTGCGGCCCGCATGCCCACATACCGCTCCGACCGGCCAATCTGCCTGACGCCCTTGCACCAACGGATAGCGGAGCACTCCTGGCACGGCGCCTGGCACCGGTCTTATACCTACAACGGGACGAAACGTTCCGGCTCGAACGTGTGGTCGCCATTCTGCACCCCGTCCGGCGGGTAATCGCCTACCATTTCCTGTGGCGGGACGACGTCCATGGGTCTTGGATTCCGTTCACTGTCCTCACGGACGAGGAGGTCCTATGGGTAGGCTATGACTCGACTTACGCCCCTTACCGACGTCGGACTTACTGGCACGTGCAGATCCTTCATACCGCCTGGCCGCGGTCTCAGGTCGCAATCGATGTCCAGTGGGGCAAGCATGGCAGCCTCCCCCGGAGCCTACCCTCCTGCAGGTATTCGGCAGCAAGTACTCGAAAAAGCATCGCTGGCCCTAGACAAAAAAGCTCCGGCGGGACAATTCCCGCCGGAGCTTTCAATTGTGTCGTTCCAGTCAGTGCCGATTTATTTACTGACGAGCCGAGGCGGAACTTGTAGCCGCCTGCTCTCGCTGAGCGATGAGGAAGAGGTCCTTCTGAGAGGCGCTCTGTTTGAGAACCTGTAGTGCGTGCATCAACTGATTGTCGTCCGGAACACTGCGCCGCTTGGCCGTCGAGTCACCGAATGCCAACCGCGCGACGGTGTTGCCAAGCAGTCGGTCGATCTCTGAACCGGCCTGCTCGTACTGTGCATGATCGATTGTGACTCCCTTTGCCTGAAGGCGGCGGTAGAACTCTTCGCGCCACGCGGGCTGCACGGCAAAGTCAGGCCGAACCGTCTTCTTCAGCTCGAGCGAGTAGTCCATGAGCGTTGCTCTGACGTCGGTCGTCTTCGGGGCGAACGCATTGAACACTTTCTGTTCCGCCGTTGTGAGCGTGTCGGGACGCACGATGATGTCGGGGGTGATCGCTCCGCCACCATACACGACGCGACCGGCGTCCGATTTGAAGGCGGGGCGCGAACGACGAGCCGAATCGGTCTCGAGAGAATCGGGCATCACTTCTACAAAATCGCCGCTCGGAAGAAGCTTGCGCTCCTTCTGGATGGAGCGGCCGTTCGGCGTGTACCATTTGGCCGTCGTCATCTTGAGGGCATAACCACCTTCCAGCGGGAACACCGACTGCACTAGACCCTTTCCGAAGGAAGTTGTGCCGACAATCAGAGCACGGTCGTGATCCTGGAGAGCACCAGCGACGATCTCTGAAGCCGAAGCGCTCCGTCCATCCGTGAGAAGGACGAGTGGAATCGTCGGTGCGATCGGGTCATCGGTGGCGTTGAAAGTCTGGTTCTCGCCGTTGCGGGCGCGGATGCTTGAGATCTGGAGTCCCTTCCTGAGGAAGAGATTGCTGACGCTCAACGATTGATCCAGGATGCCACCGGGATTTCCGCGCAGATCGACGACGATTCCCTTTGCCCCGTCGCGCGACAGCTTGGTGACTGCGTTCTCGAGCTCGTCTCTCGCGCTCTCGTTGAACTGGAGCAGCGGGATATAGCCCACTCTGCCGTCGAGCATGATCGAGTAAGGCACGGCCGGAATGTTGATGACGGCACGAGTGAAAGCGATCGGTATCAACTCGGGCACACCGGGCCGGGAGAACTTGACCAGTACCTTACTGCCCGGATTTCCCTTCAGCGCGTCGGACGTCTGTGAAACGGTCCAGCCGCGAGTGTTGGTGGTGTCTATGAAGTTGATGCGATCGCCCTCCTGCACGCCTGCCTGCTCCGCTGGTGTATGCGGGAAAACGCGCTGCACAGTGATGAAACCCTGCGTCTCGGCGATCTCCATTCCGATGCCTGCATAGCGTCCGTTCGTCTGCGCGTTGAAGGTGGAAAGCTCCTTCGGCGACAGCAGGACGCTGTAAGGATCATTCAGCTCGTGGACGAGTCCGCGGGCAGCTTTTTCGTAAAGGGTCGCGGCGTCGACTGTATCGACGAACCGGCTGGATACGATGTTGAGGACCTGGTCCAGCAAACGAGCACCTTGCTGGCTCTCGTGCTGCTGAAATACGAAGCCGCCGGCCAGCAGCGGAATCAGAGCGAGGCCGAACAGCAGGCTTTTTCTGGGTCGAGACATACGGCTCAAGGAAAAGAGAAGAGGGCGTTAACCTAATAGATACGCCTTCGGTAAGTCAGTTGTTCCTATTGACGCACAAAAGGCACCAGCGGAACATCTCGCTCAGGCAATGCGGGACGCAAGCACGTAATCCACCAGCCAGTCCCGGTTTAGCTGCCTGAAAGTCGCATCGCGGAGGAGGCCGGCTGCTAGCAACATTTCGTGAGCAGGTTGGAGCACTCGTTGCAAATGGGATGGATACCGCTGGGTCAAGGGGAGCTGCTCGGCGAGCGCGGCGAGGGGGACTCTCCAGGTTACCATTCCTTCTTCTCTTGCTACCTCGAGCAAGCGGTAGAGGCGTCTGGCCACCGGGTTTGTGAGCGACATGTAATGCATTGCAGAGAGTGTCACGGTGTGTCCCGCCGCGATGTTCGCGCGGATTACGGGACCGATGGTAACGTGGGCGTCGCCGGGTTCCGACGCAGCCAGCACCAGAAACAGAGTGAACTGTTCGCGCAC
>Ga0193751_1002736_pt1 | contig 10613 bp, 14 predicted proteins | sample L1c2metaG_FD_143050 | JGI IMG/M metagenome (GOLD analysis project Ga0193751, IMG submission 143050) | Soil microbial communities from a riparian zone of the East river system, Colorado, United States - L1c2 | ecosystem: Environmental > Terrestrial > Soil > Riparian zone | place: USA: East River...
GGCCTCCGGTGCTCGGGCTGCCCCTCGCAAAACCGCTAACGTCCCGGCCGTCTCGCAACTCGATGCCGCGTCGCCGACTTGCTACGGGTGGTGGGGTGCGCCGCCTCTATCTGCTTCTGCGAGTGCTCGCTCGGTGTAGCGCGCTGAGTCGCGCTCGAACCGTTCGCGGCAGCGGTCGGAGCAGAAGTGGAACGTTTCGCCGCCAACCTCGGCGCGTGCAGCTGCGGTCTGGATCTGCACTTGCATGCCGCAGACGGGGTCGATCGCGTACCCGCTACCACCGCCGAGCCGCTGCTGATTGCGCGCCCAAGCGGCCGGTCGAGATTGCGCCGACCGCGTTCCACTGGAACTACACCACCTTCCTCAACATCGCCTTCCTGCTCGTCCTCGCCGGCCTCTGGTGGCTCAGAGCACGATCCCGAGCTCGATCACGAGGTTGGTCGAGGCGAACATGAAGACCATCGAGCTGACGAAGTCTGCGCCGCGCTGGAAGGACGTCTTCGCCATCGCCGCGGCCGCGTACGAGCAGGAAGAGGAGGCCGCGCCGAGGAAGCTCGCCCGCGCGATCTCCTTCGCGCCGCGGCCGCCCAGCGCCCGTTCCATCTCCGAGCGAGAGACGAACGCCTGCACCGCACCGGAGAGGCCGAAGCCGAGCACGAGCGCCCACAGCGTCTCCCAGAACATGAAGAAGCTTTCGCGCAGCGAATGGCCGATGTCGATCAGCACGTGCACTATGCGTTGCTCCCAGCGAGTAGATCCGACGAACTCCTACTCACCCATAGTAGGTAGTCGCGGACGCAGGACGCGCGATCGCTAGGAACGTGCGGCGAGCAAGCGACGCAGACCGGTGGCCGCGCAGCCGAGGATCAGCCCGTTGACGAACAAACCGGCGGCCATGCCCGGAAGGCCGTGCAGCGACATCGTGGTCAGCATCGATCGCAGGTGCTGCGACTCTCCGAGACCGAGTTGCACGGGCACGGCGAGAGCGACAGCGGTGAGCGCCGCCGCGATGACGCTGAGGCCGATCCGCACCGGCCGCGTCAGCGGCGGTAGCGGCGCCTCCGGGTCGAAGAGGCGGTCGACGCGAGCCGCTGCGTAGTCTGCGAGGCCGATCGCGCCGGCCGGCGTCGGTTGGCCGACAACTTCGCAGAGCGCGCCGGCGAGCGCGCGCCGATTCGTCCGAGCGGCGGCGAGGCGGTCGGCGTCGAGCTCCTTTGCGAGCAAGTAGCGATGGAAAAGGTCGACGAGAAGCGGCAGCCAGAAGAAGGTGCACGCTGCCAATCGCGCGATCAAACACTTGAGTGGTTCGCGTACACGTGCGTGCTGGGCTTCGTGCCAGACGGCGGCGCACTGCTCCTCGAAGCTGAGCCGCTCGAGTAGACCGTCAGTGACGACCAGCCGCGGTTCTTGAAGCCCGAAGCAGAAGGCGGCCGAACGCTGGCCAGGGGTGCGGTAGATCGCCGTCGCGCCGGCCGCGCGAGCGACGGCTGCGAGTTCGCCGTCGAGCGGCTCGAGCGGCAGCGCCGCGAGCAGCCGCCGCTCGCGCCAGTAGGCGAGCATCGCGCGGACGAAGCCGGCGAAAGAGAGCAGGGCGAGCGCGACGAGCAGAAGCGATGTGAGCGGGACGCGCTGGAGGTCGCCGAGAAAGTAGACGCAGGCGGAGAAGGCGCCGATCACGATCGCCGTCAGCCCAAGCAGGCCGCTGCCGCCGAGGCCGGTGAGCCCGACGGCGAACACGCCGGCGAGCACAGTTGCCGCGCCAAAGAGCGAGGCGAGCAGGACGTTCGGGCGCTCGCTCACGGCCTGCCTCGGGTTCGCTTGAGCTTCTGCGTCCTCGCCGGATCGAGCTTGTCGAGCCGGGCGCCGAGCCGGGCGACCGCGATCTCGCCGAAGTCACCGAATAAGCGGTCGATTAGCTGATCCGAGAGCTCGCCAAGCAGCTGCTCGCGTGTTTGCGCCGCCCGGTAGCGGAAGCCGCGTCCCGCGGGCTCGCGATCGAGCAGGTCGCGTGCGTAGAGCCGGCTGATCAGCGTCAGCACGGTCGTGTAGGCGAACTCGTCCTTCCTGCGCCTGCGCCGCCGTTTGTTCAGCTCGTCAACGACCTCGCGGACGGTGGCGCTCTCCCGTTCCCAGAAGATCCCCATCACCTCGGCCTGCAAGCCGCCCAGATAGCGCGCGACCGGGTCCTCGCTCTCGCGCTGACGTTTGGAGCGGCGATCGAAGCCCGGCACTCCGCCGATTGTAGGCTCGATCACCGGCCGCCCCTCGCCATTGGTCGCAGCGCCTTGCGCAGCTTTCGCTCCGAGAGGCGGCCGTAGGAGAACGGCTCGCCGTCAACGAAGACGACCGGCGGGAACGGCGCACCCGACCGGAGTGCAAGGTCGCGGCCCTCGTTGGACTCGAGCGCAACCTCGCGCAGTCGCAGGTCGAACTCGTTGCGCATGCGGGCGAGGATGTCCTTCGCCTGTTCGCAGAAGCGGCAGTCCTCCTTCGACAGCAGCACCACATCCGTCACGAGCGGGCCTTCATGCCGGCTCGCATCTGCGCGAGCAGCGTCGAGTCGGGGACGTACATCGTGTACTTGGGCGCCCCACCGTAGTCGGCGCGCCAGCGGATGCGGCCGTTCCTGCCGACGAGGATGAAGGTGTGCCCGTTGCGGTCGCCCATCATCTGCATCTGATACCGGTTCGTGCCCCACACTCCGGCGCGCGAGAATTTCGCGTCGACATCCGAGAGCACGGGGATCGTGACCCCTTCGTCGCTGACCTTCTGCCGTAGGAGGTTGAGCGGGTCGGTGGCAATGCTGACGACTTGGCCGATCCCGAGCGCGCGGAACTTCGACAGGTCCTGCTGGATCGCCTTGAGCTGCGTCCAGCACGGCTCGCAGGTCAGCCCTTCCTGGAAGAAGAGAAGCACCTGCGCCTTGCCGCGATACGAGGAGAGGTCGAAGGTGCCGCCGCTTGTCGAGGGCAGCCGAAGCGGCGGCGCGAGCGCGCCCGGACCGGGCGATCCGATCGCGTACGGATAGGCGCCGCCGCCGTGCGAGGCACTGCCACCACCTCCGCCGCCCTTGCCGAGCGCCGTGAGCGCGTATAAGCCGGCGACGACGACCGGGATCGCGAGCAGGAGCCAGAGGCCGCGTGGTGTCTTGCCCGCCGTTCCTTGTCTCTGTGCTTTGCGCTGTGTCTTCGACGCCTGCACCGCGACTGCCCGACGCGCGGCCCGTGCTTGCCTACCGCTCAAGAGTGATCTCCTCCGGTTTCATCGTGGGCGTACTTCGCAACGGGACGCTCTCCTCGAGCTGGCCGTCGCCCTCGTCGTTGTGTCTGTCGTTGCTCGGACCGGTCTGGCCGAGCGCCTTCCAGGCGAGTCCTGCGAGGGCGGCGAAGATGCCTAGGCCGGTGATCCAGCCCGGCAGCGTCCCCGCCCAGATCCCCATCAGGTGCGCGTAGTGCTGCACGTGGGCGGAGAGCGTGAGCTGCCAGCCCGAGGAAGGCATCGCGTTCCCTTGGAAGGCGATCACGATCACCGCGACGCCCATCGCGACCAGGATCAGCCCGGATGCGAGCGCCGTCGAGTGCAGCGCGAGCCGCCTCCCGAGGATCGCGACCGTGAAGCGCTTGCCCGTCAGCAGTCTGCTCTCGCCCCAATCGAAGCGATCCCAGAGGACTGCGATCACGAGCAGCGGGAAAACCATCCCGAACACGTAGGCGACGCCCAGGATCAGCGCGTTGGAGAAAGAGCCGCTCGCGCTCGAGAGCGCCGCGACGCCGGCGAGGACGGGCGCGCAACAGGAGCTGGCGATGCCGGAGAAGGCGCCGAGCGAAAGGACAGCGAGCGGACCACTGCCACGCCGGGCGCGCCATGCCGGCGTCGGCAGCATCAGCTTGCCGCCTACGAGCATGTAGATCCCGAGTGCCAGCATCAGCGTGCCACCGGCGAGATAGAAGATCAGGTGATGCGCGGAGATCGCCGACCCGATCGCCGCCGCGCCGAGTGCGATCGGCAGGATGATCAGACCCAGCCCGGCCGCAAACACGAACGTCATCGCGAGCAGGGCGCGCTTGGTCGCGAAGCTACTGGCGAAGTAGGCGGGCAGCATTACCGAGATGCAGCAGGGCGCGAAGAGGGCGACCATGCCGGCGAGGAACGAGGCGAGTACGCCGCCGCCGAAGAGAATCGTTGTCACGCCGGGGCGACGCTACGTTGCTTGCTATCGGAGGCGTTCATCGTCGGCGCAGTGTAACTACAATTTTGTAGTCGCTAAGTCTCGGCGAGCCAGAAGCGGATATACTACTAACCTGTAGCAGCTAATAGCCGGAGCGATCCAGGAGTGATGTGATGCTCGCCTCGACCTTTGCCGGTCTTTACATACTCGCCGCACTCGCCTGCCCCGTCGGGATGGGGCTGATGATGTGGTTCATGAGCAAGGGGATGATGGGCGGCAAATCGCGCGGCGACAGCGCACCCAACCGGCAGGACGGTCAGTCGCTTGCCACGCTCAAGGCCGAGCAGGCGCGTCTGGCTGAGAAGATCTCCGCGCTCGAGCAACGCGACCCGAGTGCGCAGGACGAGCAGAGCGCCGACGTCGAACAGTCGGAGCGCACGCCGGCCTAACCGGCAAGGCGCGCAGCTAGCGGCTTCGACGAGAAGGACGCGACCGCGATGATGAAGATGACGCGGTGCGAGGCGATACGAGTCATGGCGGCCGGCGGTGGCGTCCTGAGTGTCGGGCTTGCCGGCGGCTACTTCCTGCGCGATCTCGTGCGGTCGGTCCACCGCACGATCCGAGCGTCGCCGAACGGCGCGATGCGCGGGAGCATGATGAGCGGCGGGATGATGGGCAGTGCAACCACCGCCGACATGAGCACCTATACAGAGCTGTTCGACCGGCATCGCGAGTTGCGGCGGCGGGTCGAGCCGATCCCGGGTGGCGTGCGCACCATTACCGAGTCGGACTCACCCGAGCTCGTCGCGCAGCTGCAGGCGCACGTGGCGAGCATGTACAAGCATCTCCAGCAGGGCGCAGAGGTGAGCTGCATGAGCGCGAGCCTGCCGACCCTCTTCCGCAACGCGAAGCGCTACCGGCGAACGCTCACGCTGACACCGAAGGGTGTTGCCGTGATAGAGACCACGCGCGATCCTCGCCTGGCGGACGCGATCCGCGAGCACGCGCACGAGGTGACAGGCTTCGTCCGCGAAGGGATGCCGGCGATGATGCGCGGCATGTTCGGATGAGCTGTCGGCGACTTTCCCGCCTCGGGTAGCGGCGGCGTACACCAGCGGTGGCCCCGCCGGCAAGATTGGCTTCTATTGCCTCCCCACTGCCTACTTCGTCGACCGCCGTGAACAGATCACCGCGGTGCTGATCGGCAAGCAGCAACGAGGGGCGATCGTGCGGCTCGCGCGCCTACTCGCGGAGCTCAAAACTCCCTAGCGCTGCCGCTGTCGCCGTCTGTGCGCTCCGTCGAGCGCGAACTACGTATTCGCGAGCGCCGCGTCGAGCGCTCGCTCGGTGTCCTGGAGCGTTGGCGCCGTACCTGCCGCCACGATGTCGTGCAGCTGGCCGCCGGTGGGGCCGATGAGCACCGTTGGCGTGCCCTGGACGTTCGCCTGCTTGGCGAGCTTGTCGACGTTGTTCGCGATCGACTTTGCGGCGGAACTGTTCACGTCTGCCCACCACTCGTTCAGCTTGAGGCCGGTCACGCTTGCCGCGATGGACGCCATCTCCTGGCTCGTTAGCCAGCCGCTCTCCTCCTGACCTTGGTTGTCGTAGAGCACCTTCCCGTATTCGAAGCCTTTGTTCTGGAAGGAGGCGGCGATCACGCCGAGTCGACCGGAGAACGATTGCGGGCCGAGGAAGGCCCACGGCTGCACGTGCAGCTGCACCTTTCCGGTCCGGAGGTACTTCTGGACGACCGTCGGCAGGTAGTTGACCTCGTAGTTCTGGCAAACCGGGCACTGGACGTCGATGAACATCTCCATCTCGACGGGCGCCGCGGGCTTACCGAGCACAAGGCCGGTCTGTGGGATGCCCTTAAAGAGCGCGTTGGCGTCGGGCGCACCCTGCAGCGCGATCGGGCTTGTGGCATTGCCGGTCTTCGGCAGGCCCTTGGTTGGATCACCGCTCGAACTGCTGCCCCCACCGCTCCCGAGCACGACGCCGAGCACGATCGCGACGACCGCGACCGCGACGACGACGCCTGCGATCGCGAGCGTGCGCGGCGAGGCCTGACGCGGGCGGCGCCCTGCGCCCGCGCCCTTGGAGCGGACGGGCGGCGCCGTCCGCACCGCTGCGGCCCGCCGCTGCTGCTTTGCCCTCTTACCGCTAGGCATGCGCCGGAAGGGTCGTCGTCTCCGCAGCGTTCCCAGCGGACGCGAGCACCAACAGTCCGATCAGAAGGAGAAAGCCCGTGAGGGCGAGGGTCGGGATCGTGATGTAGCCGAACTCGTTGATCCACTTCGTTCCGCAGCCGCCTGGCGCAGAGACGAGGCATGCCGTCGGCTCCTTGATTACGTTGTTCTCGATCAGCAGGTGGTAGATCGAGACGCCGGCGCCGACGATCGGAAGCGGGATGAGGTAGCGCGCCGCGCGGTGGTCTCCCTGCCAGGCGAGAAGCAGCGTGAGGATCGAGAGCGGGTACATGCAGATTCGCTGGAACCAGCAGAGCTCGCAGGGGGTGAAGTTGGCGATCTGGGAGAAGAAGAGGCTGCCGCCGGTCGCGATCGCAGCCACCACGAACGCCGCCCACAGCTCGTAGCCCCACAGCAACCGCCGAACTCGGTCAAGCGGCGCACGGACGCCGGCGAGCGCGAGCAGGCCGACGAGAATCAAGAGCGCTACGAGCACCTGCCCGGCGACGCCGAGCACGGCGAGGGCGACGATCGTGTCATGGGTCATGACTGGCGCGTGATCCTACCAAGGCGTAGTTGGAAGACCGAAGCAAGCTTCGAGTCGCGGCTCGCCAACAGACCGCAAACGCGGCCGAGGTCACCTGGGTCCGTCAGGTGCGCGGCCTAGCGGCCGGGGTAGGAGAAGGTGCGGCGGATCAGGTGGCCGGGGTCGAGGATCTGCTCACGGCGCAGCCGGTAACGGCGGTCGATCCACATCCGGTACCAGATCTGCGAGGCAGGCAGCGCGAACGAGAGCTCTGTAAGACCTCCCGCACGCCGGAGCACGCGTACGTCGACACCGCCGCCGGCGAACTCCTCCGTCTGCATGAACTGGCGGCCCGAAAGCAGGTAGGTGCCTGGGGGAGCGGTGCTGCCCGGGCCGCTCGTGACGGCCTCGGTCACGCGCAGCGTGCGTAGGCTGAGCATCGTCGCGGCAACTCGGCGGAGGAGCGCGGGCTGCTCCGGCCGAAGCGGCCAGCGGATGCCGAAGCGGGCGTCGCCGCCCTTCCAGACGCTCGAGCGCACGTGCGCGGTTATCACGGTGCGGCCGGGCTTGAGCGGGTAGCGGATGGTGAAGCACTCCGATCCGCAGGGGCGCGGGTAGAGGTCGAGGCCGCGGCCGCCCGGCTCGACAGCGTCCGCGGTCAGCGTGACCGACTCCCTCGGCCGCTCGGAGGGCGGCGCGATCGTGAACTGCAGCTCGCGGCCGGTCGCGGCGACGCCGACCACGAGCTGGCCGGCGAGGTCGGCGAGGCGGACAGCGGAGCCGAGCGGCGGCGGCCCCAGCTCGGGCAGCGCGGTCGAGGCGGCGATGCCGCGCGGCGGCGCCGCGTTGACCAGCACCGCGACCGCGACCAGCACCCCCACGAGTGTGGCCAACTCCGCGCCGGTCAGGCGGCGCAGCAGCGGCCAGCGCGGGTGCGGGTTGCCGGGCAGCGCACGCTGGCGTGCGGTCAGTGCGAGCAGCAGGGCGACGCCGATCAGGCCGGCCTTGACCAGCAACGCCCGCCCATAGCTCGAGCCGGGAACAGCGGCCAAGTTCCGGAACTCGGGAATCGCAATCACGATCCCGCTCGCGAGCACGAGCAGGACGGTGGGGAGCGCCAGCCGCGAGTAGCCGCGTACGGCAGCACCGAACAGCTCGAGCCGGTCCCGGCCACGCGCCAGCGCTAGCACCAGGTGGGCGAGCGCGCCAACCCAAAGCGCCGATCCCGCCAGATGCAGCATGTCAGCCGCAGTCGCCCACCCGTGGCCGGACGTCGCGGAGTGACTGCGCAAAGAAATTGCCGCCACGGCGACGCCAAGCGGCACTGCGGCCACGATCCGCTCGCGCCGAAAAGGCAGGAACACCGCCGCGGCGGCCACGCACACAAGAGCGACGAGCGTCATCGCGCCCGCCCTGCATCGGATCGCGTCGCCCACCGCTCCCGCCGAGAGGCCGGCACCGAAGCCGCCGCCGCGCTCGGCCCCTGCCAGCAGCACCAGCAGCCAGACGCTGCCGAACGCGGCCAGGACCACACCCGCCCCAACCGGCGCAGCGCTCACCGCTGCGGTCGCGTCCCTCGTGCCCCGCCAGATCAGGCGCTCGCTGACCACACCGCCCAGGGCGAGCGCGAGCCCGGCGAACAACAGCCAGCTCGCGGCGACGTCGCTCGACGAGCTACTGCCGCCGCTGCTCGACACGCTCGCAGGCAACGCGCCGCCCGCGCCGACCGCGAACGCGAACTCTCCGAGCGTGACGTGCCCGTCGTCGGCGGAGACCACTCGCCAGGAGACGACAAAGACGCCGTGCAGCCTCGGCGCCAGGGACTGTCGGATCACCGCGCCGGCCACCTGCGGCGCGGCAAGGTTCAGCGTCCCGCCGCCGACGCGGCGGATGCTGACCCGCTCGGCTCCGCGCGCAATCGCCTCGCTGTAGTAGAGGGTCACGGTGTGTGGACTCGATGCGAGCCGCGCGCCCGCCTGCGGGTTGGAGCGGATCAAGAAGGCGTGCGCGCTCGCGCTCGCCGGCAGCAGCATCGCGAATGCCGCCACCGCCACGAGAGCGCCGAGGCGGGCGAGCCTCAGGTGGTGATGGCCTCGCACCAGCAACCTCCTACCGGGCTATCGTAGATGGGTCGATGCTGACGGGATTGCTGATCGCCGCTCTCGTAGTCGCCGGTTTGGCGTGCCCGCTGATGATGTGGCTCGGCCGGCGCGGGATCGGTCCCGGCTGCGCGTTGATGCCCTGCGCGCCCGGACGCGACGAGGAGACGCTCCAGAGCCTCCGCGCCCGTCACGAAGAACTGTCGCGACGGCTCGAAGCGCTCGAGCCCGAGGACGCGACAGCGGCATCCGAACTCGAGCCGTCTAGCTTCCAAGGTTGATCCGTTCGATGTGTACGACTCGCCCGTTGTGCGGGTCGAAGCCGAACCGCCCGGTGACAACCACGGCGTCTCCCACGAAGCGTCGCGCCTCGCCGCTTGGGAGAAGAACCACGAGGTCCCGCGCCAGGTCTGTGAGCACGTAGTAGGGCGAGCCCTGCGGGTTGCGCGCCGCCTCAACCCTGCCGCCGGTCGAAACGTGCTTACCGAAGTAGGCGTCCTGATCGCTGGCCAGCTTCGCCAGCGAAGTCTGCCCGCTCCCACCGCAGCCCGCGAGCGCGACCACCGGCACAAGGAAGCCGAGCAGGAGAGCAGTGCTGAAAGGGTCGCTGCGGCGAGGCAACTACCATCGTGTAGCAGAAACAGGCATCATTCGCCGGTGCAACCGACTTCGCGCAAGCCCTCCCGGCACCCATGAAAACCTCCAAGACGGCACGCTACCTCCTCGCCGCCGCCGTGCTCGTCGCGGCCGCAGGCTCGGCCTTTGCGCTACTGCACGACACGCGGCCGGTCGCCCGGCGAGCCGCCGCGAGGCCCACGCTGCCGCCCCTCTCGACCGGCCCGCGCGTACTAGAGGCGCGCTTTGCCGTCCTCAGCCGGCGGCACAGCAACCAATGCGCACTGCGACCGCAGTCGGTCGCCTCCCGCACCGTGCACGGCCGCCTGCAGGGGGCGTGCTGTACACCGATGGTGTACGCGCACTACGTCCGGCAGGTGCGCGGCCTCGTCGCCTACCGCGCCATGCCGCAGATCCCGCGCGACCCCTATGACATCCCGGCCGGCCAAGCCAGGCAACTGCTCGCCTACAACCGCCGGATCACGCTCACCCCGGAACAGCAAGCGCTGTACCGGCAGGCAACGAAGCTCGCCGACGAGCACGGCCCCTGCTGCTGCCACTGCTGGCGCTGGACCACGTTCGAAGGGCAAGCGAAATACCTCATCACCAGGCGCGCGTACCGCGCACGCCAGATCGCGACCGTCTGGGACCTCGAAGACGGCTGCGGCGGCACCTAGCAGCCAACGCCCCTGTGGCGCAGCCGACCGCGAGGCTAGGGGCCACACGTGCGCGCCGCCGGCGGGCACCAGCGGCAACACGCGGGGAGAGATGAACAAAACGACGCCCGCGGCGAAGACGAACGGCAGGCTGGCTCCGGCGACCTGAATGGCTCTTCGACCTTTCCCTCGTTCGTCTCGCTGCGGCGGCCAGATTAGTGCGCCCCGGCGTAGCAACTACTATACGGTAGGAGTGGCGGCTGGTTCGCCGTCTCCGGGTGCGCGACAGCGGCGTTCGCCCCAGTCATCATGGCGCGCTCTCTGCTGACCGGCTCGGCTCGGTGCGCGCCGGCTCAACCGCCT
>Ga0193751_1002738_pt1 | contig 10600 bp, 9 predicted proteins | sample L1c2metaG_FD_143050 | JGI IMG/M metagenome (GOLD analysis project Ga0193751, IMG submission 143050) | Soil microbial communities from a riparian zone of the East river system, Colorado, United States - L1c2 | ecosystem: Environmental > Terrestrial > Soil > Riparian zone | place: USA: East River...
CGGACTGCCGGTCGTTACGCTCCAGGCCGGCTCGACGTTGATCGATGACTGCACGGCACCCGTCGGGGCGCGCAGGTACCACTGGCCCACGGCAGGGCCGTTTCCGATCGGGCCGGCCGCGTACAGCGGGTCATTCGGAGCGGCGACAAGGTGCCGGCGCTGGTCAGGCACGGCATATTCGACTTCGCTGTCGAGTGAGAGTCGCTGCGCCAGTTCGGCGGAGGTGATCCCGCTGGCGAATAGCACCTGTGAGCGATCGGACACCGCTGAGCCGGCACTCATCGTCAACCCCAGCCGCTGGCCGAGTGCCCGTGCGCGATCCATCTCATGGCCGGCCGCGGAGACCGGCAGCTCGCGCACGAGAGCCGAGTCCGCCTTGAGCTTGACGATCACACGCGCAGCGTTATCGGCGAGCGCGGCCCCGGCGGTTTGAGCTTGAATTTGCATCGGCACGGCGCCGAGCAGCGCCGCGCACAGTGCGACAAGGCTGGGACAGGTCTTGCGCGTCAATCGTATCTCTTCTCTCGCCGGCGTCACGTACAGGGTGAGGAAACGGACAGGAATTGCAAATATCCGAACGGGAGTATTCGGATCGAGTCAGGCTCGTCATCAGGATATACACGGCAGTGCAATCTCACAATGCGCTGCGGACCGCGTTTACATACTGTTACACCGAACTCCGGAGGTTAGTTCGGAAAACGAAACAAAGTTTGCGATGTATCGGAGTATCAAGGGAGCGCAAAGCTTGTCCCTTGCGCTGCCACACTTGCCCGGCTTGTGGTTGCAATCGGGACGGCCAGCATCGGCGATGCGCTCAAGACGCGGCTTAAGCGACGCCTCCGTGTCCCCTGCTCATGCGCGCTTCCTGTTTCTTCGCTTGTAGTACCACATGAAGTACACGTTGCGAACGTGGAACCTGAAGAAAGCGAACCGCAGGCCGATGGGCATGCGATTGTGGCCGAGATGGTATGGGTCCATGTGTGATCCGATGTCGGGGATGTCTAAACGCTAGTGCCTGCGCCCGCCGCCGGTCAGCACCCGAAGGATTGCATCGAACAGCGGGACCACCGCGCCAGCGTCTTCCCTGCCGCCCTGATCGAATCTCTCACGCAGCGTCATCGCGGCAGCAATGCTCACCGCGTCCTCCTCTGGCGGTATCGTTGCGAGGGGTGATACCAGCGGGAATGTCACGCCGGCACGGCGATGGAGTTCCCAATCGCAGGCATGTCCGATCCACCTCAGCAGACTCGGCACGAGTTGTGTGGCATTGTTTGTCCAGTCGATCAGCGCGCAAAGTTCGCTATCATCGAGTTCGGTGAGTGCAGCTTCAACGCCCCATAGATCACTGGCATCCGGGCTCAAGCACATTCTTACCGGCGCTACCGGCAGCGCGCTTCCTCGGCTCCTTACACGCGGATAGGACACGGCTTGTGCACTCCCCGGGACGCTCCGGTGCGGTTGGGCGACGGCCGACCGAACGATCCTGCGATGAGATCGAAAACAAACTCGGTAACCCAGGTCCGGCCCGGCCCACCGAGGTAGGTCGCGCGGCGACCGGTAAGAAGGTTATCAACCGTCATCGCGAATGTTGCGGCCACCGAATTGGGCGATCGCTTGCCTCGAAACCGCACGATATCGAGAGCGAAATCGGCGGGGTCGTATCCAAAACGAACAACCTTGGCGGTAAATGCGATTTGGTCAGCCTTGGCGATAACGTTATGACGTGGATCGCCGCGAAGAAGCGGTCGTCCCGGCGCCTTGAAGCCCCCATGGAGCGGACCCGTGGTCTGCATCGAGTTGCGCGCCTGAAGCATGATGTCGGCTTCCTTGTCGAGACTAAAACGTCTGGAGTGCCTCGTCAGCATAGCGAGCAAGCTTCGAGCCACGCGCATTTTTTATTTATTTTTCGGTGGGTTACGAACTTGCCATGACAAACTTCGACAAGCCATTGTAAGGAACGTCGTCGGTGACAACCTTGTAGCGTTCACGCGGTCGGCGAGCGCAGCCTAGGCAGGTCTGCCCGTTTCCGGAAAGCTATGGTGGCAATGAAATGGGCCTGGCTCCGATCAAAGAGCGCGCATCCGGGACGCCGTCTTACTTGGTCGTCCTTGTCAAGCGCTTCTTGAATCTGGCGATATCGGTCGACACCAGGGTAATGATCTCGGACGCGGCGTCGATGATTTGTCCGGGCTCGAAGCCGGCTGCAGCCATGTCCTTGAAGAATGACTTTGCCAACAACTTGGCGACGCGCGCGGGCGCTAGAGTTCCATCAGTAAGCCGTGCGATGACTTCTTTCCCCTCGCGGGCCAAGCTCAATTGCGCGACCCTGGATCGGATCAACGTTTGCAACCGTTCAACCTGTACTGACTTTCCGATCAGGGTTGCCACGATATCGGCCAGCACCAAATGCGATTCGTTGAAGGGCGGATAATCGGGCCGACTGGATAGATTCATCACGCCGATCACGTGGTTTTTTACGGCGATTGGCGTACAGATGAAACTTACGCCCAGACTGCTACGGTTTCGGGCCATCGGCGCAAACTTGGATTGCTCGATGTCGGCAATCAGCAGCGGACTGCCCCGCTCCAACACCCACCCCGCGATCGAATCTCCGCGTCCGGGCCTCTCGCTCCAGGCCGAGGACGGAAGCGTCTCGGTGGAGCCCCATAATTTGAGGCGCGGCGCGTTGGCTTCGCCCTCCGACAGCAGCATGATCGAGCAGCTCGCGGCGTCGGTGACGGACGCGGCACGCTCCAGGAGTTCTCCGAGGCGGGTGCCGAGGTTTTCTTCGGCTCTTAGAAATAGCGCCAAGTCATGCAGGCGTCCGAGTTTATTTTCACTCACCGATTTTTTCTCGTGACGACACAAAGAAGCTCACGCATTTGCTGCTCGGCAATGTTGCCGCCGTGTCCCCTCACGGTTTGTGCGCCGGCTGGAACGCATGGTCGAAGACATGGTCGGCCACGCGGCGGCCTTGAGCGATGCCTTCGCGCTTGTCGAAGGCCCAGTGGATGCCGAGATAGATCCGGCTCTGGCCGTTCTCGTCCTCGGCCTCCGACAGCGATCTGAACGTCCGCGGCATCAGCGGTCGCACGTTGCCTTCGCGGTCGAGCGTCACGCCGTTGAACTCGTCGGAGACGAACGTGAAGGCAATGTCGTCGCGCGCGTAGAAGCGACGCAGGATCTGGAACAGCGCACCGCCGAAGCCCGCGTGACCCGAAGGATAGGCAGGAAATGGCGGCGTAAAGTTGGGCCCGGTCAGATTGCTGGCCGGCGCGCCCAGCGGCGTGAAAGTCGGGTCGGCGACGGTCGCCGAATTGCCATCGCCCGGAAGCGACCGCGCCGGGTCCGCATCGGCCTCGCGGATTCCTGCAACCGGCCGCCAGAGCTCGTAGTAGTACTTCGACTCCCATATAGCCATGCCGGCGTCGGCCATTGCTGTATTGATCAGCGCCAGCAGTCGCGTGAGCTCGACCACGTCCGAGTCCATCTCGTCGGCGATCTGCATTGCGATCTGGTTGTAGAGGCGCGGCGGCGCGCACAGGCTCGGCGTCCCGTCGTAGGCCCAGAAGATGCCGATCTCGGTCTGCTCCGCGGTGCGGCTGGTGGGTGTCACGATGCCGTCGCCGCCGAGCGCTTTCACTTCGGCAAACGCATGCGCATACTCGGCAGAGTCGAGCGCGGGAGGCCGCGGCGCGCGAAACTGCGCGCTATCGGCCATCACGAAGGGCATCACTTCGTCCCAGTAGGCTCCGAGCGCGAGCGGTATCCGGCTCACCGGGTCCTGGCGCCATTTGCCGGGTTCGGCGCTGGTGAGGAACTCGATTCCGACGCGAGGTTCGGCGCGCGCCGAGCCGTCGTTCGCTCGCAGGCTCAGGATGGCCGTGGCTGCGCGTTGTCCGAGCTCGATGCCGAGCTCCTTCGGCCGCCGGCCGTGGATGGCGTCGAGTTCCTGCGTGAGCTGCGCGTCGAAGGCCGCCTTCTGCGACGGAAACAAGGCGCTCAAGGTGTCGTGCGCCGCTTGCGCGATCGCGGCTTCCATCGACGTGTCGCGCCCCGCGGCGGGAAGGCCGGTATAGCTTCGGTAACGGCCCGAGATCGCGTTGACCGCGTCGAAGATGGCGATGTGCACGATCGCCATCGCGCGGCTGGCGCGCGCAGGGCCGAGCTGCTCGCCGAAGACACGCGTTTCTCCGTTCGCCACCGGCGTGTGATCGAGGCCGCTGGCGTCGATCGCGACTTCGTTCCAATGCCGGACCATGCCCCGCGGGGTCGTATCATGGCGCGGTGGGTGCTTGTCCGGACGTTGTGCGTGGGGATTGTCCTGGTAGAGAGGTCCCAGCGTGTCTTGCACGCCATTGCCAAACCCTTGCGCCTGCGCTACGGTTGTGAGCAGAGCGCAAACGACAAGCGCAATGGCGCCGATACTCGCGAGGCGAGGGAAAAGCTGATGATTGCGGGCAGGGGTTGGATACATGGAGTGTCTTTGTCCAGTTGTGGGTGAAGCGCTATCCGGAGTATGCCGAACTTGCGGAGCCTACAATACGAAGCGGCCCGCTTCAATACAGCTCGATGCCGGCTTCCTTGATGAACGCGCCAAAGCGTGGGGCGTCGGCCGCCTGACGGCTCAATAGATGCAGGATCAACGATCATCGCGCATTCCGTTCCACGCCGCACTTTCCGAAGCCCGCGTTATTCGGCGCCGTTCATCTTGATCGGGTCGGAACGGTAGGCGCGCAAGCGCGCCACGGTAGCCATGCGATCAAGGCAGTGGTTCGAGAATGAGGGACAGTACATCAGCCGTGCCGGGAATTCGCTCGAGGTGCGGATAGCGAAGTCCCTGGTCGTACTGAAAGGAGACGGTCCGGTATAAGTCGTCCGACTTGATCAGCAGCTCGATGGGCTGCTTCGAATCCTTGCCCGCGGCGATGGCCTGCTTGAGCGCGTCGGGCTTGTATGATCGACCGTTGACGGCGAGCACGGTTGCACCCCCGGCGAGGCCGGCCTTGAATGCAAGGCTGTCCCATTGAACCAATGTTATCTTGTCGCCTTTTCCGATGATCAAGCCCAGCGAGTACAGAAAGTCGGCGTCACCACTGTCGCGATCGATCGCCTCGCTATAGTCGGTGGGCTTGTCCTTGAAGACAAGCTGCCAACCCACGGCTTTGAGCGACTCGATGGCGTTGTTGCGCTCATTGCTCTCCAGCCTCTCATTCAGAAAAGTGGCCCATGGATATCGGGCAAGCGCATTCAGCGCCGCGACGACGTCGTCGAATGTATAGGTGATCACCGCCGGCGCGTCTCCTCTCCGGCCGAAGAATGACGCCGCGAAATCGTTCAAGGAACGCTTGCCTGCCGAAAGCTCACGAATCTTGGCATCGACTTCCAGCCAGAGAAAAAATCCTTCGGCGTAATAGTCGACCACCCGCTGCCAGCTCGGCCAGTCGCGTTGCCGGTTCGATCGCATGATGGGATCGTTGAGCGCGTCCTGCAGACTCCGCCAAGATCGCCCGGCGCGCTGATCGAGCAACGCCGCAGCCCTCGCCGTGAATTGGCGGGTTTCCTCTGCCGACATGACACCGGACCGCGAAGCCAGCACAAAAGTCCAATAATTGGTTTGCCCCTCGTAGACCCAGAGCAGACTGTTAACCATCTCGACGTTGAAGTTGGGCGTCGCCAGATCCGACGGACGGTGCAATTTGCCGTTCCAGACGTGTACGAATTCATGGGGCACGTCGGGCCGCTCGAAAGGCAGCGACTTCCACTTCGTAAAGAAAGCCGCCGACCTGCCGAGCTCGGTCGATGCTTGGTGCTCGAGCGCGATGGATGAGAAGGTCTCGCTCAGCGCCACAAGAAAATCGTATCGACGGTAAGGCGGAGGTCCAAAGACCTTGCATGACTGCTGGACCATCGCGCGCATAGCGGTCACCTGCTCAGGCTCGATCGCGAGATTTGCCGGCAGGTCCGCCACCATGTTGAGCGTCACCGGCAAGCTTCCGCCCGGATCGAGCACCGGGATGGCTTCGCGCACTCTGACGATTCGTTTATCGACATCGGTGGCGTCAACCGCAAGCTCGATGGTGCCGGGAAAACGTACACCGACCGGTGCGGGAATGACTTCCGCGCAGGCAACGGAAGAAGCCGTCAGCAACAGGAGCAGCACGGCGAGCATCGGGAAAGCGTCGCGTTGATCGGCGACGACATCGAGACCGGAACGCCCCATTTTTACCTCCGGAAACAAGAACCACTCGCAGTAGACTCAACGACCTCAGCGATCTCAGCGCCGAGCCTGCGAAGCCTACGATACGGAGCCGCCGGTTCAGTCGACCTTGATGCCGGCTTCCTTGATGAATGCGCCATAGCGTGCGCGGTCGGCTTCCTGCCGGCTCACAAATTCCTGGATCGTCATCGGCGCGACTTCGCCGCCCAGCCGGGCCATGTTGTCCACCAGCGCGGGTGAATTCAACGTCCGGGTAATCTCCTTGTTCATCCGTTCGATGATCGCGGCGCTCACGCCGGCCGGAGCGTAGACACCGAATGTCGTGTCCGCGTCGACGCGCATGCCCAGTTCCTCGAGCGTGGGAACATCGGGATATCGTGAAGCACGCTTGGCGCTCGCGACGGCGAGCACCGTTAACTTGCCGGTGGCCGCGTGTTGCAGGCCCGGACCGGGATCGAACATGAACTGGATCTGTCCCCCCAGCAGATCGTTGAGCGCCGGCGCCGCGCCCTTGTATGGCACATGGGTCGCGTCGATCTTTGCCGCGCGCTTGAACATCTCCGCCGCAATGTGCGGCGAGCTGCCGCTCCCCGCCGACCCATACGAGAGCTTGCCGGGATGGGCGCGCGCGTAGGCGACGAACTCGTTGAGGTTTTTCGCGGGCACCGAGGGATGAACCATGAGAAAGACGCGCACGATCGCGAGCGACGCCACGGGAGTCAGGTCTTTCTGCGTGTCGTAAGGAAGGTTCGAATAAATGAACGGATCGACGGTCATCGCGCCTCCTGATGTGACCAGGAACGCGTAACCGTCGGCGGGCGACTTGGCGACCGCATCGGCGCCGATCGCCCCGTTCGCGCCCGGACGATTCTCGACCACGACCGGCTGCTTGATCGCCTCGGAGACGCCGGGCGCAATGGCGCGGGCGAGCGTGTCCGCGACGCCGCCGGGCGAGAAGTTGACGATCAACTTGACCGGCTTGTCCGGCCAGGTCTGCGCAGCCGCGTGTGCGCACAACGTGAATGCTGCGATCAATGCGACGACGCTGCGCCCCTTTGCTGAAGTGATCGTCATGGTGCCTCCTCTCGTTGCCTTCCGCGATAACGGTGATAAATCCATTCAGGCGACGTCCACTTCGACAAGTGTCGGAACGGACGCCTGCATCGCGTCGATCAGCGCGTCGCGCAAGTGCTGCGCTCCGCTCACGTTCAGGCCTTGGCATCCCTGCCCACGCGCCAGCGCCACGAAATCGATATCGGGCAGCTCGGTTCCGGCCAGCGGCTCGTTTGGACCGAAGCCGAATGTCGGCGCGAACTCCTGCAGGGCGGCATAGCGCCGGTTCTTGAGAACGATGAACGTGATCGGCAGCGCAAGCTGGGCGGCGCTCCACAACGCCTGGATCGAATACATGCTCGATCCGTCGCCAATCAGGCCGATGATTTTCGCCCGCGGCTTGCCCAGCGCAATGCCCACGGCCGCCGGCATGGCGTACCCGAGCCCGCCGCTGCACATGGTGTAGAACGTTTCGGTGCGCAGGATCGGCAGATACCTCTGCATCGCCTGCCGCGAGCTCGGCGCTTCCTCCACCACGATCGACGCAGGATCACGTATCTCGGCAAGCGTTTGCATGACGAAGGCAACCGACATCGGCGTCGAAGGCTCGACGCGCGGCGACTGGCGTCGCCGGGCCGGTCGCCCGCGCCGACGCGGGGGCTCCCGCGCGAGCAGATCCAACACACCGAGGCGAATGCTGCCTACCGCGGACGTGCCCTGCGGAGTCCAGGCGGCGATGTTCGGATCGTCGATCAGTTGCACGAGGCGGGCACCCGCGGGAAGATGCGGCCCGGCGCCTTCGACGTGGTAAGTGAACGCGGGAGCGCCGAGCGCGAAGATGACATCATGTCCCGCGAGAAGATTCACGATCTTCTCGCGCATCGGCGGAAGGAACCCGGCAAAGAGCGCGTGATCTTCGGGGAAGCTGCATCGTCCCGACATGGGTGCCACCCACACCGCCGCATTGTGCCGTTCGGCAAGCCGCACCACGTCGCTCCAGGCGCCGTCGCGATCGACCGCCGCGCCAACCACGAAAGCCGGGCGCAAGGATGTGTCGAGCGCGTCGCCAATCGCGTCCAGCACATGCGGCTCGGGCCGGATCTCGGTGCTCACGACTCGCGCCGCGACCGGCTCGCAGGGCTTCGCCCAGTCATCGGCCGGAATCGAAACCAGGACCGGTCCGCGCGGAGGCTGCATTGCGGTGTAATAGGCGCGCGCGATAGCGAGCGGAACATCCTCGGCGCGCGCCGGTTCCGAGCTCCATTTCACGTACGGTTTTGGAAGCTCCGTGGCCTGGGCTGAAAACAGGAAGGGATCATATGGAAGGATCGAGCGTGCCTGCTGGCCCGCGGTGATGATGAGCGGCGTGCGATTCCTGTACGCGGTAAAGATGTTGCCCATCGCATGACCCACGCCCACCGCCGAATGCAGATTGACGAAGGCGGCGTTGTGCGTCGCCTGCGCATAGCCGTCCGCCATGCCCACGACGACCGCCTCCTGCAGGCCCAGCACATAGCGGAAGTCCTTGGGGAAGTCTCGAAACAACGGCAACTCCGTGGAGCCGGGATTGCCGAAGATCGACGTCATCCCGAAAGCGCGCAACAGGTCCAGGACGGCGGCGCGGACGGTCATCGCGATATCGGTGTCTTGCACGAGGCTTGGCGTGGGCTTTGCCATTTTCGAGAGAGAATCATGGGCGTCGGTGCGGCGTTCGAGTTGAGGGTAAAAATGTACATCATACGAACAAATGTGATTTTCACCAGCGTTGTGCTCTTATTGTCCCAATAGCCGGTCGGGAACGATGTTGATTTAGTAGTCTCACTCCCTATGCCAATGAGCCTCTCGCGCTTCGTGGATGCCGCCGTTCGGACCGCGGACCTGGCCGGCACTGCTTGGCGATAGCCAATGACTTCCTCGGACCGCAGCTGATGTTACGCAGCCGATGGACCTTGGCCGTCGTATTGCTGCTTGGCGTGATCTGTGTCCTCGCCGTACTCCTGGTCGCCCAACGCACATTGCGGCCAGAGGTTTCTGGTACCGACCCGCCGAGTTACGAGGATCTCACCGGCAGCTTGTTTCGCTTGTCGCCGTCGCATCCCTTTGGCCCGCCCGGCGTCCAGGAAATCGCTCTACCTCCATTACGCGATGGGGTATGCATCTGGGGGGCGACCGGCCGGGACCGGGACGGGCACATTTGGGTCGGCGTGTCCGCGGACTCTCCCGGAGGCAGCGCCCACTTGCTTCAATTCGATCCGGAAACCAGTGCTTGGCACGATCGCGGGACCGTGGTGGATCAACTGAAGGCCGCCGGCCTGTATCGCCAAGGGGAAGGCCAAGCCAAGATTCATTCGAAAATCGTGACTGACGTCGAAGGTTGGTTGTACTTCGCATCCACCGATGAAGAAGGCGAGATGATCGAAGGCGCGACGCTGCCGCGCTGGGGCGGTCACTTGTGGCGCACCAAGCCTGACCGGGAGCGCTGGCAGCATTTGATGGCCGTTCCCGAAGGGCTGCTGGCGGTCAGTGGTGTCGGCCGGTATATCTACGTCCTGGGATACTGGGGCCACGTCCTGTACCAGTACGATACCGTCAGCGGCAAGAACAAGCGCGTCGTCGTAGGCTCGGCGGCTGGACATGTTTCGCGCAATTTTCTCGCCGATGTCCGCGGGCACGCGTATGTCCCGCGGCTGACCGGGCAGCCGGGCGGTACAGTTTCCGCGGCGCTGGTCGAGTACGACAGCGAGTTGCGAGAATTGGCGGCAACTCCACTCGACAACTATCTCGGCACGCTGTCGCCGCATGCGAATCACGGAATCGTCGGACTCGTGTACCTCGCCGACGGTCGCCTCCTGTTCACGACGCATCGCGGCCAGCTTTACATGATCCAGCCGAGAGCCGACCTTCCTGCGCTGGTTACTGCCATCGGTTGGTTTCACCCGGACGGCGAGGCCTACGCGCCTTCGCTATTCGCTCTGGGTGGAGATGGCTTGGTTGCCGGGGTGACCGAGCGCAACGGCCGCCATGAATGGGTGGTGCTGGAGCTGAAGACGCACATATCCGGCGCTTTCCCGCTCGATACCAAGGGACTGCGCGGCGTTCTTCTCTACGGCTCGGTGAATCGCGACCTCGCGGGGCGCGCCTATGTCGGCGGCTGGGCGTCGTCAACCTCGGGCGGAACTAGGCCCCTCATGCTGCAGATCGAGCCGGGTCATTGACGTTGGGAGGCGAACCTAGTGCGGTCGCCACAAACGCTCCGCCTTCGTCGCGTGTGGTTCGTTTCACCAGCGGCCAAGAACGATGCGGATCGGATTGCTGTACGCCATCAGT
>Ga0193751_1002739_pt1 | contig 10600 bp, 5 predicted proteins | sample L1c2metaG_FD_143050 | JGI IMG/M metagenome (GOLD analysis project Ga0193751, IMG submission 143050) | Soil microbial communities from a riparian zone of the East river system, Colorado, United States - L1c2 | ecosystem: Environmental > Terrestrial > Soil > Riparian zone | place: USA: East River...
TACCTCTAAACTCCAGTCGCTCGACACGCAATTGAGTGAAGATCACCACAGTCGACTTGGAGTGCAGGAGAGAGTCGGCGTTCAAGCCCTGAGAAGCAGATTGATACGTTTTTGAAATGGCTTCGTTGAGGTGTTCGGTTGTAGGTTTTTTGTTTCCAAGATTTATCGAAATGTTGGACGGCGCGGTACGGGTGGTTTCCTGTGCAGTAGAGACATGCTGAGTCGGCGAGTCGTCATCGTTATTAGAAAGCGGCTCTAAAGAATCTCGGGATGTCACATTTGTTCTGGGCTTGTCGATGATGGATTGACTCACCAATTGGGTTCTAAAGTTGCCTTCCGCGTTGTTACGGGGTTCGATCTGGCGCGCGGTGAGGATGGTTTGGTCGCTGGCCGCTCGATACCGATAGAAACGCGGGGTTCCGCGCCTGCGCCAGTAAGCAGAAGTGTAGTCCTCGGTGTCTAGCCCGGAGCGTAAGGAGCTATAGAAGAAGTGTTGACGGGGATCGAGGACGAGGCCTACGTGGCCACGCCAGACGATCAAGTCACCGGGCTGAGGCGCGCTTACGCGAACAAAGCTGGCGTCGCCGCGATAAAGGTCTGCGGATTTTGCATAAGGATACGGAAAGCCGGCGAGATTGTAGATAGCGTTTACCAGGTGCGAGCAATCGGGCTTGGCACCTTTCCCGCGAAGAGATGGATGATGAGCGGAGATGGCATCGACGATTGCCTGGCCCTCGTCGCGAGTCAGCAAGCGATATGCTTCGCGGTGGCCTTCCTGGGAGGCTGTGGCCTGCGGCGGGCAGAGCGACAGCGCGGCAAGTATGGTGAGCACACAATAAAATACGAACGGCAAGCCGTGCCGCAGCCGCCTGGGCTGTCTGTGATATGAGAAACGAATGCGTTCAGAAGTCATCTCTGGGCTCGTCTTAGAAATAGCAATTCAAGCCTACCGTGCCGTTGCGTTTTACAACATTTCCATGACGGTCAGGTCAGTGTATGGAAGGCACCTGTCCGGCAGTACAGACGCAATTGCGACCCGGTCTTTCGATGCTCTACTGGTGAGGATTGGGTTCCGGGAGACAATACGCCAGGTTGGCGATTATTCACATCAAAATTCGTAACTGGTCATAAGGTGCCGAAACCGGTGTGGGACTGGCGTTGGGTTGGGACTGCGCGGAAAGTTTATATCCAGGAAACCGTGAACTACTGCGTGCGTTTCGGCGCGAAGTCGCTTGTTAGACTACGGCATAGGACACGCGTCCCCGCGCATGAGCCCCCACGAAACCGAACGCTTGAATTTTGGCCGGCAGATTGTGTACGCGCGGCCTATCAGCGTGTTATTGGCGCTGATAGCGATCATAGAACAACCCGCAACGACCTACCCTCACTATGCAATAAGCTTTTTAATTGGCTACCTGATAATTTCGCTGCTAGTTATTCCTGCTGAATGGATTTTTCGTAGCCGACCCTGGCATTTGCCGCTCACGGTTGACCTTCTGGCCCTAGGTATCTTTCTGTACATCAGCCCGTTTTCCGTGGCGTTGTGGTTCCCGTATTTATTCGTGTGCTACGCGTCGGGCTCGCGCTGGGGTCTTACTTCCGCGATTCCCATTGCGGGAGTGCTCTCGTTGGCATTAGTCGTACGTACCGCGCTAGAGGGACAGATCGGATGGATGCGCGCGATTGGGTGGATCGCGCTGGTGGTGATTACGTTTACAGCCGGCGGAGGAATGGCGTTTCTAGGAGACTTAAGCCGGCGATACGTGGCGGAGAACGAATTTTTGTCGCGTATTACCGGAACGATGCAGGTGGACCAAGGGCTGGCCGAATCTTTACGGTTACTGCTGGACGAGTTGGCTAGCGCGTTTCGCACCGAAGAAGCGATGCTGGCGTTTCGAGATGTCGATCTCGAACGGATTTTCTTGTGGCGGCTGAAGGCCGGGGAAAGTGAAAGGCTTACTCCCCTGGCGTTGCCGCTGTCGCGCTGTGACGGCTTTCTACTGGATGATATGGACGCTACGGTGTGTTGGAACAGCCTTACAGGTGGGGGCTCGGGTTTTGGGTGGAACCGCACGACCCACCGAAAATTGAAGACTTTGCCAAGGTTGCCAGGAACCACGCAAACTGAATTGAAGCTACGCTCGTTAATGAGCGTGACGTTCGACCAGGCAGGCCAGCCGGCGGGGCGGATTTTCCTGATAAATCAACGAGATGAGGGGAAGCCATTCCAAAAAGCTGATCTCGCGTGGCTGGAGCGCATCGCCCGCCACGTGGGTCCTGCGCTGGAGAATATCTTCCTGCTGCGGCACCTGCGGGCACGCGCTATTGAAGGGGAGCGGAGCCGGATCTCGAGGGATCTCCACGACGGTATCCTGCAGACCTTACTTAGTATCGAGATACAGCTGGATGTGTTGCGGCGGCGGGTGGCAGCGTCACCAGAGCAATCGGCAACGAGCCTGGCAGCGCTGCAACAAACGGTACGAAATGAGTCCGCGGAATTGCGGCACATGGTCACGGACTTGCGGCCATTACGGGTCCAAAGCGCGGACCTGGTGGATCTGATGAGGGGGTTCGCGGAGCGCTACCGCAATGAGTCCATCGTTGCGCTGGACCTGTTGATCGATTCGGCGGAAATCCACGCTCCGGACCGTGTTTGCCGCGAGATATTCCAGATATACCGTGAAGCACTCAACAATATAAAAAAGCATGCTAAGGCTTCCCATGTCGTGGTAAAACTGTCACAGGATGACAGCGCCCTGGTGTTAGTCGTCGACGACAACGGCGAAGGCTTCAGCTTCGCGGGACGATTCACCGGAGACGAGCTGGACCGCCTGCGGTTGGGACCCATCTCCATCAAGGAGCGTGCGCGGACTGTCGGGGGGATTCTGACAGTGGAATCGAACCCTGGACATGGAGCGCGGCTAATCATCGAAATTCCGCTCGGTTGACATGGCAAAAGCTAAACAACAAATACGAGTCCTCCTCGCGGATGACCACGCGATTTTTCGCGACGGCCTCCGCAAACTGCTGGATTCCGATGAGGATATGTCCATCGTCGGAGAAGCGCAAAACGGCGTGGAATGCATCAAGCTGCTGGCTAAATTGAAGCCGGACATACTGCTGCTGGATTTGCGCATGCCGGATAAAGATGGCCTGGCGGTGCTCGAAGAGGTCAATTTCGACACGCTGCCGACACGGGTGATCGTTTTGACGGCCGCGGAAGACGATCGCGACGTGGTGCGTGCGATGCGACTGGGCGCTCGCGGTGTCGTTTTGAAACAGTCCGCTACCGATCTCCTGGTGAAAAGCATTCAACGGGTTTTTGCCGGCGAAATTTGGCTGGATAATCGCATGACCGCCGAGGTGATGAAGGCGTTCTCCAAGTCTTCGGAGTCCGGGCCACGGCGGGAGAAGCCGCTGCTGAGCGACCGGGAAAAGGAAATTGTTCAGTTGGTGGCGCAGGGATTTCGTAACAAAGAGATTGGCGAGAAACTGTTCATCAGCGAACAAACGGTGAAGAACCACCTGCACAATATCTTCGATAAGCTCGGAGTATCAGATCGCCTGGAACTAGCGCTGTACGCGATACATCATCGGCTTATTGACCAAACTTAGGCGGAATAGACACCTTTTTGCGGCACGAAGGGCGCCGTCCTAGTACATCAGTACCCGCAAAGCCTTGAATTCTTTTGTACCCACAGTCCTATTGTTCCCAATGTGATACCCGGATACACTCTCATTCGATCAGGAGGTTCCGCTTTGACCGGCTCAGAACGCCGCACTACCCAGCGCTTTTCCATGCGCCTTCCGCTCACCGTTCGTTGGACTACAGGTGCGGCCGTTGGTGAAACAAGCACAGAATCTCGCGATGTCAGCTCCCGCGGGGTGTATTTCTTCCTTCAAAAAGATGTGAAAGAAGGCTCTGCTGTTGAAATACTCCTGACGCTTCCAAACGAAATTACTCTGGCAGGTCCAGTGCGTGTGCGGTGCCTCGGACGCGTGCAACGTACCGAGCCTCGTGAAGAGGGCGCCGTAGGCGTGGTAGCGGCAATTGAGCGCTACGAATTTCTGCGCGGTGAAGAAGAACGCGCCTAGAGATTTAGGTTGGTGTTTTAACTTTTTCCCGGGAGAACGGCGGCACCGCTGCGCAGTTTTTTCGGCGTAACAAAAATAAGGCAAGCAGATGTTGTCCCCCTACTGCTGGCTGTTCCAGGCCTGAAATTTTTCTGCTGTAACAAGTTTCTTGCTCGCACACTGCGGAGGCGGGCAGGATAAGCCGGGGCTCCTTGGCCCCTCAGCGAAGCGCCCCGGCTCTATTTTTTTAGTGCGATCCGCGCCTCGGTTTAACTCCCGCCACAATTCCCATCCTAATCGCCGGCTGTTGATTGAGAGTTGTTACCTGTGCGCATCCTGTACTTCGGGTCAGGCGACATGGAAGTGCGCATAAGAGATGATGAACCAGCCAGGAACGAAAACCGAATGGGGAGAAAGATGTCTATTGCGAATGAGCCTGTCACGAAGACGGAAACACTTCGTGAAATTCAGGCGCTGGATAAACCCGAAACGTCTCAGAGCGAGATAGATAAATTGGAAATGTTGGCTGCGCTCGAAGAGCCCCCGAAACCGATTGCCGAGGAGGTTTCGGCTGACGCGAGTCGCTTGGCCACCGCGGATCAATCTCCTAAGGCTCCTGAAGCGCTATCTTCCGTGCTGGAATCTTCTGACGCTTCTGACTCGCATGCTTCTGACGCGCACGCTCGTGATTCAGCGTCTGAGGCGACGCGAGTTTCGAGCATTCCACTGATCGAACTCGCGCAAATTCTGGACGAACACAAAATGTGGGTGGAGTCCGGAGGTGACGCGGGTACGAAAGCGGATTTAACGGGAGCAAACCTCGCAGGCGCGGACTTGACCGGCGTGAACCTGCAAGACGCGATTTTGACCAAGACGAATTTGGCCGGCGCGGATTTATCGATGGCGAATCTGCGAGGAGCGAATCTCGTTCACGCCGATTTGCGCGAGACGATATTGTTGGGCACCGAGCTGCGCGGCGCTAGCCTGATGGGCGCGACTTTGTACGGCGCGGAAGGACTGTGGGTTGGCAGGCTTGGAGGCACCAATCTTTTCGACGCCCTATTGCCGGAGTCGGTGGCGGAGTTCAGCAGCACGAATCCGATCGCGGAAGCCAGTAAAGTGGCGAGATTTTTTTATTTCACGACCCTGGCGGTGAGCGCCATTTGCTGCCTGATGATTGTTTTCACGACGGATGTGCGGCTGCTTCTGAATGCGTCGGCTTTGCCGTTTGCACACCTCGGTAATGCCCTACCTATGACTGGCTTTTATCTTGGCGCGCCGCTGGTGCTATTTGCCTTGTATCTGCGGTTTCATTTCTTGCTGCTGCGGCTGTGGGGAAGTATCGCGGCGCTTCCAGCTGTTTTTCCGGACGGACAAACGCCCGAACGAGACGGGCCATGGTTTTTGATGGGATTGATACGCAAGCATTTTCGATGGCCGCGAGATGGGCGGTCGCCACTGGCAGTGTTGGAGACGGCAATTTCCATGATGTTGGGATATTGGGTAGTGCCCGCGACGCTGCTGCTTTTCTGGGTGCGCTACCTGGTGCGCCAGGATTTTCGCGGAACGCTGCTGCAAGTGCTGCTGATCACGGTATCCGTGGCGACCGCCACGGGTTTGCCAGATATCGTCTCCCGTGTGTTGCGATCGGGAGAAATCCGCATTGCCAACTCAAAGAATTTCTTTCGTCTCGCGCTGTTGACCACGCGCGCGGCGCTGATTACCGGGGGCGTTTTGCTGATTATTTCGGTGGGCGTGATACGAGGACTACCGGCGGATCAAGACATCGCTTCTGAACATTCTTCGGCGAGCATTCGGCGCTGGGCCTCGGAGCTGTTTCAGTCTGTGGGCTACCGGCCTTATGCGGACCTGACAGAGGCGGTGATGTCCACACCACCAGCGGCCGGCAATTGGACGGAAGCGGGGATGGCTGACACGCCAGGGGCGAAACTTAATCAGATGAATTTGCGTTTCGCACGCGCTTACCGCTCATTTCTGATGAATGCCAAGCTGTGGCGGGCGGATCTAGAGGGCGCATATCTTTCGGAAGCAGACTTGCGTGGCGCGAATATGCGCGAAGCGGTGATGCGTTCGGCCAATTTCAGCCGAGCGCAAGTCAACCGTGCAGTGCTGGTGTCAGCGAATGCCGTGGGCGCTCAATTCATTTCGACGGACCTGCGAGCCGCGGATCTTTCCTACGGGAATTTCGACAATGCGGATTTGTCGAATGCCAAGCTGAATGGATCCACCATGTATGCGGTTACCATGCGTGGGGCGCATTTGCTGAGAACGGATCTGTCACGGACGGATTTGCGGGATACCAAACTGGACCGTGCGGTACTTTCTTTTGCAAATTTGCAGGATGCAGATATGTCTTCGGCGAAGCTTGGCGGAGCGACCCTGACGGGCGCGCAGATGAAGGGCACGATTCTCCTGGACGCCGATCTGAAGAACACTGACTTGCGGGGGACACTCCTGAGCGGGGCACTGATGCGTGGTGCGGAAATTGACGGTGCCAACCTTGCGGGCGCGGAGATGCATGGCGCGACAGGCTTGTCAGCGGCCCAGCTTTGTTCCGCGCGGTGGCAAGATGCATTGCTTGACGCAGAAATGCTGAGCCAAGTGCAGGCGCGATGCGGGACGCCGGGCGCCAGTGTCGGCGTAGCCAAACCAGCGGTGCTGGCGAACCCATCTCAGACTGCGGCGGCAACGGGTACTCCGGCTCCGAGCGATACATCGAAACTGGGGTCGGTGCTGGGGCAAGCAACGGAGGCTCCGTCGGCAGATGCGGCCGCGCAAAAGAGCAAGGTGAAGAGCAGTGCTATAACCGCTCAGGATGCGGCGAAGGCTAAACAAAAAGATAAGCGGCCAGCGGATGCAAGCGCTGCAAAAGCGAAAAAGACGGCACCCGAAAATTCCAAAGCAAAGCCAGACACCACCGCGAAAAACGATTCTGAGACGCAATAAACGAGGAACGGCTGCGGGCCGTGCTAACGCGAGCGCGGCTTTCTTACGATTGGTCTAAGTTTCTTCACCGAAACGCTTAATATCCTCAGGGCCATCTTTCAGCGGGCCGACGCCACGGCCCTGCACCAACTCGCGAATTTGCGCGACGATATCGGGATTGGCAAGCGTGGTGATGTCGCCGGTATCCAGATTGTTGGAAATGGCCGCCAGCACGCGGCGCATGATTTTGCCTGAACGGGTCTTGGGCATATCGGGCACTATGTGGATTTTTTTCGGGCGCGCGATTTTGCCGATCATGGTTTCTATGGTGGAAATGATTTTGTCCTGAACCGCTTTGCTCGGCGGAATTCCCGGTTTCAGCGAAACGTAGACTTCCGGTACGCGGCCTTTTACTTCGTCGACCACTGGGACAACCGCGGCTTCAGCAATTTCTGGAATGGTGAGGCACGCGGATTCAAGCTCTTTAGTGCCCAAGCGGTGTCCGGCGACGTTGATCACATCATCGACGCGCCCAAGGATGCGGTAATAACCGTCCGCCGGCAATACCGCGCCGTCCGCTGCGTAGTATGGCCAGTCACGCCAGTCTTTGCTTTGTGGATGCTTGTTATATTTTTTGTAGTATTGATTGACGAAGCGTTGCGGGTCGCCCCAGATGGTCTGCATGATGCCCGGCCACGGATTGCGGATACAAATATTTCCGGCGTTTCCGGAGCCGGCAGTGACTTCATTGCCGTTCTCATCCCAAATTACCGGATAAATTCCCAGCGCAGCGGGGCCCGCGCTACCGGGTTTCATCGCATCGAGCGCCGGTTTGGTAGTGCAGAGAAAACCGCCGGTTTCTGTTTGCCACCAGGTGTCGACGATGACGGCTTCGCCTTTGCCCACGACCTGGTGATACCACTTCCACACTTCCGGCTCGATGGGCTCGCCGACGGTGGTCATGTGCTTGAAGTGATAGTTATATTTCTTGGGTTCATCGCCGCCGGCTTTGCGGAGCATACGAATTGCGGTTGGGGAAGTATGGAAAATGTTGACGTCCAGGCGCTCGGCGATTCGCCACGGGCGTCCGGCATCGGGAAATTGTGGGACTCCCTCGTACAAGACACTGGTGGCGCCCAACGCCATGGGGCCGTACACGATGTAAGAATGTCCGGTGATCCATCCAATATCGGCCATGCACCAATAGACGTCGCTGGGATGAATGTCCTGGTAATACTTCGAGGTGCCTGTGACGTAAGCGAGGTAGCCACCGGTGCGATGTTGGCAGCCCTTGGGCTTGCCGGTGGTGCCGCTGGTGTACATCAGGAATAAAGGTGCCTCGGCATCCAGGGAAACGGGTTCCACGAGGTGCCCACGATAATCCTTCAAAATTTCATCGACAAAATAATCACGCTTCATGATCATGGGCGATTCGGAATTGTATTTGCCGCTGTAGCGGCGCCAGACCAGAACTTTGTCGATGTGCTGGCCTTCTTTTTCCGCCGTTTGCACGGCGATGTCGGCACTAGCTTTGTGATCCACCCATTTGCCGTTTCGGAAATAACCGTCGGCATAAATGAGCACGCGGCTGCCGGAATCGGCGGCGCGCAAGCCGCAAGCTTCTCCGCTGAAGCCTCCGAACACCACGGAGTGCACCACGCCCAGGCGGGCACAGGCGAGCATGGTGATGGGCAGCTCGGGGATCATCGGCATGTGAATGGTGACGCGATCTCCGGTTTTTAACTTGGCGAAATCACGCAGCAGGGCGGCGACTTCATTCACACGGCGATATAGCTCCTGGTAGGTGATTACCGTGGCGGATTCTTGCTCCGGCTCGGGAACGAAAATGAGCGCGGCTTTATTTTTGTATTTTTCAAGGTGGCGATCGACGCAGTTGTAGCAGGCGTTCAGTTTGCCGCCGACAAACCATTTCCAGAAAGGTGGCTCGCTGCTTTCCAGGGTGGTGTGCCAATACTGATCCCAGTGAAGGAGTTCGGCGTATTCGCGAAAGCATTCGGGGAAATGCTTCTCGCTGAATTTCTCCACCATGGCCGGATCGTTCAGATTGGCCTGGCCTATGAATTTTGCGGGCGGGTGGAAGTACTCTTCTTCCTTCCAATGTACGGCAATTTGCGCTTCGGTCAGCTTGCGCTCGCCGTGATTTTCATTCTTTTTTGAGTGCTTTTGTTTTTCTTGAGGTTTTGCGCGAACTTTGGCCACGTCACGGCTCCCATGAAAAATATGCAATTGCGCCGTCACCGAGCATAACGCCACTTGACGTGGCGCCTCAAGGAGAGGCCAAGGTTCAGGCGTGAGACAAAATTGCAAGAGGCCGATTGCATCGGCGCCTCGCCGTTTGAATGACGAGGCGTCTAACGGATTAAGGTATTAAATCGCCTGAAGCCACCTGAGGTGTGGTGCCGACTTCGCTCCAGATTTTCGTGCCATGAGTTTCGCGCAGCAACAAGCTGCCGATTACGAAGGTGATCGAGGCAACGATCATGGGGTAATACAAGCCGGCATAAATATTTCCAGTCGCGGCGCACGACCATAAACCAATGAGCGGCAGCAACCCGCCGAAAACTCCGTTGCCGATGTGGTAGGGAAGCGACAGGGACGTATAGCGAATTCTGGCGGGGAAAGCCTCCACTAGATAAGCCGCAATGGGACCGTAGATCATGCACACGTAGATCACCTGCAGGAAGACAAAAAATACCAGCATCGGAACGTTGGCGTTGACGGCGTCTTTGGCCGGAACGCGATTTCCAGTGGCGGGATCCACAGTCATGGCCGTCAGAGTTGTTGCGCCGGTCACTTTGTTCTTTGCGGAGTTCACACCCACGACATTGTTTCCGGCGGCTCCTTGCATGCCTTTGTATATGGGAATGTAGGTAAGGACCGCGAGCAAGCAGGCCGCCATCATTAACCATTTACGGCCGACACGATCGGAGAGCGCGCCGAAAAGGGTGAAGAACGGCATGGCGATCAGCAAAGCAATAGCGATAATGATATTCGCAGTTTTGGCAGGGACTTTCAGAATGGTCTGCAGATAAAAAAGCGCATAGAACTGGCCGGTATACCAAACCACGCCCTGACCGGCAGTCGCGCCAAACAAGGAAATCAGCACGCGCTTCAGGTTTTCCCATTTGCCGAAGGCATCTTTGAGAGGTTGCGCGGAAGTCATGCCAGCGCTCTTGATTTGCGTGAAGATGGGCGACTCTTTCATCTTCAAACGGATGTAAAGCGAAATGGTCACCAGGATGATGGAGATGAGGAAGGGGATGCGCCAGCCCCAATCCTGGAAAGCTTCTTTGGTCATGGATTGCTGCGTGAGAAGGATAACGATGAGTGAGACGAACAGTCCCAGGGTGGCGGTGATCTGGATAAAGCTGGTGTAGAAGCCACGCTTGTTATCGGGCACGTGCTCGGCGACGTACACCGCAGCGCCGCCATACTCGCCGCCGAGGGCCAAGCCTTGCAGCACTCGGATGATGATCAAAATAATGGGGGCGAACCAACCAGCGGTCTTGTAGGTGGGCAAGAGGCCGATGAGAGCGGTAGCGCCACCCATGATGCTCAA
>Ga0193751_1002740_pt1 | contig 10596 bp, 7 predicted proteins | sample L1c2metaG_FD_143050 | JGI IMG/M metagenome (GOLD analysis project Ga0193751, IMG submission 143050) | Soil microbial communities from a riparian zone of the East river system, Colorado, United States - L1c2 | ecosystem: Environmental > Terrestrial > Soil > Riparian zone | place: USA: East River...
CAGGGCCTTATGAAGAACGTGCTGACGGTGACAGGTTCCGGTTGTGTCGCGTTAGGGCATCCGGCACGTCCGCCAAAATGGCTCCCCGAAACCGGGAACCAGGGCGGACGCCGCTTTCGAACTCCTGTTTCGAACTCTTGCGGCGCCAAATCGCGCCAAAGACGGCGAAACGAGCAAGCGACGCCGATACCCTCGAGAAAAAGGACAGCCGGAGCCTCGCGCGCGACGCGCGTGCCAGTGGCGAATAACGCTGCCGGAACAGTGTCGCGCCGATGCCGTGAGTAAGCGAAGAAATCGCGGCAGCGCCGAGCGCTGCTGCCCGCCACGGTTTGGAGTTCATGTTCGAGGCGCAAATCTTCCGGGGAAAAATCTTCCAGGGAAAAGCCTTCCCAACGGAAGCCAAGGTTCGATCCGGTTGGCACGGCGACGCTGTCGCCGACCGTTCGGTCGACACCGACCGCCGCGCTCGTAGTCCCCGATCCGTCCCATTCACCGATAATCGGGCAGGCCCCCGTTTCCCGTCGCCGCTGCGGCGCGGAGCAAACGGCACGCCGCCCGTCGTGAGATTACAAAATGGCCAACAAAATGCTCATCGACGCGACCCATCCCGAGGAGACCCGGGTGGTCGTTCTGCGCGGCAATCGCGTCGAGGAATTCGACTTCGAGTCCGCACACCGTAAGCAACTCCGCGGCAACATCTATTTGGCGAAGGTGACGCGGGTCGAGCCGTCGCTGCAGGCCGCTTTCGTCGATTACGGCGGCAATCGCCACGGCTTCCTGGCGTTCAGCGAAATCCACCCCGACTACTACCAAATCCCGGTCGCCGACCGCCAAGCGCTGATCGACGAGGAAGAGCGCGCCCAGCGCGCCGCCGACGACGAAGTCGACCGACGCTCGCGCCGCGGCCGCGGCCGCGACCGGCATGCGGCCGCGCACCGCGAAGACGACACTTTGCGCAGTGAACTCGCCGAAACGTCAGGCGACGCGGCCCCTGTCGACCAGGCGGCCGAAGCAGCCGAATCGCACGACGTTGCCGAGGCCGGCGCAGCAGCCGCGGACCTCCTGCCGCCGGTCTCGCCGGAATCCGCGCCAGACAGCACCGAGCCAGAGCAGCACGAGCCTCCCACGGCCGAGGCGACGTCTGCCGATACGCCCGCCGCCGATTCAGGCGAGGCCGAGACAACGGATGGTCCGCACGCCGCGCCCGACGCCGACGAACAAGGCAACGGCGTCCATGCCGACGCCCAAGGCGACAATGACGGCGAGAACGGTGGTGAAAACGGTAGCGAAAACGGCGGCGAAAACGGCGGCGACGAGGAAGCCGAAATCGTCGAATCGGTTGGCGGCGCCGACGCCATGGAAGAAGTGCCCGACCGCGCCCCACGTTACCGCCGCCAGTACAAGATCCAAGAAGTCATCAAGCGCCGCCAAGTCATGCTGGTGCAGGTGGTCAAGGAGGAACGCGGCACCAAAGGCGCGGCGTTGACGACCTACCTGTCGCTCGCCGGCCGCTATTCGGTGCTGATGCCCAATACCGCGCGCGGCGGCGGCATCAGCCGCAAGATCACCAACTCGGAAGATCGCGCCCGCCTCAAGGAGGCCGCGGCCGACCTCGAAGTCCCCGAGGGCATGGGCGTCATCCTGCGCACCGCGGGAGCGAGCCGCACCAAGATCGAGATCAAGCGCGATTTCGAATATCTGCTGCGGCTATGGGAGACCGTGCGCGACCTGACGCTCAAATCCACGGCGCCAAAGCTCGTTTACGAGGAAGGCTCGCTGGTCAAGCGCTCGATCCGCGATCTCTACGGCAAGGATATCGACGAAGTCATCGTCGCCGGCACCGAGGCCTATCAGGAGGCCAAGGACTTCATGCGCATGCTCATGCCAAGCTCTGCCAAGAGCGTGAAGTTTTACAGCGACACCCAGCCGCTATTGTCGCGTTACGGCGTCGAGAGTCAGCTCGACGCCATGTTCTCTCCCGTCGTGCAGCTGCGCTCCGGCGGCTACATCGTGCTCAACCAGGCCGAGGCGCTGGTCGCCATCGACGTCAATTCCGGCCGCGCCACCCGCGAGCATCACATCGAGGACACCGCGCTCAAGACCAACCTTGAGGCGTCGGACGAAATCGCGCGGCAACTGCGGCTGCGCGACCTGGCCGGCCTGATCGTCATCGATTACATCGACATGGACGAGAACCGTAACAACCGCGCGGTCGAGCGCCGGCTGAAAGAGTGTCTCAAGCACGACCGCGCCCGCATCCAGGTCGGCCGCATCTCGCATTTCGGCCTGCTCGAAATGTCGCGGCAGCGCATCCGCACCAGCGTGCTGGAAAGCTCGACGGAAAAATGCCCGTATTGCGGCGGCTCTGGCCATGTCCGCTCGGTGTCGTCACTGGCGCTGCAGGTGCTGCGCGCGCTCGAAGAGCAATTGATGCGCGGCGCCACCCACAATCTCATCGCCCGCACCCGGCCCGATGTGGCGCTCTACGTGCTCAACCAGAAGCGCGCGCATCTGCGCAGCCTGGAGGAACGCTTTGCCATCACGCTCACGGTCGTCGCCGATGCCACGGTAATGGCACCGCAGGCCTTCGTGATCGACCGCGGCGAGCAGGTGCACACCGTCGAGGCGGCACGCGCGCTCGCCGAGCAGAACCAACAACGAGCCGTCACCGCGCCGTTGGAGGACGAAGACGACCTGGAAGATGAAAGCATCGTCGAGGAGCCGGAGGTCCAAGCGGAGGATGAGGACGTCGAAGCGGCGCCCACCACCGTACCCGAGCACGGCGAAGGCGAAGGCGAACCGCGCCGGCGGCGCCGGCGGCGTGGCCGTGGCGGCCGCGGCGGCCGCGATGAGCGCGACGGCGGCGAACACCGCGAGCACATCCCGATCCATGAAGGATCGTCCGAATACCCAAGCGAACACGCGAGCGAGCCCGTTGCCGAAGGCGACGATGAACCCTTAGCCGGAGACGAGGTCACCGACCAACATGGCGAGCCGGCCCAGGCGGAGCGCACGGAGCGCAGCGACCGTCCAGACCAAAATCGCGATAGCGAACGGCGGGGACGGCGGCGGCGCGGCCGCCGCGGCGGCCGGCGCAATCGCCATGATCGCGATCGCAACGGTGACGCGGCGCCCGGCATGAACGATTTTGGCGCTCCGGCACCGCAGCACAGTTTCGGCCCGGGCGACGAGCTCGCTGCACCGGCCGCGACCGAACCCGAACTGAAGGACGCGGTCGCCGATCTTGACGCCGCGCCGCCGTTCGCGCCGCCGGCGCCGGCCGCGCCGGTCAGTACGGAGCCACCACATGCCGAGCAACAAGCCGAGCCGCCGCGTCGGCGGTCCACCGTGCGCGAGCGGGCGCCGATCGGCGGGAGCGACGATGCACCGCCGCCGGCTGCGGCAGCGCCCGTGGCGCCTGCCCCTGCCCCCGAACCGGTGATTACCGAAGTCGCCGAGACCGAGGGCGCCGACCGGCCGCGCAAGACCGGATGGTGGTCACGCCGTTTCGCCGGCGGGTGATGCAAAGGCGATGCCGGACGGACGCCATGAAAAGCGGCTGGGTCGACCGTGACGCCGAGGCCATCGTCGCCGAAGGTGCCAAATCGGGCATCGACCGCGATCTGGCGCTGCGCATCTACACGACGCGGCTCTTCGGCCGCGACCCAAAACTTGTCCTGCACGGCGGCGGCAACACCTCGCTGAAAGAAGTGATGCGCGACCGCCTCGGCGCCGACGTCGAGGTGCTGCGCGTCAAGGCCACCGGCGCCGATATGGCGATGATCGATCTCGCCGGCCTGCCGGCGGTGCGGCTGTCGCCGTTGCGCAAGCTGCGCGCGCTCGGCGAAATCGGCGACGACGAACTTGTCGGCATCGAGCGCGCAAGCCTGATCGATCCGGCGGCGGCCAATCCGTCGGTCGAGATCATGCTGCACGCGTTCCTGCCGCACAAATTCGTCGATCACACCCACGCCACCGCCGTGCTCAGCGTCATCGATCAGCCCGACGGCGACAAGAAATGCGCGGAGGTTTTTGGCGGCCGGCTTGCCTTCGTGCCTTACGTCATGCCGGGTTTCGGCTTGGCCAAGAAGGCGATCGAAGTTTTCGAACGGGCGAAACCGAGCGACGGGCTCATTCTGTCAAAACACGGCATCGTCACCTATGGCGAGAGCGCGCGCGAAGCTTATGAGCGCATGATCGAGATGGTGTCGCGCGCCGAGGAATTTATCGCCCGCCGCCGCAAAACGGCAGCGGCGCCGCCGCGGCGCGGCACCGCCGACGTGGCGCAGGTGGCGCCAATCGTGCGCGGCGCCTGCAGCGAGAAAGACAAGACGATCGAAGGCGCCTGGCGCCGCCTCGTGCTCGAATTCCGCGCCACCGATGCGGTGCTCAATTTCATCAATGCCAAGGATTTGGCCCGCTTGAGCCAGGCCGGCGTGGTGACGCCGGACCACACCATCCGCACCAAGAACTGGCCGTTGGTGCTGCCGCCGCCCGACCCCGCAAAGCTTGCCGACTTCGCCCGCGTCGCGCACGATATGGCGGGCCAATTCGCCGCGCGCTATCACCGCTATTTCGAGCAGCACAACGCCCGCGTCGGCCATATCAAACATGAGCTCGATCCCCTGCCCCGCGTCGTGCTGGTGCCGGGGCTTGGCCTGTTCGGCCTCGGCCGGACCAAGCGCGACGCCGAAATCGCAGCCGACATCGCCGAAGCCTGGGTCGAGGGCGTCAGCGACGCCGAGGCGATCGGCCGCTTCGAGTCGATCTCGGAAGCCGACATGTTCGATTGCGAATATTGGCCGCTGGAACAGGCCAAGCTCGGCACCCGCAAGGAACCGCCGCTCGCCGGTCAGATCGCCGCCGTCACCGGCGCCGGCGGCGCCATCGGCGCCGCGACCGCGAAGGCTTTTGCGGCGGCCGGCGCCGAAGTGGCGCTGCTCGACGTCAATTTCGCAGCGGCGCGCGAACAGGCAAAGACAATCGGACCGTCGGCGCTCCCCGTCGTCTGCGACGTGACCAGCGCGGCGTCAGTGCGCGCGGCGTTCGACGCCGTGGCGTCGGCGTTCGGCGGCGTCGACATCGTCGTCTCCAATGCCGGCGCGGCCTGGCAGGGCCGCATCGGCGAAGTCGACGAAGACGTCATGCGCAAAAGCTTCGAGCTGAACTTTTATGGCCATCAGCGCGTGGCGCAGGCCGCGGTGAAGATCATGTTGGCGCAAGGCACCGGCGGCTGCCTGTTGTTCAATGTCTCCAAACAAGCGGTCAATCCGGGCCCGAATTTCGGCCCCTATGGCATTCCGAAAGCAGCCGAGCTGGCGCTGATGCGCCAATACGCGCTCGACTACGGCGCCGACGGCATCCGCGCCAATGCCGTGAACGCCGACCGCATCCGCTCCGGCCTCCTCACCGCCGACATGGTCGCCTCGCGCTCAAAGGCGCGCGGCCTGAGCGAGAAGGACTACATGAGCGGCAACCTGCTCGGCCGCGAAGTCACCGCCGACGACGTCGCGCAGGCGTTCTTGCACCAGGCGCTGGCGCTGAAAACCACGGCCGACGTCACCACCGTCGACGGCGGCAATATTGCGGCGGCGATGCGGTAAGTTCCAATCTCGTGGCACAAAACTGCCAAAGCGCCTGCCGCCGCACCCTGGCCGAAGGCGGCATCGCCGGCGTCGAAAAAGAGATCGCCTCGGTTAATTTTCGATCTCGCCGCCAGACTCGGCCCAATCCTTGAAGCCGCCGAGATTGTAGACTTTCTCGTAGCCCAAATCCTTGAGCAGCTTGCCGGCAAGCGCGGCGCGGCCGCCGGAGCCGCAATACAGAATGACGTCCTTGTCCTTGGCGAAATTCCTGTCGTGCGACGGCAATTCCGGATCGGCGCGGAATTCCAGCAAGCCGCGCGAAACGTGCACGGCGCCGGCGACCTTGCCGCTCGCCGCCACTTCGGTGCCGTCGCGCACGTCGACCACCAGCGTATTGCCCTTGGCGATCATCTCCTTCGCCTGCGCCGGCGTGATCTTCGGCACCGCGGCATTGGCGGCTTCCATCATTTGCTTGACGCTCGTGGCCATCTCGTTCTCCCTCCCGCCATGTACGGGAAACCTGATATCTCTGCACAATATATTTTGGCACAATTCGACCACTCCGGCTAATCAAGGCAAAATCCCTTGCCGCGCACGAAGGCGCCAAAGTCCGCGCGCGTCGGCACGCCGTATTGGCGGGCCTTGTCCTGCGACCAGCCGTAAAATTCCGCCTCGCCCCAGCGCTCGGGGCTGCGTTGCCGGCGATAAGGCCGCTGCGCCGCCCGCCGCCGATCATAAGCGTCGATCTCTTTGGCGGGATCGCGCTCGGCATAGCTGTTTTCGATCACCGTTGTGCGTAGCGACAGCCGCGGCGTGATCTCCCCGGCCTGCGCCGGCCAACCGACGCAGAGCCCGGCGACCGGAACGACCCGCTGCGGCAGCCGCAACAGATCGCTGACGGTCTGCGGATGGTCGCGAATGGCACTGATCGGACAACAGCCCAGCCCGACCGCCGACGCCGCCCGCAGGAATGTCGCCAGCACGATCGCCGCATCCACCGCCGCATTGAAAAACTGGTCGAGATGATCGTTCGGAAACGGCTTGTCATGGAGTTGCGCCAGCATCGGCAGCCGTTCGCCGTTGGCGACGAACACCAGGAAGGCCGGCGCGTCCATGATCCACGGCATGTCTGGAATGGTCGCGACGATGCCGGCACGGATTGCCATGTCTGTCACGACGACAATGTCGCATTGCTGCAAGTCGCTTTTGGACGGCGCCGAAAGCGCGCAGGCGCAAAGCATCCGCAATAGCTCGGGCGCGATGGCGCGCGGCAGATAGCGCCGGTGCGAACGATGGCCGGCGATTTGGGCGAGTTCGTCCAGGCCCGGCAGCGCCGGATCAATCGCGATGTCCTCGCCAAAGCGCTCCGCCAGCACCGCCGCGATGGCCTTCACTTCCGTGTCGTCTGGCATAAGCCTGCTCCGCCGCTGGATCGAGGAATTCCACCGCAGCGCGCGGAACCTTACAAGATGGCGGCGGCATCCGCCGCCCGCTCAATCGCTCGATAAAATCACGTTCTTCAAAATCGGGTAAATCTGGTTCTCCCAGCGCTTGCCGGAAAACACGCCGTAATGGCCGACGCCGGCCTGCATGTGGTGGCGCTTGAGATAGGGGCGGAGCTTGCTGCACAAATCGTGCGCCGCAACAGTCTGGCCGACGGCGCAGATGTCGTCGCGCTCGCCCTCGACGGTGAGCAGCATGGTGCGGCGGATCGCGGTCGGGTCGACCTTGTTGCCGTGCCATTGAAGATTGCCGAGCGGCAAGAGGTGCTCCTGGAAGATGATGCGCACGGTCTCCAGATAAAACTCGGCGGTGAGATCGAGCACGGCGAAATATTCGTCGTAGAACGCTTTGGTTACCGCCGCCTTTTCCAGTTCGCCGTTGGCGAGGTTCTCGTAGAGCTCGCGGTGCGCTTTGACATGGCGCTCGACGTTCATGCTCATGAAGGCGGCGAGCTGGACAAAACCCGGGTAGACGCGGCGGAACGCGCCGGGATAGCGCAGCGGCACCGAAGCGGTCAGCGTGCGCTCGAACCAGTCGATGGTGCGCTCGTTGGCGAGCGCGTTGACCGTGGTCGGATTGACCCGGGTGTCGATCGGTCCGGCCATCAAGGTCATGCTGCGCGGCTGCGCCTTGTTGCCGGCCTGCGCCATGACGGCTGCGGCGGCGAGCACGGCGACGCAGGGCTGGCACACTGCGACCATGTGGGTGCCCGGCCCCATCACCTCGAGGAACTTGATCAGATGATCGATATATTCGTCGAAGCCGAAGCGGCCCGCGGTCAGCGGCACGTCGCGGGCATTGTGCCAGTCGGTGATGTAGACGTCGTGCTCGGGCAACATGGTGCGCACGGTCGCCCGCAAGAGCGTCGAGAAATGGCCGGACAACGGCGCCACCATCAGCACGCGCGGCTGCGCCGTCGCGATATCCTTCTTGAAGTGGAGCAGCGTGCCGAACGGCGTTACATGCGCCGCCTCCTCGCGCACCTCGACCTCGCGATTGCCGACGGTGACGCGGTCGATGGCGAATGGCGGCCGCGTATGGGTCAGGCCGGCGCGCGCGATCAGCTCATAGACCGCGGTGAGGTTGCGCATCGCCGGATTGCCGGCGAGCAACGGCGGGCCGCTTGAATTGGCCACCATGCCCGCCCAAGTCCGGACGGGAACCATGATGTCGGTGTGCATTTGATATGCGACGTATAGCATCCCGCGGTCCACGGGCGCCGTGGGCCGTCCGACGACGGCGTACCGCGACCCCTCACCCAATCGGGAAAGCTAGTGCATTTTTTGTTGCACTGCGACAAGAATATGAACATCCTGCACATGCGGGGTATCGGGGCGCGAATATGAGCAATCGGGCAGCGCGCAGCATCACCCACCGTGTCGGAACGGCGTCATAAGGCATTGAGTTCTCACAACCTTTGAAAAACGAGCGCGCGGAATGTCGAAGGCCACTCTCACCATCGCCAGCAAGAACTACGGCTCGTGGTCGTTGCGCGGTTGGTTGCTATGCAAAATGGCGAACCTCGACTTCGAGGAGCAGCATGTCGGCACCGACGACCCCTCGACCCGGGCCGAATTGCTGCTGCTGTCGCCGTCATTCTTGGTGCCGGGCCTGACCCACGACGGGCTCAAGGTCTGGGATACGCTGGCGATCGCCGAGTATCTGCATGAAATCAACCCGGAGGCAGGCCTCTTGCCGGCCGACCAAGCGCAACGCGCCCATTGCCGCGCCATCTGCGGCGAGATGCATTCCGGCTTCAGCAATCTGCGCTCGGCGCTGCCGATGAATCTGAAGGCGCATTTCCCCGGCTTCAAATCGTGGGCCGGCGCGCGCGCCGATATCGATCGCGTCACCGCGATCTGGCAGGACTGCATCGCCAAGTACAAAGGCCCGTATCTGTTCGGGGCAAAGCCTTGTGCCGCCGACGCCATGTACGCGCCGGTCTGCGCGCGCTTCCTCACCTACGACGTCGCCATCGATCCGGTCTCGGCGCAATATTGCCGCACCATCATGGCGCTGCCGCAGATGCAGGAGTGGATTGCCGCCGCCAAGGTCGAGCCGGATGAGCTTGAGGAGCTCGACGTGGAGTTCTGACTTCTTGTCATTCCGGGGCCGAGCGCAGCGAGGAGCCCGGAATCCATAACCACCGCCTGAGCAGAACCTGCGCCAATCGTGAATATGGATTCCGGGCTCGCCGCTTCGCGGCGCCCCGGAATGACGGCACCCTCAATCCCACTTCGGCCGGCCCGAAAACGCCCAATCCACCACCCTGCCGCCCGGATGCGCGAGGCCGGCGATCTCCGTCATTTCCTGTTTGCTCAGCTCGAAATCGAAGATCGCGGCGTTTTCCGAAAGCCGCTCCACCTTGCTGGTGCGCGGGATGACGACGATGCCGTGCTGCACCAGAAAGCGCAGGCAGACCTGCACGGCTGTCTTTTTGTGGGCCGCGCCGATGCGACCGAGCACGGCATTGCCGCGCGCGTCGCCGCGCGCGATCGGGCTGTAGGCGACCACCGCCATGTCGTGGGCACGGCAGGCTTTGATCACCTTGGATTGGTCGAGGAACGGATGGCACTCGATCTGATTGCATACCAGCGGTTCGCTCGACGCCGCCAACGCCTCGTCGATCAGCGCCACGGTGAAGTTGGACACGCCGATGTGGCGCGCCAGGCCGTCGCGCTTGACCTTGCACAGCGCGCCGATGGTGTCGGGCAACGGGATTTTCGGATTGGGCCAGTGCAGCAGCAGCAGATCGACCTCACTCAGCCGCAGCCGCACCAGGCATTCTCGCGCGGCGCGTTCGAGCTCGCGCGGAGCGAAATGGCTCGGCCAGATTTTCGTGGTCACGAACACGTCGTTGCGCTTGGCGCCCGAGGCGCGAAAGCCTTCGCCGACCTCGCGCTCGTTTTCATAAAGCTCGGCGGTATCGATGTGGCGATAGCCGAGCCGCAACGCCTGCTCGACGACGCGGGCGCAGGTGCGTCCGCGCAAGTCCCAGGTGCCGAGTCCAAGCAGCGGAATCCGCGCCCCATTGGCCTCGACGCTCGGTATGGCTGCGCCTGCGGTCACGTCTAGCTATCCCATTGCGGCGCCTGCGGCGGGCTGACGATGCGCGAACCCGGTCGCGCCAGCATGGCGATCTCCGCCATTGAATGCGAGGCTGCCGAGATTTTCCGCAAGCCGCTCGCGCTTCGACGTCCGCGGAATCGGAATGATCTTCTCCTGCTCGAGGAACCGCAGCGACACTTGTGCCGGCGATTTATTGTGGGCGCGGCCGATATGTTGCAGCACCGCGTCGGCCGGCACCTTGCCACGCGCCAGCGGGCAATAGCCGACCACCGCTAAGCCAAGCCGGTGCGCCGCGGCCAAAACCTTGGTCTGGTCGAGATAGGGATGGGTTTCGATCTGCAGTGCGGCGAGCGGCTCGCTCGCCGCCTTGGCCGCCTCGTCGAGCATGGCGACGGTGTAGTTCGCCACCCCGATATGCTTGGCGAGGCCTGAGCGTTTG
>Ga0193751_1002741_pt1 | contig 10594 bp, 5 predicted proteins | sample L1c2metaG_FD_143050 | JGI IMG/M metagenome (GOLD analysis project Ga0193751, IMG submission 143050) | Soil microbial communities from a riparian zone of the East river system, Colorado, United States - L1c2 | ecosystem: Environmental > Terrestrial > Soil > Riparian zone | place: USA: East River...
GATTAACCCGCTGCTCCTGCATCGCTGCGCGGAAGTACGAGCACATATTTTCCACACTGCGCAAGATTCTTGGAAACCGGTCCGGATTGTGCTGGAAGTTGCCCAGCATCTCGGCAAAATCCGCCGACCATTCCTTCAGTTGCTGGTGATCTTCAACAGGTACGCCCAGCAGCTCAGCCGTGACAATGGCCGGCGCGGGACTGGCAAAGTCGGCAACTAAGTCCATATGTCCCTTTGAGACCACCGCGTCCAGCAGATGATCCATGATCTCCTGAATATGCGAGCGCATGCGTTCCACTCTGCGCACCGTGAACGCGGCCGAAGCGAGAGCACGCAAGCGGGTGTGATTCGGAGGATCGAGAAAAAGCATCTGCCGCACCATGACCTGTGCGATCGGGTTCATCGCGGCCAGGCCCATCGCGCTCAACTGCTCCGGGGTCGGTGTGCGATTCGCAGAGAAATGATGGAGGACGTGAATTACGTCCGCGTACCGGGTCACCACCCAGGCGTGCAGGAACGGATCCCAATGCACCGGATCTTCGTTACGCAGCCTGTGGTACAGAGGATAGGGATCGGCCAGGACTTCAGGGTCCAGCAGATGGTAAAGGCTGAGCGCCTTGTTCGTCTTTGGAGCGACTGGCCGGCTGTTGCTGGTGGAGAGCCGGGCGTCCTCGCCCGGCGGCACTCCGGCCGCGCTGACACCTGGCGCTGTCGTCATTGACATACTAGGCTCCTTCTCCTGACGACGCGAGGAGACGCTGTGCTTCGTCTTCACTCATGGCTGCGAGCCTGGCATGAATGAGTCTCTCGATTTCGATGGACATGCCTCGGGGGGTCGGCTCATCAAACAAGCACCGCAAAGAGAGTTCCACTCCGAAATTTTCACGGATCTTCGCGATCAGTTGCGCGCCCATGAGCGAGTGCCCGCCAAGCGTGAAAAAATTGTCCTCGCTCCCGACACGCGCCACCCCAAGAAGGCCTGACAAGACAACACCCAAGTGCTCTTCGATCGGAGATTGAGGCGCTTCGAGCGAGTCGTCTCGGAGAATATTCTCGGCAGTCGGCTGAGGAAGAGCCACCCGATCCAATTTTCCGTGCGGCGACAAAGGCAAACGGCCGAGTTGCACGAACGCCGACGGCAGCATGTGAGACGGGAGATAACTACCCAGGAAACTTCGCAGATCGCCAGGCTTGGGCGGCATATCCGTTGTCGGCACAACATACGCGACCAGGCGCTGATCCCCCGAAGGGTCTGAATAGGTGCAGACGAAACTCGCTTCTATCTCGGGATGACGGTTGAGCACGGTAACGACTTCGTTTGGTTCAATGCGATGACCCATCACCTTGATCTGGTCGTCGATGCGCCCCATAAAAGCGATTTGACCATCGGGCAGAAGACGTCCTAAGTCCCCTGTCCGATATAAACGGGCGCCCGGATCTCCACCGAGGGAATCAGGTAGAAACTTCTCGGCAGTCAGCTCCGGAGCATTCAGATAACCCCGCCCCACGCCTCGTCCGCCGATCAGCAACTCTCCCGCGGTGCCGTCCGCAACCCGCCGCAGGTTTTCATCGACGACGTACACGCTGACACCATCAATTGCCCGGCCGATGGATGGCAGCTCGTTTGATCGTTTGTCCCGACTCTCCGCCGAACTCTCCGGATAAATTCTTCCCGACGTTGCTACAACCGTGCATTCCGTCGGTCCATAGTTATTGATTAGAGCGAAAGGCAAATCGCGCGGCGGGTAACGGCGCAGAGTGTCCGCGCCGGTCAGCAACACTCGAAACGACCCGTCCGACGGCCATTGCAGGCCGATCATGCTCTCGGCAAGGACGGTAGGAAGGAAGCTGATAGTAATGCCGCTGCGCACGATCCAGTCTCGCAGAGCGTCAGGCACGGTGCGAATCGCCTCGTCAACAACGTACAGACTCGCCCCGGCGGCCAGATAAGGCCAGATTTCCCATACTCCCGCGTCAAATCCGGGGCTGGCCAGCAAAGTTGCCCTGTCCACTGCTGACACGTTGAAGGCGTGCTGGTGCCAACTCACGAGATTTTTCAAACTTCCGTGCGTGATCTGCACTCCCTTGGGCCGACCGGTTGAGCCAGATGTAAATATTATGTAAGCCAAATTCTCCGGCGTCGTATTTGCCACCGGAAGGACTGTCGAATCGACGGCACTGTCCAGCCCATCCCCATCCAGAACAATCGTTTCCCATTTCCCCCCGGGAAGCTTCCCGGCGACGCCTGGTTGCGTTACCACCACCGGAGTTCCCGAATCCTCCAGCAGCATAGACAGTCGGCGCGACGGATAAGTCGGGTCCAGGGGCACGTACGCTCCGCCGGCTTTTAGGATACCGAGAGCAGCAATGGGCAATTCCACAGACCGCTCCATGCAGAGCCCGACCGGAACGTCGGGTCCAATCCCGAGGGACCGCAAGCGATGCGCGAGTTGGTTCGCGCGCGCATTCAGCTCACGATAAGTGACATGATGATTTCCGGATACGAGCGCGACGGAATCCGGCGTCGCACTCGCCTGCAATTGCACCAGGTCGTGTATACATAGATCTGACATAAATAAACTACCCAATCGTGTCGGCCAATCGTGTCGGATCCTTCATTGAAATTCTGGCTCTGTGCCAAGACTTTCTGCTGCAAGACTCTCCGTTCCAGCTGACAATTTGGCGTCGAGGACGCGTTTGAGCAGGGCCTGAACATCGTGGGCCGACAGCGTGTCCAGTTGTGCCAACAGAGCCTCCCGGCTCGTGTTCTCAACCGCCGCCCGTGGCCGCCGTTCCAGTACCGGCGTCTGCGCCTTCATCCCCATCGCCCGCGCCCGTTCCACCTCGCTCGCCAGCCCCGCGATCGTCGGCTCCTCGAACATCGTCCGCACCCCTAACTCCACGTCAAACTCCCGCCGGATCCGCGCCATCACCTGCAGCACCAGCAGCGAGTGCCCTCCCAGCTCAAAAAAGTTCTGATCCACTCCCACCTCTTTTACCTTCAGCACTTCCGCCCACATCCCCGCCAACTTCTGTTCCACTTCCGTCACCGCCGCTACCATCCCCTGCTCCGACAGCGCCACCCCCGCCACTCCTGCCAGCGCTCTCCGGTTCACCTTCCCACTCGGCAGCAGCGGCAACTCCTCCACCCTCACATAACTTGCCGGTGCCATGTGCTCCGGCAGCTTCGACCGCACATGACGCCGCAGCTCCCGCGCGCTCGGCGTTCCCTCCTCCCCCGCCACCACGTACGCCACCAGCCGCTGCTCGGCTCCCTCCACGCTCAACTCCACCACCGCTTCCTCCACCCAGCGATGCGAGGCCAGTACCGTCTCAATTTCTCCCAACTCGATGCGCATCCCGCGCACCTTCACCTCACCGTCCATCCGTCCCAGATATTCAATGTCCCCTGTACTCCGCCATCGCCCGAGATCGCCCGTCCGGTACAGCCTCTGCGAGCGCTCCGGCGCAATCGGATTCCCCACAAACCGTTCCGCCGTCATCTCCGGCTGCTGCCAGTACCCCAGCGCCAGTCCATCCCCCCCAACATAGATCTCCCCGCGCACTCCCACCGGCACCGCATTTCGATTCCGATCCAGCACATACAGCTGCGAGTTGCTGATGGGCCTCCCGATCGGAACCGACACCGTACCCTGCGCTTCTTCCTCTTCCTCCCCCACCTCGTGCCAGGTCACGTCCGCCGCCACCTCCGACGACCCGTAGATGTTCAGCAGCTTCGCCCCCGGATACCCCTTCCTAAACCGCCGCGCCAACTCCCACGTCAGCACTTCTCCGCTGCACGACCACAGCTTCAGCTCAGGAACTCTCTCCTCCAGATTCGGCGCGTGCTCCAGCAGCGCCCGCAACAGCGACGGCACTAACACGATCCGCGTCACCCGCTGCTCGGCTAGAGTCTGCAGCAGTTCTTCCGGATCCAGCACCGCCTCCTGCGGCAGAATCGCACTCGGCACTCCCGCTAGCAAGGGGCCGAAAATCTCCCATACCGAATCCACAAATCCCACATTCGTCTTCTGACAGCAAACCTCCCCCGCCGCGAACGGATATCTCTCCCACATCCACCGCATTCGATTCATCGCCCCGCGATGCGTCCCTTCCACCCCCTTCGGCTTCCCGCTCGATCCCGAGGTGTACAGCACGTAGGCGCGTTCAACCCGTGACAATCCCATGATGTTCATCACGGGATTGAGCGGAGACTCATTCCGAATAAGTTCCGCCTGGGCATCAAGCATGATCAGGTCGCGAACCGTATCCGGCAGTTTCTTCCCGATCCCGTTGTTGGAGAGGACGCACTCGGCGCGCGTGTCCTCAAGCGTAGAGGCCAGGCGCTGGAGCGGGTAAGAAGGATCAAGCGGAACATAGGCCGCTCCAGTCTTGAGCACGCCCAGGAGCGCAACCGTCAATTCCGGAGACCGCTCAACAGAAACGCCTACCAGATTGCCCGGCCCCACTCCCTTCTTGATCAGGTAGTGCGCCAGCCGGTTCGCATCCTCGTTGATCCGCCAGTAGGGAAATTTCTTGCCCTGGAAGACCAGCGCTGTTGCGTCAGGCGTACGGGCGGCCTGGCGCTCGAAGGCACTATGAATGTGGAGATCTCGCGGATAATCCGTGGCCGTGTTGTTCCACTGCACCACGGTTTGTTCTCGTTCCCGATCATCCATGAGCGCTATCCGGGCCACCGGCTCGTCCGGGTTCTTGAGGACGGCATTCACGAGGTTGCGGAAGTGGCCCAGTTCTCTGAGGATGGTCTGCTTCTCAAACAGATCCGTGTTGTATTCGAACCGGCAATGGAACTCGTCGTCTTCGTCGTCTTCAAAGGCTTCCACGGCCAGATCGAACTTGGCAATGCCGGTCTCGAACTCCAGTTCCTTCATCTTAAGTCCCGAAATTTCAAACACCTGCTTCGGGATATTCTGGAACGTGAACATCACCTGGAACAGAGGACTGGTGTTCATCGAGCGCTGCGGGACCAGTTCTTCGACTAATTTCTCGAACGGAACGTCCTGATGCGCATAGGCTTCCAAGGCACACGAGCGGACTTGTCGAACGAGATCGCGGAACGTCATGTCAGGGGTAAAGTCGGCGCGGAAGACCAGCGTGTTCACGAAGAACCCGACCAGGTTTTCGATTTCGATCTGGCTGCGGGCCGCGGTAGGAGTACCAACCAGAATGCTGTCCTGGCTGGTATAGCGCCAGAGCAACGCTTGGAAAGCCGCCATCGATACCATGAACAGGGTGGCGCCTTCGCTCTGCGCAAATTCCTTCAGCGCTGCCCGAACCTGGCTTTCGAAGATCAGTTCCTCGGTCGCTCCGTGCCAGCTGTGCGTCGTCGGGCGCGGACGGTCCGTGGGCAGATCGAGAATTGTTTGCGCACCGGCCAGCTTGTTTTTCCAGTACTCCACCTGCTTCGCCAGCACTTCGCCGGTGATATATTCGCGCTGCCATTGTGCGTACTCTACGTACTGAACCGGGAGTTCGGGAAGTTGGGGTTCCCGTCCGCTCGCATAAGCCTCGTAGCAATGAGCCAGCTCGCGGAAAAGGATCGAAATCGACCATCCATCCGTAATGATGTGATGCATCGCAAGTACCAGGATGTATTGGTCTCGACTGACTTGCAGCAGCGCGGTTCGCAGTAACGGGCCCCGGGTCAGATCAAACGGTTTCTTGCCCTCCTCGCTCGCAATCCGCAGCGCCTCCGGCTCACGCTCGCTCTCCGGAAGATCCGCCAGGTTCAAGATCGGAACCTGGACGTCGACGTCGGACAACACCACCTGTCTCGCCTCGCCGTCCACGCTCTCGAAAATCGTGCGCAATGACTCATGCCGACGGATGACCGCGCCAATGGCTGAGGTCAGGGCGTTGACGTTCAAGGGACCGGTAATCCGGAAGGCACGAACCAGGTTGTAAGCGGCCGTTCCCGGCTCCAGTTGATCGAGGAACCAGAGTCTATCTTGCGCGAAGGAAGCTGGCAGTCCTGTTGCACTCATCGATGTTTGTGTTCCTTAGACGTATTTTTCCGCTACCTGAGGGATCGGCCAGAATCGGTAGCGGAGATGGGATGTCAATGACAGGAAAAAGGTTGGGGCGATTTCATAGGATTTACCGTAGCCGGTTCTGGCACTACCCGTCACATCGAAATTTTGCATTCGCCCGACCCCATATTTCCCCGGAAGAAATCCTGGATCCCGCAAACCAAACGGGGGGGGGCGGCATCTTAATTGTCGCTTCGTACCCGAAATTCGATGTGCAAAACGGTTGCACCCTCGGGTTTCAGCGCTGCAAGACTGCTCAACTGCAGGATTGCTCAGGAGTGCAGATGCCGCTCTCGCCACTAGTGTCGGCCGAAGTGCCCGCAGTAGCACTGACTGTCGCCGTTCAGGATCTCCAGAGCGGACTGGCACCACCATTCCCTCCTGACTGTACCAACGAACCAAATCACGGGATTGACTCGAGGAGATTCTGAATCCATGCTGTCCAGCGTCAAAACTTCAGAGGTCGGGGTTGCACAGCAGAAAAGACTGCTTGTCGAATTGCTTCTCCAGTCCAATCAGACGGAGATTCAAACGGAGGTCTATCCTGCTTCTCTCGCTCAGCAGAGACTCTGGTTTCTTGACCAACTGGGCCCCAAAAGCGCAGCTTACAACGTGCATTTCGGACTATGGCTGCGAGGACCGCTCGACATGCGTGCGCTCCAATCCAGCCTGCAGGAGTTGACCAATCGCCATGCCAGCCTGCGCACGTTCTTCAGACTTGAACGCGGCGAACTGGTGCAGGTTGTCGCTAGCCGCCTCGCCGTGAGGCTTCCGATCACGGATCTCACCCGCTCCGCGGATCCCGACGCCGAGCACTATCAACTGGCGAAGGCGGAGGTGGAAAAGAGCTTCGACCTTGGCAAGGGGCCACTGTTTCGTGTCCGGGTCCTTCGCGTCACCGGCACGGACCATGTTCTCCTCTGCACCATGCACCACATTGTTACCGATTCCTGGTCGGTGCAGATCATGGCCAGGGAGTTGTCGGCCCTTTATGGTGCGTTTTCTACTCAGCGCCCATCCCCGCTTCCCGAGCTACCCATCACCTACGGTGATTATTCCGAGTGGCAGCGTAAATGGTTTAAGACCGCGAAAGTTCAACAGCAGCTGAATTTTTGGAAAGACGAGCTTGAAGATGCACCTCCTGTTTTGGAATTGCGGACGCAGCGGCCGCGCCCTTCCGAACAAACATTTGAAGGCGCGAGTCAGACCGTCCCGTTAGATGACGAGATCATTTCCGGCATTAAGGCGCTGGCAGTTCACCTGCAAGCGACCCCCTTCATGTTGCTTCTCGCCGCCTTCAAGATTCTTCTGTACCGCGCCAGCGGACAGCCAGACCTGCTGGTGGGAGTGCCGGTTGCGGGTCGAAACTCGGTGGAGACCGAAGGTCTGGTCGGGTTCTTTGTGAACACGCTTGTCCTGCGCGACGATCTCTTTTTCAATCCGACTTTTCCGGATTTGGTGGCGCAAGTCCGCGAAACCACCCTCCGGGCATTTGCCAACGCCGACGTTCCCTTCGAGAAGGTGGTGGAGTTTCTTCAGCCTAAGCGCAACCTCAGTTACAACCCGATTTTCCAGGTGATGTTCTCCGTCATCAAGGCTGCTGTTCAATCCGACACTTTCGGCGACTTGACTGCCTTCTCCTACACCGTAGCTCCAACTAAGTCGATCTTTGATCTGAGCATGACGATTATCGAAGGCAAAGGCGGCCAGTGGTTCGCTCAACTGGACCATAACACCGGCCTATTCCGCTCCGAAGACGTGAGCCGGATGCTCGCCGATTACTCTACCCTTCTTCAAGCCGTTATTGGCAGTCCTGAAACACGGATCACGGATCTTCCCAGCATGGATCTTCCCATCGCGGAAGCGGCCGTGGATCGAACCGCGGAATGCTCATTACCTCTACTTTCAAAGACTAGCTCCAAGCGGAAAGCGCTGACCCTGGCATCAACCTCTCATGCGCCAAAGCCCGAACGACCAGACGAACCGATCCAAGCCGAGCAAAAGCTGCTGGTCGGCATTTGGAGGGATCTGCTCCACCTGCCGGCAGTCGCGATCGACGACAATTTTTTCGAAATCGGGGGCCATTCTCTTCTTGCTGCTCAACTCATCGCGCAAGTCCAGAGTGCCACTGGACGCAAGATCGCTGTTTCCTCCGTCTTCCGTGCCCCGACCATCCGGGCGTTCGCGCAATTGCTTCGTGATGACTTGCTGGCCGAGCCCGATCCCATCGCCATGAAACTTCATACCGGAGTTCATAAAGGCGACGGAAACGACGCGATCCCATTCTTTGCTGTCGCTGCGCCCGGAGTGGACACGTTCGGGTTCGCTCAACTGGCCCGTCACCTTCCGCCAGACCAAACGACTTACAAGTTGCAAGCGCCTGCCCCAGTCGTGTGGGGCCGCCCCTTCACCAGCGACGAACTGCAGGCATTGGCAAGACGCTATGTAGCGGGCATGAAATCTGTGCAGCCGCACGGTCCCTACTGTCTCGGAGCTATGTGCGAGGGCGTCCTCATCGCTCAACAAATGATTCTCCAACTGGAGGCGGAAGGGGAAGAGGTAGGCCTGTTCACCATTTTCGATACCTGGGTCCTGGAGAATTCCCAGATCCGCTCTCTTTGGGCCATCGACTATTACATGCAACGCTTCCGAAATTTTCGAGCCTTGTCCCTCGACCAACAATTCGAGACTGTCCGCCGAATCTTCAAACGCGCAACAGCGCCGGGCGATACCGGTTCAGGGAGCGGCTGGAACCGCGCATATTGGCCTGACAAGAACTTTCAGCCACCCCGGTTTTGGGCTCCAGTGCTTCTATTCAAACGCCCCCGGCAACCGTTTTTCTACGTTCGAGACCCGCAAATGGGCTGGGGATCCCGCTCCATTGGCGGCGTTGAAACTTGCGAACTCAAATGCGGACACTACGAAATGCTCCGGGAACCGCACGTCGGCCTCATTGGTCAAACCATCGGGAACCGGTTGCAAGCGATAAGGAACCTGCAAAAGGTGCACTCCGCGCTATGGGAGCTATCCGGCGAACCACGCAACTTATTTGATTCTGGAACGCGGGCGGAGACCGCCGCCTAGCCAGGAGCTATGCAACCCGAATGAGTACGACTCCGGAAACCGTAGCAGCCTCGCAAATCACAGCGTGCTCCGCGGGGGCAATGGCACATCCGACCACATGGGAAACATCAATTGGAATGGCACGCACTCCCGACCGCCCCGTCAAAGTCATTCATCCGCCGGCCTTTTCCATTGGCACAATCTCAACCGGCCTGCGCACATTGGTCCAATATTCCGATCTGCTCTACACCTTGAGCCTGTTTCGCCTTAGCGTCCGCTACAAACAGTCGGCTCTTGGCTGGACCTGGGCCGCCCTTCAACCGCTCGCATTGATGGGCATCTACACCATCATCTTCACTCGAGTCACCACCGTTACAACCGGCGGAGTTCCCTACCCGGTGTTCGTCTTTTCCGCGCTGCTGCCATGGATATTCTTTTCCAGCACTATTTCCAGCGCAGTGAATGGCCTGGTTCTTCATCCCAACCTCCTTACGAAGATGTATTTCCCGAGAGAAATCATCCCCCTGTCATACATGGCGGCGAGCCTGGCGGATTTTTGCATAGCCTCGCTCATTCTGGGTGGGTTGATGGTCTACTACAGAGTTCCCCTAACCTGGCATTTGCTGTATGCGATACCGATCGTTGTCATCCTGGCGGGCTTCGCCGCCGCGATCGCTCTGTTCTTCTCGGCAGTGCAAGTCCGCTTTCGCGATGTGGGGCTGGCCATGCCTTTTCTGCTGCAGGTGTGGATGTTCACCGTTCCGGTTGTGTACTCCTTGCAATCCGTACCGCAGCGGTTCAGGAGCCTCTATCTGCTCGATCCAGTGGCGGGCTTGATTGAAGGTTTCCGCCTGGTGGTGATCCATGGTACGGCGCCTGATTTTCGCACCCTCGCTCTTTCCGGCGCCGTAACCATTCTGAGCCTGCCGCTGGCCTATGCCTTTTTCAAGTCTTCGGAAGCGACAATGGCGGATTTGATCTGAGTGGATGTGATTTGAGATGTGATTTGAGAACTGACCTGAAATGATCGACCTCAAGTTTAACCAGGTATCGAAGAAGTACAACATCCGAGCCAACGGCGACTCTCCGAAACGTTGGTACGGGCGAGGCTTTCCAGGGAGAAAGAAGCCAGGGCAGATGTGGGCCTTGCGCAACGTCAGCTTTCAGGTCAACGAAGGTGAGGCGCTCGGAATAGTCGGCCACAATGGCGCCGGCAAAACTACCATCCTGAAAATTCTTTCGGGCATTACCACGCCCACGGCAGGCGAAATCACAATCCGCGGCCGCCTGGTCGCGCTGGTCGAAGTGAGTTCGGGGTTTCATCCTGAACTTACCGGTATTGAAAACATCTATCTCCACGGTGCGATGCTCGGGATGCGGCGCGCGGAAATACGCCGAAAGCTCGACAGCATCGTCGACTTTTCAGGCGTCGGCAGGTACATCGACGTACCCGTCAAACGCTACTCATCTGGCATGTTTGT
>Ga0193751_1002742_pt1 | contig 10592 bp, 13 predicted proteins | sample L1c2metaG_FD_143050 | JGI IMG/M metagenome (GOLD analysis project Ga0193751, IMG submission 143050) | Soil microbial communities from a riparian zone of the East river system, Colorado, United States - L1c2 | ecosystem: Environmental > Terrestrial > Soil > Riparian zone | place: USA: East River...
CGCCCGCGCCGCCCGACGGTCGAGCGAGGATGTGGTCGCCGCGCCAGGTCCAGGGCAGCAGCAGGAGCTCGAAATCGGTCCGGGGGATGAGGTCGCGGACCGCGATGGCGCCCGCCGCGTCGGCCATCACCTCGACGATCTCGTTCGCCACCGGCATGTCGCGGAGCCGCGTCCGGACGATGACGGCGGCCGCGTCCCGCGCGAACAGCCACTCGCTCAGGCGGCGACTCCGCCCCGCGCGATAGGCCGTGGAGCGCGCCATCGCATGGCCCGCCGCCTCGGCCGCCCAGGTGCCGCCGCGGACCTCGAGCGCTCGGGCGTGATCGAGCTCGCGCAGGTCGGCGAGGAACTGCCGAACCTCGGCGTCGTTGGGCCCGTAGGTCGCCCAGGTGGGATCGAGGCTCTCGCCCCGGTCGCCCGCCGCCCAGGCCTCGCGCGCGCCGCGCCGCATACCCGGGCTCGGCTCGGCGCCCGAGCCCGGCGCCGTCGTGAACGTGATCGTCGATCGGTAGCGCGATCGGTCGTAGCGCCGGCGGCGCTCGGGATCGGTCAGCCAGTCGCGGGCGAGGTTGATCCGCTTGATGCGTTCGTCGCCGTTGGTGGGGCCGTCGCTGGCGTCCGCGCCCGCGCCCGCGCCACCGTGACGCCCGCCGACGTCGGGGTGATGGCGCTTCGCGAGTGACCGATAGGCGGCCTCGATGGTCGCCGCGCTCGCCGAGCGGGAGACCTCGAGCTCCGCGTACAGGTCGAAGCTGGGGATCGTTTCGCGAGTCACCGACGGTCAGTCTGACCGATGCGCGGGGCCGGCGTCCATCGCCAATCGCCAGGTGAGTGGGGGACGCCATCCTGTGCCGCGATGGTTGCCAATTCATCGGCTCTGCGGCATCCTTTACGAATGGTTAAACAAGTAAAGGGCGGGCATGCTGAGGACGAGCCTACAGTGACGACGCGCCGAAGCCGCATCAGCAGCAAGAACCAGGTGACCATGCCCGTCGCGGTCATGGCCGCCGCCGGTCTCGCGCCAGGCGATCAGGTTCGAGTCGAGGTCGTGGGTCCCGGCGAGCTCGTCCTGCGTCGCGACCCTGGGCCCGTCGCGGCCTTTGCCGGCGCACTGACCGGGGTGTACGGCCCCGGGTACCTCGACGAACTGCGCGACGAGTGGCGCTGACCGTTCTCGACGCGTCGATCGTCATCGCGGTCCTCGACGCGTCGGATCCGCATCACGAGGCCGCCACCGCGGCGCTCGACGGCGCCATCGAGACGCGAGATCGACTCGTGCTTCCGGTGTCCGCCTACGCCGAGGTCATGGTCGGGCCGCATCGACGTGGGCATGAGGCGGTCGCGACCGTCGACGCCTTCCTGGCCGCGCTGCCGTGCCATGTCGAACCGCTGGGTCCAGTGATCGCTCGCGGTGCTGCCCGGCTCCGCGCTGAGCACGGCCGCGCCCTCCGCCTGCCCGATGCCTTGCTCCTCGCGACGGCGATCGAGCTCTCAGCCGACAGGATCCTGACCGGGGATCGCGGCTGGCCGGCCATTGCGAGGGTCCCGGTGGACGTCATCGGGCCATGACCGGGCGACGACTTCAGTGGCCCGAGCTCGGGATCGTCGCAGGCGCCGTCGGGCCGATCCTGACGTGGGGCCTGACGTTCGTCGTCATCGCCGGCTGGCCCGGCTACGACCCGATCCGCCAGTCGATCAGCCTCCTCGCCGACGCGCCGCTCGGCTGGATTCAGACGCTCGCATTCGCGTTGAGCGGGATCCTGGGCGTGGCGTGGGCGCTCGGGTTGTCGAGCGTCCTCGGGGCGACGCAGCGAGATCGGACCGTCGTCCGCGTGCTGCTGGTCGTCCAGGCCGCGATCGCATTCGGCTTCGCGATCCTTCCGACCGACCCGGTCGGCGCGCCGGTCACCACCACCGGCACACTCCACCTCGTCGATTTCTACGCCTACGCGCTGACGATGCCGCTCACGCTCCTGGCGCTCGGGCTCGTCATGCGCCGCGACCCGAGCTGGCACGGGAGCGTGCGCCCGACGCTCCTTGCTGCGTGGCTCGCCATCGTCTCGATCGCCCTGGTCCCGGCGACGATCGATGGCCCGCTCACGCCCTGGCTCGGGCTCCTGGAGCGGCTGTTCGTTGCCATCCCGTCGATCTGGCAGATCGGCGCCGCCGCCGTCGCATGGCGGATCGCCAAGGCGGGCCCGGCCACGCCTCCGTTGCGCCCCAGCGACGTCATCGCGTCCTGACCCTCCGAAGGTTGTCGGCGCGCAACGAACCGGGACCTTCGGGCTACTGCTGACGTCGATTTGCCGCCATACGTTCGCCGCAAGTCCGGGGGGCGATGACGCGCAAGTTCCATAGGGGAGGTTCGCAGCAGTGCGTCGACTGCTCAGTCTTCTGTTCGCAGGAGCACTCATCTCGATCATGGCGGGCTCGGCCTCGGCCGCACCCAACCGCAGCGCGACGCTGTGGGCATGCACGACCGACACGGGCGTCATGCTCCACGTCGACTGGGCCGGCTACCACCCGGACACCCTGGCGACGGTCGAGTGGTCGACGGGCGCCTCGGCGACGACGACCTTCGCCACGACCCGGCCCGTCGACTGGAAGTTCGGCACCTCGAGCTACGACGAGTCCTACACCGACTGGGCGAGCCAGGGCGTCACCGTCGCCGCCGACTCGAACTTCGCGGTCGATCTCTGGGCCCACAACAGAATGGTCGCCGAGACCAACTCGGTCCTCTTCGCCGACCTCGGAGCCTGCGTCTGAGCTGACCGGCCGCGGGACGGCCTTCTCGGGGCCGCCGCCGCGCGTCCATCCGCGCGTCAACAGGGCCCGCTGGAGCTCGACTCCGGCGGGCCCGTCCACGTCCTGGAACCGAGTGCCTCAGCCCGTGAAGCTCAGGCGAACGCGTCGCGACTCGTTGTCGACGTTCGTGTCGAGGAGGGCGATCGATTGCCACGTCCCCAGCGCGAGCCGCCCGCCGATCACCGGGATCGTCATCGAGGGCGGCGCGAACGCCGGCACGAGGTGATCGGCGCCGTGGCCTGCCGAACCATGGCGATGGATCCATCGATCGTCACGCGGCAGCAGCCGATCGAGCGTCTCGAGCAGGTCGTCCTCGGATCCAGCGCCGAGCTCCATCACGACGAGCCCGCACGTCGCGTGCGGGACGAACACGGTGAGCAGGCCGTCGCCCTCGCTCGCGACGAAGCGCCGGCACTCGTCAGTGAGATCGAACAAGCCGCGCCGGCGTCCGGTGTGAACAGTGATCTGGGTCGTTCGCATTCGTAGGTGATCGCGCTTGGCTGACTACGGGCCGCGCCGACCACCCTCGAGCGCTCGCAGGATCAGCCGGACGACGATCGAGCCGAGGATCGCGAACAGCAGCGCGGTGAAGAAGCCCTCGATCGAGCCATAGCCGAGCTCGTGCGCGAGCCAGCCGCCGACGATCCCGCCGAGGATCCCGACGACGATCGTGGGCAGGCAGCCCTGGACGCTGCGCGTCCCGACGAACCAGCCCGAGATCGAGCCGGCGAGGAAGCCGAGGAGGATCCAGCCGAGCAGGTCGAAATTCATGGGCGAAGAGTAGCGCCCGAGCCGCTCGCCGGTGCGACCGCAGACGAGTTCAGTGCGGGCTAATCGATCAGGCCGCTCTTCCGATCGATCACCTGGAGGAGCTCGTGGGCGGCGAGCTCGACCTCCTTGTGGCGCCATTCGGCGGCCCTGAAATGGCAGGCGATGATCGCGCTCCGGTGGATCCGCCGGAGGTCACCGAACACGAACGCGTAGCGGGCCTTCGTCCCGTCGGCCCGACCCTCGGTGAGGCCGAGGTGCCACTCCGCGTACGCGTCCCAGCCGTGGGTCTTGAGGTACGCGTTCTGCTCCGCGGCCGTTGGCTGGCGCTCGCCCCAATCGCTGTTCAGGACGTACTGCTTCGCCTCGATGAGCGCCTTCGCCTTGGCAACGGCGCGCTTGTTGACGGTGTACTTCGGCATCGGCCGATCATCGCGCCGCGGCGGCACGGGTGCGCTGCCAGCCGACCGGGAGTTCGTGCCAAATGGTCACCAGGTGAGCGTTGGTCAGCCAGATCCCGGCTCCGGCGGCGGAGCGACCGCGAATTCATCCCGACGCGAGCGTGGCCCGGGATGAATTCGCGCTGCTAGCGCCGGCCGGCGGCTCAAACGAGTGACGAACGGTCATGTGGCGAGCATTTGGCAGAAACCGCAGGCAGGACCGCGCCGACGTGGCCGGGATGCCGAGCTTGCCGGGACGTTTGCTGGCGATGCCGCGCCTCAGTCCGGGGACCAGGCCTCGAGGGCGGCACGGAGGCGAGATTCGGCACTCCCGTCGGCGACACTGGTCGGGGATCGCCGATCGAGCCCGATCAGCGCCGCTCCGAGCACCGGCGGCGCGGCGAGCCGAACCGTCCGAGCCTTCGGCGCCACGGCATGGATCCCGGCCTCGAGCCGCTCGTAGAACGGCGCATCGGTGTTCCGGAACACGCCGCCGGCGAGAACGACCTCCGGATCGAGCCGCGTCATCCGCAGCCGGCGCATGAGCGCGCCGCCCATCGCGACAAGCTCGTCGGCGAGACGATCGACGATCGACCGGGCCATTGCGTCACCGGTGCCCGCCGCCGCGAACACGACGGGCGCGAGCTCGATGAGCCGCTCGTGCGGGATCCGGCCGCCGTAGAGCGCCTTCGTCAATGCCGCCGGCGATCGAAGGCTGAAGTGCGCCGGCACCCGCTGCTCGAGGATCGTCTTCGGGCCCCGGCCATCTCGGGCTCGCACGGCCGCGGCGAGCCCCGCCTCGCTCATCCCCATCCCGCCGCCCCAGTCGCCGGAGTACATCCCGACGGCATCGAACCGGGCCGACCGGCCGTTCGGCGCGACCGCCGCCGCGTTGATCCCGCGACCACACACCAGCACGACGCCCCACGGCCGCGTCGTGCCGGCGCGCAGCGCGCCGAACGTGTCGTTGAGGATCACGATCTCGCGGGTAAGGCCGAGGGCCTCGATGCCGCGCCGCAGCGTCCGCACATCGGACGGGTAGTCCGCCCCGGCGAGGCAGTACACGCCGAGATCCGCGACTGGCTTGGCGCCGGCTGTCGCGCCCGGCGCTGCCGGGCGCCCCGCTCGGCCCGTCGGCGCCCGCGCGGCGCCCGCGTCACGGGCGCCCGACTCCCGCACCACGCGGGCAACCAGCCGGTCGAGGTTCGCCATGCCCGCCTCGAGCCCGACGGCCTGGTGGGAGATCGATGGCCCGTGCACCGCGGCCAGCAGCGTGCCGTCGGCCGCGACGAGCGCGACATCGGCCTTGGAGTTGCCGCCGTCGACCGCGAGGATCGTTGCCTTCGAGTCGCTCACTCCGCGGATGGTGACATTGCCGCGACGGGCTCTCGCGCCCAGACCGGCAGCGTCGGGATCGTAGCGAGGGGCAGCTCGTCCAGCCCGACGAACGTCGCGCCCGCGTCGCGCAGGCGGCGGACGATCCCGTCGAGCGCGGCCTCGGTGCGGTCCGGCCAGGCGTGAAGCAGGACGACGGCACCGTCGCCGTGTGTCACGCAGCCATCGACGACCGAGGCCTCGACGTCCGCGGCGGTCCGCTCGATCGGCCAGTCCTCGCCCACCACGTCCCAGCCGACGTGGCGATAGCCCGCCGCGCGCACGGCCGCCTGGACCCGCTCGTCGTTCGAGCCGGCCCCGAACGGGCAGCGGAACCACGGCTTCGGATCGACGCCGGCGGCCTCCTGGATCGCCGCCTCGGCAGCGGCGATGTCGGACCGCAGCCCCTCTGCCTTCAACAGGTGCATCCGGGTGTGGTAGTGCGAGTGGCTGCCGACCAGGTGGCCGTCGCGGGCCACGCGGATCGCAAGGTCGGGGTAGGCCTCGGCCCAGCGACCCTGGATGAAGAAGGTTGCCCGGACGTCGTGTCGCGCCAGCCCGTCCAGGAGCCGTTCCTCGACGCCCGGCGTCGACGGCCGGTCGGGGTGTTCGGCGTCGAACGTCAGCGCGACCCGGAAGGTCACTTCTCGACGCCGGTGATGACGATGCCCCGGATGAACACCCGCTGGAACAGGATGAACAGGACCACCGGGATGCCGAGGGTCAGCATGTTGCCGACCTGGATGAACGATGGGTTCTTGTAGTAGATCCCGCTGAAGTTGGCGAGGACAACCTGGAGGGGCTGGAGCTCGCGCTGGCCTGAGAGGTAGATCAGCGGCCCGAAGAAGTCGTTCCAGGCGTAGACGAAGGTGAACAGCGAGACCGCGACGATGACCGGCAGGGCCTGCGGCAGGACGACCGAGCGAAGGATCCGGAAGGCGCCTGCGCCGTCGATCATCGCCGCCTCATCGAGGTCACGCGGGATCGTCAGGAAGTACTGCCGCAGCAGGAACACGTCGTAGGCGTTCGCGAAGAACGCCGGCACGAGCAGCGGCAGCCACGTCCCGACCCAGCCGATCTTCACGAAGATCGTGTACGTCGGGATGAGCGTGACCGCGCCGGGCAGGAAGATCGTCGCCAACAGGATGGTGAAGAGGAGACCTCGCCCCGGGAACCGGAAGCGGGCGAAGCCGTACGCCACGAGGGTGCAGGACAGCACGGTTCCGATTGTCCCGATCAAGGCCAGCGCGACGGTGTTGAACAGGGCCCTCGGGAAGTCGATGAGGCCCCAGACATTCGCGTAGTTGTCCCAGTGCGGCGACACCTTCCAGGGCTGGTCGAGGTTGCGCCACGAGCCCTGCCACGTGATGGTCCCCGCGCCCGGATTGGCCGGGTCGACGAAGTCGCTCGAGGCGCGACCCTTCTTGACGAGTGCCAGCTCTCGCGTCGTACCGTCGGGCAGGGGCACGTAGTAGACCGGGTAGGTCTGGCCGTTGTAGTCGTAGGTCGCGGGATCCGAGGGCAGGATCGGGGCGTTCGCCTCGGTGACCTGCGCCGGCGACTTGACCGACAGCAGCGCCGAGAATGCGAGGGGCGAGAGGAACGCGATGAGGACTGCGGCGAACGCCGTCGTCACGATGGCGGTCCGCGTCCACTCGGCGGCGGTGCGGCGACGTCGGCGCGCCGTGGCGCCCGGGTCGCCCTGGGCGTAGGTCGCGGCCGCGCTCACCGCTCGCCCGCGTAGAACACTCGCCCGCGGGCGAGCACGAACAGCACCAGGGTGACGAACAGCGTGATCGCGAACAGGAACCAAGCGAGCGTGGCCCCGTACGACATCTCCTGGAACGTGAAGAACGTCTGGTACAGGTTGAGGTTGTAGAAGTTCGTCGAGCCGGCCGGTTCGCCGGTGCCGTTCTTGAGGACGAGCGGGACGAGGAAGTACTGCAGGACGTCGACCACGCCCAGGATCAGGGTGTAGAAGATGATCGGCGACATCATCGGGATGGTCACGTTCCGGAGCGTCGCCCATGCTCCGGCACCGTCGATCCGCGCGGCTTCGTAGAGCTCGGTCGGAATGCCGCGGAGGCCCGCGAGGTTGATGACGATGCCTGCCCCGATGCCCCAGATCCCGATGAACACGAGCGCGGGGTAGATCCAGCCGGCGTCGAACAGCCACGAAGGGGGATTGGCCACGCCGATGAGGTTCAGGAAGGTGTTGATCCAGCCATCGTCGGTGAGCATCTGCTCCCAGACCAGGACGCCCGCGACGAACGGCACGACATACGGCAGGAAGAACAGCGTCCGCATGATCCCGGCGCCCCGGAGGTACTTGCTGTTGAGGCCGAGGGCGACCACGAACGGGACGATGATCGATGTCGGCAGCCACAGGATCGCGAACCGGATGGTCACGCCGAGCGACTGCCAGACGTGCTGGTCGCCGAGCATCCGGACGTAGTTGTCCAGGCCGACGAAGCGGAGTGGCGTCTCCTGGGCGAGGGTGATGTTCAGGAACGTGAAGGCCAGCGTGGCGACCATCGGGAACAACGTGAAGGCGAGGAAGCCGACGATCCAGGGGCTGATGAAGAGCAGCCCCTGGCGCGCCTCGCGGCGCGCCAGGGGCGACATCGGTCTTGACGAGCGCCGGAGGAGCCGGCGGAGCCGGACTCTCGGGAGCGCGGCGGTGGCGCCGGGCAGCTGGTTCACGACGCCTCCGTCAACTGGCTCGATGCGTGCGAATGAACGGAGCCCGGCCGGGTGGCTAGTCCCGGCCGGACGTCGAGGCTAGCTGTTCCAGGTCGCCTGGATCTCCTGCTGGAGCTTGGTGATCTCCGAGTCCATGTCGAGGCCCGGCGTGGTCGTCCACTTGCTGAGGTAGGTGTTCAGGATCTTCAGCGTCTCGTTGTACTTGGGCATCGGCGCTTCGAAGTTCGGGTTGTCGGCGAACTGGACGCTGTCCTTCGCGACCTGCCAGTCGACCTGGGCCGGGAAGCCCGTGGTCTGGCCGAGGGTCTGGAAGAACGAATCCTGCTTCGCCGGCCGCGCCGGCATCCCGCCGTATGCCTGGAGGAGCTGGTCGGACGCGTCGCCGAGGATGTAGGTCAGGGCGGCGAAGGCCGCGTCCGGATTCTTCGTGCTCTTGAGGATCGCGAAGGTGTCGGCATTGAGCGGCGCGGTGACCTTGCCGTTGTACGACGGGATGGCGGCCAGGTCCCAGTCCGTCCCGGCGTCGGCGACGCCGTAGGTCGTCCAGAGGAAGTTCTCGCTCATGGCGACTTTGCCTGCGAAGAAGGGGTAGCCGTTGGGGTTGATCTTCGCGTCGGCGAAGTTCTGGCCGGTCATGATGAAGTGGCTGGTCCACATGCCGTCGTAGAAGAACTTCCAGGCGGCCTTCCAGGCATCCGGGATGACCACGGTCTTGCCGTCCGGGCCGGTCAGGTTGCCGGCGCCCCAGTAGGCGCCGAGGCCGCGCAGGTCGTCACGCTGCGGCTCGAAGCCCCACTGGACGATGTGGCTCGGATCGAAGCCGGCTTGCGTGGCGTCCTTGCCGTTCTTGTCGACCGTGAGCAGCATCGCGATCTTCTTGACCGTGTCGTAGTTCCAGTCGACCATCGAGCCGTCAGGCATCTGGTACTGCTGGCCGTACTTGTGCGGCGGCTCCTGGAGACCGATCTCGGAGAAGAGGCCCTTCTTGTACCAGGTCATCGACGGGTAGGCGTCGAAGGGAATCCCGATCTCGCCCTCCGTCGGTGACTTGTAGAAGTTCACCGCCGCGGGGTCGAACTGGCTGAGGTCGTAGTTCGACTTCTGGATGTACGGCGCGAGGTCGAGCCACTGGCCCTGGAATGCGGCGAGTCCGCCGATGCCGTTGGGTCCGACGATGTCGGGCCCGTTGCCGCCCCGGATCTCGGTCGCGAGCGTGTCGCGAGCGCTGCTGTAGGTCACCACCTCGAAGCTGAGGCTCGAGCCCGGGAAGACCGTCGAGAGATCGGCAGCGACCTTCTTCTCGACCGGCTGCTGGCTCGGGTCCTCACCCGTGCCCAGGCAGCAGTACCAGCGCAGGGCGGCCGGCGTGAAGCTGGGCAGCCCGAACGTGCCGGGCGGGGGCGTGTTCGCCTCGCCGGTGTTGCCGGGTAGGCCGACGGTGCTGGGCGTCGTCGTCGCGGCGGGGCTGCAGGCCGCAGCTACGAAGGCGGCGCTGGCCAGGATCGCGGCGAGGCGCGTGACGCGTGGGTGCGCGGGTCGCGGGTCCATCCCTTGCGTTCCTCCTCTCACTTGTCCGACGCTTGTCTCGAGTGTCCGAGGGTGATTCCAGCGGCGACCAGGTCCGGCTCGCCGCGACGGTCGGTGGATTGGGCTGCTCGGACGACGATCCGCTCCACGAAGTAGCGACTGAGGTCCCCGCGGACGTAGGTTCGGCCGTACTCCACGGGGCTGCCGTCGATGCTGTAGGCGAGGCCTTCGACGAGGAGGGCGAGGCTCCGCGCCTTCACGCCCAGCAGGCGGGCCTCGCGGGCGGGCACGAGCACGGGCTCGAGGGTCTCGCGTGCGCGCGCCACCGGGGTTCGGTAGCGGGTGGCGAGGAGGTCGTACAGGGAGTGGTGCTCGAGGTCCGCCTGGAGCAGCCCTGGGAAGCGCTCGGCGGAGAGGTGGACCATCTCCAGGAGCATCGGCGTGCCCGAGGCGGAGCGGAGGCGCTCCAGGTACACGGTCGGGGAGCCGGCCTCGATGCGGAGGGCCGCGGCGACCGTCTCCGTGGCGCTTTGCGGGCGGGCCGCGACGAGCCGGGTATCGGGCTCCTTGCCGAGCCGCCGCATCTCCTCTGCGAAGGACAGCGAGCCCTGGAGGTTGCGATCGATGGGCGGCGCCGAGACGTAGGTGCCGCGGCCGCGGGACCGGATGAGCCGCCGCTCCCGCGAGAGCTCGTCGAGGGCCCGCCGAACGGTGATGAGGGAGCAGCCGTAGCTGGCGGCGAGCTCACGCTCCGGGGGCAGCCGATCGCCGGGCTGCCAATCGCCCGCATCGATGGACGCCTTCAGGTCGAGATAGACCTGGTGGTGCAGCGGGACGGGACCCAGCTCGAGCCGGAAGCGCGCCACGGTCGCTGCGTCTCCTCCTGACGACTCGACCATCGGTGCCGGCCAATTCCGGCCCCGACCCCTTGTGCGAAGCCCGAGAGTTGATAACGTTATAAGCAATCGCGTCGAT
>Ga0193751_1002743_pt1 | contig 10589 bp, 10 predicted proteins | sample L1c2metaG_FD_143050 | JGI IMG/M metagenome (GOLD analysis project Ga0193751, IMG submission 143050) | Soil microbial communities from a riparian zone of the East river system, Colorado, United States - L1c2 | ecosystem: Environmental > Terrestrial > Soil > Riparian zone | place: USA: East River...
GACCGTGATCTTTGCCGGTTGGAAGGACAACGGCGGCGGCTACCAAGTCTGGATCTCGCACGGCTCCAACCTGTACACGACCTACAACCACATGATGTCGGTGTCGGTCGGGCGCGGTCAGAGCGTCTCGCGGGGCCAGCAGGTCGGTCGGGTCGGAATGACCGGCAACGCGACCGGGCCCCACTGCCACTTCGAGGTCTGGGTCGGGATGGTCTGGGACGGCGGAACCCGCGTCAACCCACTGCTGTATCTCTGATCGCCTGACGTCGCATCGCCGGCCAGGAGGAGGTCCGGCGACGTGGCGGTCACGGCAGGAGACGTCCATGCGGGCGTTGCCGCCTGCGCTCCTCGCTCACGCACCTTCAGGTGCGCTCGCTCCGGTCCTCGCCGGCGCCTTCGCCTGAGCGCCCCTGCGGCGATCGCGATCCCAACGGACGTCCCTGCGGGCGTTGCGGCCTGCACTCCTCGCACGCGCACCCCCAGGTGCGCTCGCTCCGGTGCTCGCCGGCGCCTTCGCCTGAGCGCCCCTGCGGCGATCGACCGAGCCACTGCTCGCGGCTGAACCGCGGTCCGATGCGACAATGGCCCCGATGTTCCTCGACCGCGTCAAGATCTTCGTCAAGGCCGGAGCGGGCGGCGACGGCGCGGCGACGTTCCGTCAGGAAGCCCATGTCCCGCGTGGCGGACCCGACGGCGGCGACGGTGGACGGGGTGGCTCGATCCATATCCGGGTCGACGCCGGACAGACGACCCTCCGCGACTTTCGCTACAGGCACCATTTCAAGGCGACGTCCGGCGGGCGTGGTGAACGATCCCGCCGCCACGGTTCCGCGGGTGACGAGCTGATCCTCGACGTCCCGCCGGGCACGGCCGTCCTCGACGACGAGACGGGCGCCCTGATCGCGGATCTCGTCGCGGTCGGCCAGACCGCGATGATCGCCCGGGGCGGTCGCGGCGGCCTCGGCAACACGCATTTCAAGACGTCGACCCACCAGGCCCCGAAGCACGCCCAGAAGGGCGAGCCCGGCGAGGAACGCTGGCTCCGGCTGGAGCTCCGGCTGATCGCCGATATCGGCCTCGTCGGCCTGCCGAACGCCGGCAAGTCGACGCTCCTCGCGGCGTTGACTGCCGCCCAGCCGAAGATCGCGGACTATCCGTTCACGACCCTCGAGCCGAACCTGGGTGTGATGGACCTCGGCGACGAGGACGAGCGGCGGCCGACGATCGCCGACGTGCCCGGCCTGATCGAGGGCGCATCGATGGGCGCGGGGCTCGGGCACGCATTCCTGCGCCACGTCGAGAGGACGCGGATCCTGGTCCACGTCGTCGACGGCTCCGGACGGGATCCCGGCTGGGACCACGACGTGATCCGTGACGAGCTCCGGGCGCACGATCCGGCGCTCCTCGACAAGCCGATCCTCGTCGTCTTCAACAAGATCGACCGACCCGCCGCCGTGGAGGCGTGGCCCGCGTTCCGGAAGGCCCTTCGGGCCGCGGGCGAGGATGTCATCGCGATCTCGGCCACCGACGGTCAGGGTATCGACGAGTTGCGCGAGCGTCTCGCGGCGCTGCTGCCGTCGGCCAATGAGCTCGACGCGCCGCGCGAGCCGGCCGGTGTCGTCGTCCACCGGCTCGAGGGCATGAGCGACGGCTTCAGCGTCGAGCGGGAAGAGGATGGTGTGTTCCGCGTCCGCGGCAAGCGGATCGAGCGGGTCGCCGCGCAGACGAACTTCGATGTCGAGGAGTCGGCCGAGCGCTTCCAGCGCGACCTGGCGCATTACGGCATCGACGACGAGCTGCGGCGGGCCGGTGTCACACCGGGCGACCTCGTCCGGTTCGGCCCGATCGAGCTCGAATGGGAGGCACAGCCCTGGGAGGAGCGCTGAGCGGCCGGGTGAGCGACCCGCAGCGCGACGACCGCGTGGACTCGCCTCGGTCCGTCGTGCTGCGCCGCGGCTCGATCGGGGTCCTCGGCGGGACGTTCGATCCGTTCCACGACGGCCATCTCGCCCTCGCTCGAGCGGCGCGCGACGAGCTCGGGCTGGAGCGGATTCTCGTCGTGCCCGCGGCGGTGCCGCCGCACAAGCTCGGCCAGGGCATCAGCCCCGCTGCCGATCGCCTGGCGATAGTCGAGGCCGGCATCGCCGGCGAGCCCGGTTTCGAGGTCAGCCGGATCGAGCTCGATCGGCCGGGCCCGTCGTACTCGGTCGACACGGTCGCCGAGCTCGCGGCTGCCGAACGTGCCGCCGGTCGCGTTCCGGACATCGCGGTGATCCTGTCGGCCGAATCATTTGGCGGCTTCGCCGACTGGCACGAGCCGGGCCGGCTGCTCGACCTCGCCCGGATCGTCGTCGCGCCACGAGCCGGCCACCCGGTACCGGACCCGGCGACGATCGAACGGCTGACCGCCGGCCGCTCCGACCGGGTCACGGTCATCGACGGTCCGCCTGTCGATGTGTCGGCATCGTCGATCCGTCGCCTCGCGGCCACGGGCCAGTCGCTCGACGGTCTCGTCCCGCCCGGGGTCGCGAGATACATCGAAGCCCATCGGCTGTATCGTCAACCCCAACCCCATGAGGAATCCTCGCCTGTGACTGAACCCGCAAACGACACGCCGACGGCCACGGCCGCCACGTCCACCATTCCGCGGCCGGACGGCCTGCCCAATCGCGGCCCGGCCGCACCGACCGACGAGCGGCCGCTCGACATGGCCCGTCGGATCGTGGAGCTTGCCGAGGACAAGAAGGCGGCCGACATCGTCCTCCTCGACCTGACCGGGCTGACGACGCTCGCGGACGCATTCGTGATCTGCTCAGGTGGATCGGAGCGCCAGCTCGACGCGATCGCCGACGGGATCCTCGAGGGCCTGCGGGCCGAGAAGGTCCGCCCGATCGGCCGTGAGGGAACGGCCGCGTCGCATTGGGTCCTTGTCGACTTCGGGTCGGTCGTGGTCCATATCTTCACCCCGCCGGAACGCGACTACTACTCGCTCGAGAAGCGTTGGGCTGAGGCGCGGACGGTCCTGCGGGTTCAGTAGACGGGCCTCGATCGGCGGTTCAGCGGGCTCATCGGTGCCGATTTCGATGGGCCGAGTACCTCCCCGTAAGCGGTACCGTCGGGTCATGCCGGTGGTCAGGCATGCCTGCCTAGCATCCGTGGCAGTGGTCGATTGTCTCGGTCGACCCGGTCACGAGGCTCCCAGACGCCGATGCCCCCTCTTCGCGAGCGATGCCCCGGCTGCAGTCGCCGCCTGATCACGACCCGGTTCGACACGACGTTCCGGATGTCGGATCGCTCCGAGCGGCTGTGCTTCGGCATCCCCGGCGGGCTGTGCGAGGACTGCCATCAGCTGTACATCGATCCGGAGCTGATCGAGCTGCTCGATCTGCGGGACGGCCGCTGCGTCTTCGCGATCGAGAGCGACCTCGTGCTCCAGGAGCAGGCCTGGTCGTCCGCCGACTGACCGTGTGACGGCGTCGCGGCGTCGCGACCCCTCACCGATCCCGATCTCCTCAGGCTCCCTCGTCTCCCGTCGTTCAAACCATGCCCGATGGGAGCGGCCCGATGCAGGATCAGCGCGACGTCACTGCGGCGGGCCGACGCGCGCCGGACACCCCGACGTGGTCCGCGATCCAGAGCGAAAACGCGAGCCGGCGATGGGCCTCGCCCGCCGCTCGATCCGGTGCGCCCTTGACGATCGCGTCGACCTCCAGCAGCCCGTCGATGGCCTCGATCAGCTCCGCTGGCCGCCAGCGTCGGGCCTGGGTCGCCAGCCGCTCCATCCGATACGAGCTGTTGATCTTCATCGCCCGCCCGACCTCGGCGAGGGACTTCGCGGTCGGCATCCGATCGAGCAGCTCGAGGAGCTCGCGGATCCGGCGATGGAGGACGACGACGATCACCGGCTCGGGCATCGTCTGGACCAGCGCCTCGAAGAGCGCCATGGCCCGTGCGCCGTCCCGTTCCGCGACGGCATCGGCGAGGGCCCAGGCGGAGCCCGGAACCGCCTCCGCCACGAGCGCCCGGACGTCCTCGACCGAGACGGTGCCCGCGGGCCGGTAGAGGCCGAGCTTGTCGATCTCCATCGCCGCCCGACGGGTCTGGTCGCGGCGCTCGGCATCCCCCTCCCGGACGAAGCCGCCGATCCGCGTCGCCAGCTCCCTGGCGGCGCCGGCCGCGAGGCGGACGTCGCGATCGCGGGCTTCGCTGTCGATCCAGGCGGCGAGCGCTCCCTCTTTCGGACTCTCGAATCTCCGGACTTCGCCGCCGGCTGCCTGGATCGCCTCGGCCAGCTTCTTCTGGCCGGGAACCTTGGCGCCGCTCGGCGCGGCCTCGATGAAGATCAGGGCGTTGCCCGGAGCGATGAGCGGGATCATCGCGAGGAGCGCGTCACGGTCCTCGGCCTTCACGGCCAGGGCTCCGGCGTTGGCCACGACAGCCAGGGTTCCGCCGCCGAACATCACCGGTGTCGCGACCCGGCCATGGATCTCGCCGATCTGGGTCGCCGCGTCATTTCGCGAGCCGCGGACGTCCCAGCGCTCCAGTGGCTCGCCGTCGCCGGCAAGGGCTCGCGCGAGTCGGCCGACCGCCCGGTCGAGCATCAGGTCGTCGTCGCCGAAGTAGTAGGCGAGGGGAGCGGTCATCCGCTCGATGGTAGCCCGCAGGCGAACGCGAAGGTCGGTTGGGCGAGCAGCGGCGAGACGCGCTGGAGCTTGGGTGTTGTGGCGGGCAGGCCAACGGGGGCGAACGCGAGCGCACCAAGCGGGCCCGCCACCGCCGCCACCCGACGCGCGCCGGTCGTCGATACGGCGATCTCGCCCGCCTCGTCGATGGTGACCTGGACGCTGCCGTTCGTGTCGGTCCGGAAGACCTCGGCGCCGGTGGCCTGGAGTCGTTCGATCGTCGACCGGGCGGGGTGGCCATAGGGATTGCCGGCACCGGCCGAGACGATCGCGACCTTCGGCTTCACGGCATCGAGGAAAGCCGGCGTCGACGCGGTCTTGCTGCCGTGATGGGCGACCTTCAGGACGTCGATCGGGGGCAGGCCGCGGGCGGCGATGACCGGATCGACGTCGTCCTCGACGTCGCCCGTGAGGAGGATGCGCCGGCCTGCCACCTCGCCGAAGAGGACGATCGACACGTCGTTGATGCCCCGCCCCGCGTCGGGCGGCTCGCGCGGGACGCGACCCGGGTCCGGCCAGAGAACGCGGAAGCGGATGTCGTCGAGCGCGATCCGCGATCCTGTCGAGAGAATGGCGTGGGGTGGCGGAGCGCGACCCGCGAGATCGCGGGCGAAGGCTGCGTATCCCGGACCCGGCCCGCGCATGCCGGTTTCGTAGACCCGCCCGATCTGATAGCGCTCAAGCAGGAGCGCGAGGCCGGCGACGTGGTCCTCGTGCGGATGGGTGAGGACGAGGATGTCGATGCGACGGTCCCACGGCGGCAGGCGCCGATCCAGCTCGACGAGCAGGCGATCGGGATCGGGCCCGCCATCGATCAGCATCCGGGCGCCGCGACCGCCCTCGACAAGGATCGAATCGCCCTGGCCGACATCGAGAACGGTGATCCGGGCGGATCCGTCCGCGCGATGGGCGACGACGAGACCGAGCGCACCAACGGCGACGACCAGGCAGGTGACAGCGAGTCGCCCGCCGAGCGGCCGCGGCGAGGGTCGTTTCCGACGGGCGCCGAGTGCATCCGTCATGGGGGCTGGGCGACGCCCGCGGCCGCGTCGACGGAGCCGCCGAGCCAGGGCAATCGTGGCGAATGGCAGCGCCGTGGCACCGCCCGCGGCGACGATCGTCCACGGCGGCCCGAGCGTGACGTTCGCGAACGGCAACGCCGCGCCCGCGCGGATGATCGTGCACATTGCGGTCAGGAGGGCCCAGGCCGGCAGGCCGGCCAGGGTTGCGATCGCGGCCGGCCCGCCGGCGATTGCCACCGCGCCACCCAGCAGGGCGATCATCGCGGCCGCCATCGCCGGTGCGACCAGTGGCACGATCAGCAGGTTGATCGCCGGCGAGATGATCGCCAGCCGACCGAACACCAGGAGTACAACGGGAAGGGTCGCCGCCTGGGCAGCCAGCGAGACGGCGAGCGACTCGGCGAGCCAGCCCGGGATGCGACCACCGCCGACGCGCCCAAGGGCTCCCTGGAGGCGGTTCGCCCAGGCGAGGATTCCGCCGGTCGCGAGCGACGAGAGCTGGAACCCCGGATCGGCCACGAGGCTCGGATCGGCGATGAGCAGGAGCGCGGCCGCCCAGCCGAGCGCCGCCGCCGCCCGTCCGGCACGGCCCGTCTCCCGGGCGAGGAGCACGACGCCGGCCATCGCCGCCGCCCGGACAACCGACGCCGACGCACCCGCGAACAGGACGTAGGCGACGATCGCGACGACGAGGACGAGTGACCGACGACGTCGTCCGAAGCGCCCCGCGAGCGCGGCGACGGTGGCAGCGACGATCGCGATGTTCCAGCCCGAGATTGCGATGACGTGACTCGCCCCCACCGTCGTGAAGTCGGCGGCGAGGTCGCGGTCGACCCGATCGCGCAGGCCGATGACGATTCCCGCCGCCAGTCCGGCCTCGGGTTCGGGGATCGCGGCCGCGAGGGCGGCGCCCGCGGCGCGACGGAGGCGCTCGAGCGACGGCGCCTCTGGGCCAAGGTCGTGGACGAGCGCGAGCGAACGCGACCGGAGCGTGCCGTCGACGCCGATCCGGCGCAGGTAATCGCCGTAGGGCCCGTCCGGCCGAGCCTCGACCGTTCCGTCAACGGTGACCCGGTTGCCCGGTTCGATCGCCGGGTAGCGTGGCAGGGTCGCGGCGACCAGGCGATCGATCCGAGACGGGGCCTCGGCGGCCGAGGCCGGCGTCGCGGCAGAGCTGATCAGCCGAAGCGTCGCCGCCTGCTGGCCGTCGCGGACCGGTGCGATCGACTCGACGGTCGCGGTCCACGGGCCGCGACCCTCCGGCAGCGGGTCCGAGCCTGCGGGGGTGTCAGCCGCGGGCAGCGTCACGAGACGCAACCCGATCAGGAGCGCTCCGAGCGCAACCGGGATTCCACGGCGCGCGATGTCGACGAGCGATGGGCGTTCGGAACCGCGAACGGCGATCGCGGCAATTGCGAGGCCCGCCGCCGCGACCGCCACGGCGACCGACCCGATGTGGGGTCCGGCGAGGCTGGCCACGATCGAGCCGATCGCCAGCCATCCGCTCGCGGTCACCGTCGTCCCGGCCGCTGCGTCATCTCAGCGAACGACGAGGAGGTCCTTGACCTTGTCGAACGTCGCCGCTCCGAGAATCTTTCGCGACCGGAGCTCGTCGACGCTCACGAATGGCCGCTCGTCGCGCGCGGCGACGATCTTGTTCGCCGTGACCGGTCCGATTCCTGGAAGCGCGTCGAGCTCGGACACCGTCGCATGATTGAGGTCGATCGGGCCCGCCGCCGTTCCCGGCCGCGACGAGGCGCCCGGCCCGCTCGGTCCGCCGGCGCCGGCCCCTTGCGTCCCGTCGTCCCGCGACGGGACGAGCACCTGGTCACCGTCGCGGAGGAGCGCCGCGAGATTCAGCTCCCGACCGACGCGGTCCGCCGCCACGCGCGGCCCGAATCCGCCGGCGGCGGCGATCGCGTCACCGATCCGCGAACCCGCCGGCAGATGCAGGACGCCGGGTCGCAGCACGGCGCCCTGGACATCGACGACGAGCTCCTTGCCGGCGGCGCGGCCCGAGCTCGGACTCGGACCCAGTCCGGGATCGCCCGTCGGATCGGCGGCAGCAGTGGTCGAACCATCGACGGCGACGGTTCCACCACCCGACGACGCCGCGAGCCAGAACGCAGCGACGATCAGGACCGCGGCTGCAACGATCGCAGCGAGCACCCAGACGGGAGGTCGCGGTCGAGCGTCCGGCTGGGCTGCCGATGCCTCACCGCCCGGACCCGGGGCGGGATCCTCCAGGGCGCGCCACGGCGCCGCTTCGTCCATCGATCCTCCGCCGGCGGGTGTGTGGCGCGGGCGGAACGGCGGCGGACAGTCCGACGCCCCGCGACGTTGGGGGCACTTCCGACGTCGACGGGGCGTCTGTCGCGAAACCTATCAGGCGCGACTTATCTGGTGGTTAGCTGCGACCGTGGGACGGCCCCGGTCGCGCGGTTGCGTCCTCAGTGGACGGCGAGCTCGCGCTGCACGAGGCGCTCATCGGCGGCGCGGGCAACCGCGACGGCAACCCGAGCGACCAGCCGTCGGACCAGCCCGACCTCAATCGAGCGCGGCTGGTGGGCGAGCGCCGCGAGCCGGCGGCGATCGGCCTCGGCGACGCGCTCACGCGCGAGATCGAGGGCAATGAATGTGTAATAGGACTGCATCTGTCAGAACTCCTGGACTGGGGAAGCGATCGGGTCAGCGCGCGTGGTCGTCGCCGATCGAATCGCGGCTGTCGGCGCCCAGGCGGACGGCCGCAATATCGAAACCGATGAAGGCGATCACGACGGCGATCAAGGTGGCGAAGATGTCCATCGGGACCTCCCTGGTTTCCGGTCATCTAACCGGTATTAACTGGCTGTGTGGTTATGGTCGTAGACTACACTCTTGCGCGTAACCTGTCAACCGCTGTAGAGTGGTTATGTGATCACGAATCCCGCCCCCAACCACCCCCCGACAACCGGTCACTCGCATGACAACGTCCCTCTCGAAACCGCCTTCGACTTCCTGAACACGCTGGAGCTCGAGAACGGTGCACTCGTGGAGCGGTTCGCCACCCTGGACGAGGCCGCCGATTGGCTGGCGAGTCACGGCGTCATCCGCGATCGAGCCGTCCTCAGTCCGTCGTCGCGCGCCGCCAAGGATCGCGAGGCCGCCCTCGCTCGGCTCATCGCCACCCGGACGGCCCTTCGCGATGTCGCCCACGCGGTCGCCCATGCGCAGGCTCCGGAACGCGGTGCGATCGACCAGATCAATCGCGCGCTGCAGCTGCGCGAACGGATCGAGCTGGTCGCCTCCGTCGATGGCGTTCGCATCGGCCACAGCCACGTCGGGGACCCGATCGACGACGTCCTTGCCCGGATCGCCGAGCCGATCGTGCGCCAGATCGGGACGGGTCACGAGGACCGGATCCGGATCTGCGCGAGCGAGACGTGTCGCTGGCTCTTCTACGACGAATCGCGCTCGGGTCGTCGCCGCTGGTGCGACATGGCGACGTGCGGCAACCGGGCCAAGGCGCGCCGCCACCGGGCCCGCGTGACCGGGTCCGCCACCGAAGGCGCGGCCTCGACCGCGAGCTGACGCGGGGCCGCGGCCTGTCGGTCAGGCCGGGCTTGCCACCCCCGCGAGGGCGGGCCGGACCTCGGTCGCGAGGCGGGTCATCGACTCCTCGTCATACGGCGACGGGAAGCCGGCGACGAAGTGGCGGTAGCCGATCTCGAGATAGGGCGCCATGTACTCGGCGACGTCCTCGGGCGTCCCGATCGGCTGGTCTTCCCAAGGCTTCGCGCGGCCGTTGTTCTCGAAGATCGCCTTGGCAACGCGTCGCGCCTCCTCGCGCGAATCGCGGATGACGACGACGCCGAGCCCGGTCGTCCGTTCGATCTCGGACGGATCGCGGCCGACCGATTCACAGTGGCGGAGCAGGACGGCTTCCTTCTGGCGGACCTTCGCGATCCCGCCGCCGACATTGTTCGCGTCGCCGTAGCGCGCCACCAGCTTCAGCGTCACTTGCTCGCCGCCGCCGCCGATCAGCAGCGGTAATCGCTCCTGGAGCGGTAGCGGATCGTTGCGAACGGCGCGGGCACGATAGCGAGGCCCGCTCGCCGTCGGGCGCTCGCCGCGAAGCATGCCGCGCATGATCGGCAGTGCCTCCGCGAGCCAGCGGAGTCGTTCCGGCGGTCCGTCGCCGAACTCGAATCCGTAGGCGGCATGCTCTTCCTCGAACCACGCCGCGCCGATACCGAGGATCGCCCGGCCGCCGGAGATGTGGTCGAGGGTCGTCGCCATCTTCGCCGTCAGGCTCGGCTCACGGAACGTGTTCGCCCCGACCATCAGCCCGATCCGGATCCGCTCGGTCGCCTGGGCCCATGCCGCGAGCGTCAGCCACGCCTCGTGGATCGGGCCGTGGCTGCTGCCGACGATCGGATAGAGGTGATCCCACGTCCAGAGCGTGTCGTAGCCGAGCTGGTCCACCCTCTGGCCGGCCGCGAGGAGCGACGGCCAGTCGGTGTACTGGTTCCAGCAGAGCGCGCCAAGGCGAAGATCGGGCACGACGAGCCTCCGGGGCTGGGAGGGATCCGGCCGGAAGGGGGACCGGGCCTCGAAGACTACCGGGTTTCACCGGCATTGGCCGATCCCGCGTCGACCGGATTCAGCGGTCCAGCTGCTCCCAGTCGACCCACCCGTGGCCGTCCCAGAATCGATGCCACGTCCGGCCGTCGCGGCCCGTCGCCCAGACATCGATCCGGTTCGCCGATGACGATGAAGCGGCCGCGCCGGCCGCCGGATCCAACGAGCCGCCGAGCGACTCCCACGCGTGCCAGGCGGCACCGTCCCAGTAGCGGTTCCAGAGCTCGCCGTCCGGGAAGACGGCAAAGACCTGGAGCTGGTCGAC
>Ga0193751_1002744_pt1 | contig 10588 bp, 7 predicted proteins | sample L1c2metaG_FD_143050 | JGI IMG/M metagenome (GOLD analysis project Ga0193751, IMG submission 143050) | Soil microbial communities from a riparian zone of the East river system, Colorado, United States - L1c2 | ecosystem: Environmental > Terrestrial > Soil > Riparian zone | place: USA: East River...
TCGCTTTTCGGATCATGTCGGCGGTCAGGACAAAATCGTTTTCTTCAGTTTCGATGAAAACTGATTTGCCGCGCGCGAAGGTGACTATCTCTGGAAACGTCACCCAGTAAGGCTTGGGAATCAATACTTCGTCGCCGGGATTGATCAGGGAAACGACCGCGTTGAAGATCGATTGCTTTCCGCCGGCGGTGGCCATGACTTCGCTGCGTTCATACGAGGCGCCAAACTCACGTTGATAGAAACCGATGATGGCTTGTTGTAATTCGCGGACGCCGGCCGTGGGGGTGTATTTTGTCTTACCTGCGCGCATTGCTTCGGCAGCAGCGTCCTTGATATTTTGTGGCGTATCGAAATCCGGTTCACCGGCGCCGAGATCGACGACGTCCACCCCGGCCGCGCGCATGGCATCGGCTGCCTGCATCGCCGCGAGCGTCGATGACGCTTTCATCTCGGCAACATTGTCGGAAACAGGGAACGAAGCTGTGGGCTTTATCATCATTTGGAACTCTTCTCTCTCATGCGCTGTTCAACCAGCGCAGGCACCAGGTCTTTAATTGGGGCGCCCAGCTGAAACACTTCTTTTACCAGACGCGAACTAACATAAGAATATTCTTCGGCCGGCATCATGAAAACCGTTTCCAGGCGGGGCTGCAAGCGGCGGTTCATCAAGGCCATCTGCAGCTCGTATTCATAGTCGGATATCGCGCGGATACCGCGCACGATGGCGTTGGCGTTTCGTTCGGCCGCGTACTCGACCATCAATCCCGCAAAACTTTCCACCGTCACGCGGCAGTCACCGCGATCTATATCTTTCAAAACCTCGGTCAGTATTTCGCATCTTTCCTGGATCGTAAAGAAAGCCGTTTTCTCAGGATTGATGAGCACCGCGACGATGATTTCGTTGAATAGTTTGCAACCACGCTGGATGATATCCAGGTGGCCGTTGGTAACCGGATCGAAAGAACCGGGATAGATGGCTCGACGCATGAATACAGATGGTAAATGGTTATTGGTAAATGGTAAATAGTAAATCGAGTGGGGCAGTGGTCTTAGCGCAGCAAGTTATTACAGAACCGGGAGCTTTAGCGACCGGGTGATTCGATCAATTTGCACCAATTTGGTTTCGTGCTTTCTTTCCCTTGGACAAGAACGATCCACGAAATCACACGAGCGCGCCCGAACAATCCCCTTCGTGCTATTAGTGGATCGCCTTAGCTGGCAAGGGGAATCCTCAAAATAGGGGACCACTAATGAGCGCCCTAATCTTGACACTGCTTACCAGCAATGTTTCAATAAGCAGGACAAAACGTGGTGAGTTAAGGCGACTTGCGGCCACGTAAAATAATCCGCTAAACAGCTCGGCGAATCTTTCAACCGCTATCCGGAAACAGGTTTGAAGAAACCCCGCGTTGTTAGCAGCGCGGGGCTTTTGTTATTTTAGCTTTCAGATCTGAAAGGGCCCGGGGAAAACAAGCCGACGAAGAAGAATCCTGGTTTGAAACTCCAGGATCAAGAAACAGTTTATGAGCAGTTTCCTTGAAACATTAAAAGAGCGCATCGTCGTCTTTGACGGCGCCATGGGGACCAATTTGCAGGTGCAGAACCTGACGTTGGACGATTTCGGCGGCCTGCGGTTCGAAGGCTGTAACGAGAACCTCCTTGTCACCAGGCCTGACGCGGTCGAGAACGTCCATACCGCATTTCTCGACGTTGGTTGCGATGTGATCGAAACCAACTCTTTTAATGGTACGACTGTCGACTTTGCCGAGTACGACATGGCGGACCAGGCTTACGACATGAACGTCAGGGCCGCCAGTTTGGCAAAGCGAATAGCCTCGGATTATTCCACGAAGGACAAGCCGCGCTGGGTCGCGGGTTCAATGGGCCCCGGACGCAAACTACCGACGCTGGGACACATCAGCTTCCTTGATCTCAAGGCGGCCTATGCGGAGCAGGTGCGCGGACTCCTGGATGGAGGTGTCGATCTACTGATCGTCGAAACATGCCAGGACCTGCTCCAAACAAAGGCGGCACTCTCCGCAATTTTTGAAAACTTCAAGAAGAATCGCCGCCGTGTGCCGGTGATTGCGCAAGTCACGATCGAAGTGTTCGGCACAATGCTCAACGGCACAGAAATCGGCGCCGCGCTGACCGCCCTCGCGCCTTTCCCGATTGACGTTATCGGCATGAACTGCGGCACCGGGCCGCGGCACATGACGGAGAGCATTCGTTACCTTTGCGAGAATGCTCCACTGCCGGTTTCGGTACTGCCCAACGCCGGCCTTCCTTCAGTCGTCGAAGGCAAAATGCATTATGACGAAACGCCGGAGACTTTTACTTCGCAAATCATTCACTTCGCCAGCGACTTTGGCGTCAACATCGTAGGCGGCTGTTGCGGCACTACGCCCGCGCACCTGAAGCTGGTCGTCGAAGCCATGCAGCGCATTACGCCGAAGGTGCGCGATGCCAAACTCGTGCCGGCGGCGGCGTCCATCTACTTCCAGCAGCCATACGTTCAGGATGCTTCATTCCTTATCGTGGGTGAGCGCGTCAACGCCAGCGGCTCAAAGAAAATGCGAGACCTGCTCAATGTCGAGGATTGGGACGGCCTGGTCTCGCTGGCCAAAGAGCAGGAGCGCGAAGGCGCGCACATTCTGGATGTGAACGTCGACTTTGTCGGGCGTAATGGCGAAGCCGACATGCACGAGCTGGCTTCGCGTTTAGTCACCAGCATCAAGCTGCCGCTGATGTTCGACTCCACCGAATGGGAGAAGATGGAAGCCGGCCTGCAACACGCGGGCGGCAAGAGCATCCTCAACTCGACCAACTATGAAGACGGCGAGCCGCGCTTTGCGAAAGTAATCGATTTGGCCAGGCGCTACGGCGCCAGTGTCGTCATTGGCACCATCGACGAAGAGGGAATGGCGCGGACTGCGGAGGGAAAGTTTAAGATCGCGAAACGCGCCTACGAACAGGCCACCGGTGAACTCGGCCTTCCGGCAACTGACATTTTCTTTGATCCGCTGGCGCTGCCGATCTCGACCGGCATCGAAGAAGATCGGCGCAACGCGCTCGAGACGATCGAAGGCATTAAACGCATCAAGGCAGAATTGCCGGGCGCTTTTACAATCCTGGGCGTCTCGAATATTTCCTTTGGTCTGAATCCAGCCTCGAGAGTGGTGCTCAACTCGGTCTTTCTTCATGATGCGGTCGAAGCCGGTCTGGACGCCGCCATTGTGAATGCGAGCAAGATCGAGCCATTGAATCGCATTGGCGAGCAGGAACTAAAAGTCGCTCGCGACTTGATCTATGACCGGCGGCAGTTTGACGGAGATGTCTGTACCTACGATCCGCTGACGCAATTCACCACGCTTTTCGAGAACGTCAAAACAAAGACGGCCAGGAAAGCTTCGAAGGGCGAAACCATCGAGGAGCGGCTAAAGAATCACATTATTGATGGCGAAAAGATCGGGCTGGAAGCTGAGTTGAAGACCGCTCTCGTAACGTATTCCGCGCTCGACATCATCAACAACATCCTGCTCGAAGGAATGAAGGTGGTCGGCGATCTATTCGGCAGCGGCCAGATGCAGCTTCCGTTTGTCTTACAGTCGGCCGAAGCCATGAAAGCCGCCGTGCGTTTCCTCGAGCCGTTCATGGAAAAGAAAGGCGGTGCGACCGCCAAAGGCACGTTGGTCCTGGCTACGGTCAAAGGCGACGTGCACGACATTGGCAAGAACCTTGTCGATATCATCTTGACGAACAACGGCTATCGCGTGATCAATCTCGGCATCAAGCAGACCATCGACACGATTTTGAGTGCTTATGAAGAACACAAAGCCGACGCCATCGGCATGAGTGGCTTGCTGGTGAAATCCACTCTGATCATGAAGGACAATCTGGAAGTCATGAACGAGCGTGGCATCGGTGTCCCCGTTGTTCTGGGTGGAGCAGCGTTGACGCGGCGGTACGTCGAAGACGATTTAAAGTCGCTTTATAACGGCACTTTATTTTATGCCCGCGATGCATTCGCCGGTCTCCACACGATGGACAAACTGATGTCGGGTGATGGGGAGGTTAACGAAGAACAGACCAAAGCTGCGGTAGCTGCGGCGAGCGGAAATGGTGATAGATCCGATAGCTCAGAAGAATCTGACGATCTTATCGGCGAAGAGGCAAAGCGCGGCGTCCGCAAATCTGTCCGGCCGCGCGGCATCACCAAAATCTCGGGTGATTCCACGCATACCTTGCGTTCAGACGTGCGCGCGGATGTCCCGATTCCACAGCCACCGTTCTTTGGCTCGCGCGTCGTTCACGATATCCCCATCGAAAACGTTTTCGACTTCGTGAACAAAACTGCGCTGTTCAAAGGTCAATGGCAGTTCAAGCAGAGCAAAACATCGGCTGCAGAATACCAGGCCCTGGTCGCCGAAAAGGTCCGGCCCGTGTACGAAGAACTTAAAGCGCGTTGCGAGCGGGAACGGCTGCTCGTGCCTCGGGTGGTTTACGGCTACTTCCCGGCCCAGTCATCCGGTAACGATTTGATCGTGTACGACACCGATGCCCGGACCGAGCGCGCGCGTTTTACTTTTCCGCGACAACCGGCCGGCAAGCGTTTGTGTCTGGCCGATTATTTCGCGTCAGTCGATTCAGGCCACATGGATGTAGTCGCGTTTGACCTGGTAACGGTCGGTCGTCGTGCCAGCGAATATTCACATGAACTTTTCAAGCGCGACAACTATGCTGACTATCTCTATTTTCACGGCCTCAGCGTGGAAAGCGCCGAAGCGTTGGCTGAGTATTGGCACAAACACGTCCGGCAGGAATTGGGCATCGCCGGCCAGGACTCGAAGGATCTTAATAAACTTTTTCGCCAGGGTTACCAGGGGTCGCGATTCAGTTTTGGCTATCCCGCTTGTCCTAATTTGGAAGACCAGACAAAGCTTTTCGAATTGCTCGAACCCGCGCGCATCGATGTTGAGTTGAGTGAAGAATTTCAGCTTGAACCGGAACAGTCGACTTCGGCGATTATCATTCATCATCCGGAAGCCAGATACTTTTCGATTGATTGATCCGTGGTAAGGTAGGCTCGCGTCTGCTGCGGGGCGGCTTTACCGCCCGATGTGCGGAATGGCTCTGCCTTTCCGTCCGAGCCATTTTTTGATTCAAGCGAGGTTACGCCTCGCAAATTGAGGCGCAGCCTCTTGGAAGACTTAAGAGAAACACCTGTCGGAAAGCCCGAGGCTTTCCGCACATCAGGCGGCGAAGGCGCTCGACGGTCGCCACTTGAACCGACTCGAGCCTCTACGGTCTTGCAATCCAATCAATCAGAAGCGTCGGAACCCGCAACCGACGAACTCGCAGTTCTTTCCCACTTCGAACGTTTCGCTTTTCGCGTCACGCATCGCATGAATCAGGGTCGTTGGAAACGCTTCTGGACCTGGTGCCAGAGTGTATTCGGCGCCGGCTGGATTCATATCTCGACCTATAACCTGATGCGCGTCTATGGTCTCGAGAATATCGAAGCCGTCGATCATGATCGGCCGATCTTACTGGTGGCTAATCACCGATCGTTTTTTGACTTCTACACCGTCTCGAGCGTTTTGTTCTATCGCACGCGCTTCGGCAAACAACTTTTCTTTCCGGTGCGCGGGCGGTTCTTCTATCAATCGCCGGCCGGAATGTTCGTTAACCTCGTCATGGGTTGGTGGTCGATGTACCCGCCGTTCTTTACCGGCGGTGACAAGCCACTTCCCGAGAAGCGCGAGTTCGACAAGTACTCATTTCGACGGCTGACCCAGATTTGTCACGAAGGAGCCGGGAACATAATTGGCTTTCATCCGGAAGGCACGCGCAACAAGAACCGCGATCCGTATTCCTATCTGCGGCCACAACCGGGGATTGGCAAGTTGATCAAAGCCGCCCACCCACAAGTCGTTCCCATTTTCATTGCCGGCCTTGGTAACAAATTGGCCAGGCAGGTTTTAGGAAATTGGTTTAGCGGCGATCCGATCCGCATTCACTTTGGCAAACAGCTCGACTTGTCAGAGTACATCGCGAAGAGGGATCATGTGCGCACCTACAAAGAGATCGGCGAGTTCGTGATGAGCAAGATCGCGGAGTTGGGTGAAGTTGATCGCGAATTGTATTCAGATGAGGGTTAAGCCAATTCAGAGCAAACTCACCTCATGACGTTACCACTTGTCATTGTTAACCCCGCGTCCGCCGATGGCGCAACGCGTGAGGTCTGGCCGAAGTTTGCCAGCGATCTGCGCACACACTTTGGTCCGTTCACCGTAGCGTTCACTGAAGGGATTGGCCATGGGCGAGCGCTGGCCGCCGAAGCAGCCAGGCAGGGAACAAAGCTGATCATTGCCTGTGGCGGAGACGGCACGATCTCGGAAGTCGCCAACGGGATTCTCGCGTCGAACCAGGAAACCGAGTTGGGGATTTTGCCGGGCGGAACCGGCAGTGATTTCCGGCGCTCGCTGGGCATGCCGACAAACACAGCTGGCGCCGCGCGCGCCCTGCGCGACGGTCGCACGCGCGTGATTGATGTGGCTCGTGTCGCGTTCGTTAACGACAGCGGCGAGCGCGAGACGCGGTTCTTCGTCAATGTGGCCAGCTTTGGCATGAGTACTGAAGTGCTGACCCGTGCCGCCAGTGGTGAATCGAAAAAATGGATTCCAGGCTTTGCCCCGCGCAAGCTCGGCAGCAAACTTTCTTACGCAGCGGCCACCGTGCAAACGACGCTGGCCGCTTCACCGATCGAAGTCCACATTCAGTTGGACGAAGAACCCGAGCGGAGACTACGCGTGGCCGAGTTCTGCGTGGCAAACGCGCGCTATTACGGCGGAGCGATGAAGATTGCGCCGGACGCCAGACTGGATGATGGTTGGCTGGATGTGGTTAGCATCGGCGACGCCAGCGCGTTTCGGATTCTTAGCAATGCTCCCAGACTTTATTTCGGCGCCCACCTCCGCATGGATGAAGTGAACCATGCGCTGGCCAAACAGATCGTTGCCCGCCCGGTAAAGAAGAACGAAGCAGTCGCGATCGAACTTGATGGCGAAGTAGTCGGGCGCCTGCCGGCGACTTTCCAGATCAAACCGCTGGCGCTGCGTGTGCGCTGTCCATAGGGAGTCAGCAGTGGCAAAGCGAACCCGAAAAACTGGTTGGCTAAGTTATGAGCGGAGGCACGATCAGCTTGCGCCCAGGTCGGTATTCATCAAGCGGCTGATCGCTGCGTTGGCAGTTGCGGTTGGTTTGATTCTGTTGGCGCTGATGATTGGCATTGCGGTCTATCATTTCATCGCCGGATTCGATTGGATTGACTCGCTGCTGGAAGCTTCGATGATCCTCGGTGGCATGGGCCCAATCAAAGAATTACCAAGTGACACCGCCAAGATTTTCGCCTCGATTTATGCACTCTTTAGTGGTCTGGTCTTTATCGGTGTGATGGGAATAGTCCTGGGGCCGGTCGTGCATCGCATCATGCACAAGTTTCACGTGGATGAGAAGGATGTGACGTAGCTGTCGTGGGTTCTTATTCTTCTTGGCGGCTTCAGTTTGAACTTCGCGCCTTTGCGTGAAAAATCCAGTCCCGCAGGCACGTTTCACGCAAAGGCGCGAAGAGGGACGAAAGTCGCAAAGACGAATTGGTACAATTGGTCCAACACCTGGTTGAAGGAGGTTCCTCATGTCAGAACAAAACATCTCAGAACAAAACAAAGCCCTGATTCGCCGCTGGTTCGAAGAGGTCTGGAACAAAGGCCGCGCGGATGCGATTGCAGAATTATTCGCCGACGACGGAGTCGCACACGGCCTGTCTGACGATGCTGCCAATCCCTTGCGTGGCCCGGCAGGTTTCCTGCCGTTCCATGCGCAGTTCCGCGAAGCCTTTCCCAACATCGAAGTCGTGGTCGAGGATCAGATTGCCGAGGGTGATATGGTGGCGACGCGTTGCAGCGTGCGCGGCAAACACACCGGGCACAGTTTGGGATTTGCGGCCACTCAGGCCCCAGTCGAATTCACCGGCGTAACCATCACGCGAATAAAAGACGGCAAGATCGTCGAAGCCTGGAACAACTTTGATTTTATGAAGATGTACCGGCAACTGGGAGCGATCTGACCGCCGATACAGAACCGTTCGCGGTAGCGAGCGGGTTAACGCCTCCATAAACAGGAATCGCGCCGCGCGGCACATTCTTGTAAACCACCCCACCCTTCATCACAAACACGACGCGCCGAACGGCCGTGATGTCTTTCAAAGGATCGCCGTCGAGCGCAATGATGTCGGCCTGCAAGCCCGGTGTGATCGTTCCGATCTGATCAGAGAGGCCCATCGCTTCCGCGCCCAGTGAATTAGCTGAGACCATCGCCGCCATCGGGTCGACTCCGCAGTCGCGCACGCGATCGATGAACTCCTCGGCATTACGCCCGTGTGAGCCCGCCAGGGCATCCGTGCCGAAGACTAGCTTCAACCCCGGAATCTTTAACGCTCGCTGAATAAACTCGTGATACATCGGAATCAACTTCTCCATCGCCGCGAATCCGGCCAAAGAAGTCGGATAGCCGGGTGTGCCGACAAACTTTTCTTTGTTCAGGAGATAGTTCTCCCACACCAGGCCGGCCTGCGGATCCAGATAGGTTCCCCTCGCGGCCATAACTTTCAGATCGTCGTCGCTCGCCAGCACACCGTGCTCGATCTCTGTGCAACCTGCCATGGTCGCCGCGCGAACGGCATCTTTGTAAGCGTGCACCAGCGTGCGCAGGCCCTGCTTCTTCGCTTCGTCGCAGGCGGCGTTCAGTTGTTCCTGTGAAAGCGTCATCTCGCTGCGGTTCGGACCTCCCGCCGCGAAGATCTTGATCAGATCCGCTCCTGTTTCTTTCTGCTTCCGCACGAACGCGCGGATTTCTTCCGGTGTCCCGGTCTGTCCGCCTGGTCCCATCAAAGGCTCAACCGCTGTCAGGATACGCGGGCCCGGTACCAGGCCTTTCGCGATTGCGTCACGCAAGGGAACGTCGGCCGGCGAGCCCACGCTTTGCACCGTCGTGAAGCCCGCCATCAGCGTCACCCACGCATTCGCGGCAGTTTGATAGGCAGCTTCTTCTGCGGTCAATCCGCCGCTGGCATTTTTTCCATCTTTGCCGAAGCTCCAGGTAATGTGCACGTGCGCGTCAATCCAGCCCGGCAACACCGTCAAGCCACGCAGGTCGTAGTCAACCGGGCCCGCCTTTGGGTCAATCGCGACAATCTTTGAGCCCTCGATCACGATGTGAGTGCCATGCAACACATGGCCTTTGCCATCAAGCACCGTGCTCGCTGCGATCACGATGCGTTTACCTGACAAAGGAGTCTGGGCAATGCCTCGCGTCCCGACGTCAGCGCAGAGAATGCTGAAGACGCATAAAAGGATCCTGGCGAATCGCATGATCGCTCCTCCCTCCGTTCGAGAGCGCATTGTGCTTTCTTATCGCGTCAGGGTTGACTCGCTGAACTAAGGGACAGCGGATTACCACTTCCCACCCAGGAAATTCTCTTTCACATAACGCACAGTATCGTTGAGCGTATCGCCGGGGTCGCGAGGCGTGAAGCCGAGTTCGCGGCGCGCTTTCGCGTTATTGAAATACCAGAAGTATTCAGCCATTTCCACGGTGTCGGCTTCGATCGGTGAGGTGAAGTTCCATTGTCGAAACAGGGAGTCGATTACATGGGCGCCGGCGATCGCGAACTTTGATGGTAAGGCGAGACGTGGGGACGCGACTTTCGTCAGGCGCTCGAGCCGGTCGAAAAGCTTTACAAAGGTCCAATTCACAGCGCCCAGCAGATATCGCTCGCCGTGCCGGCCCTTCTGCATCGCCGCCTGAAACGCTTTCGCGGTATCGCGCACATCGACAAAATTCAGTCCACCGTTCGGGACGGCGTTAATTTTGCGCGCCATGAAATCCAGGACAACTTTCGTTGAGCTCAGACGATCATCGCCGGGTCCCAGCAACAGACTCGGATTCATGATCACCAGCCGCTGGCCCTTGCCGTTGAATCGTTCCAGCGCGGCCATCTCCTGATAAGCCTTGCTCGCGTAATAGGGCCAGCGCGCAATGATGTCCAGAGGCGGCGGATACTTCTCGTCGGGGACGACGTCGCCTTTCTCGGTAACCGCTATAGTGCCGCTGCTTGAAGCGAGCACGATGGTTTTCACGCCTCCTTTGCGCGCGGCGTCACACAGCAGACGCGTGCCATCGACGTGCAGCTTGTACATCTCTCGCGACTCATCCTTTTCACGAGAGACTTTCCCCGCGAGATGATAAATCTCTGTGACGCCTTCAACTGCGCGGGCCACATCTTCATCATTGGTGACGGAACCTTCTATGGTGTCCACGCCCAGGCCCGTCAGCCACTCGGGAATCGACGTGGCCATTACCCGAATGTCCCTGGTGCCGGATTCGACCAGTTGATTAACCAGATGCGCGCCGAGAAAGCCCGTGCCGCCGGTAATTAAAGTTGCTGCCGGGACTTTCTTGACGATGGCCGCGTGCTTTTTCGTGCTTTTCCTGGGCACGATTTGCGCGGTCCGCTTCTTTGGAGGTG
>Ga0193751_1002745_pt1 | contig 10586 bp, 10 predicted proteins | sample L1c2metaG_FD_143050 | JGI IMG/M metagenome (GOLD analysis project Ga0193751, IMG submission 143050) | Soil microbial communities from a riparian zone of the East river system, Colorado, United States - L1c2 | ecosystem: Environmental > Terrestrial > Soil > Riparian zone | place: USA: East River...
CGACTCAGTTCGTCGACAACGCAAATCTGCGAGTTTCGCTGAATCTGTTTCGCAAAGAGTTGCTGCGCTCTGAAAAGCGATCCATAGGCCGGCTGGACGCTCGCTTCAAGGGTTTTGATTCGAGCTATGCGTCAGACAGTCCGGACTTCGACGCCAGTGAAGCAGCGATTCGCCCGCCCTACACTTCGACCTTCAACAACTATGTTCGCGCTGAACTCGGTTACAAGACTGATCTCGAGTACTACATTCTCGGCGGTGGCATTACCAGCCCCTGGAACTGGAATACGAATAACGGCTACGTGGACACCAGCGTGGCCCTCCGCAGTGCAATGGCGCGAAATCCTTATCTGAAAATATTCGTGGCGATGGGGTATTACGACATGGCTACACCGTATTTCGCGGTCGACTACACCCTGCACCACATCAGCCTCGACCCCGTGCTGCTGAAGAATTTTTCCACCGGTTACTACGAAGCCGGGCACATGATGTACATTGACGAGAAATCGCTGGGCAAGCTACGCGCTGATGTAGGAAGGTTCATTCAGGATTCCATAAACAGATAGGAGACCCAGACATGAGGCTGCTCCTCGCGGTACTTTTCGTTCTCATTGTTTGCACTTCAGCAGTTCCGCAAGGAACTAGAATCGTGGCCGCCGCTGAAGCAAACGGAACCTATCGTTATCGACACAACGAGATCAAGATCCTGGCGCTGGGTCATAACAAGCTGCGGATTCAGATGAATCTTACTTATGAATACAAGACCTCATCCGGCCCGATGGCTAATGTCGGAGAGGCCTCGGGCGAGGCCACGATCGAGAATGACATTGCCGTCTTTCATCCACCGGATACTCAGGACTGCACGATTACCATCAAATTTCTTCGGGGGAATAAGATCAACGTCTCTGAGGATCGTACTATCAACTGCGGTTTTGGCATGAATGTGAGCTCGGAAGGGACCTACACCAAAATCAAGAGCGGCAAGCCGAAATTTGAGTCGGATAATTGATCGGACCGGTCGATCTGTATGGAGCGAAAGTTTGAGCACGCATCTGCATAACGAAACAATTGAATATCCCGACGGCCGCGTGGAGCTGAAGCCCGAGGCGTTTGAAGAAATCAGCCGGAGTCCGCTCTTCAATCGCGACCTCGCGCCGGTTAAGGTGGCCGATAGGAACTGGACCACCTACAACTATGCGGCGTTGTGGATCAGCATGGCGCATTGTATTCCGACGTACATGCTCTCGTCCGGGTTGATCAGCGCCGGCATGAACTGGTGGCAGGCGCTGATTACGATTCTGCTGGGCAATACAATCGTGCTGATTCCGATTCTGCTGAATTCTCATCCCGGCACCAGGTACGGAATTCCCTTTCCGGTTTTTGCGCGCGCCGCCTACGGAACTTATGGATCGAATCTTCCGGCGCTGATGCGCGCAATCGTCGCGTGTGGCTGGTTCGGGATTCAGGCATGGATTGGCGGCGAAGCGCTGAACACTCTATTCGCCGCGATTATTCCAAAGTGGACAGCGCTTCCGGGCGGACCATTTCTGGGTCACATGGGCACTGAGTGGGTTTCGTTTCTCCTCTTCTGGGGCCTGAACATCTACATCATCTATCGCGGCATGGATTTGTTGCGAAAAGTAGAGAACTGGGCAGCGCCATTCGTGCTGATCATGACGTCGCTCCTGCTTGCCTGGGCGATCTGGAAAGCCCACGGGCTCGGTTACCTGCTGACGCAACAAAGCAACTTCCACAACCTCGGCGACTTCTGGCCCGTCTTCATTCTGTCGCTAACAGGTATGATCGGATTCTGGGCGACGCTGTCACTCAACATGCCCGACTTCACACGGTTTGGCCACAGCCAACGCGAACAAGCGGTCGGCCAGATCGTGGCTTTGCCAACGACGATGACGGTTTTCGCCGCCATGGGCGTCATGATCACTTCTGCCGCAGTCATCATCTACCCTCAAATGAAGGCAAGTGACCTGTGGGATCCGATGAAGCTTGTCGGCCAGTTCCATCGCGTTGAGATTGTGGCCGTTTCAATGTTCACCGTCGTGGTCGCCACCCTGGCCGTCAATATCGCGGCGAACGTTGTCTCGCCCGCTAATGATTTTGCGAACGCTTTTCCCCGGCTGATTTCATTTCGAACCGGCGGATTGATCACTGGCATTATTGGGATCCTGATGCAACCGTGGCGGCTCCTGGCCGATCCTACCGGTTACATTTTCGATTGGCTGGTAGGCTATTCGGGTGGGCTGGGTTCGATCGCCGGCGTACTCATCGTTGACTATTGGTTAGTGAGGCGGAAAGATCTGGCGTTGGGTGATCTATACCGGCGGCGAGGCGCCTACAGCTATCTGGGCGGCTGGAATGTCCGCGCCGTCATTGCGACCTTGCTGGGTTGCGCTCTCGCTTGGAGCGGCCCGATACTGAACAAGCTCGGAATGCCGATTTGGTTCTTCGGCAAGCTCTATAGCTATGCATGGTTCGTTGGGTTTGGCGTGGCTGGACTCGTATATCTGATCTTAATGCTGTTGGTGCCGCCGAGCCCGGCGACTGATTCCGCCAGGTCCGTCAATAGATTGAATTCTGAACTCTGAAAATCGGGAGCGAATATGGTACGAACAGTTAGATGCGGATTGATTCAAGCGAAAAACGCCGGGCCGACAGACGGCTCGATTGAAGAAATCAAGAAACTCAACATCGAGAAGCATGTCGGGATGATCGGCGACGCCGCGAAGCAGAGCGTTCAGATTCTCTGCATGCAGGAAGTTTTCACCACGCCCTACTTCTGCGCCGAGCAGCAAGTGCGTTGGTACGAAGCGGTCGAAAAGATTCCCGACGGTCCCACTACAAAGCTGATGCAGGAATTAGCGAAGCAACACAACATGGTGATCATCGTCCCGATTTACGAAGAAGAGATCACCGGCATCTATTACAACACCGCTGCCGTGATAGATGCTGACGGAAAATACCTCGGTAAGTACCGCAAGAACCATATTCCGCACGTCAACCCCGGCTTCTGGGAGAAGTTTTATTTTCGTCCGGGTAATCTGGGTTATCCCGCGTTTGATACGGCGTACGCGCGCATAGGCGTTTATATCTGCTATGACCGCCACTTTCCTGAAGGCGCGCGCGCGCTGGGATTGAACGGCGCCGAGATCGTCTTTAATCCTTCAGCCACTGTTGCCGGACTGTCTGAATATCTTTGGAAGTTGGAACAACCGGCCCATGCCGTCGCCAACGGTTACTTTGTCGGCGCGATTAATCGCGTCGGACATGAAATGCCCTGGGACATCGGCGAGTTTTACGGCCAAAGTTACTTCTGCGATCCGCGCGGTCAGATAATTGCACAAGCGCCGCGCGATCAGGATGCCATCGTGGTCGCCGATCTAAATCTGGATTTAATTCGCGAAGTGCGAAACACCTGGCAATTCTTTCGCGACCGCCGGCCGGACAGCTACGGGCAACTGGTGGCTGACTAGGCTTTGCGCCTTTGCGTGAGTTGATTTCTCTCACAAAGGCGCAAAGACGCCAAGAAAATGACCGATCGTCAAAAGATATCTTCCGGCGCGAAGTGGGAGTCGATTGTCGGTTATTCACGCGCCGTTCGCGTCGGCAACCATATCTACGTTACGGGCACCACTGCTCTTGGTGATGACGGTGAGATTGTCGGCATCGGCGATGCTTACGCGCAAGCCGTTCAGTGTTTGAAAAATATCGAGAGTGCGCTGCATCGTCTGGGCGCGGGGCTCGAGCACATCGTGCGAACGCGGATGTTCGTAACCGACATCTCGCGTTGGGAAGAATACGGACGCGCTCATGGTGAGTTTCTGCGCGACGTGATGCCGGCCACCACCATGGTGGAAGTCAGCGCGTTAATTGACCAACGGATGCTGATCGAGATTGAAGCAGACGCTGAACTGTAGAACGGCGGCGAGGCCGGTTAGGAAATTTTGAATCTCGCGCACAGGGAAGCAGGCAGGATTTGAGAGCAAGTAACGCAAGGTTGGTATCGGCTGCTGCGCTGGGGTGTGGTTTTCTTTGTTTGGCGGCCACGGTAAGGGGCCAACAAACAACGGAGAGACTTTATCGTGGTTCCGTGGGCGGAAGCCACTTTCAGATGCGCCTGAATATTCAGGGAAACAATGTCACCGGGGCGTACTTCTACGATAGTATCGGCGAGGATATTAAACTGACTGGCCATCTGGACGATCAAGGCAAACTTGAATTGACTGAGTTTGGCGCGAAGGGAAAGCCGACCGGCAAGTTCGTCTGTAAGCATATCAAAGATGCAGAGCCCGACTGCATGTGGTCCAAACCAGATGGCACCCGCGAAGCATACGTCACTCTGGCGGAGCAACACGTCGGGTTCACGAACGGACTAACGGTCGTACCGAAGACTATTGCTAATCGAAAGTCCGGCGTTAGCGTCTCCTATCCACAGATCACGAGTGGCGCCAGCTCGTTAAGTCCGGGAGCCGCGAGCTTTAATCGGCGGATCCTCACCCTGACGCAAAAGGCGATTAAGGAGTTCGAACCGGGATCGGAACCGGGCAAGAATTCCTTCGAACTCAACTATAACGTTCTGCTTGCTACTGACGATCTGATCAGTGTTGAGATGACGGAATACTCCGATTCCGGCGGCGCACATCCCAATACCGGTTTTTGGTCACTGACTTACGATCTGTCAGGCAACAAAGAACTTGAGCTTGACGATCTCTTTAAGCCGGGTACTGATTATAAAACCGCGATCGCCAGGTTTGTGGTTGCTGATATTGATCAGCGTGCGATTGCCATTGAGGAGCAAGACGCCCGGACTGAGGGACGAAAGCCAAGCCCGCATGAGCAAATGGTGACGATGGATCAGTTATCCGAAATAACGAATTGGGGACTGACCCCAAAGGGCCTCGTGGTCTATTTCGATTTTCCCCACGCAATCGCGGTGTTCGATCGGACCTTGATCCCCCATAGTGTCGTCAATGAATACCTGAAGCCGAATAGTCCGGCGGCTAAATTTCATAACCCGTAGAGGAGCGCGGAAACGCTCGAAGTTCACCAGGAGGAGATCATGGATCTTTCAATCACCGTCAACGGCATTAAATTTCCTAACCCTTTCCTACTCGGATCCGGCCCGCCAGGAACCAACGCGCGGGTAATCGCCAAGTCATACGATGCCGGCTGGGGCGGGGCGGTCGCCAAAACGGTCAGCCTCGAGTCGAGCAAGGTGGTCAACGTCGTGCCTCGTTACGGCAAACTGCGTTCGCGCGAGAATGGCCAGGTGATCGGCTTTGAGAACATCGAGCTGATCTCGGACCGCCCCATCGAAGTCTGGCTCGAAGAGTTTCGCCAGATCAAGAAAGACTATCCCGACCACGTTTTGATCGCTTCGATCATGGAAGAGTACGATAAGGGGCGCTGGCAGGAGCTGACTCGGCAGGTGCAGGACACGGGCGTAGATGCGTTCGAATTGAATTTCTCCTGCCCGCATGGAATGACTGAACGCAAGATGGGTTCAGAGATGGGTGAGCACCCCGACCTGACTGAAGAAGTAACCGGGTGGGTGACTGAGGTAGCGAAGATCCCCGTCTGGGCCAAGATGACGCCCAACATCACCAACATCAAAGAGCCGGCGTCGGCCGCCGTGCGCGGCGGAGCGAATGGCATCTCAGCTATTAACACTATCCTTTCGGTCATCGGCGTAAATCTCGACACTCTGCGCCCGATGCCAACCGTCGAAGGCTACACGGTTCCGGGCGGTTATTCTTCGCAGGCAGTAAAGCCAATCGCTTTGCGTATGGTCAGCCAACTCGCTCTGGCGCTGCCAAAAGAGACTTCAATCAGCGGCATCGGCGGCGTTGAGACTGCGCACGATGCGATCGAATTCATGTTGTTGGGCGCTTCGACCGTGCAGATCTGTACCGGCGTGATGCTCAAGGGCGTGAAGATGGTCGACGAACTTCAGGAAGGCCTGGCAAAGTTCATGACCGACAAAGGCTTCAACTCCGTGCAGGAGATCGTCGGCAAGAGCCTGCCGTACTTCTCAACTCATATGGACCTGGTCAGTCGCATGAAAGAAGCCAAGCGGCACAAAGCCGGTGAAGCTTCCCGCGATAACGAGTGGGCGCAGAAAGACATTACTGAGAAAACCGCGGAACTGACTTCCAACTAAGAATTCTGACCTTCCGCGTTTCTTAGAGAATTCTGTCGGAGCAAGTGGCCATTGGAATCCTGAAGGATCAAAGGGCATGCTACAACGAAACTTTCAGCGGTTTTTCGCTGACGAAGTTCGACGGCACGCAAGTGACAGTGCGAACACCGCAGCGAGAGCTGCGCTTACCGGCGCTGAGGTACGATTGCCTGGCCCGGGTTTGTGCTCCCGGAAAGCTTTTTAGATTTTAATCAAACTCAGCTACGACCGGCGCATGATCAGACGGTCGCTCCCACTTGCGTGGCTCTTTGTCTATGACCGTCGTCTTATTGCGCGCAGCCAGCGACGCCGAAACCCAAATGTGATCTATGCGCAGTCCCAGATTGCGACGAAAAGCGCCGGCCCGATAATCCCACCATGAATAATGACCACCTTCTTCCGTGTGCATGCGAAACGTGTCGGTGAATCCCCAATTCTTCACGTGCTGCAGGGCCGCTCTTTCCGGCTCGCTACAGAGGATGCGGTTCTGCCACAAACGTGGATCGTGCACGTCCCGATCTTCGGGAGCGACATTAAAGTCACCACAGAGCAGCACTGGAGTATTGGTGTCGTAACTTTGGTCGAGGAAGCCGCGCAGCTGTGTCATCCATTCCAGCTTGAATTGATATTTCTCCGAACCGACCGTCTGCCCGTTGGGAATGTAGATGTTTATGATGCGCACGCCGGCAATGTCTGCCGAGAGCAAACGCGCCTGGCTGGAGGAATCGTCATTAGGATAGCCGCGCTGGACGCTGGCGCACCCCGCTTTGGAAATAATCGCCACGCCGTTGTAACTCTGCTGGCCAAGCATAACGCAGTCGTAGCCCAGCGCCTTTATTTCGAGCGATGGGAACTTATCATCCGTGCATTTTGTTTCCTGGACACACAGAACGTCGGGCTGCTCAGCCTCGAGCCAACGAGTGACGTGAGGCAGCCGCGCCAGAATCGAGTTCACATTCCAGGTGGCGATTTTCATTTTTCTATATCCAACCGCCTGCACGTAGCGGCGGTGTAGAGCAGCCCGACGTGTTGTGAGGTCAGTACCGCGAGCGGTAGCGACCGGGCGACTCCAGCATTTGCTAGCGTTGCCTTTGACCAGACCGACGCGTGACATGCGAACGACAATAGAGTTGTCTAAGTCACCCGGTCGCTACCGCTCCCGGTACTGACCTCAAACTCAAAGGGTCGCGATAAGCCCGGCCAGGAGTGCGCCGCGGAGCGCGATGTTATCAACCATAATGTGTTCGTGCGATGCGTGCGCACCGTCACCTTCGATTCCCAACCCGTCAAGCACGGCCACTCCCAGTGCGCCCACAAAGTTTCCATCCGAAGCACCGCCAACACTGGCTTCACCCAGTTCAAAGTCGAGCAGCCCGGCGATCTTTCGCGCTCGCTCGTATAGCGCCAAAACCTTTTCAGTACGTTCGAGTGGTGGCCTATTGATGCCCCCGGAAAAGATTACCTGCGCTTTTTCGTCGAATGGCTTTAGATTCAGAATTGCATCCTCGATCCGGCGGCCCTCAGCGACAGTGCTAAAACGCACATCAATTTCAGCCCGAGCTTCAGCGGGCACGACATTCGAATGCGTGCCGCCAGAGACGACGGTAACTGTGACCGTGGTGCCTGCCGCGGGATTGTTCAGGTTGGTCAGTCGAATCGTTTGGCGGGCCAACTCGAGCACAGCGCTCACTCCTTTTTCAGGATCGAGGCCGGCATGGGCCGCACGCCCGTGGACTTCGACCACAAACATTCCGGTTCCCTTTCGTCCGGTCTTGACCCGGCCACCGCTCGCGGGCGGTTCGAGCACCAGCACAGCACGCGCATTCTTTGCTTCCTCCTCCACCAGACTGCGGCCACTCGGACTGCCGCTCTCCTCGTCACAGGTCAAAAGAATCGTCACGGGTGATTGCGGGCACGCTGCAGTTGCTTCGCAAGCGCGCAAAGCCTCGAGAGCCAGCGCCAGGTTGGCTTTCATGTCAAAAATACCAGGGCCATAAATGCGATTACCGTCCGCACGCCAGGGATGTTCTTTAATCGCGCCGCGCGGGTGCACCGTGTCTGTGTGCCCCAGAATTACTATGGGCGCCGCCCCAGAGTCTCCAGCGAACGCGCGTATCCGTACGTGCTCACCAAAGTCTTCACTCGTCACTCTCTCGACTGAGCTGACGGCGCTAATACTACCGGCCGCGCTGGCGATCAATGAGACCACGTCGCTGCTACCGTCCTTGTCGCCCGAAGGCGATTCCGTTTCAACCAGCGCACAGGTAAGGGCCAGCAATTCGTGCTGACGCGCGAGGAAATGGTCTCGGAGAGCGTTGACCTGGTCTGGGGTCAGTTCATTCGGCATATGTTATTAACTCGTGATTCTTTCTGATCGTATCGTTAGGCGGTCAATTCTTGATCGATTGACCTCGAACCCAAGGCCCGGCTTCGTCGGAGCTGTAATCGTTCCTCGCGATGTAACCGTCACCGGCGGTTCAACTATGTCCTCTTCCCAGTAACGCGCACTGGCTGATACATCTCCCGGCAACACAAAGCCGGCTGACGTGGCCATCGCGATATTGTGCGCGCGACCGATGCCTGCTTCCAACATGCCGCCACACCAGACAGGAATACCGCGCTCACGGCACACCGCCTCTACACGTTTGGCTTCACTATGCCCACCGACGCGTCCCAACTTTACGTTGATGATGCGGCAGGCACCGATGTCGATTGCGTGCCGAGCATCTTCAGCCGAATGGATCGACTCATCAAGGCACACCGGCGTTTTGATCTGCTTCTGCAATTCAGCGTGATCGAACATGTCGTCGTGCGCCAGAGGCTGCTCAATCATCATCAGGTTGAAGTCATCGAGGGCCCGGAAGAGTTCTACATCATTAAGCGTGTAAGCCGAATTCGCGTCACCCATCAAAAGAATCTCAGGGTAACGTTCGCGCACCTTCCGCACCACAGAGAGATCCCATCCCGGCTTGATTTTGATCTTGATGCGCTGATACCCGGCAGCCAGCTCTGTTCCGATCTTCTCAAGCAGGACCTCGGATGACTCCTGAATCCCCATGGAAACGCCGCAAGGAATTTCTTCGCGTGTTCCCCCAAGATGTTTCCACAAGGGCACGCCGGCGCGTTTGCTTTCAAGATCCCAGCACGCAGTCTCAATCGCCGCTTTAGCCATGCGATGGCCACGCACCTTTTTCATCAAGCCGCCCACCCCGGTTGCATCTCCAACCTGCTGACCGACAACCATTGGCGCCAGAAATTCCTTTAACGTCGGCCAGGCAGTTTCGGTCCACTCGTCACAATAGAAAGGGCCTTCGCCGGCGGTGCACTCGCCCCAACCTTCGGCACCATCAACATCGACAACCCGCACCAGCACGATGCGGCGCTCGGTGGTACGGCCGAAACTGGTTTCAAAAAAGTGGATCAGCGGCAGGCGGATTTCACGCAGTTCAATCGAAGAGATGATCACTAATCAGGTGCTCCTGCAAACTGTTAAGAACCTCATTATGCATTCAGCGCTGCAGATTGTCAGCCACTTGGGAGATCGACATCGCGGGAAATGAGCTTCTACTCTCCGCCTTCGTCACGCTTCATCAACTCGGACCTGGCGCTCCCGATAGGCCCGCTCACATAGCTGATCCTTGTCACCAGATCCTTGTATCCTACTGAGACTGCTATCCCGCGCGCGCGATACTCTACGTTGACCAGCGGACCGGTCGGAGACTCATAGGTTGGCTCAGAGTCCTCTTCGTCCAGACAGGAATCAAATGCATATCTGGTCGTGAGGTAATCCGAACCGAAATGCGCGATGGCTTGTTCTTTAGTTAGCCGGTCAGGGTAGAAATTAATTCTGAGGACTACTCCGCTCTTAGTATCTGAAACTACCGTGGTCGGCCCGGGAAACTCGCCCACTCGTTCGTAGTTTGTCCAGGTGACTTGCGTCTCTTCGTCGGCTTCGCGTCGTGAGGTTCGGGACCATTTCGGCTTACCCCAGGCTCGCAACATATCCGCGACCTTTGACTTGCCAACGGTCACTCCGCGAAACGTTGCCGGGCGCCATTGACGGCCCGTTTGCTGAGCCGGCACGAACGCACTGCCCAACGTCAACGAAAACAGCAATAAAACCTTCATCTTGGTTCGTTAGATTTCTGGCGCGAATCATTAATTCAACTTGATCGCGGCAGCTGTCCAGGCCTCTGTGGCGCAGCTTATTCGGTGGAAACTCTCTCCTGCTCGTTTAACGCCGCGTGCATCGTGTGCCATGAGAGCGTGGCGCACTTTACCCGTACTGGAAACTCTCGCACGCCGGCGAAGATTGTCAGGCGGCCCAGGTGATTCGGCTCCTGCTCCGCGTCGAGCTGGCCCGTTACCATCCGATGAAATTCATTGAAAAGCTCCT
>Ga0193751_1002746_pt1 | contig 10577 bp, 8 predicted proteins | sample L1c2metaG_FD_143050 | JGI IMG/M metagenome (GOLD analysis project Ga0193751, IMG submission 143050) | Soil microbial communities from a riparian zone of the East river system, Colorado, United States - L1c2 | ecosystem: Environmental > Terrestrial > Soil > Riparian zone | place: USA: East River...
GTAATCAAGCCCGGCCGAGATCGAATGGGTCGTTGCAATCTGACCATTCGCATCCTGAAGCACGTACGACATGGTGCCTTGCAAAACTCCGACGCGTCCGCCACCACTTGCCGCGCCACAGCGAAATCTCGCGGCATGCTCGCCGAGCGAATCGCCACGTCCTCCCGCCTCCACGCCGATCAATCGGACCTGTTCGTCCGCAATGAAAGGATGAAACAAACCGATCGAATTCGAGCCGCCGCCGACACACGCAATCAGGGCGCGCGGCAATTTTCCAGTCGTGGATAAAATCTGTTCGCGCGCTTCGCATCCAATCACAGTCTGAAATACACGCACCATCAGCGGATAGGGGTGCGGACCGAGCGCGCTGCCGAGCAAGTAGTAGGTGTCGTGCACATTTGTGACCCAATCGCGCAGCGCTTCGTTGATTGCATCCTTCAGCGTGCGCGTGCCAGCGTTTACGGTTACAACTTCGGCCCCAAGTAATCGCATTCGAAAAACATTGAGTGCCTGGCGCCGCACGTCTTCTGCGCCCATGTAGATAATGCAGCGCAAGCCGAACAGCGCGCAAACTGTCGCTGTCGCGACGCCGTGCTGACCTGCGCCCGTCTCGGCAATGATGCGATGCTTGCCCATCCGCCGCGCGAGCAGAGCTTGCCCCAGGGCATTATTGATCTTGTGCGCGCCAGTATGCAAAAGATCTTCCCGTTTGAGATAAATTTGCGCTCCGCCCGCTTGGGCCGTCAGCCGCTGAGCGTGAAACAACGGCGTTGGCCGGCCACAGTAATCGCGCAGCAGTTGGTTAAGGTCGCGCCAGAAGTGCGGATCGTTGCGCGCGCGTGTGAACTCTTTTGTTAGTTCCTCCAGCGGCGCCACCAAAGTTTCTGGGACATAGCGGCCGCCAAACTTGCCCCAATGTCCAGTCTCGTCCGGCTCGCTTCTTGTGATCGGCGGTCTTTGCATTGCAGATTTAAGGCGAGGAGGCGGTTACTGGACGCCCAGCCATTCGGACGGCCGCGACGAAATTTCTAATGGCGCGATAATCCTTTGCGCCTGGTGCACTTTCGACACTGCTGCAAACGTCAACCGCGTGTGGCGTGACAGCCGCTACGGCTTGGCCAACATTTTGCGCGTTTAAACCGCCCGAGAGAATAAGGAATCGAGCGAAGGGTAGCGTTGCTCGCGCGGCCGGCCAGTCACATGTCAGGCCAGTACCGCCGCGAAGATTCGGGTGATACGCATCAACGAGAATGTCACATTCGGAAAATAAGGCGGTCTCCTTCGGCTGAAAGCGAGCGCCGGTGCAAAAAGCGCGAATGACGCGAAATTCACGAGCTAATTCGCGGCACGTTGCAGGCGAAAAATCTCCGTGCACCTGAACACATCGGATCCCGGCTGCGTTTGCAACACTCCGAACTTCGTCAGCAATCGCGTCGACGAAGACACCGACTGCTTGAGCGCTACGCGGAATTGCCCCGACGATTTGCAGGGCGGCCTTGGGTTCGATGTAGCGCGGACTTTGCTGGTAAAAGTTGAGTCCAATCATGCTCCCACCCAGTTCGATACAGGCTCTTGCGTCTTTTATGTTGGTGACGCCGCAGATTTTGATTTGCACCGGAGTCATAATTGGCGAGCTCCAGTTGACGTAACTTGTCGATCTTCGGCAGCAACTGTTAAATCGCGAAGAGCTCTTTCAGGATCGCCGGCGCGCATGAGCGCTTCGCCGATAAGAAAGCCGCGAAACCCAAGTTTGCGAAGGTGACACAATGATTCCGCGCTTTGTAATCCACTTTCGCTAATCATAATGCTATCCGGTGGAGCTTCAGCGATTAGACGCTCGCTGGTGTTCAATGAAATCTGGAATGTCTTCAGATCGCGATTGTTCGCTCCGATGATTTTCGCGCCTGCATCCAACGCGCGACGCAGTTCGCGGGATGTATGCACCTCGACAAGCGCATCGAGTCCAAGTTCTCCTTCGGCGACTTCGCGCAGTGTCCCTAACAAAGCATCATCCAATGCTGCCACGATTAACAATACAGCGTCGGCGCCCGCAATGGCCGCTTCGTAAATTTGGATTGGATCGATGATGAAATCTTTGCGCAAAACCGGCAGCTTGGCACCGGAGCGAACTGCGCTGAGATCCTCAAGTGAACCGCCGAAATATTCTTCGTCGGTGAGAACGGAAATGGCGCAAGCGCCACCTCGCTCATAACGACGAGCAACATCCGCGGCGGAAAGATCGTCGCGAATGATTCCAAGTGACGGCGATCTGCGCTTGAATTCCGCAATAATCTTCAGCCGCGGTAGGTCCGCCTCCAGCGCTCGCAGCAGGCGATGCGGAGTGGCATTTCTTCGAATCTCCAGCGCGTGCTCGCGAAACCCGCACGCAAAAGAATCGTGTTGGATCCGTGCCACCACTTGCCGCTTTTCCGCAAGAATTTCTGAAAGAAAGTTTCTGTTCATTCCTTTCGATTTGTTTCGCCGATGAGGGCCTCGAGTTTCGACGCCGCGCGTCCGCTCTCGATGCTTTCGCGTGCGAGGCTCGCTGCCTGGCGAAGGTCAGACGCAAGTCCTGCAATGTGAAGCGCAGCAGCGGCGTTTATAATGACGAGGTCGCGTGCCGCGGCAAAGTTTTCCTCTGCTCTACCCTGCAGAATTGCGCGGATCAGTCGCGCATTTTCAGCTGACCCGCTGCCGCGAGCTCCATCGAGCGACCTGCGTTCCAGTCCGAAATCGTGAGGCGAGATCGTGAATGTTTCTACGCGGGAGCCAGTCGAGCAGGCGGCGACAAAAGTTTCGCGCGTCAGCGTTATTTCATCGAGACCGTCGGCGCCATGGACAACCCACGCTTTTTCCGCGCCGAGCAGCGCGAGGACCGACGCGACCGGCTCGATTAGAGAACGATGCCAGACGCCGAGAATCTGAAACGGCGCGCGTGCGGGATTTGTTAGCGGACCGAGCAGATTGAATGTGGTGTGCACGCCGAGCTCGCGTCGCACGTGCGCGACGCGAGCCGTTGCGCCATGGAATAATGGCGCAAACATAAAACAGATTCCGTGTTCGTTGAGACAACGCTCGACGATTTCGGGTGGAGCAGCGGTGTTGACGCCCAGCGCTTCGAGCACGTCGGCGCTGCCTGAATGGGATGTCGCGGCGCGCGAGCCATGTTTCGCAACAGGCAAACCGGCGCCAGCGATGACAAAAGCTGCCGCCGTGGAGACGTTAAAAGTTTTCGCTGCGCTCGACCCGGTTCCCGCGGTGTCGATTAAACGTTTGTGATTGCACCGCACCGGAATGGCGCGATTTCGCATGGCCTCCGCCATGCCAGCCAACTCTTCGACGGTTTCACCTTTAACGGCCAAAACAGCAAGCGCCGCCGCTACCTGCGCATCGGTGGCGGCAGGATTAAGCAACGCCGCAAGAAACTTCCCGGCGTCAGCACGGCTGAGATTCTCGCCGCGCATGAGACACAATGTCATTTGGCGCAGTTCGAAATCGCCCACGTCAATCGCCTCACGTTGGAATTCATCTGTTCGCGGTGGCGTTGGCAGCAACCAACGGGGTCGTGCGACGTCATTCTTATCTTTCTTGGGACTCATTTGTGGAATCGCAGCATCGCCGATCATCCAATTTGCGTCGCCATTGCGAGAGCCTTCGCCATTGCGCGCGCTTTATTGACTGTCTCCTCGTATTCCAAGTGTGGGTCCGAGTCGGCGACAATACCCGCGCCAGCTTGAAAGTACGCTTTCTTGTTTTTCAACACGGCGCAGCGCAACGCAATGCATGAATCGAAATTACCGTCGAACCCAAAATAACCGATCGCACCGGCGTAGCAGCCGCGCCTGGTCTTTTCCAGCTCGCTGATAATTTGCATGGCACGGATTTTCGGCGCGCCCGAGACAGTGCCGGCTGGAAATGTCGCTTTAACCAGATCGAACGCAGTGCAGCCGGCGCGCAGACGCCCAGCCACATTTGAAACGATGTGCATGACGTGACTGTAACGCTCGATCTCCATCATCTCGGTCACACGCACCGTGCCGAAATCCGCAACCCGCCCAACATCATTACGTGCAAGATCGACAAGCATAATATGTTCGGCGCGTTCCTTGGGATCGGCGAGCAGTTCGGCGGCATTGCGTTCGTCTTGTGCTGCGGTCGCGCCGCGGGCGCGCGTCCCTGCGATCGGGCGAATCTCAATCGTTTCGCCTGTCAGCCGGACATGCATCTCCGGCGAGCTGCCAACGAGCGCAAAATCGTCGCCGGCTTTAAGGCAAAACATGTACGGCGAAGGATTAATGAAACGCAGACAGCGATAAAAATCGAGAGGGTCTCCGCCGAAATCGGACTCAAATCGCTGCGACAGGACAACTTGAAAGATGTCGCCGGCACGGATGTATTCTCTGGCTTGTTCAACTGCCAGCTCAAATTCCGCGGGGCGGAAATTGCTGCGAGCGGAACGCGTTTCGCAGTCCAAGGTGGGAATGAGTGGAAGATCGGCAGATTTGGTGAGTTGGCGCCTGATCTCATCGATCGATTCAGCCGCTCGGGCGTAAACCTCTCCCGGCGGACCATCATCGAGGTATGCGTTCACGACGATCTTCAAGCTGCGCAGCCGATGATCGAAAATGAGGACGCTGTTGGTGAGCATGAAAAGCGTCTCGGGTAGACGCAGATAATCATGATGCGCCAATGGAACCTTCGGTTCGAAGAAGCTGATCGCTTCGTACCCGAGAAAGCCGACAACGCCACCTGCAAATCGTGGCAAGTCCGGAAGCGAGACGAATTGATAACGTGCCATCAATTTGCGGACTTCATCGAGTGGATCGGTTGCCGCTTCAAATCGCCGCTCATCCCCGCGTTCAACAACTCGGATTTCGCGCCCGTGGCTTTGAATGACCGTCCGCGGCTCGATACCGGCGAATGAGAACCGTCCCGACACATCATTCTTTTCGGTCGATTCGAAGAGAAAACTGTAACCGCCGCGAGCAAGTTTCTTGAAGGCTGAAACGGGCGTTTCGCCGTCAGCGACGAACTCTGCGAAAACAGGGATAACGTTGCCGCGTTTCGCGAAGTGAAAAAATTCGTCCAGCGTTGGAGTAAGCTGCGGTTTCATTCAATGTGCCGGACGCGAAAGGAAGCTCGCGAGAATTTTTTTGCCGTCTCGCGTGAGGACGGATTCGGGGTGGAATTGCACTCCCTGCACTGCAAACTCCCGATGGCGCAGCGCCATAATCTCGCCGTCGTCGCCCTCGGCCGTGATCTCGAGAGATGCCGGGAAGGAACTTCGCTCGACGGCCAGCGAATGGTATCGGCCGGCTTCGAATGGCGTCGGCAAATCGGAGAAAAGCGCGCTTCCATTGTGCCTGACCATGGATGCTTTCCCGTGCATGAGCCGGGAAGCGCGGATTACCTTTCCGCCATACGCTTCGGCGATGCACTGATGGCCGAGACAAACGCCCAGGATGGGAATCTCGGGCCCGAAGCGCAGAATCACTTCTTTGCTGATGCCCGCTTCACGCGGCGTGCATGGCCCGGGCGAAATGCAGATGTGATCGGGTGCTAACTCCGCAATTTCATCCAGCGCGATCTCATCGTTTCGTTTAATGAGCAGTTCACACCCAAGCTCGCCGAAATATTGCGCAAGATTGTAGGTGAAGGAGTCGTAGTTATCGATCAGCAGGAGCATAGATTATAATCTGCTTAGCGATCGGTTTTGCTTTGAAGTGTTGTCAGGAAGGCGATGACATAAGCTTGTGGATCGCGCGAACTTCCTCCATCAGTTGTGCATACTCCGGCGGCGTTAGCGCTTGCGCGCCGTCAGAGAGCGCCACTTCCGGGTGATTGTGGACTTCGACCATGAGGCCATCTGCTCCGACTGCCACCCCGGCGCGAGCGAGTGGCGTGACCATATAGGCGCTACCCGTGCCATGGGACGGATCGATGATTACCGGCAAGTGGGAAATACGACGAATCGCTGGCACGGACGCGAGATCGAGCGTGTTCCGGGTATGCTGCGCGAAAGTGCGAACGCCTCGCTCGCACAGGATAACGTTGTAATTGCCCTCGGCCATGATGTACTCGGCCGCAAGCAACCATTCCTCGAGTGTTGCCGCCATTCCCCGCTTCAACAGCACCGGCAACTTCGACCGGCCAGCCCTCTTGAGGAGCGAAAAGTTCTGCATGTTGCGAGCGCCAATCTGAATGACATCGCCGTATTGCTCGATAAGATCGATATTGGACTCGTCGACCGCCTCAGTGACGATCTTTAGGCCGAATGCTTCGCGGATTTCGGCCATGATTTCCCACGCTTTTTCGCCCAAACCTTGGAATGTGTAAGGCGATGTCCGTGGTTTCCACACGCCGCCGCGGAAGAAACGTGCACCACTCTGGTGCACTGCTTCCGCCACGGCGAATGCCTGCTCGCGGTTCTCGATGGCGCACGGCCCCGCGATAATTGCGAGTTCGCCGTCGCCGATGGCAGCGTCGCCAACCTGCACAATTGTTTTCTCCGGACGCAAATCGAGCGTGATCAATTTGTACGGCTTAGTGACGCGAATGACTTCCGCGACACCGGGGAGGTCGTCAAAACGCCGGCTGTCGATTACCCCCTCGTTGCCAGTAATCCCAATGGCAGTCCGGGTCGGACCGGGCAGCGGATGCGCACGGAGTCCGATTGCCCGAACCACTTCAACCACCGCGTCAATCTCGCGCGCAGTGGCGCTGGGTTTCATCACGATCAGCATATCAGTACAAACCTTACACCACTCGAATTGGAGCAAAGATTAATATTCGTCGTTCGCCGGATGGCACCCGCGGCCTCAAAAATTCGTGGCGAGCGCCCCAAATGGCGCGTGGCAGTCTAAGCTTCTGTTAAAGGTCGCTAAAGACATGTGCCGGGGCCGCATCCGCCGCCTGCGCCAAGCCGGTTCAGAAGTTTCATACCTGTCGAATCGCAGCGATCTGCGTTTGGCGCGCCACTGGAAAGGTAACGCCGTTGTTACTTTTGCAGGTTGTCGCAGCGCGTAATCAATGCCTCAGCGGTCGCCTGCCTATTGAACACGCGACGATTGACGATTTGGAATCAACGGAAGCGAATACGGAAAAGTAAGCCCACTACTGATCAAGTGAAGATATCTGGTCGCTTTCTAATCTTGCCGGGGGTACCGAATCCGTGGACAAAAGGCCTGGCTTCTCGCCGCCTGCGAGTTTGCGGCGGAGCGGGCAAAACTTTAGGGGGATTCGCGAATTGTGTAGCCGACGTAGCGCACCGTATGAATCAGCGAAGGATCGCCAGTCTTCTTTCGCAATCGTCCGATGAAAACTTCCACCAGCTTCGTGTCATATTCGTGCTCGTGCTCCCAGACGCGTTCGCACAATTCGGTGCGGGTGAAGACACGTCCCGGCTCCCGCATAAGCACCTTTAGCAACATCGATTCGCGTGCGGACAAGTCGATCCGCCGCGTACCGCGATGTACCGTATGATTCGCAAGATCGAACGTGAGATCGCCCACTCGCAGATTGAGTACCGGCTCTTCCAGATAACGTCGCCCTAGCGCGTTTGCGCGCGCCACTAATTCCGGCATGGCAAAAGGCTTGGGCAAATAATCATCCGCGCCAAGCCGCAGTCCAGTTACGCGATCCTTGACCTCTCCACGAGCAGTGAGCACCAAAACACGGCTCGGAACATGTTGTGAACGCAGGTGCCGTAAGACGTCGAATCCGTCCATTCGGGGCAAACGAATATCGAGCACGATCAAATCGAAGGACGTTTCCGTCGCTTCGCGCAAAGCTCCTTCACCATCATGGACGATAATTGGATCATGTCCGGCCTCGGTCAGCGCCGAAGCAATTTGCCGGGCTAATCTAACTTCATCTTCAACAACAAGGACGCGCATGACTTTTAAAGAAGCCAGATCCTCAGAAACGCACGGTTAGTTGTGCTGCGACCAGGTGATTGTCATCATGCTGACCGGTGGTTTCCTGTTGGAAGCTATATTGCAGCTTCAATTGAGTATGCGATGTAAAGCGGTAGCCTGCAGCTACCTCGATCTGTCCGAGATCCTGGCCCCAGCGAACATGTCCACCTGCACCGTCAGGAACGCTGCCGAAAAGTTGTTGGTTCCAACGTAGAGCGCCAAAGAGTTGCGGTGTGAATTTATATTTGGCCTCCAGATAGTAAGCGAACGTATCCGCGTCGCCTACGCGCGGGGCTTCGAACCGCGTTTCGTAAAATTCCGCCCATAATTGCAAGTGATGCCAGGCGAAACTGACGTCCTCTCCTAGAACAAACTCCCGATAGTCACCGATGTCGCGCCCGCGCGGCAACGTCGGTTCCGCCTCAGGCCGAAAGTATGCTCCATCGCTTGCTGATACGCCAAAGTTCCATGCCTGATTCGGTCGGAACCCAAGGCGTGCATTGAAGGTTGGGTGATCAAAACCAATCGACGTAACGTTCCACGATTCGGGCCGCGAAGAGAGCGAGGTGTTTTTCATTTCGGCCGCATAATCAAATCGGCCAAGTCGTCCCGAGACAGAAATACCGCTTGCGTAACTCGGCCCCCAAATAACCGGATTGAATTTATATTTTTCGTTGTCGAATCTGCCTATGAAATTCCGAGGTGAAACCGGCGCGGCTTTGTCGCTAATGGCCGTGACGTTTTCGTAAACCAGTGGCGCATTGACGAATGGATTCTCCCATGACAAATGCCGCGGGACCCAATTACCGACAACGGTCGCAAACTTTCCCATTTGCAAATTGAAACGGCCATCATCCCAAGGCGTAAAGCGAAGCGCATATTCATCGACGCGAACCTGAGCGCCGTGATCGCTAGGATCGAATCCACGATCAACCCGGGACTGAGCAAAGAAATAAATCTGCGATCCGAATTGGGCATCGAGAAACAGCGTTAGGCGCGCATTGAAGAGATTGTCGATATTGCTGTCGATGAGTCCAGGGGCTGGTTGTTGGAAATGATACGCTTCGAGGTCGATAGTGCCGCTTAATCGCGCGCGAAGATTGTCCTCGAATGCAGCGATGGTGAGCGCGTTATCGAGTCGGTCGAAAAAATCCTCGACCTCAAGCGCGCGTGCTGTGCAGGCGACCAGACAAAAGCTGAGCGCTCGCAGCAACTTCATGTGGTTTGAGTTACGCCGTCCGGTGTTTGTGCCGCAATGAGAAAACGCGCCTCGAACTCGGTCCAATCGTCTTCTGAGCGCACCAGCCGCAAATCGCCGCCGTGCAATCGGACGAGTTCACGGGCCAAATTCAAACCGAGCCCATGACCAGAAATATCTGAGCTGGTACCGGCACGATGGAACCGCTCGAAGATGTGTTCCTGTGTGTTGCGTGCGATCGACCGGCCGGTGTTGCCGATTGTCAGCACAACTTCGCCTCTCTCCTTGTGTGCGGTAACTCGAATGAGGCCCCCCGGTTGATTGTACTTTCGCGCATTCTCGAGAAGATTTTGCACGATGAGCGATGTATAAGGTTTTTCGCCGGAGACACATAGATCGGCCGGAATTTGTTTCTCGATTTTCACATCTGGTGAATCGGGTAGCGCGCCAAGATCATCGAGCCATTCCTCGATGAGCCGACTGAGATTCACAGGTCCGGATTCGATCTCGAGATGACCTGCGTCCATACGTGCTAGGAGAAGCAAGTCATCGATCACGCCAGTCAATCGGTGAGTTTGGTGAAGGAGCACGGATAGTTCCTCGTAGATTTCTGGCTTAAAATCTTCGCGGCCGAGCAATCCTTCGAGACCCGCGCGAAGAATGGTGACCGGACTTTTCAGCTGATGAGAGGCATCAGCCGAATATCTCGTCGATCTTCTCAATTTCTTCCTGGTCGAGGCAAGCGCGGTTTCGGCGCGTTTTCGTTGGGCGCGATTTTTTTCTGAATCCAACGCCAGCTTTTCAACCGGTATTGCAAACCGGGCCGCGACGAACTGACTGGCCACGAACCCGCCAAGCAAAAGCAGTGCGCCTGCGCCGCCAATTTGCCAGCGGAGCCGATGGAGCCGAGCCATCGAATCAGCGAGCGAGTAAACGCAAATTTCGTACGCCGGCGGGAAGAGCGAATCCGGATTGAGTCGCCTGTAAAACAAGAGCTGCTGCGCACCGTTTATGGTGATGGTAAGGTTGTTTTGCGCAGAAGCGGAATTCGTGACCGCTTTTGTTACCTCGCGACCAAGGGCATATTGCGCGGCCTTTGAAAGCGATGGTAAATGCAATCGGCCGTTTACCCAAATGCCGCTTTCCATTCCCGCACCCGCGCCTTTTCCGGTTAGCTCAAATGGTATGAATCCGACGACAAGAGCCGAGATTACATTGCCTGTCTCAGTCGAAAAAATCGGTACCGCGACGATTTCATCGACAATCTCATCCTTACCATCAGCGTTTTCCTGCGCATAACCGATTTGTTGGGTCTCGGCTAATTGCTTCAAGCCCAGCTGCGCTTCCGCCTGCGGGTTTAGTTCTCCGACGTCTTTTGGATTCGGCGGCGACAGCACCGCGCCACCCGCATCGAGGAAGCGATAGAATTTGGCGTGAAGCGCGGGCACCTCCTCCTCTGGCGA